>Ga0302319_10008493_pt1 | contig 19961 bp, 17 predicted proteins | sample Bog_T0_2_FD_203319 | JGI IMG/M metagenome (GOLD analysis project Ga0302319, IMG submission 203319) | Peat permafrost microbial communities from Stordalen Mire near Abisko, Sweden - Bog_T0_2 | ecosystem: Environmental > Terrestrial > Soil > Wetlands > Peat | place: Sweden: Abisko, Stordalen Mire... | reverse complement strand
AAGCTTGTTCATGATTTCGATCATGTGCACCGGAATACGAATCGTGCGCGCCTGATCGGCTATCGAACGGGTGATCGCCTGGCGAATCCACCATATGGCATAAGTCGAGAACTTGTAGCCCCGGCGGTATTCAAATTTTTCCACGCCCTTCATCAAGCCAATGTTGCCTTCCTGAATCAAATCCAGGAACGATTGGCCGCGGTTCGTGTATTTCTTGGCCACGGAGACTACGAGGCGAAGATTCGCCTCGGCCATGTGGGTCTTCGCTTTGAGCGCGCGATCCGCCGCCCCCTTCAGCGCACTGAACGCTTTGTAAAAATCTTCCCGCGTCATCCGCACAAACAATTCCAGGGTATGAACCTTGGCCTGTTCAGCGTCGATCGCCGTCTTGCGCTCCGGCGTGGGCTTCTGCGCTTCCAATTCTTGCAGATGCCTCAGGTTCGCTTGAAACTTCTCGTAGATGTTTCCCGCCACGACAATCATTTCTTCCACGACTTTCTGCTTGTAGAAGAACTTGGCAAAGCCATCCTGCACTTTTGTGCTTAGCTTCTTAAACTCTTTTTCGAGCTGCTCTTTCTTGCTCTTTTGCTGGGCCTTTTGCCAGCCGAAATACTTCTCGTCCACCGCTTGATCCGACGCGCGGACCTTCTTGATCAGCTTCCGCAGATCCTTCAGGTGCCCTTCGCGGTTCGCGATCTTCTTGTCCACAATGACCCGGTCAAAACGTTCTTTCGGTGGCTCCGAAAGTAGTTTTTCGGCGATGGCAATGTGCTCCTTGGCCGTGAAGCCGAGGCTGTACACAATGCGCTTCATTTCCAATTCCGCATCCTCAATGCGCTTGCAAATTTCAACTTCCTGTTCCCGGGTGAGCAGGGGAACCTTGCCCATCTGATTCATGTACATCCGCACCGGGTCATCCAGGATTTCCAGGCGCGCGTCGTCTTCCTCTTCGCCGGCGGCCGCGCTTTCCGGCGTTTTAGAACGTTCCGCCCGCTCTGCTTCCGCCTGATCCATCACGATCTCCACATCCAAGCTCCGTAGCTTGGTGAGCAGGGCGTCCAGATCATCCGGACTTAAATTGTCCGGCAACACGTCGTTGATATCGTCGTAAGTGACGTAGCCATGTTCCTGGCCCAAATGAAGCAACGTCTTGATCGTTTCGGTCAGATCAATTGAAAATGTGTGGGGCGTCGTTGTTGTTCCCGCAGGCGCATTGCCGTTTTCCACCGGCTTGGCCGCTTTTCCCGATCCCGAGGCCGGAGCCTCGATCTTGTGGGGCTTTGTTTTGCCGGGAGTTTCAGCATTCTTGGCCGCCTTGTTGGAGATGACAAAACGCCGACGGGCGGGCACAGCCTTCACCTTTGCACTCGGCGCCGTCGCGCGCTTATTGCTGCGGGACGTACTTGACGCCGCTGCTTTACGATTCAACATAAATGTGTATGACCTAAATAAAACGCATTCGTTCAGAGAAAAATCTTCTCTGACCTTGCGAGACGCGGCAGCCCTGGTAAATATTCTTTCGCACTCACTGCCCTCAGACTGGGAAATGGCGAATGCCAGAAGACCGACGCGGATTCATGTTACTCTCATTGCGCAAAATTTCAAGTAGAATGTTGCCTGAGTCGAAGGATATCGTGTTAAGCTTGTTATCTGTACTAAGAAATTTACCATTAACCACTTGTGTTCATTTTCCATCCGCTTTTTTCTCAGCTTTAACGTTACTCTCAAAGTTTAAAGACATTTTGAGTCAATACCTCCCCGAACTTAGGTTGACGTAGCGGTATTGGCCCGATTTAAAATTACGCTAGGCCAGAACAGGTCTTGAGCTTCGCCATAGCCGTAATGGTATTAGCCCTAACAAGATAAGTGTTACCTGACTCAAAACAAACACCAGCAGCCATTTGAACGCCGCATCCGTGAATCCATAGCTGTGCAGACCAATTCCCAGCATATTGACGCCAAACCATGACCAGGCCGTAACGATATTGCCACCAATCGCCAGCAACATCAGCCCCCGTTCGCGAATGACTCCTCCCCACCGCAAATGCAGGATCATTGCGTTCCACAAGACGATAATGAGCGCGCCGTTTTCTTTCGGATCCCAACCCCAAAAACGTCCCCAGGATTGATCCGCCCAGATTCCTCCCAGCACCGTGCCCACGAAGCTGAACAAAGTGGCGAAGCAAATGATCCCGTAAACCATTCGCGCCAGCGATTGGGTCGTCGTCCGGTCCAACGTCTTCGTAAACACTCCCCGCAATACATAAATCACCGACAAAAACCCGGCGACATACGTACTGGCGTACCCGAGTGTGACCACCACCACATGGGTCGCCAGCCAGAAATTCGTATCCAATACCGCCCGCATCATTTCCATCGTATCCCCCTCCATCGCAAGATTGTGAGCGATGATTAGCGTGATAAACCCCATGCCCGACGACACCACCGCGCCAATGCCGTTACGATGGAAAAATTCCAGAACCAATCCCAAAATGACCGCCCCCCAACCAATGAAGATGGCCGACGAATAAAGGTTGGTCACCGGTGGCCGCCCTTCCAGTACCATCCGATAAATCAGCCCGGCCGTATGAATTAAGAGACCTAAACCGATGAGCCAGACCGAACTTCGCCGAAGCGTCTCCGATAAATTGAACCAGAAGAAAAAGGCCAGCATGCCTGCCAGAACGTAAATCACCATCGCATGGTAGAACGGCTCCATCTGATTGAAGAACTGTTCCGCCCGCGCTTTTGCCGCGGCGTGCGAATATTGCGGTGTCAGCGACGAAAACAGATCTTTTAGCGCACGGTTGAAACCTTCGGGATTGTCCGCGGCGAAGGCCCCGGTCAGAGCTGCATAATAGGCAACTCGTTGATCAATAGATTCTCCCTTGGCGGTATCCAGCAGGCCCGCTCCCAGCTTGTGCCATTCAACTTCGCTACCGGTCGGCGGCAACACTAAGGCGGAATTCACTTCTGACATGTAGTCGAAATGCTGCAAATCATGCGCAAACTCGTCAAAAATGGCGGCATCATACTTTTCGCCCGCCTGTTGCGACCGGACTGCGGCAATCCCCGCAGGAATGATGCTAACATATCGGGCAAGTTCCCCGGGCCAGTTGGTGGCGTCCTCCGGTTCCAACGTGTTCTTAAGCGAAGTATAGAGGATGCGTTGTTCCGCCAGCTTGATGACGGCTCGCTCATACGCAGTCCGGTTAGGGGCATCGATTTTTTCGCAACGATCCGCTTCCGGGTTGAACGCGTCGAACGCGGCTGAAATCTGATTCCAGGAATAATGTTTGCCGTCCTGCTGCTTCGCCGCGTCCTTATCCGGCAATTTGAGCAGTGAGACCAAGTCGGGATGGTCAACGCGAAAAACCGGCCACGCATCCGCCCGGAAAGGATTCATCATCACGTTGGCCAGCCATTCGGTGGCGGAGATGATTTTCGGGCTTTCATTCCACCCCTTCCACGGTTCCAAGTTGGCCGTCTGTTTTTCCCGGATTTGCAGAAGCGAATTGCGAGCCAGGGTGTCCATCGGAATGACCCGGCCGTTGGCAGTAACGGGGAGTTGTCCGAATTCCTGAAAGGAAAAACTCTTGTCCACCGGGGGCTGCATTCCTCCCATGTACCATAAGGCCAGCAATGCCATTAGAAATGGCGGAATCCACTTTTGGAGAATCTTTTTCATTTCGCTCGCCGCTGGTTGATGAATTTAATCAGATGGCCGAGAAATTGAATGATCAGCCCGCTCGCCACCATCGCACAGCCGATATACGGGGTCAACCAGCTGGGATTCCGCACCACCGACAGCACAGACGAGGGTTTCAGCCCGGCCCGCTGCACCAAATCGCCCGCCGTCATCTGGTATTGATAAAAGGTCAGCCCCTCATAACGCAAGGGATGATTCATCGAGATTTCCACTTCCCGATTTTCGCCGGTTGCGGGGTTCTCCAGCCGCACTCGACTGCGAAAGTCCTTGGGAACGTCCGTGCCCGTATAAACCGTATGTGTGGCTTTGAGTAATGTGAGCTTGAAATGGTGATAAACCCGCGTTGGCCTTAAAGTGAAAGTGAAGCTCTTGTCCTCGATCTCCACGGATTGCGGCGCTGTCAAAGCCCCGATGATTGAGCTCACCGTGCCCGCATCCAAACCTTGTTGGAAATACGAGTTCTGCAAGGAAGTGATCACGGCCGCATCGCTGGTCCAGTCCGAAACTGCCCACGTTCCCAGGGAACCTTCCGGACGGATCAACTCCAGTACGGCCGTGGGAATGTTCTTCTCCTCCGTGGTCTTTGTTTCGGCGACCTGGTGAAAATCAAAACTCTGTGCCACCCCATTGCTGGCCTGCGCCGGTCCATTTTGCATCATCGGCGCCCGAAACGATGGCTCTGAATTCTTCCAGAACGTCTTCACCCGGATATCGAACGGCAACGAATCAATCTTGAGCGTTTGGCCGGGCTGAAGCAGGTTTTGCGGGATCGACGTCACCTGGTTGCTGTTGATAAACACCAATTCGTAGTCGGTCGCACTTTCTGAGTACGAACGCGTCTGACCTTCCTCGAAAAACATGTGCATCTCGTGCGAGAGCAGGTCCGTTGCGAGTTGTCCCACCAGCAGTAAAATGATTCCCGCGTGCGCGAGCTGAATCCCGATCTTTTTGGTCGTGAGCCGGAAACGATAGATATGCGCGCTGATTAAATTGAGTAACAGCATCGTGCCCAGCAAATATCCCCCGGGCAGCAGAATGGGAATCGCCCGCCCGAACAAATGGGGATTGATGATCAGCCAATGCTTGAAATAGTTCGCTTGAACCGCATACAGCCCCTCCTCAACCTGGGCTAACGTTCCGAGGAACACCAGAATGATGGAAAACGCCAGCAGCGCTGCCGTCAACTTAAGGGACGTGAAAAAGCCGATCAGGTGCTTAATGAACATTGGATACATCAGTCACAACATAAAGCCACGCCGGGTCGCCGGCGTGGCAAAACATTGCTGCCAGCCATCGTTCAACCCACCGACATCGCGAGCAGAAACTCGATATTGCTCTTGGTCTTCTTGAGCTTGTTCAACATCAGGTCCATTGCTTCCACTGGCGGTACTCCCGTGAGGGCCCGGCGCAGGATGACTACGCGATTGTATTCGTCCGGATGATACAGTAATTCTTCCTTCCGGGTGCCCGACCGTTCGATGTTGATCGACGGGAATACCCGCCGATCCACCAGCGCGCGATCCAAATGGACTTCCATGTTGCCGGTGCCTTTGAACTCTTCGAAGATGACTTCATCCATCCGGCTGCCCGTATCGACGAGCGCCGTCGCAATGATCGTCAGCGAGCCGCCCTCTTCGATGTTACGTGCCGCGCCGAAAAACCGTTTGGGTTTGTGGAGCGCGTTCGCATCCACACCGCCGGACAGGATTTTCCCGGAGTGCGGCTGAATGGTGTTGTACGCGCGCGCCAGACGGGTGATGGAATCCAAAAGAATCACCACGTCCCGCTTGTGTTCCACCATGCGGCGGGCTTTTTCGATGACCATTTCGGCCACCTGCACATGGCGCTCCGGCGGTTCATCAAATGTGGAGGAAATAACCTCCGCGCCTTTGCAGCTCCGCTCCATGTCGGTGACTTCCTCGGGCCGCTCGTCAATGAGCAGGATGAACAAATAGGCGCCCGGATCGTTCTTGAGGATGGCGTTGGCCATCTTTTGCATCAATACGGTTTTGCCAGTGCGGGGCGGCGCCACAATCAGCCCGCGGGTGCCTTTGCCGATCGGACAGACCAGATCCAGCACGCGGGTGTTCAACTCGTCGGCCGCGGTTTCCAGCAGAAAACGACGGTTCGGAAAAAGCGGAGTCAGGTTGTCAAAGTGGGTCTTCTCCTTGGCCTTGTCGGGTTCCTCGCCATCAACGGCTTCCACCTTGAGCAAGGCAAAGAATTTTTCTTTTTCCTTCGGCGGACGAATCTGGCCGGCAATCAAATTTCCGGTCTGGAGGTCGAACCGCCGGATCTGCGAAGGAGAAACATAAATGTCTTCCGGGCACGGCAGGTAGTTGAAACTCTGCGACCGCAGGAAGCCGAAACCTTCCGGCAAAATCTCGAGAACGCCTTCCGAAAACAAGACGCCTTCGCGCTGGGCGTTTTTCTCCAAAATATGGAAAATAACCTCATGTTTGCGCATGGTCCCGAAGTTCTCGACTCCATAGTCGCGGGCCATGTTGTTGAGGTCGGTCATGTTCATTGCCTGCAGCTTGGCAATGTTCAAGGAGGCGGCGATCTTATCCCGCTGATAACCTGTGCGGCGTTCTTCGAAGCCTCTTTCCTCCGTCGGTTCGACCGGTGTGGACGGGGGACGGAGTTTTGAAATAGGCGGCGGTTCGGCGCTGGCGCCATCATCGCTGACGGGAATCTCTGGTTCCGCTGGTTTCACCGGCGGCTCGGGTGCTTTGACGGACTCCTTTAGGACGTGTTCTTTGACCGGGAGGGCTTTGGCAATCGGCTCTTTGGCAACCGTTTCTTTCGGGGCCTTGAAGGAATTGCCTTTGGGAGCTGCCGGAGGAACCGGAGGCGGCGGGGTTTCCAACGTCGCGGTTGCGACGGGTGCCTCATCAACGGGGGCGGCGGCGATCGCCGCTTTCGCCGTTTTTTTGGCGGGTTTCTTGGTTGCGACTCGGGGCATAGGATTAAAATGTAATGATTTGTATTGTGAGATTTAAATCGCCGGGCTTGAAAGTCGTCCCAAGTTGGACGGCTTAACGCCTGAAAAGTTCAAAATGGATTTATTAGTCGGAAATCTCAAGGTCTGTACCCTCAGCTCCGGCAATGGGAATCTCGTAGCTTTACGACACTATCTTGGCGCAGTTGTGGCCCGCTGTCAAACGACATTTTGTCCCCCGTCTTTTCACCGTCCCGTATTTCCCGGTGGCGGCGATTCAAATCGAATAACCGTTTCGTTCGTGCGCGCATACCCCAGTTTTTCCCGCGCCAGCCGTTCGACGGTCTTCGGGTCATTCCGCAACGCGTCAATTTCCGCCTTGAGCTCCTTGGACGTCTCCTCTGATTGTTGCAGCTCAAGGTCCAGACGATAGATTTCACGCCGCATCCGCTCATTCTTATGAATCAGTGGCAGATAACACCATCCGATCAGGAGCAGGATGGCGAGCACAACCAAACCAACGACTAATTTCGTCAGCTTGCTCCAAATACCAAGTTCAACTTGCACCCATCGAGTAAAACATGAGCGGCCCGTCCGCGAAAGCGGATTCTATTTCCGGATGTCCTTTTGCGCCACCAACTTTCCCTCTGGCCCAAAAGTGAGCCGCAAATAAGTTCCCGGCAGGTAAGTCCGCGTATAAAGTGGCGTATAAACGCCCGGTGCGACCGGTTCCCCGGCAGGTTGGACCACCACTTGGCCTCGCCGTAACAGCCATTCCGCCACCGTGCTGCCAGTGCTCAAATGAGCCAGTTTATCGGGCGGACCAAATTCAACCACCGCTTGGTCATACGTGTAATTCCCTACCCGTGCCGTCCAGTCGATTCGGGGCCCAACGCAGCCCGTCAACGCCAGAATCAGTAACACTACGAAAATCCTCATCCCTATTTATGACATTGATTCAACGCGAAAGCAACCGGAGCGGGTGGGGCGTCCCGGCCGTCGCTTTGCCCGCCGTCGTCGCTGGTTCCCTAAATATTGGACCAAAACCGTTTTTGCCATTGTTCTTCGCTCCCACCCGATCACCGCCCGCCCGGCGCCTCATTCTTGCCGAAGAAAGCCTGTCGCACCTCCGGCAGCCTTGCGAAAGCTCGTTTGTGTTTGTCAGGAGCGCAATTACCAGCTAATAATCGGGGACATGATCAAAGCGTTTTTTCTAATGTTCGAGGGTGGTCCAGCTTGGGATCGGATTGTCCAGGCGCGCCGGAGTTTTCTCTTCATTTTCTTCATTCATTTGTTGCCCATGCTCTTGATCGTGGCGGGGGTCGAATGGTACGGACTCACCCATTGGGGCAAATGGCAGCCGCCCATCCGTGACTTCAAAGTCTTTTCGCCCCGCGAGGCGACGATCTTTGAAGTGGTCCAGTTGCTGACCTCCATTATCGCCGTGTTGCTCTGCACCCGCTTGCTCGAAATCATTGCCAAGACCTTTCACGGCCGCGGAACCTGGACGCAGGCCTTTACCACCGTCGTGTTTGGTTTGAGTCCCATGTATCTTCTCCGCTTGCTGGACGTTTCCCGCAGCATGAGCCCCTATGCGCCCTGGCTTTTGGGCATCGGCGTCACCACGTGGATCCTCTATCAAGGAATGCCGCGCATCATGCTGCCCGACCCGACGCACGCCTTCGGTTTGTATCTCTCCAGCATTATCGTGCTGATCCTGGGCACCGGCATGTTTCGCGTCCTGACCGCATTGTATCTGGAGGGCCGGGTCGATGTGTCCCATTCGTATATCGGCCGAAAACTCATGATCCTGTTCGCTCACTGATTCCCCATGCCCACCGATTTGTTATCACAATTGCATGCTGCCTTGGCTGACCTCAATCAGACCGTGGCTGGCCTGGCTGCAGCCAACCCCAAGCCGAATCTCCTGCCCCTGTTCGCGCGGATCGACGAGCTGACCATAAAATTGCCGCGCGACACGGATCCGGGCTTGCTGCATTACTTGCACAAGAAGAGTTACGAAAAAGCCCGGCTCTGGCTCGAAGGCCGTGAAGCCGAAAACAAAGCCGGCAATTGCGGCCACGTCTGATTTTCCGTGGACCCTTTCCGTCACAATACCTGTTCTCTGCGGTTAAATAATTCTCATCCGGTTTTTTGCGGTTTCCCATTTTTGCGTTCATGAATCTCACCGGCACCATTGTCGCCATCGCCACACCCATTGGTGAAGGCGGTTTGTCGGTCCTCCGATTGTCCGGTCCCGATGCCTTCCGCATTGCCGATCAAAGTTTTCTCCCCATCGGCCCCCATTCAAAAAAACCTTCTGCCGCCTCCACGCATACGGTTCACTATGGTCGAATCGTCGCCGGTGACAAATTTATCGACGAAGTCCTCCTGACCGTCTTGCGCGCCCCGCGAACGTTTACCGCGGAGGATACGGTCGAAATCTCCTGTCACGGCGGCATTCTCCCCGCAAAAATGGTCCTGGACGAATTATTGGCGGGCGGCGCGCGTATGGCCGAGCCGGGTGAATTTACCCGCCGCGCTTTCTTGAACGGCCGCATCGACCTCGCCCAAGCGGAGGCGGTCGCGGATTTGATCCATTCGCGCACCGAATTGGCCCTCGCCGCCGCCAACGAACAACTCGCCGGAAAACTTTCCCGGCGCATCAACCGCCTGCGCGATGATCTCATGCTTGTTCTCGCTCACGTGGAAGCACATATCGATTTTCCCGATGAGGATATCTCGCCGGATTCACGCGGGCAATTGCTCAAGAAATTGCATGACGGACTTCTCTTCATGGCGGAACTGTTACTCACCGCCAATGAGGGCCAGATCTTGCGCCGGGGTATCCGCGCGGCCATCGTCGGCCGGCCCAACGCCGGGAAGTCCAGCTTGTTGAATCAATTGTTGGGACGCGACCGGGCCATCGTTTCGCCCACCCCCGGCACCACGCGCGACACCATCGAAGAAACGACGAACATTCGCGGATTACCGGTGATCTTCATCGATACCGCCGGACTGCGGGAAGCCCGGGATGAAATCGAACGCGAAGGCATTCGCCGTAGCCGGGAATCCTTGGATCAGGCCGAATTCATTCTGCATGTCTTTGATGCCAGTGAGCCGTTGACCGCCGAAGACAAGCATTTGTTAACCGAATTTGCCGGAAAAAAACGTATTCTCATCCGCAATAAAAGCGACCTGCCCCTTCAATTGTTTTTCCCTGCCGACCTTGCTTTGGAACCCATTGATGTCTCCTGCACGCGCGGCGACGGGATTGAAATACTGAAAACCGCCATCAAAGAATTGATTTGGTCTGGCGAAATTAACGCCGAAATGTTGCATGTCATGATCAGCAGCCGTCATCAGGAAGCCCTTAATCGCGGGCGGATTGCGACCCAACGGGCGGCGGACGCCTTGGCTGCGGGCGCCACCTTGGAATTGGTGGCAGCCGACTTGCGTATGGGCGTCAATGCCGTCGGCGAAATCGTCGGCAAGACCACCACCGAAGACTTGTTGGACTCGATCTTCAGCCAATTCTGCATCGGAAAATAAATTGATATTGGCGAATTGTTCCTGCTAGCTTGGTTCACGCATGTCAGATACGGCTGGCGCCCCTCTAGCGCCCTCTAAAGCAAAAGTGTTTCTTCGCCGGTTGATCACCACTGTGATTCTCTGGACGGTGATTCTCACTGCCTTGTTTTCTCGTTATCAACTGTTCTCCCAGGGGGTGTTCCTTTTCATCATCGTTTTCCTCGCGGTGACCGGGTTGCTCGAATTCTACGGCCTCGCCGCCAAACGCGGTCTGCCCTGTTTCCGCTGGTGCGGTTTGATCGGCGGCGTCCTGCTCATGGTCGGAACGTTTTTTAACGTTACGGGTCATATCGGCACTTCGGGAACGCCTTCCCGGGTGAACGATTTTGAGACCGGCTTCCTCATTATTTTTGTCCTCGGCCTTTGCCTGCGCCAGTTCCTCTCCAAAGCCAACAAAGAAGGTCTCATCGCCATTTCCGTAACGTTGTTCGGCTTGATGTATGTGCCCTGGCTCCTCAATTTCATCCAAAAGATTCAATTTTTCCCCGGCATCGATGGCAAATACTTCCTACTCTATTTCGTCTTGGTCACCAAGTTTAGCGACATGGGCGCCTATTTGCTCGGATCGTTGATCGGCAAACACAAAATGATTCCCCGGATCAGCCCCGGCAAAACCTGGGAAGGATTCGCCGGAGCCATCCTGGCCTCCACCGGCGGCAGTGTGGTTTTTGTCCATTTTCTCGGGCAGCACATGGTCGGTATGAACATTTACCACGCGGTGGTTCTGGGGATACTGCTGAGTATTTGCGCCGTCATTGGCGATTTGATAGAATCCCTCTTCAAACGCGAGTGTGGCATGAAGGACTCCGGGACTTTATTCCCCGGCATCGGCGGGATTCTCGATTTGCTCGACAGCCTTTTGTTTAACGCGCCGATCATGTATCTCTATTTGCGTCACGTTTTGATTCAATGAAAAAAGTAGTCCTGCTTGGCAGCACCGGGTCCATTGGCACCAGCACCATCAAGGTGGCGGAGGACCTGCCGGGCGAATTCCAATTGATCGGTCTGGCGGCGGGTGGCAACTCCAAGTTGTTGCTCGAGCAAACCCGCAAACACAAACCCGCTGTCATTTCCCTCAACGATCCCGCCAAAGCCGCGGAATTGCGCGAGATCCTTGGTTCGTCCACCCCGGTTTACTCTGGTTCCGAAGGCTTGCTGAAACTCGCCACGTTGCCGGAAGCCGATATTGTTTTGATCGCCATTGTCGGCACCGCCGGTCTGCAACCCGCCTTGGCCGCCATCCGCGCCGGCAAGGATATCGCCATCGCCTCGAAGGAAATCCTCGTCATGGCCGGCGAAATCGTCATGGCCGAGGCCCGTAAGCACGGGGTCAAGGTTCTGGCCGTGGACAGCGAACATTCAGCGATTTTCCAATGTTTGGACGGCAAACCCAGTTCCTCCGTTCGCCGGCTCCTTTTGACCGCCAGCGGCGGCCCTTTTCGCGACAAAACATTGTGGCCCAAGGAAAAATTTTGCGAAATTACCTTGGAACGGGCGCTGAAACATCCTTCCTGGGTCATGGGCCGAAAAGTTACCATTGATTCCGCAACCTTGTTCAATAAAGGCCTCGAAATGATCGAAGCCCGCTGGCTGTTCGATATCGAAATGCCGCGCGTCGGCGTGGTCGTTCATCCGCAGAGCATCGTTCATTCCATGGTGGAATTCGTCGATGGTTCATTGCTAGCCCAACTTTCCACGCCCGATATGTGTCTGCCGATCCAATACGCCCTGACCTATCCCAGCCGCGCTTCCAGCGCCCGCGTCCAGACCAATTTCGCCAAAATTGGTACCCTGACCTTCGAAGAGCCGGATGTGGACCGATTTCCCGCCCTCGCTCTCGCCCGTCGTGCCGGCGAAATCGGCGGAACCCTGCCCGCAGTCTTGAACGCGGCGAACGAAGTCGCGGTCGAAGCGTTTGTGAATCGAAAAATCAACTTTCCCCAAATCACCGAGACCGTTCGTGCCACTATGGACGCCCATAAAGTTGTCAATCACCCCACCTTGGAGCAGATTTTGGCAGCCGATACGTGGGCGCGGCAGGCTGCCGCCGCCTAAGACCGGCTTTTGGACCTGCTTTGCGACCGTCACCAACAGCATTGCAGGTTCCGGATTCACTGTTATACTCAAGTCGCCCGAATACATTTTTAAAAAATTAGCATGGCCATTATAAAGATTCTGTTTATCGCGCTCGAAGTGTTGTTGTTGTTCAACTTGCTGATCGGCGTGCATGAGTTGGGACATTTTCTCGCCGCCAAGTGGCGCGGCCTGAAGGTGGAACGTTTCGCCATCTGGTTCGGCAAACCGCTTTGGAAGAAAAAGATCGGCGGCATCGAATACGTGCTCGGATCGCTCCCGTTCGGCGGTTATGTCGCTTTGCCGCAAATGGCCACGATGGAGGGCATTGAGGGCAAAACGGAAAGTTCCGAAACACCGCTGCCCAATGTATCCGCCTTGGACAAAATCATCGTTGCTTTCGCCGGTCCACTATTCAGTTTCCTGCTGGCCTTGGTTTTTGCCGTGGTCGTGATGGTTGTTGGCAAGCCTGTCAGTGAAGCGGATTCTACCACCACGATCGGTTATGTGGAAAAAGGCGGACCCGCCGACAAGGCTGGCCTCCTGCCTGGCGACAAGATTCTTTCCATCGATGGTCATTCGGTCTCTAAATTCGGCGGCATGGGCGATAGCGTCGTATGGAACATTGTCAGCAGTGAGAATCCCACGATCGAGATCAAGGTGGATCGGGCGGGCAAGACGTTGACGTTCAATCCCACCCCGGAAATCGAACCCACCAAGTTCTGGCAGCGCAAAGGCCTGCGCGAAATTCAAATCATGCCGGCGCAGAGCGCTTTGATCGGCCAAGTCAGCCCCGATAGCCCGGCGGATCGGGCCGGACTCAAACCCGGCGATACTATCATGGCCATCGGCGGCCAGCCGATTTACCATTTCGAAGCGATTTCCGATTACATTGCAGACCATACCAACCAGGCGGTGGCCTTGCAGGTGGATCACGGCGGAAAAACCTTGGCTCTCAATGTGCGGCCGGAAAAGCCCATCAGCCCGCCCGATGAATCGCCCAAGCTCGGGATTACGTGGGATGGTAACGGGAAAATCACCATCTCGCATCCCAGCGCCATTGAACAGGTGTATTCCAGCCTCGCCTCGGTGATCGAAACTGTTGGCGCGATCGCCTCGCCCAAAACCCAGATCAAACCCCAGCACCTCGGCGGTGCCGTCATGATCCTGAACGTCTATTACCGGCTCTTCAGCGCACCCCACGGCTGGCAGTTGGCCCTCTGGTTCAGTGTCATTCTCAATGTGAACCTCGCGCTCATTAATCTCCTGCCCATCCCCGTTCTGGACGGCGGTCATATTTTGCTCTCCCTGATCGAAGGTGTCTCTCGCCGACCGATCAGTCCGCGCATCATTTCGGTCATCCAGAATGCGTGCGTGGTGTTTGTGATCGGATTCATGGTTTATCTCGCGTTTTTTGATGTGCAGGATCTGGTCCACCGCGGCCCAAAAGAAAAGCCGGTCGATGTTAAATTCAGCCCCGCAAAATAGCTTTTATGCGTTACTGCGAATCTCCCTATTTCAATCATCGCCGCCGCACTCGCGAAGTCGTGATCGGCGACCCCGCCAACGGTGGCGTCATTGTCGGGGGCGATCATCCCGTGGTAAAACAGTCCATGATCACCTGTGATACCATGGATACTGCCGCCAGCGTCAAGCAGACCCTCGACCTCGTTGCCGTCGGTTGTCAATTGGTCCGCATCACGGCGCCCACCGTCAAGGACGCGGCCAATCTGCAGAACATTGTCCGGGAATTGCGTCAGCGTGCCTGCCAGGTTCCCATCGTTGCGGACATCCATTTCAAGCCCGAAGCGGCTATGGAAGCTGTCAAATGGGTCGAAGTCGTCCGCGTCAATCCCGGCAACTACGCGGATTCCAAGAAATTCGCGATCAAAGAATATTCTGATGATCAGTACGAGGCGGAACTGAAACGGATCGAGGAAAAATTCGCGCCGCTCGTGCAGGAATGCAAACGCCTGAATCGCGCCATGCGGATTGGCACGAACCATGGATCGCTGTCCGACCGCATCATGAACCGCTACGGTGATTCCCCGTTGGGCATGGTGGAAAGCGCGCTGGAGTTTGCTCGCGTTTGCCGCAAATTTGATTTTCATAACTTCAAGTTTTCCATGAAGTCTTCCAACCCCAAGGTGATGATTGAATGTTATCGCCTGTTGGTCTCGCGGCTGGAACAGGAGGGGCCGGATTGGAATTACCCCATTCATTTGGGCGTCACCGAAGCGGGTGAAGGCGAAGATGGTCGGATTAAATCTGCCATCGGCATCGGCTCGCTTCTTTGTGACGGCCTCGGCGATACCATTCGCGTTTCGTTGACCGAAGATAGCCCGCACGAAATCGAGGTCTGCCAGGATCTGCTCGCCCAAATACCCATTTTGTCGAGCGCGACGTCACCGGTTTCCGAAAAGGATTTCCCATTTGATCCCTTTCATTTCGAACGCCGGGAAACGCCGGAAATCGAGTTGGCGGATAACATAAACTGCGGCGGCGAACAATTGATCCGGGTCGTCGTTACCAAAGGCACTTGGGACAAAGTCGCCCACAAAATTCGCCCCAAAGACGACGTCAAACCGGAAGCGGTTTACGAAGATCTCAATATCGCCGAGATCGATCCCACCCAGGATTTTGAACTGAACTGCGATACCCAGTTGGTCACCGTTAAAGACGGTGTGGCTCTCCCGGCGATCGCGGCGTTTCGTTTGCTCGCGGCAAAGTTAAAGCGCCTCGGTCGGAACAATCCTATTTTACTGAAGGATTGCATCCATTTTGAAACCACCCCGTTGCCGCCCAAAATCGCGCTGTTGCGCGCATCCGTGGTCATCGGCTCATTGCTCGCGGACGGAATTGGCGATGCCATCTTGATCCGCGGCGAATCCGGCGGCGGCCAAAGTTTGCGATTGGCCTATAACATTTTACAGGCCGCCGGTTGCCGCAGTTTCAAGACGGATTACGTCGCTTGCCCCAGCTGCGGGCGGACCTTGTTCAACCTCCAAACCGTCACCGCCAAGATCAAGGCTCGTACCGAGCATTTGAAAGGCGTCAAGATCGCCATCATGGGTTGCATCGTGAACGGCCCCGGCGAAATGGCGGACGCGGATTTCGGTTACGTCGGCGGCGCCCCTGGCAAGATCAACTTGTACGTCGGGAAAACCGCGGTGAAATTCAACATCCCCGAGGACGAAGCCGTTGACCGCCTGGTCGGTCTGATCCGCGACCACGGCAAATGGGTCGACCCCGAAGAAAAAGAAGCTGTCGCCCAAACCGTTTGAAGTGAAGCGGGGTAGGGCGTCGCACTCCGTGCGCGCCGTTTGCATGGGGCCGTCCGTTCAACATTCAACTGCGGCCATGTGTAAATCTCCATTCCGCGCTTGCGTTTTGGATTGCGGTGGCCATCCACCGCTTTGTGCGCCAAACGATTACTTCCCTCTTCGGATAAACACGGTGATTGTGATTGTCTGCCTCTTTCTGAGTGCCGCAATTCTGTTTTTCCTATAATCTTCCCCGCGCCGATACCAATTTAACGACCCTATGGACTTTGCCGAAAATTTACAATCAATCCGCCAACGAATTGCCGACGCGTGCGCCCGTGCCGGACGTGCCGTGGATTCCGTGACCCTGCTCGCCGTTTCCAAAAGCCATCCGCCCGAAACGATTCGCGTGGCGGTCGAAAACGGCATGCTTTTATTCGGTGAAAACAAAGTCCAGGAAGCGCGCGCCAAAATCCCACTCTGCCCCGGCAAGTCCCGCTGGCAATTCATCGGCCACCTGCAATCCAACAAATGCCGCGAGGCCGTCGAACTGTTTGAAATGATCCAGGGCGTCGATAGCCTGGCTATCGCCCGCGAAATTTCCAAGCGCGCCGAACAAGCCGCCAAAACCCTGCCGATCCTGCTCGAGGTCAATGTGGCTGGCGAAGCCAGCAAATTCGGCTACCGTCCGGAACAGCTTTCGCTGGAACTGGATGAACTAAACAAATTACCCCGCTTGGAAATCCACGGTTTAATGGCTATCCCTCCCTACACGCCCTTGCCGCAAAAAGCGCGACCCTATTTCCAGCGGCTCCGCCAGATCAAAACCGACTGCGAGCAAAAACTGGGTGCCCCTTTGCCGCACTTGAGCATGGGTATGAGCGGCGATTTCGAAGTGGCTATCGAAGAGGGCTCCACCTTGGTGCGCATCGGAACCGCTCTCTTCGGCGAACGCGTCAGCAGCATACGCCGATCCGAAGACATCTAACCGTTCAATTGTTCCGGGCGGAACGGGCGACCCGCCCGTACTGTCCGGCAACCTGCCGGACAGCTTTCGGTCGACCTCCATTCTTGTTTAAATCGCAGCCAATGACGTTTTATGCCAAGAAAAGCGTGGTTCCCGCTGGAAAAAGCTAAATCTTGCTGCAATTTCTCCGATAAGTAGTAGGATATAATTAAAATGACGATTGATTCGTTTAACCGCGAAATTGCTGAAGCTGTGAAGTCTTACGACCGCCACGTGGTGTGTTTGGAGAAGACGCCGCAGGAGTTTCAGGAATCCCTCGTGTCGCTAATGGCTAAAGCTATCCGCGCCTTTGAAACGCGGAGTGCGGGCCTGCGCAATGGCATTGCCTTGGACCGCCAGGTCACCATTATCCTCAGCGAAAGTGGCGAGGAAAAACCCCTTTGCGGTATTTATTTCAATTTGCATTCTCCGTACCGTAAAGACGCCTTGCCGAAGACGGTAAAACCGTTGGTCGAGAAGACTCCCGACCCGGAAGAATAAATTCACCCTCCTAAGTCTACTGGTCCCGCACGTCATCGCCGACTTGCGCATCACCGGAAACCACATCCGCCGCGATATTATTTTCTGATTGCGGACCCGTTACCTTCAATTCCGCCGATTTCAAACCATTCCGGTACAGGAACAGCGACTGATCGATCTTGGGCATTTGGCCGGAGGGAAAATTCAATACGACATAGCGTCCTGATTGATTGTAGAAAATGACTTTCGCCGATAGTGACGAATCAAGCGTGACGATCGGAGACGATTTAACCGTCGATTTGACTGGGGCGCTTTGGGTGGTAGCAGGGGTGGAGCGATGCCCGGCACAACCACTGGCGACCGCGACCGCCAAAATAACCGGGAAAAACTTGGTTAACTTCATCCGCACAGTTAAACGGGTGGGACCCTTGAGGTCAATTCAGGACTCGGTTATGATGGTATCGCTATGCTCGTACGCCGGTGCGCAGCAGCACAGCAGGCGCAACTCCGTGGTTCCGGTATTCCAGAGTTTGTGCGCCATCCCGGGCGGAATCGCGATCGCATCGCCCGGCTTCACCTCGCTGGTCTCCGTCCCGATCCTGATTCTTCCGGTGCCACTCGTGATATAATAGATTTCCTCCGTGCGGGGATGATAATGCTCCTGCGTACTCCCGTTGACCGGTAACCGCGCCTCCGCCAGGCTTTGGTTGCGGATCACGGAATTCCGGTGGGCCAGCAACTCCCGGATCTCCGAGCCGTCTTTCGTGATAAACGGCGGCGCCGCGTCGAGATTTTTGATGTCCATAATTAAAAACTTTCGGGTGTGCCAAACAGTTTTGACCAGTCCGCCTGTCCCAGGATAACCCCCAACACAATCAGAATCAGGGCGGTAAAAAAAGTCGGCGTAATCGGTTCGTGCAGCGTGAAATAAACCCAGGCGGTTGTCGATACCGGAATAAAATTGTTGAACAACATGACCTGGCTGGTTCGCCAGTGGCGCAACGCGCTGTTCCACATCGCATACGGTATGACGCCGCCGAAAATGATGCAAAATAATTGAACCTCCGTATGTCGGGCGTCCATCAGCACCGGATGATGCCTCAGTTCCAGCAACGCAAAGGGAATCAGCCAGACGCCGGACATCCACATGGCATTGGCGGCAATTTCCAAACCGTCGAGCTGTTTTACTAGGTGCCGGGATTGATGACTATAGTTCGCCCAAGTCAAACTGGCGGCGAGGCCGCACAATTCACCGGCGAGGCTGGTATTGCCGGTATGCGCGCGGAGTGCCGGCCAAAACAAGACCACCACCCCGGACACCGCGAGAAAACCGGCGCCATACCGTTGTGCGCTGTTCCACGTCCAACGCGGTCGTTCTTCCCATATCAACGTCCAAATCGGCGATGCCCCCAGGTAAAGCGCCACGTGCGAAGCCGCGGTCAACCGCAACGCCCAGCAGAAGAGAACAATATAGATGGCCAGGCTCAATCCGCCCCGCAGCCACAATTGCCGGTACGCCGCGGCCGAAAGCGGCTGAAACGTGCCCAAGAACTTGGTGAAGCGCAGCAATGCCAATAGAATGACCCCGGCGGCAAAAAAGCGGGTGCAACCGGTCAAAATGGGCGGCCAGTCGCCCACCAGCCATTTCGTGCCCGCGTTATTGGCGCCCCATAAAAACACCGTCAGCAGCAAACTCCCGGCAATCGCCGTATTATGGTTCGATTTCGACACGCGGCGAGTAAACCTTCAGAACCTCCAATTGCCAATGAAATAAATGTAGAGGCGGGCATCCTGCCTGCCATAGAGCCGGGCGTCCCGCCCGGCGCAGAAATCGTGCGGCGATAACGCCGGTTCCCTTCGCTTGGGCTCGCAGAGATTTATGGAGAGCCCTCTTTAGCGGGAAAGGTGAGATCACGGGCACCAACCGGGGGATTCATGAAGATGGTTTTCCGCAACTCAATCCCCGGTGGACGCTGCGGCAATAAATAATTCATGGATCGCGGAAGGGATTTTCCGCGCCGTCGGCGCGGCCTAGTGCGACTGTGAAGACGACAACGTAGCGGGGTGAAAGTCCCTGTCAGGCCGAGTCAACCAGCCTGAAGCGGAAAGAAACTGCGGCGGCGTAATCCGTCCGTGGAGAGCAACTGGAAGCGAACTGCCAGTCCGTAATATCCGGGAGCCGTGAGGCCCCGAAAAGTGAACTCGATTCGGTCGGGTGTGACGGGCGAGCGTGCTAGGCAAACGCGAAACCTTGAGCCAAAGCCCAAGCTCCTGCGGGAGGCGGTCGCAAGACTGAGGCGGAAAGCCAGTGTGACGGGCGGAGAAAATGGGGATGACAGTGAGAAAGCCCGAACGTGCACATCAGAGGATGGGAGACAGAATGGCAGGAAACGTTGGCGAGATAAGCAGTGAACTTCCCCACCGGGGGCAGGAACGGTGTTCCTGCCCGGCAACAGGCCGAAGAGCCGACCGGAGGAAGTCAGAGCGTCCGTAGTAGCGGCGAAGCGGGTAACGACCGTGGAGCGAAGGGACGCAGGAAAGTGGAAGCGTGAAAGCACCAACAACTGAACCAAAACCCGCGCGAGTGGAGCGGCCGGGCGCAAGCCCAACTTTTCCTAAACCAGCAGGAGAAGCCCCGGCCCCATGGGCCTGGGTGGAACGGTGCGTCTGGACTGAGCGCATGTTGAAGCGCCTGGAACAAAGCCAGGAGCAGACCGTATGGTACAGCCTCTGGGACAAGGTCTGGCAGATGGATAATCTGAACCAAGCCGTTCTGGGGGTGATCCTCAAGCGGGGGAGTGCGGGAGTGGACGGGCAGAGCACGACGCAGTTTTCCTCGGACTGGACGCAGCAATGCGAACAGTTAGGGGAAGAATTGCGCACGGGGCGCTACTGTCC
>Ga0302319_10008492_pt1 | contig 19962 bp, 10 predicted proteins | sample Bog_T0_2_FD_203319 | JGI IMG/M metagenome (GOLD analysis project Ga0302319, IMG submission 203319) | Peat permafrost microbial communities from Stordalen Mire near Abisko, Sweden - Bog_T0_2 | ecosystem: Environmental > Terrestrial > Soil > Wetlands > Peat | place: Sweden: Abisko, Stordalen Mire... | reverse complement strand
ATCGAGAACGCCAGTCCGCTAAGAAGGCCAATGTAAGAGGCGCGCATGGTCTGAACCTGCCCGCGGACAACCACTCGCGACCCGCGCGGTAACTGCTGGCGGGTTGCGTCGATAATCTTGTTGATGTCACCCGCTACCCCACCCAGGTCGCGGCCCGCAACAGAGCCAAAGATGTCAATCACGGGTGCGACGTTGTAATCCGACACAACAGCCATTCCTGCCCCGGGCAGCGTAGACACCAGATTTGCCATCAGCGACGGAGGAGACGCCGGGTCGGTGCCGGTGATGGGAACGTTCTCCAGATCCTGCAAAGTGTCCGCGCGATATTGCGGCGTCTGCGTCGCGATCTGATAGCTGACGTGATTCTTCGGGTCCACCCAAAACGTCGGTGAGGTTTGGAAGCTGCCGCTCAGTGACACCAGGAGATTCTGTGCAATGTCGTGGGCCGTAAAGCCCAGTTGTTCTGCCTTCGTACGCTCGACCCTCAGGCGGAGGTAGGGCTCATCGAAGGGCTGCTGAATCCGCAGATCGGTCGCCCCGGAAACGTACCTCATTTTCGCGAGCAGTTCGTCCGCATAGATCCGGTTTCCCTCCAGGTTGTTCCCGACCACCTGAACGTCGATAGGAGCGGGCAATCCAAAATTGAGAATCTGCCCGACCATGTCGGCCGGCAAGAAAGCAAAGGAAACCCCAGGAAACTCTTTCGGCAGTATCAGGCGAAGCCGGTGAATGTAGTCGTCCGTGGGATGGTGCTTGGCCGAGAGGCTCACCAGAATGTCGGCGTCCGACGTGCCCACCGGCGCCGAATTGCTGTAAGAAAGATTGATACCGCTGTACGGCAAGCCAATGTTGTCGATAACGCTCTGCACCTCCGCCGCCGGAATCCGTTGTCGTATCGACTGCTCGACCAGATCGCACAGGTTGGCGGTCTCTTCAATGCGCATTCCGGTGGGCGCACGCATATGAAGCTTGAAAGTGCCGCTGTCAACATTGGGAAAGAAGTCGCCGCCCAGCCAGGGAATCAGAATCGCGAGGGAGCCCAGGCAAAACGCAAAGAACGTGATGAGGAAAACACGCCTGTGCTGCAGAGAAATCTCCAACAGGCTGCGATAGCTCCGTCGAAAGCCTTCAAAGGCCCCTTCAAAACGTTTCTGAAAATTCACCAGCGGATTGCGGCTGGCGGCATCGCCCGCCTCTTTTTTTTCTCCCCGCAGCAGGTACTGGGCCATGGTCGGGACGATAGTCCGGGAGAGAAAATAAGACGCCAACATGGCGAAAACCACCGCTTCGGCGAGCGGTACAAAGAGGTAACGAGCCACGCCGGATAACAGGAACATCGGGGCAAAGACAATACAAATTGCAAGTGTGGAGACGAAGGCGGGTGTCGCGATCTGCGATGCACTATCCAACACCACCTCATCCATCTCCTTCTCTGGTTCAGCCTCGCGATTGCGATTGATGTTCTCGACCTCGACCGTGGCGTCATCCACCAGAATGCCGACCGCCAAGGCGAGCCCCCCGAGCGTCATGATGTTGATGGTTTGCCCGATCGCAGTGAAAGCCATGATCGAGGTCAGGATCGCCAGTGGGATCGAGGTCGCGATGATCACAGTGCTTCGCCAACTGCCCAGAAAAGTAAGGATCATGAAAGCGGTCAGGCAAGCGGCAATCAACGTTTCCCGGACCACTCCGCTGATCGCACCGCGAACAAAAATCGACTGATCCGCCAGAGGGGTGATTTTCAATTGCGCTGGAACTGTCGTCGCAATCTGAGGCAGAAGAGACTTGATGCCTGCAATCACGTCGAGCGTTGACGCATTCCCCGCCTTTTGAATCGTCAGCAAGACCGAGCGCTGGCCGTTGACGCGTACGATGTTGGTCTGCGGGGGAAAACCGTCACGCACCCAGGCGACGTCCTTCATGTAGATGGTCGTGCTGCCAAGGGTTTTGATTGGAATGCGGTTCAGGTCCGCGATCGTCTGCGGGGCTGCATTGGGAATGGAAACGTCGTATTCCCTGGAGCCGATCTTCGACGTCCCTGTGGGCAGGATCAGGTTTTGCAGGCTGATCGCATTGACCACATCCAGCGCGGACAAACCCTTCGACTGCAGGGCAGTTGTGTTGAGATCGACTTGCACCTGACGCTGCTTACCGCCGTAGGGATAAGGCACCGATGCACCCGGCACTGTGATGAGCTGCGTCCGAATGAAATTCAGACCATAGTCGTTGAGTTGCTGCTCCGAAAGATTTTGCCCCGAAAGAGCCAACTGCAGCACAGGCACGCTGGATGCGCTGTAGGCCAGGATGAGGGGAGGTGTGGTTCCCGCCGGTAACTGCCTGAGTTGGGTCTGAGAAACTGCCGTAATCTGTGCAATGCCCTGCTGAATGTTCGCTGTCGGCTGCAAAAATACTTTCGTCACAGCGACCCCATACAGAGACTGCGATTCGATGTGCTCGATGTTGTCGACCGTGGTGGTTAGCGACCGCTCCGTGACGCTGACGATACGGTCACTCATGTCTTGAGGAAGAAGGCCGTTATAGTTCCAGATAATGCTGACCACAGGGATGTCAATATTCGGAAAAATGTCGGTTGGAGTGCGAACGATCGCGAGTCCTCCCATGATTACGATGAGTATCGACATCACTACAAAGGTGTAAGGCCGCCGCAATGCTAGTCGAACAATCCACATAGAATCTTCCCTTGTCGCTCAGTGAAAATGCATGCCAATGCCCAATCGATCGTAAGACGATTTAGTCGATTATTTACAGCAAGATGAGTCGGCGGGACTCTTGGGCAGGGTGCCGTGGCAAACAGATGTTCGTCCCGCAGTTGACACCAACGTCCGCATTTCGACTCGACTCGCATTCTCGAGTTCAAACTCGACGGCTGTAACTATCGGCGGAGTGCCTTCACCGTGGCCATATAACACGACTTTGTATTTGTGGAACTGGAAATGCATTCAGCAGCGCAGGAGACAAGAGGAGACCTATGAAACTTCTTACAGCCGATAAAGTGACACTTGGATTTATTGGCCTGGGCAACATGGGAAGCCGAATCGCACAACGCCTGCTCGCTCACGGATACCCCGTCGTTGCCTACGACAGAAATACCGCTAAGGCCGAAGCCGTCGCAGCCGAACGAGGTTTCGCTGCGAAGAACATCCTTGAACTGGCGCGCACTGCCGATGTGATTCTTTCGTGCCTGACCAACGATGAAGCAGTTCAGAGCGTTTATGCCGGACCAGCTGGAGTTTTTGCCCTGGCGCGGCCCGGCGCCGTCGTGTTAGAGATGAGCACGATCTCCCCAGAAAGTTCGCGGGAGTTGCACCGGCTTGGCTCCGAGAGTGGTATCGAGGTGTTAGATGTCGCCATCTCGGGCAGCACTCCTGCCGCGGAACAAGGCATCCTGACGCTATTGGCCGGCGGCAACCAGGACTTGTTCCGCGCCGCGGAACCAATATTCCAGGCGATTGCAAAGCAATACTTCCTTCTGGGTGGTCCCGGGTCCGGAACAGCGATGAAGTTGGTCGTCAACACGCTGTTAGGCGTTGGCATGCAAGCCATCGCCGAGGCTGTGGTCCTCGGAGAAACCGTTGGACTGAATCGTGAACGTTTGCTTGAGGTCCTCGCAAAGACAGCAGTGATCGCGCCCGCTCATGTGGGAAAGCTCGCGAGGGTTGCACTCAATGATTACACCCCGCAATTTCCACTTCGCCTGATGAACAAGGACTTCCAGTTGATTCTGAGTGCGGCAACGGAAGCGCATCTTTCCATGCCGATGACGGAATCGGCGTTTCGCGTCAACGCAGAGGAGTTGGCAGACCACGATGAAGAAGACTTTTCCGCTGTCCTGCGGCGAATGGAAGAGGTTGCCGGGATCGCAGATCTTCACTCCACTCGATGACGAGTTGACCCCAGGTGCGGAATGCCAGTGCTAAAAGGGGTCGGCTGACGGCTCCAATCACATTGCGTCTGTCAGACGTACATCGACTTACATCTGGATGTTCCGCTACGGCTTATCGTCGTTAGGGCTTATCGTCGGCGGGGATAGGAACCTTCTCCTCAATCTTCCGGATTTTCTTGGGCGCATGCTTCCGGAAGAGACGCTTCATATCCGGCGTAAATTCGCGTTGACAAAGATTCGCGACAAAGCTCTGCGCTAGCAGCAGCCCATCTTCACATCGCCGGTCGCAGTAAGCGGCGGCCCGAAAGCCTCGACCGGCGCGGGAGCCCCGTTCAGCACCGCGATCCATCGCCGCACCGCGTCAAACACAACCAGAATCACTCCCAGGATAAATATGCTCATCAGAATCGAATCCAGATACCCGGTGAACACCTGACCGGGCTTCGATGTCAGCGGCCAGAAAATATTCTTGATCGATAGGACGCCGGCTGTCAGAGTCGTGACTCCGACAAAACACATGGGTACGGCCGTGATCCAGGCATATTGTTTCCTTCCCATGTTGATTAGAAATGTCGTGGTCACCGCCAGCGCAATCGTGGCCAGCAATTGATTTCCCGTCCCGAACAATGGCCACAACGTAGAAATATTTCCCGTGTAAATTAAATAACCCCAGCCCAGCACCACAAAGAAACTTGTCAGCAGATTTCCCGGCAGCCACGCACTGTTGCCGAAGGGTTTGTGAACCTTGCCCATGAGTTCCTGCAGAACATAGCGCGCCACACGGGTTCCGGTATCCACCGTGGTCAGGATGAACAACGCCTCGAACATAATGGCGTAGTGATACCAGTAGCCCATCAGCCGATTCATTCCCGGCAGTCCCTTGAAAATTTGCGCCATGCCAACGGCGAGCGAGACCGCGCCTCCCGTACGCCCGGCCAATTGTTCTCCAACCTCGCGCGAGAACATATCGAGATTTACCGTGCTCAAGCCCAGATGGCTGAAGACCGCGGGCGTTGTGTTGATGGCGAAGTAGTCGCCGGGATACATGGAGCAAGCCGCAATCAAAGCCAGTAATCCGACCAGCGATTCGGCAATCATGGCGCCGTATCCGATGAAGCGCGCGTCCGTTTCTTTATCCAGCATTTTCGGAGTAGTGCCGGATGAGACCAGCGAGTGGAAGCCCGAGATCGCGCCGCACGCGATGGTCACGAAAAGAAAGGGAAAAAGATTTCCTTTGATGATCGGCCCGCCGCCCTGAATGAAGGGCGTAAAATTCGGAAACTGAATGTTGGGATGGACCACGAAAACGCCGACGACTAAAACCGCGATGGTTCCCAGCTTCACATACGTCGAAAGATAATCGCGCGGCTCAAGTACAAGCCAAACCGGTAGCACCGACGCCACCAGTCCATAGATTCCCATCAGCCATGTGATCTGATGCGGGGTAAAAGTTAGAGCCGAGGCAAAACTCGTCTGCGCCACCCAGTGTCCGGCGATCACGCTGCCCAGCAAGAGCACAACTCCAAAAATGCTTGGGCCGGTCACGGTTATTGTTCCGGTGTGGCTCTTAAACATCCACCATCCCATGATCACGGCGATCGGAATCGTCATGCCGATGGTGAATACTCCCCAGGGACTATTCGAGAGCGCATTCACTACAACTATTCCCAGGCCAGCCAAAGTCACCAATAAAATGAAGAGCACTGCGATCATCGCGACCAGTCCCGCGAAGGGACTAATTTCCGTGCGCGCAACATCCGCCAACGATCTGCCGCGATGGCGCACCGAAGCCACCAGCACGGTGAAGTCCTGCACGCAGCCGGCTAGAACCGCGCCCACAAGAATCCACAGAAAGCCGGGGGCAAATCCAAACTGTGCGGCGAGTGTTGGCCCGACTAAAGGCCCTGCGCCCGCGATGGCCGCGAAGTGATGTCCAAACAGCACCCAACGCGGCGACGCCACATAATTATGGCCATCGGCATAAGTATGCGCCGGAGTAATGCGGCGGTCATCGAGCGACAACGCCTTGGCTGCAATGAAGGCGCTGTAGAAACGGTAGGCGAGCGCATATACGCACAGCGCCCCTAACAAAACCGGGAAGGTATTCATGGCTCACTCCCAATCGAACACGCCAGCCGGAGATATCTGCCAGCAAATCCAACATAGCGTACACCGCTCGCGGAATGTGGCACAACACTTCTTCGCGCCAGGCACGCAAAGCTGAACGGTACGAAACTTAAACTTCAAGAAGCAGAGGCGTGGCCGAATTTATTGCGATTGTCGCGATTCGAAATTCCCCGCGAAATACTCAAATCGGGCTACAATTCCGGCGTCGAAACACCGCGCCACGGTCACTGCGGCAAGTACGAACAAAAAGCAGGAGGTCTCGAAGATGGAGCAATCCCAGAAACAGACCATGATGCAGAAGCATCTCAACCCCGCGCCCATGCAGGAGCAGCGCCTGGTTCGCTTCGGCCTCGCCCTCGCGCGCTGGAGCGAAAAATGGTTCCCCGATCCGCTGATTTTTGCCTTGCTCGGGATCGTCGTAGTTTTCGCTGTCGGACTGTTGCTTCGCCAAAGTCCGGCCAAACTCGCCATCCAGGGCGGAAAGAATTTTTGGACGCTCGTCCCCTTCACCATGCAGATGGTGATGATCATTGTCGGAGGCTATGTGGTGGCCTCGACGCCGTTTGTGTATCGCGTTATCCAAAAGCTGGCTGGAATCCCGAAGACTCCGCGCGGCGCAGTGGCACTGGTTGCGTTGTTCTCCATGTTGACTTCATTGATCTCCTGGGGACTAAGCCTGATTTTCAGCGGCCTCTTCGTGCGCGAGTTATCCCACCGCGTCAAAGGCATGGACTACCGCGCCGCCGGCGCAGCCGCATATCTAGGCCTCGGAGCGGTGTGGGCGATGGGCTTGTCGTCTTCCGCAGCCATGTTGATGGCGACGAAGTCGGCTATGCCGCCGTCGCTATTCAACATCAGCGGACTCATCCCGCTGACACAAACTCTTTTCTTGTGGCAGAGCATCGCGACCACGGTGATCCTGATTATCCTGTCAGTTCTGATCGCATACTTCTCGACGCCATCGGCAGAGAACGCCCGAACCGCCGAATCCTACGGGATCCAATACGAACCCATTCGTTCCAGTCTGGAGATAAAAAGCAAGCCCGGGGAGTGGCTGGAATATAGTCCGCTGTTGACGATCTTAGTAGTCGCGCTGCTGGGCTGGTACCTGGTTGATGTCTTCCGTACTTCGCCGCAAGGCGCGCTCGCGGCCCTGGATCTGAACACCTACAACCTGATCTTCATCACCGTAGGTCTTCTATTGCACTGGCGCCCCAAGCGCTTCATGCGCGCGGTGTCGGAGTGCATTCCCGCGACCGGCGGCGTCCTGATTCAGTTTCCGTTTTACGCAGTCATCTTCGGAATGATCGTCGGCACCGGCATCGCGGATGCCCTGGCCAAGTTATTCGCCTCCGTCAGCACCCACAATACTTATCCTCTGTTGGTAGCAATGTATTCGGCGCTGCTGGGAGTTTTCATTCCATCCGGAGGCAGCAAGTGGGTCATCGAAGCTCCCTACGTTCTGCAAGCCGCCAACCTGCACCAGGTTCACCTCGGATGGGTGGTGCAAATCTACAACGCCTCGGAAGCTCTGCCCAATCTGGTGAATCCCTTCTGGATGCTCCCGCTGCTGGGAATCCTAAAACTAAAAGCCCGCGACATCGTCGGCTACGGCGTGCTCCAGTTGATGGTTCACGTCCCCGTTGTGTTCTTTCTTTGCTGGCTCTTCGCGCGGTATATTCCATACCTGCCGCCGGTGAGGTAGCCGGGGAACAACATGCGCTTGTCGCTCGAATATTTATCCCTTGAGTTGAGCACTTCGCTTTCCAAGCCAATATCGTACTCACTGCACTGTGAGGGAAAACATTGCGGTATGCGTGAGCGCGCCGCTGGTCGCGCTTACCGTCACCGTGAAGGTACCGGTGGATGTGCCAGTTGTCACCACGAAATTAACCGGAGCAGAAGCCCCTCCACCCGGAGTGGGGTTAGTGACCACGACCGGGAGTTGGCCAGTGGAAGCGAATTGATTGTTCCCAGGGTAAATGGTAATTTCGCTCGCGCTTTGCGTGACCCCGGAAATCCCAACTCCACCCAACGTGACGCTTGATCCGGCAATGAATCCCGCCCCGTTAATAGAAATACTTTGAACTTGTGAACCGGCAGCCACCTGTGATGGAGTGAGCGACGAAATTGAAGGGGTTGGATTGCCGCCCCCGCCGCCCCCCGTGCTACTTCCGCTGCTTCCACCGCCGCAACTTGGCAGGCTGATTGAAATCGCCAGCATCAAGAGCAGAATCGGGAGCCCCTGCTTGCGTGATCGGGGAAGAACGATGAAGCATGCGCCCAGAAGCAACATTCCACCAGACAATCCCCACGCACCCAGCTTCGCTGTGCGCCCCAGGTTCACAGATTGACCGAGTGCCGTGGTGGTGATCGTCAAGGTTGTGGATACGTCTTGACCGTTTACAGGCGTGACCTGTTGCGGACTAAACGAACAGGTCGTTTCCGCAGGAAGTCCCGAGCAAGCAAAGTTGCTTACCGTGCCTGCAAAGCCGGCCAGAGGCGAAATGACGATGGAGAGACTCTGCGTTTGGCCCTGCGTCACTGTAACTTGAGAACTATTGGCGAGCAGCACAAAGTCGGGTACGAAAACATCGGAAGCGGTTGAATCCGACAGTGGATAATTATTGTCCCCACTATATTCGGCCTGAACGATGGTTTCGCTGGTGGCGGTGAAGCTGCCCGAGGCCTGGCAAGCGTAGTTTCCGCTGCTGTCCTTCGTGCTGGTGCAATTTGCCGGTCCGGCCAATACGGCCCCTGTAGCCTGATTGATAAACGCGATTGTTCCAGTTGGGTAATAGCTTTTGTTCGAGGTGTCCACCAAAGCTGTAAGAGTCGCCGTTGAGCCTACAGGAACAGTTTGCTGGTAGGGAGACAGCGTAACCGCAGGCTGGGGATATTGCACCGTGATGCCTGTATCTGAGGGGATAGACGGAGCGTAGTTCCCGTCACCGTTGTACGTGGCAGTAATCGTATAGTTGCCGGGTTTGCTGAATGCAGACGACGTGCTGGTGAAATTGGCGGTCAGGAAAGCCACTGCGGGAGGGCCAGTCTGGGTTCCTCCCTGGTACGTCGTGGTTCCCGACACAGAAATTCCATTCAGCAAGAAAGTTACCGTTCCTGTCGGAGCTACCCCGGTCCCGTCCGATTGCACCAAGGCGCTGGCCGTGAATGGCATGCCAACGGAGGAACTCTGCACCGTGGGCGGATTCACGCCGGTGGGGGCTCGGGAAATGATCAGCGGCGTGGTAACCGAACTCGCATTGAAGCTGTTATCGCCCGCGTACGCCGCCTTCACCGAGTCCGTCCCGCCGGGAAGCTGCACCATTACATCCTCAAAGTATCCGTAGCTGTTCAGCGTGTAAGTCCCGGCATCGAGCGTAGCGCCGTTGTCCGTCATCGTTACCGCACCAGTGGGACATGCGGTTTCTCCAGAGGTGCTAACGGGCGCGCACATCTGCCCCGCGGAATTCTCCACGTTTACGCGAAGTATGTAGGGCGAGCCATAGGTGGCTGTTGTAGTGTTTCCGCTGACGATGTTGCCATTGCTGTCAAACGTAACCAGAAAAACCTGAGGCTGACTGTTTTCCTTGTTAACCGTGACGCTCACTGGACTGGAATCGCTGGGCGAGTAGGTTCCGTCACCATCATAGTGAGCCGTGAGCGAATACGTTCCGCCCGGAAGCGTTTCCGTGCTTCCTGTGATCGCACCCGCGGCTAAGTTAAACCCGGCAAACGCCTGATCATTCGGCCCACCCACCAGCGAGATTTCTCCGCTTGGCGTCCCGCTCCCCGTCTGTGGCTTGACAGCAACACTGAAACTCACTGCCTGCCCGTGCGTAATCGTCGTGGGCGAAACGTTGCTGAGCGTGGTCGTCGAAGGTAGAGTAGTTACCGAACTCCACTGCGTGACCAAATTGTTCGCATTCACCGATCCCAGCCCTGTGGCCAGGTCGTATCCCGTCCCAGCGTTGTAGCCCGTCATAACGCCATAAGCGTCGCCAGCCGTAGAAATCGTGCAATTGGGAGCGTAGCTCGCGCAGGGCATAGCGTTCGTCCCGGAGGTTACGTCGTTAAAAACGCAGGTGCTGGCAGGACCCGTGGTGGAATTGCAACTGGAGGCCGACTGTTTTGCCGCCAGCTTGTAGAGAACATAGTTCGCATTGCCCTGACGCGAATCTGTTTGTTGATTCACGAGAGCCATAATGGCGGCGAATGCCGGAGACGACGCCGACGTGCCTCCAACTCCCAGAAAACTGGCGTAAGGCGAACTTAAATTACAATTCGAAGTTTGCGTCGCGTCGGACTGGCAAACTATGTAAAAGCTCTGCAAGAAACCGTTGCTGGCAAATAGCGAAACGTCCGGAATGTCGCGCTTTCCATCCGCCGGAACGCCCGTGCCAGTTTGCCAGGAGGGCTTGGCGTATCCACCCGCGCAAGTCGTCGTTGTAGAACCGCTGGGAGTCGTGCAGGCACTGGCCCCTCCCGATCCTCCTAAAGGCACGACAAAGTCGATGAGCCGGGAATCGTTACAGTTCGCCTCGGCACTGGCACTGTAGCCGATCGCGGTGAAGATCGCATTGGTGCAGGAATCATTCCACGTCGTCTCAGGAATGTAGCTTTTGGCCGAGGCTTGCGTGGTTGAATTGTTGGTTTCGTTCCAGTACGTGGCGGGATTGGTGAAATCGTTGAAATCCGTTCCTCCGACGGCCACGTTATAGGGAGTCGAAGCGAAACCGCTGACCTGCAAGCCGTATTGCGCAGGCGCCGGAGGCTGCGCATTAAAGTCGTCGCACCCTGCCGCGCCGTTATCGCCGGCGGAAATAAATACCGTGATTCCCTCGGCTGCCGCCTGCTGCCACAGCGCGTTGTAAAACTGATTGCCGGTAGTTCCTAAAGCCAATTCGCAACTGCCATAGCTTTCGCTCATGACCCCGGCCAGATTGTTATCCACAATGTAAACCGCCGATAAATCGATGCCCGCCGTAGTTTCCGTCGATTGCGAAACCACCAGATCGATGGTGGCGTTGGGCGCGATGGCTCCGGACCATTGCACATCGAGATCGGCTTCGGTTTCATCGGCCTGCAATCCGGGATCGGGGCCGTTCAAAATAATTTGCGGATCGTTAGCGGCCAGGCCGAACATGGTACGGAAATCGCGGACATCCTGAACGTTGATGTTAGTCTCGCCCACGATGGCGATCGTTTGGCCGGTGCCGTTGATGCCCGAGTTCCACAGCGGCAAAGTGTTGTAGATAGTTCCGAAGTCGTAAGGTCCGAGTCCGTAAAAGCAGGCACCCTGGACGAAGTTGTCTTCCGGGCAGCTCATGGGAAATGTGTAGAGCGGCTGCACGGCGGAAATTTTCCCCGTCGCTTTATCTCGTTTGAAGGTTCCCGCCGACGCCATCATCGATCGCCGCGGAAAATTATTCAACGACGCAACGCCCGCCACCGCAGACGTCAGTGCCGTCGGAATCTGCGGATCGCTCGCGTTCGCCCAGTGCTGTTCGCCGTTCACCAGATACTTATGAATCGATGTATGGAACGCTTCTTGCACCTGGCTGGCTGATCCGGAGAACTCCACTACGGCGCGGCCGCGCGTCGATCCCACTTGAAAGCCATGCGACTGCAGCCATGCGCTGATGGTTTGCAGGTCCAGGTCCGTCGGCCCGAATTGCTTGCCGTAATCATCCGGAGTGAGCCACTGATGATAGCTGCTGGAAGATTTGTTCTGCTGGTCGTCGAGAAGCTTTTCGAGCGCCGCTTCCTGCTCCGCGCTGCGTTTCAGCACCAGCAACATCCGCTTCATGGGCAGGGTCGCCGGGGCAGTACCGAGATCGAAATCCGGCCGCGCCCAGGGATGCGTATTCCCCTTGAGCACGGTGAGCTGTGTCTCATCGACCGCTTGCGTGATCAGCGGACGCTGCGTCGCCTGCGGAGCCTGTTGTTTTCCGGAAGGTTGCGCCACCCCGAACGGGCAAAGCGCCAAACTCAAGACGGCAAAGAGGAACGTACGCAGCGCGGACCTGCAGCAGGCCATCATGAAACTCCCTTTTTCGAAGTAGTTGCGCCCGTCGAGAGCAGACGGGTTGGGAGGAAGGGATGGCCCGGCCATTCTCTTAAAGCAGTTCTGCGCGCCCCCACGCAGGACAGCCTTTTTACCCCAACTATGTTTGGATTGCAATTGAAATATGGACAGCAATCTTCGTGCTTACTCGGTTGACAGCTTGCCGGAGACTGAGATCGTTGTCCCGCCCGCTACGGGCCGAAGACGTAGGCTGCACCGACCCCGCCGGCGTGCCATGCGCCCGCGGCCACGTTGGGACCGGAGGTGGCGACGGCCAGGCCGAAGCCGGCAAAACTTCCGCCCGTACTCAACAGATACTGGTAGTGCGAAGTGCTTCTCCATCCGCTGCCCGGCTTGGTATACACATAGGCTGCGCCTTGGCCTTCGACGCCGTCGACCGTGGCGTCCGCTCCGACTACGATGGCGCTTCCGCTGACTGCTACGGCGGTACCAAAGGTGTCAAAGGCCGCGCCTCCGGAAGCCGTGAGACTAGCAGTCGGCGTCATATTGACCCAGCCGCCCGCAGGCCTTGCGAAGACGTAGGCTTCGCCCACTTGGGATTGTCCGCCCAAAGAGGCGAAGGGAGCGCCAATGACCACAGTGTCAGAATAAATAGCGGCGGCCCAGCCGAATCGTTGTCCGGCGCCGTTGTAACTCAGGCGCGCGGTCTGCGTCATACTCGCCCAGCCGCCGGCGGGCTCCACGAAGATGTATGCCGCTCCCGACTGGCTGTCGGCTCCGTAGGCCCCGGCTACTACCGTGTTCCCGCTAATGCCAACCGAGAATCCCATGTAATCTTGGGTTCTGCCATCGGATGCAGTCAATCGGGCGGTTTCGGTCATGTTGCCCCAGCCGCCTGCCGGCTTGACGTAGACGTAGGCCGCTCCCTGTTGGGAGTTGCCGTTAACCGTTGCCCCGAGCGCGCCGGCGACGATGGTGTTTCCAGAGATCGATACACTGCCCGGGTAGCTTCCATCGGAGGTGGTGAGTACCGCGGTTGGGCCCATGTTGGCCCATCCCCCGGCGGGTTCGACAAAGACCATCACGCCACTCGGGAGGCTATCCACGTTTTTCGCCGCGACGATCGTGTTGCCACTGACGGCGACGTAATAGCCAAACTCGCCCTCGTTGAAACCGTTGCCGGTGAGCTTGGCCACCTGTGTCATGTTGGCCCAGCCGGTCGAGGGTTTCACGAACACATACACTGCGCCAGGCCCCTCGTTGTTTGCGTTGATCGCGCCCACCACCACGGTGTTGCCACTCATCGCGATCGACCACCCCAGCGCGTCGTTGCTCTGACCGTCGGAGGCGGTAAGTTCCGCCAATTGGACAAGAGGGTCGATCACCAGCGGATACTGAGCGGTGGAGTCGGCAACTCGCAAGGACAAGCGGCGGCCTTCGAGTTCGAGCCAACTATGCAACTGCCTGCCGGTAGCGTCCGTGGCCGTGAGACCTGCGTAGCGCAAAGACGCGCCGTCTGGGGCCGTGAAAGTCAGAGTGCTTCCGTCTCCGCCGACCGTAGCGTTGAAGTCTCCGGTCAGGTCCATGGCAACGGTCAAGGGATCGCCATTCGCTCCGGCCGGGCGGCGATTTATGGTGAAGCCCTGCTCCAGTCCCAGAGGTCCGTTGGCATACCACTCCGTCATCTGCCCGCGATGGTATTCGACTCGATTGAACTCCGCTACAGGCGATGCGGGAGTATTCTCGCGTACCTCACCGTAACCGTAGCCCTTCAGGTCGAAGCCGACGTGCAACTTGCCGGCACGTATTTCCACTCCATTGGCTGTAAAGGAAGTCAGCAGATTCCGCCTTGAACCGCTCGCCTCGAAGCCATTACTCGTGCGGCGAACCCGGTATTCGCGAAGGTCTCGCGCGACCGAAGTCGAAATGCTGGACTGCGCGGCCATGGGCAGGCTCGCAAGATTAGGCGTTGAATTTTTTTCCGGAGAGTCTACCCCGAAAGCAAAGGTCGCTGCGCACAGATACAACGAGACAGCCCACATCGTCCGCATAAAGCCCCCTTGAAGTTCTCGACTGAAGTTCTCGACTGAGGTTCTCGACATCCGGGATTCTTTTGTCCCGGTTGTTGGAACTATGCTTGCTGGGGGGGGGATCGTCAAGGCTGAAAAATCTTGCATACGGAGCACATCAGTCGCACCGCTAATTCGGGTCGAGCGTTTCTCCTCAATTCAGCTGTCTCAATTCAGCAACCCATACACCGACAGACCCGACTGCGTCGTCACATAAACCTTGCCATTGGCAATGGTCGGCACCGTGAACTTGATCGGAGAACCAGGATTGTCGCGGACCTGGTGATCTGCGCTGCTATAGAGATGAGTGGCAAGGTTGGTGGCGTCGTAGGCATCCAGCCGGGCCGGGCCGACATCTGTTCCCCAGTTCGCGTTATTTAACGCCCAGACAATCCCGTTGCTGGTTTGATTGGAAGAAATCGACACCGTCGTTCCCGGATAGCCATACCCCAAAGCGGTTTTGGAGGTGAGCTTGGTAGAAAGAAGCTCGGTAGTCGGATTGAACGAAAAAGCTTTGATCGGGCCTCCGTTGCCCGAGACATAGACATTGTTGTTCCACCACGAAGGCGAGGCCCACATCCCGGAAACCACTCCGGTTACGTACTGCACGATCTGGCTGTTGTCGGTGGCGTTGAAATGCCCCATGTTGTCGCGATTGATCAGATAGAGATCGCCCTCCTTATTACCCTGCACCAGCAGATGGGGGTAAGCGCCAGTCTGGTCGGGCAATAGAACCATGCCGGAAGACGCGATGTCGAGATCGTTGGCGTTGTAGCTGGCATAGTTATATGGCGTGAAGTAGTCGGCAACGGCGAACGTGTTGGCCGCGGGCGGCGCCAGCTTCACCACGCTCTCGCCGTAATCGATGCCGCCGGTGTTGCCGTCGAAGGTGCCATTGCCGGTCGCGGTAAATGTGTTGAATGAAGAGTCACCCGCAGGTCCGTTGCCGCTCTGCCAAATGCCGCCCTGGCTGCCGTTCGCCGTAGTATTCCAGACCGCGGTCTGCGCCAGCGTCTGCGAATTGTAGGCCATGACCCAGCCGTGGTACGAACTGTAATCGCACAGCGAACTCCACGTAACGTAGACCAGCCCGTTTTGCAATAAGAGCGCGGCGCGCTGGTTTTCCAGCTTGGGATCGAATGTAATTTCTCCGTTCTTCGAGGCCGCACCGGTACCCGACACCGACGCTTTCACCGCGACCGGTCCGCCAAATTTTTCCGCCCCGCTCGTGATGTCAAGAGCGTGCAGGCGCTGATAAAAAAGTCCAGATTCCAAAGTACGTGCCAGCACATAAATCGTGTTGCTGGTCGTATCGATCACGGGCGTAGAGAAGATTCCGACTTCCGGACTTACTGAATCTGTGCAGTGAACCGCGTTCTCGGGCACAGTGGTAATGCCTGCCGCGGGATTCGTGAAGTTCACCATCCACAGCGGTTGCGCGTTCGAACCCCGGTTATTGTCGGCATCGAAGGCGTAGACGCTGTCGTTCATCGTCGCCACATAAACCACGTTGTGCGTACCATGGTTTGGAATGCTGACGCTGGACATATATAGCGGCTGGCCATACGAGTATCCATCCAGCGCCTGCGTAAATAGCCGGCCAAAAGTCGCAGAGCTCACGTTGCTCGTGGTCAGAATTGTTTCCTGCAAATTCTGGCCGGTGCGGGAATTGTCGTTGTGATACGTGGGTACGGAGACCTGCGCTGTAGAAAAGATCGCCCACCCGGAAATCAGAACCGACAAAGCCGAGCGAGTCAAACGTCGAAGGGACATGTCGAACCCTAATTGGGCGGTAACGATTCAACCTCAACCGCCAGATTGCGCCGGAACTTTCTCAGCGGAGAGTGCGGGCGGGACACGCCCGGGAGAGTTCCCCAGCCTAGCGACAATCCCACGGGTGGCGCAAGAAGTCAAGATGCAGAATTCTGCAACCTGGTCGGAACGGCGCGCCAGATGCCACTCTTCAACCGTCACCCTCCAGGCATTACGCTCCAAACATTACACTTCGAACATTACACTTCGAACATTACTCCTCAAACATGGGCACTTGCCGCTGGTCGTCCGTCGGCCCGCGTTTCGGACGCCGCGTCGCCCCAATCACCGCCAGCACCGTGAGCGAGTCCAAAGCCGTGCGCGGAACGAATATCCGCTGCGTGTTCGAGCGCTGGTCCGGAGGGTTCACCAGATACCCTTCCGGCAGATTCTGCGTCAGGTCCGAGGGCATCAGGCCCTCGAGGACCTCATTATCCTTAAAGCGCAGGCGCACCCACAGCCCCTCAGAACGGGGACGGGAAGTAAAAGTCTTGCGGGTCAGCGATTCCGAATCTCCGAACTCGCGCACAAAGTAAACGCCCTTGATCTCGCTCAGATCGATGCCAACCACGTTGCCGGATGTGTTCAGCAGTTCCAATTTGCCTTCGTTGACGAATTGCGCCGAAGACACGTACCCCGACACCGAATCGCGGTCCATCTTGCGGACGATCACTTTCTTATGAGTCGAAGGCATAGAGATGGGCTGCGGGCTTCGGCCACCGGGCTTCGGCTAAAAAAAGCCTACAAACGCTTATCTTTGAAGCAGGGTCTTCCACTCAGCCAAAGCCCGAAAGCTGAAGCACGAAGCCCCGAGAGCCAAAGCCCGCTTCTAAGCCTCATTCTCGCATCAATTCCGCAGAAATCGCAGGAATCCACGTTGGCAGTAGCCAAATCGTAAACGTTGTGTTATTCCTTTAAGTTGCCAAAGCGAGGCTCAAGCCTGTATAAGTGTTTTGTATTGAATGGCTTGTCCTTGTTTTGCGGCGCGGGGGATCAAGTGCGGCTCCTTTCGCCTGTGGAAATCGTGTGGAAAACGTTGGTACGGGCGGGTTTTCGGGTCCGCTGACCACCGTCTCCGATTCGCATCGTAAGTCGGAATGGCTTGATTCGGAACTGTTTGACAACGAATGGCTGATTACATTTACACCATGGAAATCCGGTTGACGCCGGATCAGACAAAGGGCGTCAACTTGGTGCAGGAAATAGCCCGCAACGCGGGCCTAACGCTATATCTCACCGGTGGCGCTATTCGCGACATTATCAGCGGATTCACCATCCGCGATCTCGACTTCACCGTCCAGGGCAATCCCCTCAAACTGCAAAAGGACTTCGAACGCTCGGGCGCGCAGATTGCCGGCCACGAAGAAGATACCCGAACTTTATTTTTAGTGTTACCCGGAAATGTCCGCGCCGAAATCGGCATGGCGCGCACCGAGGTTTACGAAAAAGTCGGCAAGCCGCCTGCCATCGCCGCGGCCAGCATTCAGGAAGACCTGCGCCGCCGCGACTTCACCGTGAACGCCATGGCGTTGTCGTTGAATGAAGGCTCGCGCGGGCTTTTGCTCGATCCCTTCAACGGCGTGGCCGATATCGAAGCCAAGCTGCTGCGCATTCTGCACAACTATTCCTTCGTCGAAGATCCTTCGCGCCTGATTCGCGCCACTCGCTTCGCCGCGCGTTTTCACTGGCCGCTCGAAGAGCGCACCCAGCAACGCTACGACGCCGCAAAAGAAAATAAATATATCGAGCACATTTCGCGCAGCGCCATCGGACACGAAATCTCCCAGCTCGCGCACGAAGACGATCCGCTCAACGTAATTCGCGCGCTCGAAAAAGAAGACTGGCTCAAAGTTCTGCACGCGCACTGGTCCTCTGCCAAGGTCGACACCAACGGACTGGCAGACTTGATGAAGACGCGCCAGCAGATGGTCGATCTGGGCTACACCGTCGATCCCTCCGCCGCAGTCATGCACTTCCTCACTGCGCGCCTTTCCGAAAAGGACGTGTCGGACCTGCAGCGCCTGATCCCGCGCAAGGATTTAATCGCTGCCTGGCGCGACATCGAGGCCCATGCCAAGGAACTTGCCAAGCGCCTCACCGGCAAAGAAGCAGCCACGCCTTCGCGCACCTGGAATCTGCTCTCGAGCGCTCGTCCGGAAATGATTCTGTTTCTCGCCGTGACCGCGCGCCATCAGACGGTCGAACAGAAAATCAAGAATTTCCTGACCAAGTGGCGTCAGGTGCAGCAGCGCATTCCGCTGCCAGAAATGACGGAATTGCTGATCACTCCGCAGTTGCCGGAGTATCCCAAGATTGCCCGGGAAGTGTTCATGCTTCTGCTCGATGGCAAGCTGCGCTCGCGCACTGAAACTCTAAAATTCCTGAAGCCGTTCGCTCCGCCGCCGCCACCGCCGCCACCGCCACCGCGCCGCGGTCGTGGACCAAAGGCTGCCGCTGTGCCCGTTGCTGCTCCAGTAGCCGCAGCCGCGCCGACAGGTAAGAAGGGCAAAGGGAAAGCCGCGGCACCGGCTGCAGTTGCCGCCCCTGTTGCGCCCCCCGCGCCGGCGAAGCCCGCGGCGAAAACGAAACCCGCGCCAGCTAAAGCTCTGGCCCCTGCAAAACCTGCAGCCAAGCCCGCCGCAAAACCTTCGAAGAAGCCGGCAAGTAAACCTGCAGCCAAGTCCCCGGCCAGGAAAGCTGCGCCCCCAGCGAAGAAAAAAGCTCCCGCGAAAAAGTCGAAGAAAAAATAGTAGGACCGTTTCATTAGTTCTGTCATCCCGAGCGAAGCGTGATCGTCCGAAGGACGGTCACGCGCAGTCGAGGGACCTGCTGTTTCTCTCGTCCGAAAGGACCACCCGCACAGGTAACCTCCACACCTGGTTACCCTCACTTCGGTTTACCAGAATTTACAATCTCCGGACGCATCCAGCGTTATAATCTCCTTATGCGTCGAGCTTTTGCTCTCGCGATGTTGCTTCCGCTGCTAGCCCTTTCTCCGCTCTGGGCGCAGCACGGTGGAGGCCACGCTTCTGCCGGCGGTCACTCTGGCGGCGCATCGCACGGCGGTTTCAGCGGAAGTTCCGGCGCGCACTCCTTCAGCGGCGGCCACTCCGGCTCTGGATTTTCCTCGCGCCCCTACGCGGGCGGTTCGGCCGGTCGCTCCTACTCCTCGCGCAATTACAACAACTCCCGGGGAACCCGCTTTCGCGGCAACGGCTACGGATATCGAACCTGCTGGAATTGCGGCTGGGGCTACGGCGGCTATTACGGATATCCTTATTACCCATACGCTGGCGGCGGAGTCGATCCTTATTGGTGGGGGAATGGCGACTCTGATGACTCGGACGCGGACTCTGGTAACGATCAGGGATATTACAATCAAGGTCCGCCCTACGCCAACGGCTTACAGAACCAGATGAACGGGCAGCGCGGTCAAGACCCAGGCGTAAACGCCTACGGCGATCAGGACATGTATTCGCGCAACGCCCCGCCTCCGCCGTACGATAGAAATTATCAAGCTCGGAATCGCGCAAGTACGGCTAACAATTCCGGCGATGAAGACCACTCTCAAGCCGTGCCCTCGACGATCTTAGTATTCCGCGATGAGCACAAACAAGAAGTACAGAACTATGCCATCGTTGGCCAGATGCTCTGGATTTTCGCTCCTCAGCACACGCAAAAAATCCCGCTCACCGATCTCGACATTCCCGCCACAACCAAAGCCAACGACGAACGCGGCCTAACCTTCCACGTCCCCGCCCCTCCCGAGGCCCAATAAAGTTACCGCCTTACCCTGTGAGATTTTCCCCGTGATACCCCGTGCGACCCCGTGTTAAAGCACTTGACTTTCTCTCCACACGAAACTGTGGATTCCCGAGGCCCAATAAAATTTTGGTTTTACCCTGTGAGATTTTCCCCGTGATACCCCGTGCGACCCCGTGCTAAAGCATTTGACCTTCTCTCCACACGAAACTGTGGATTCCCGAGGCCCAATAAAATTTTGGTTTTACCCTGTGAGATTT
>Ga0302319_10008491_pt1 | contig 19965 bp, 34 predicted proteins | sample Bog_T0_2_FD_203319 | JGI IMG/M metagenome (GOLD analysis project Ga0302319, IMG submission 203319) | Peat permafrost microbial communities from Stordalen Mire near Abisko, Sweden - Bog_T0_2 | ecosystem: Environmental > Terrestrial > Soil > Wetlands > Peat | place: Sweden: Abisko, Stordalen Mire... | reverse complement strand
GCAGTATGGGCTCGTCCATCAGGCGGCCCCCGCGATCCTGTAGCGTTCGATCGTGACCTTGGTGGAGCGGCCAAAGATCGTGACCAGCAGTTCCGTGGTGTAGCCGTCGCACGCGAGCACGGTGGCCGGGAAACCCTGAAACGGCCCGTCCTCGATCCGAACCACCTGGCCGACGGCGAAAATGGGCATTTTAGCCGCGTCGAGCAGCGGCTTTTCCGCGTCGAGAGCCATCAGCCACGCGATCAGTTTGTCGTCCACCGGGACGGGGCGGCCTTCCGGCGTCGTGAGAATGTTGCGCACCCCGGCGAGGCGGTGGATCGGTTGCCAGGGATCGGCGTCGTAATCGTGCTGGACGAAGCAATACCCGGCGAAACGCGGAACCAGGGATTTGCGCCACATCGACCAGACCACGGGGTCGCGCTGCCGGACGGCGATGTACGGCAGATAGGAGCGATAGCCGGCGAGCGACATCTCCTGCGTCGCGAGACGTTCGGCCTGCGGGTGCGTGGCGACGGCGAGCCAGCGCGGGCCGCCGGATTTCGGCCAGGTCGTTTGCATCGGCGTCGGCTTGGCCTTGTGTTTCCTGCCGGCGCCGTCGCGCCGCCCGCCATGTCCGGATCTTGATTGTTTGGCGTCAGATCGGCATGGCTGCGCAGGCGCGACACCTAAGCCATTGATGTCCGCCCTGCTCTTGCGATCTGCACCCGCGCGCGACCTTTCGCAAGGGGTATGAACAAACACCGGACGGATCGTCACACCCAGGTCGCCCTGATCGCCTGATCGGCCGCCGCCCATGGCCACACCCCGCCGGAGGCCGCGCAGACGGGCGAGCACCAGCCCCGCACGTCGGTTCCGACCACGACGTAGATGCTCGGCGCCCGCTCCGCGATCAGCACGCGGCAGGCGGCGCACGGCACCGCGGCCAGCACGATCTCGCCGGGGTTGTCGTTGGCGATCGACTTAGGCCGGCGCCGGCTCACGGATCGAACATCCATTCTATTCCTAGCCGTCAGAACCAGCCGACCAAGGGTGCCGGGAGGCGACCCGATTTGCGCCCGGAACGAACGCGCCACCGTGCGCCACCGACAAGAAAAGCAGTGGCGCAAAATCGGCTTTGGGTTGGGGCCTCGCGATGCGCCACCCGCTCCCCTCTCTGTCCTCTGGACAGAGGGGAGCGGTGGCGCAAGGCGCGTGACCCGACGCCGCCCAGGGAATCCCACGAAAAAAAATCACCAGCCGGAACGAACGCGCCACCGTGCGCCACCGAATGCGCCACTGGCTTTGTCATTCCGTCGGCCTCCGGCTGCTGACACCGAGCCCGGCGCGCGCCTTGCGGGTTTCCGGGTCGCGGAATTGATTCTCAAAGAGCAACCCTTCCTTGAGCCAGGTCGCGATGGCGCGGATGGCGTCGGCGGGCGTGAGGCCGAGCATGTCGACGAGCACGTTTCCGGCCCATCGCCCGTTCTGGTGGTTTTTGGCGTACGGCAGGCCGTCCTTTCCGGCGGCAATGACGTCCAACGCCTGATTGATCGCCGCCGGCGTTTGCTGGGAAATGGCAGACTTTGGCGGCGTCCATGCCTCGATCACCTGGAGATTGTCGCCCCTCGGATAAAAGGCGTCGCCATTTCCGAGCGGCATCGAGGTGAGCCGGAACCAACGGGCGTCCTCGGCCGTCGGCGATAGATTCACCTTGGCGTCGTCAAGGCGGATGTATTGCCGCCGCTCGTTGTCCTTGATGCCGAGCTTCTCGACATCCGCAAGCGTCGCGGCGGTGAGGGTGAATGTGGACCGGCTGGCATGGACGAGCGCGCTGGCGCCGCGTCCAGAGTCAGGGTCGCCGGCCACCGCGCCCTTGCGGGTATGATGGATCAGCACCACGGAGCATCCGGTGTCGTTGGCGATTTCCGACCATGCGCGGGCCAAGGCGTTGATCTGCGTGTTGTCGTTTTCGTCCAGGCCGTGTGAGTTCACGACGGGGTCGATGATGAGCACGTCGATCTTCATGCCCCGGATGAGGTCGGTGAGCGCGGCCTTGTCGGGAAACACCATCTCGCCGGCGCGGTTGAGTTCCGCCATCACGAGATGCCGCGCGCGCCCGTCAATCAGACTGACGCGGCCCCGGAGTTCATCGGGGTGGATCGCGTAGCGCAGCATCGCCGCCGCCACGCGCCGGTCGAATTCTTCCTCCGGGTCCTCTAGGGACGCGAACAGCACATGCGCCTGGTGATGGACATAATCACCGATCAGGCCGCGACCGAGCGCCAGCGACAGGCCGGCGGCGATTGACCAGGAGGTTTTGCCGACCCCGCCGGGCGCGATGATGACGGTGACCATGCGCCGCAGCAACACCGTCCCGTACAGCCATTGCCGCGGGACGATCTGTTCGCCCGCGAGAAGCGCGGCCGGCTTGATGACCAGCGCGGACGGTCGGGGATTGGCGGCGAGGGCGGGGTGCGGCACCACGTTGTCGCCGTAGACGGCGTTGATAACACCGTCATACGCCGCGAGCCGTTCGCGTATCTCTTTCATGGGGTCCGTTTCGTCCACCATGATTCCGACATCCGAATTTCTTTGGCCGCCTGCTCGGTGGCCTGCTGAACAAGGTACGCAGGCGGCAGCGGGTCATGGCGCGCCGCGCAGGACGCGGCGGCGGCGGCCGCGGCGTTGCGATCACCCCGCTCGTTGATTTGTGCGCGCGCGGCGGCTGTCATCGCGCGGAACGCGGCGGCGTGCGCCTCTCCGTGCCGACCAATCGCCTCATCCAGGAATCGCTCCACGGCGTCGCGCAGCTTGATGGTGAACGCCATCTCGCCTGCCCTGATCTGGTGGGCGTCGAACCACAAAGCCCTGGCGTGTAGCACCTGCACCGCGTCTTTCACGGAGTAGACGCTCCACCAGTACAGCGTCGCGCATTGCTCGATGTCGTGTGCAAGCCTAGCGCGTAGCCATGCCATCTCCGCCGCGGGGTGGCCATGCACGGTGACGGCGGCGCTCATGGCGCGTCAAACACGCGAACGAGACTCTTCATTGCGTGGTTGGTGCCATCCACCTCCACGATGATTTGCTCGGTCGGCAGGTGGGCGGCGATCATCATGACGAGCGCCGCCAGCAGATCCTGCCGGGCCGCGCAGAATCTCGCGTACGCGATGGTCCTGCGCGCCTCGTCCAAGCGGGGGGGCGCCTGTGCCGGCGCGTTCTCGTTGGCCAGATCAATCATGGCGCGCGCACCAGGTCGAGCCCGTCCCGGACGCTGCGCAAAATGGCGGAAAACCCGCCGGCCTGGTGGACGGCGACGCGCCAGTTTGCCTGCTCCACCTCGCGCGCGGGGGCCGTCCTGGCACCCGGTGGCTTCACTTCCCCGGAGGAGAACACGGCCACCTTGGCGCCGACCATGCGCGGCGTGATGACGATCGACGTCCAGCCGATCAAATCCGCGGAGCCGGTGACGAGGCCCGTGGTGACGCGCACCGGGTGCGCCAGCGTGACGGTTTGGGTGTCGCGGTGAATCACCTCGCCGACCCAGCCGAGGGCGACGTTGTTCCGGAAAAGCCGGGCGTGCGGGAGCTTGCCGACGGCCAGCCGGATGTCCGCCTGGAGCTGGCTTTCCACCATCATGCCGCCCACCGCCGCGCCCGGCCGGTCGCGCGCAGGTTCATCTGGATCTGGGTCCAGCGGCGGTGATAGCCGCGGGCGCGGCGTATCGCCTCGAAATCGTCGCGGGTCTTCGCCGCATCCAGCAGCACGTTCAGCTTCTGTTCTCGCAGAAACTTCAGGCGTTCCGGGGTGATCTCCTCCAGCACGCCCTCGCGCTCGACGATGATCCGCTTGGTGGGCTTGACGGCGAACACGAAGCCGCAGGCCGGGCAGCGCGGCGCCGTGCGGAACGCCGCGTAGCATTTCGGGCAGCTCATCACGTTGGTTGCGCGCTCGCGCTTCAGGCGTCCCAAAAGACTCCAGGGACGCTCCTGGTCCGGCGGGTCGAATTTGAAAAAGGACCCGACATGATCGAGGATGACGGCGTGGGAGCCGTCCGCCTTGGGTCGGAGCGCGCGGCCCACCTGCTGCAAATAGATGATCAGGGATTGCGTCGGCCGCAGCAGCACGACGCCGGCGACCGCCGGTATATCCGTGCCCTCGCTGATGAGGTCGCACGAGGTCAGGATTTGCAGGCGGCCGTCGCCGATCGCGGCGATCCGGCTGGCCCGCGTCGCGCCGTCCATCGCGCCGTCCACGCTGGCGGCGCGCCAGCCGGCGCGAGAAAACTGTTCGGCGACGTGCCCGGCGTGCTCGACGCTGACACAGAAGACGACGGCCGGCTTGCCAGCCAAATGCTTGGCGTACGTGGCGATGGCGTCGCCGGTGATGATGGCCTTGTCCATGGCCTCGGCCAGCTCGCCGGTCACGTAATCCGCGCCGCGCGTCTGGACCGCGGAAAGGTCGGCGCGCACCGGCGGCGCGAAGTAGGAATAGTCAGCCAAATAGCCCTGCGAAATCAGTTCTCGCATCGACGGGCCGACAACCATGGCGTCGAAGCACTCGCCGAGGGCGGTTCCGTCGGTGCGCGCGGCGGTCGCGGTCACACCAAAATGGTAGCTGCCGCGCCAAGCCTCCATGATACGTCGATAGGTGCCGGCGGTGGCGTGGTGGGCTTCGTCAACGATCAGAAGTTTCGGGCGTCTTAATGTATCCAGACGATTTGCCACGGTTTGCACCATGCCCACCCGGACCGGCTCGTGGAAATCCGGCTTTCCCGCGGCGATCCAGCCATGGGGGACGCCGGCGGCGCGCAGCGCGGCGGCGATCTGCTGGACGATCTCGATACGGTGCGCGGTGATGACCACGTCGTTGCCGCGGGCGGCCGTGCGCCGGGTGATGTCGGTGAAACAGACGGTCTTGCCTGCCCCCGTGGGGAGCACGCCGAGCACGCGCCCGTGGTGGCGGAACTGCTCGCTGATTCGCGCCATCCAATCGGCCTGGTAGGGGCGGACTATGACGCTCAAGGAACGAAAACCCTTGTGGGTTTACCTAGCGGTTGCCTTGTTTTTGCCGGATGTTGGCCGCGCGTCGGCCGGCGCGCGAATCGTCGCCCCGCGAATCTATCGTTCGCCGAATGTTCCGGCCCGGCGCGCGCGGCGAAAACGGCCATCGTCAGGCGAACGGGTGGGCGTTGTCCGGCGCGGAATGCACGACCTCGACGTCGCCCAGCAGCGACGCCTGGTCTGGCTTGACGGCGGCCGGCGCGCGCTCGCCGACGTATTCCTTGGCGTCCGCGACGACGATCAGCACGGCGGCGCCGGTGGCGTCGATCAGGTTGTGGCGGCGTTGATCGAAGCGGCCGAGGATCAGCTGGGCGGTGATCCCGTCCTTGACGGTGACCTTCTCCAGCTTCGCCTTGATGGTCGATCGGCCCTGGCCGGCGATCAGCTCCACGGCCTTGCGCAGCACCGTCACCACGGCGGCTTCCACGGAAGCGACGGTCTCCTTCTGCGACGCCTCCGATCGCTGGTCCCACGGCCGGCGGTCCTGCTCGCGCCGGAGGCGATCGAGGATGAAGTCGCGGATGTCGCCGGACAGCGTGGCGACGGCGACGTCGATGGTGGTCGCCTCGGCGGCGGGGTCATCAACAAAATCATCGGCGAACATGGGATCATCGTCGGCGGGGGCGCCGAACAGCGGTTCGGGGGCCGCGCCGTTCTTCTTCTTGGCGGGCGCCCTGATCTTCGTGGGCGCGGTGTGACCGTTGGCCTTCTTCGGGCGTGCCATGGAAAATGCTCCAGCCGCCCTAGGCGGCTTTTCTGGAGGATGAAGCGTCGGGCAGCGGGAAATCGGCGTCGCGGACGGCGCCGGCGGTGGCTTCTTCAATCCGCCGCATGACGGGGCGCGGCGGCACGCGGGTGTGCGCGCAGTACTTGAATACCCGCTGCGCCGGGTATTTTCCGGCCACGCCGATGCGCGCCGCGAGCGCGGCGTAGGTCAGATTTTCGCGTCGACGCCATTCGTCCAGGGTCATTTTCGGATCATAGCCAGGAAGGCCACGGACGCAACCGTGGTTGTCGCTAGGAAATCCGCCGAATCAGGGGCATCGTTCACCTATGAGTGATCAAAATAGCAGGCCGAAGACGCGGATGCAGGAAATCCGCATCGCCCGGGGCGTGCGAATGAGCGACGCGGCGCGCGCGGCGGGGTTAACTCCGGACACCTTCTGGAAATTCGAGGCCGGGAAACGCCACCTGAATCACCTGGCCTGGGGCAAGATCGCGAAAAGCCTAGACTGCGCCCTGGTCGATCTGTTCGCGCCGATCGGCGCGCCGATCCCGCCGCCGGGTGCCCCAGACCGCCGCGAGGTCATCTACAGCGCGGATGAGCTGGCGCTGCTGCGGCTGTGGCGCGGTGCCCGTGAACCGTGGACCATCGTGGCTGATCCCCTGGAATACGCCTGGCTGAATTTTGTGCGCGGCCTGGATGAAAGGGAGCACCGCGCCGTCACCTTGCTGCTCGCCGACCCCGAGCTGCGCAAGAGGGCGCTGCTGATGGTCCGCAAGGCGGACGGCGGCGTTCAGCGCCCCCGCAAGAAGGTGGCCTAATCCGGGCGGACCGCTCCGGAAGTCCACACGTAACACGCTACCATTCATTGCCGTGTATCCCCTGCTGTTGTTTGTCGGGGCGCGCTTGGGCGGATGTTACGCGCGGTTGCGGAATTTACCTATGGGCGAATGAATACTATTCATTGCGTGTTTAGGCCGCACGGATACTATATATTGATTCGCGCGACTTAAATTTGTTTCCAGGCGTGTCTTTGACAGCCGCGTTCACGATACGTTCATGCGTATGCGAGTTGCGCGAAAAGAGGGGTTGTGTCCTTAGCCTACACGGCCATAGGCTAGAGCGATGCGCTGGAACCAGTCTCGCGTGATCGATCGACCGGAGCCGGGCTTCTTCCGGCTGCGCTTCGCGCGCGGCGGCCCATGGATGCCCGCGCGCATCATCTTCGCGGCCGATCTGTGGGGCGCGGAAATCAACGGGCGCCCGGCGGGCCTGCCGCACCGTGACCCGCACATGGCCCCCGGCGTGATGCGGGTGTGGCAGGGCGGTCGACGCATAAACGCCGAGGATTACGCATATCTGCTGACCCTCCTCGAATATGCCCAGGACCATCCCGCGCATCCGATGGCCGATCCTTGCTCAAGGATCGACGTCTCCCGGCTTCCCCCAGTGTTTTAGGAGCGCGTGGTGGCGACAAAAAGCCAGACCCGGCTGATGGCGGACGCCGGACTGTACGGTATCGGCCTGACACCGCCGGGCGTCGGCCACAATTCCGGCGAGCCCGAGGGCACGTTGATCCAGCTCGACATCGACGTTCTGAACCTTGAGCTGGGCCGGCGGCTGGAGCGGCACGAGGCGCGGCGCGATGAATTGCTGGCCGCCGTTGCGCGGTTCGACAAGGCCAACCCGGCGATCCGGTCCGACGACGTGCAACAGCGCGCCACCGATTTTGTCCGTCAGCTCCGGGCCTGGTCGAGAGAGGTGGAGGAGCATCGGAAGTTCGAGAAGCTGCCGGTGCTGAACGCGCAGCGCGCCGTCGACAATCTCTTTGCCGATTTCGCGGCGTCTATCGCGAAGGCCGCGCTCGACGTCGAAGCCAAGATGACGGGGTATGCGCGCCAAAAAGCCCGGCTCGCCCGGGAGCAGGCCGAGGCCGAGGCCACGCGGCTGCGCGCGGAGGCCGCCGAGCGGGAGCGCGCGGCCGCAACCCGCGGCGGCAGCCTGGACGGCGCCATCGCCGCCTCGCAGGCCGCCGACCAGGCGGCGCAGCGCGCCACGGCGCCGGCGGCCGAGCTGTCGCGGGTGCATTCCGATCTGGGCGGCGTCGCCAGCCTGCGCGCCACCGTGCGCCACCGGGTGATGAATTTCGACGCGATCCCGCGGCGCTATCTGGCACTCGATGACGCCGCGGTGAAGCTCGCCGGCAAAGGCTGGCGGCCGAACGATCCACAGCCGATCCCCGGTGTCGAGTTTTTCGTTGAAGAAAAGGTGGCCGTCCGATGAGCGAGGCAATGCGGCTGGCGCCGTACCGGGGTGACACCCGCAACGCCGAAATTCTGGACCTGGTGAAAACCCAGGGTGGTTTCGATCGAGACCTGTGGACGGTGATGGAGCAACGCGACAACGCCCTGATCGCGTCGGAAATCCTGAACGGGCCGGGGTCCTCCAAATTCGTCTACAAGTTCAGTATGGGGAGTACCGAGGTGACGGGGATCTCCGTCGTCGGCGCGCGCCAGTTGGCCTATCATTACGGTGGCATTGAGCATCGGTTAATCGCGGCGGTGCAGAAAACCGATGCGCTGTTTCAATATACGTCCTATCCGAGCAAGCACACGAAGATGCAGGTTTCGGCGGAAAACATCCCGGCGCTGGCAGGCACGCCGGATTTCTACAAGTGCGTCGTTGAAGTTACGGATGCGAAGCAGGCTAACGTCAAGCAGGACGAGAAATCAGAATTTCGTTTTGAGCAGCGGCGGGACGGCTCCTGGTTCGAGCGGCCCAATTACGAGATCATCGCCCAGAGCAAGGCATATCGAAACGCGGTGCTCGCGCTGATTCCGCAGGACGTGCAGATCGCGTGGAAGATCGAGATGCTGAAACTGCGCAAGGAAGAAGTGATCACGGGGAGCGTGCTGGAGGAAAAGCGCGGCGCCGTGCTGCGCTTCGCCGCCGCGAAGCAGGTCAACATCAATCGGCGCGCGCTCGAAGCATTGATGATGGAGCAAATATCAGGGCTTTCCGACGCCGCGCGCGGCGGTTTGGAGCAGTTTCTGGCCTCGGCCAGCGCGTTGGGCCTGCTCGCGGCCGAGTTGAAAAGCGTCTCGATGGCCGCGAGCCCGGCCGCGGAGAAGGCGGCGAAGCCGGGGACGGCCAAGCCGCCACCGGCGACGAAGGCGCCGGAACCCCAGGTCGATCGGTCGCCAGACCCGCCGCCCGCGGGTGAGGCGGCCACCGGGACCGCTCCCGCCGGGAAGGTGGCGAGCGCGGCGCCAGCGGAGGACGATTTCGAGGCGTATCTGTGCGACGAATACGGTGAGCCGCAGCGGGACGCCTCGTCGAACCCGATCGTCTATGTCGACCCCGACCGCTGGGCGCGGGCGCTGGAGCACGCCATGAGTACCGCCAAAAACCCCGAGGCGCTGCTGGAGCAGAACAGCGACGCATTCGAGGACGCGGCGTCGCGCGGCAAGGCGGCGGCCGACATTCTCAACACGCTGCGCCCGTCGCCGGACGAGCCGCTGCTGGTGGAGCTGGTGAAGACGCGCTCCGGCAGCATCAACGTGTCCGGCTACAAGACGGCGTTGTCGGCGCGCGCGTCCCGCGTCACCGCCGGGGAGATGTTGGATTTCGCGGCGGCGAACCGCCCGACGATCATGGGTTTGCCGCAAACCGCGAGACTGCAATGTGTCTCGATTATTCAGGCCAGGGCCAATCAACTCAACATTGCGCTGCCGCAATATGGCGCCGTCGACGCACCGGCCGCGGCGGGGGGCGAAAACGCCACGTCGGCGGTGGACCGGGAACGCGCGCGGGCGGATGAATTCAAGGCCGAGTTGGACCGCTGCGCCAACGAGAACGATCTTCGGCTGTTCGCCGGCGGTGATCTCGTGAAAGCGGTGTTGTCCAGGTGGGACCGCGATCACCCGGAACTGGCGGCGGAAATCCGGCGGCACGCCGAGGAGCGGCTTGCCGCGGTGGCGAAACGGGGCGGCTAAATGACCGCGCTCATTAAGGTATCACCATGCTCGCCGCTTTCTACCTGTTGCTGATCACCAACAGCGGCGTCTCGGCGTCCGCCTATGCGAGCCGCGATTTCTGCGAGGCGGCACGGGCGGCGGTCGCGGCGATCGACGCCCAGGCCCGTGGGGTTTGCGTCAGCAGCGGCGCCGTCGAGCGCGCCGGCGAGATGGCAGAGGCCACCAGGCGGTGACCGCCGCGACTGAAATGACGCGCCATGAGAGGGAGTCGCTCGCGAAGCTGATGCGCCAGCGCGAACGCGTCGCAAAGACGGCCGCCGCCGCGCGCTCGGCGCACCTGATCGCCGAGTTCGAGGCGCAGCTCGATCGGAAATACGCTTACGACGAGGACGTCGTTTGGACGGCGGCGACGGCCGCCGCGAAGGCGGTCGTGGCGGAGGCGCAGATCGCGATCGCCCACCGCTGCGAACAGCTGGGTATCCCGCGAGAGTTCGCACCCGCCCTCGAAGTGTATTGGCACGGTCGCGGGCGCAACGCGCTCAACAGCGAGCGCACGGAAATGCGCCGGCTGGCGCGGCGCCGCATCGAGGAGATCGAGGCCCGCGCCCGGGCGGCGATCGAGGCGTCGTCGCTCGACGCACAGGAGAACCTGATGCTGGGCGGCCTGACCACCGACGCGGCGCGGCGCTATGTCGACGGTCTGCCGTCCGTGGTGGCGCTGATGCCCCCGGTGGACATCGCGGAGGTGCAGGCCGGGCTCGCCGCGCCGAAGCGCCTGGCGGCGAATGCCGGCCACGGGATGATCACGTCCGACGCGGCCGATGATCAGGGAGTTTTTTGATGCCAGAGGATCGCACGGAGGCGCTGTTGCGCGGCGCCGCGCGCAAGGCGCGGGAGGCGCTTGCCACGCCGGACCCCGAGGCCCGCACGGCGGCGCTGATGCGCGCGGCCATGGAGGGGGCGAAAGCGATCTTCCCGCCAAACACCGGCATCGTCATTTTGGCGTATCCGTTCAACGGCCCGCCAGGGCAGCGAGTGAATTACATTGGCAACGGAAATCGCGCCGATGTTGCGGTCGCGATGAAGGAAGTCATCGCGCGCTGGGAAGGCCGCGCGCATGACGCCCCGCCGGGAAAGCAGTGAGCCACCCCGCGATCTCTCTCTGGCAGCCGTGGGCGAGCCTGATCGCGGCCGGCTGCAAGCCGTTTGAGTTTCGTTCCTGGCCGGCGCCGCGGGCGTTCTGGGGAACGCATATCGCGATCCATGCCGCCGCGAGGCCGGTGCGGCGCGCGGAAGTGCAAGAGCTGTTGGTGAAATTGCAAACGGCGCGGTGGCGGGAAACCGGCCTGACGCGAGAGCCGGCGCTGGCGCTGCTGGAGCGGGTGTTCCAGGCGCCGAAGTCACTTCCGCTATCCGCGATCGTGTGTCTTGCGCTGCTCGGTGAACCGATACGCAACAACGAACTGTCCGCCAAACTCGGTTTGCCGCTTGTCAATGACTCGGAACGAGTCGAGCATTCAAACTGGGGCTGGCCGCTGATGGAAATACAGCCGATGGACCCGCCCCATCGCGCGCGAGGCGCCCAAGGATTTTGGCGGTGGACACCGGAGAAGTTCGATGGATGAAAGGCGAAGGGTTGAAGGATTTGCCTCGTTTCGCTTTGAGGTGCGTGGTCTCGTTGACGGTACGGAGGTGCATTGCGGGAGCGCCGGCACGGAACACGGGGCGCGAATAATCGCGGCTGACTGGCTGTTGCGCGGAGCGACGGGGGCCTGGGTGATCGACCACCGCCCCGGTCCGCCGGACGGCCAGCCCGCCATGGCCGCCTGATGGCCGCCACCGATCCAATCAGCGAGGACGCGCTGCACCGCATTCATCGGGCCGCGAAAAGCGGGGTCACCCGAGGACGCGACCGCACGCCGGACGAGAGAAAATACTATCGGCGCTGCACGCATTTTCATTATCGAACCGGCACGGTTTTGATGTTCACGCGCGACACGGGGCATCACACGAGCGGTTGGATGAAAAATCCCGACTATGAACGGTGCCTGCATCTGTCGCTGAGTTTTCGCGACGTGTTTCCACTGATGTCGCCGGATCGCCTGGGTGACGTCCACACGCTGCGCCAGCTGGGTGGCACCTATGCCCTCCGGCCGTTCGACCACGACCTGGCGGCGCTCTGGGTCCACCTAATCCTGGGAGACGCCAAAAAACTGTCCTGGGAGGAAGGCGCCTTTTCCGCGGAAGGCCGCACCGTCGGTGTGCGTCACTGGCGCGTTTTTTGCGGACCTGAGTGGGAGCCGCTGAAACCGAGGGGCGAAGTCTACAACACGGACTTTACGGAAAAAGGCTGGAAGTCGTGGAGCGAACTCCAGGGGCCGGTGAAGAACTGGGTGGACGCGGAATGAGTGATAGCGTCGTCACCGAGGCGTTTGAAATCGTGCGCCAGTGTCGTTTGATCCTGGCCGGGCGATCCTCTGGCGCGCAAAGCGCCGCCCTGGCCGATCTTCTGGCGATGTGGTTGGCCGGGCACTCGGCATCGAGTGGCGATCCCGCCGCCTCCGACGCGGTCCGGGAGAATCTGCTGGCCGCGCACGTCGATCTGGTCCGCCGGCTGATTCCGCCGAACGTGGCGCGGATCCACGGAAGGCCGCGCGCATGAGCAACGGCCGCGAAGGCCGCGCTGATCGCGGCGGTGCGGTGATGCGGTTCGGGACTGTCTGTTCCGGTATTGGCGCTCCCGAGGCTGCATGGACGGCGCTCGGCTGGACGCCCGCGTTCATGTCGGAGATCGCGCTGTTTCCCCGCGCCGTTCTCGCGCACCGTTTTCCGGGTGTCCCGCTTCATGGCGACTTCACAACGATCAAAGCGGGAGACTACGCAGACATTGATGTTCTTTGCGGAGGAACGCCCTGCCAGTCATTCAGCATCGCCGGACTTCGTGGCGGAATGGATGACGAGCGCGGAAACTTGGCGCTTGAGTATTTACGGCTGGCTGACCGACTGCGCCCCTTCTGGATTCTTTGGGAGAACGTTCCCGGAGTCCTGTCATCCAATGGCGGACGGGACTTTGGTGCCTTCATCGGGGCATTGGGCGAACTCGGGTATGGGTGGGCCTACCGAAGCCTTGACGCTCAATATTTCGGTTTGGCTCAACGACGGGAGCGTGTGTTCGTTGTCGGATGTCTTGGAGACTGGCGACGTTCCGCTGCCGTATTATTTAAGCCCTCGTGCTTGCGCGGGCATCCTTCGCCGCGCCAAAAAGCGGGGCAAAGCGTTGCCGGAACACTTGGAGTGCGCACTGGCCGCAGTGTCGGAGCGCAGGACGCAGGCTGCGGACACATGATCGCGGCGGATGTAGCGCCGTGTCTGACTGGCAATCCATACGCAGACAACAAAGGCCGAGAAGGCGAATTGATCGCCAAATGCCTCACCGCAAAATCCGGCTTCCGCTCCGACGCCGAGACCGAGACCGAGACCGAGACCTTCGTTGCACATACGCTGCGCGGTCAAGGGTTCGATGCGAGCGAGGATGGAACGGGACGCGGGACGCCGTTGGTCCCGATGACGTTTGATTGGCAGAAGGGCAACGACGCCAACAATCCGCGCCCGTCCACGATGAACGTGGAAATGGATCGGTCTCAGACGCTTGGATCAACGCGGGTGCCAGCGGTGGCGTTCCAGTCCAATCAATCTTTTCTGAGCGGCAATAACGACGACATCGCGCCGACAATTCGGCACGAAGGATCAGGAGGGTCCGGAATGCCAGCGGTTTCGCTTCAATCCGGGGTCCGGAGACTGACCCCCAAAGAATGCGAGCGCCTTCAGGGATTTCCTGACGACTGGACAGACGTTCCGCATCGCGGCAAGCGCGCCGCCGATGGTCCGCGTTACGCCGCGATCGGAAACTCAATGGCGGTGCCGGTAATTCGTTGGATCGGTGAGCGGATCGCCGCCGTTCACGCCGCCGCTGCCGCATGACCGCGCCCGCAATGACTGACCTGTTCGCCGCCACGCCGGTGACGCTGGCCGAGCAGATCCAGGAGGTGAAGCGGGAGCTGGCGATGCGCGCGGTGGTGTATCCGCGGCAGGTGGCCCGCGGCGGCCTGAAAGCCGAGGCGGCGGCGACCCACAAGCGGCGGATGGAGGCCGCGCTGGAGACGCTGGAGTATCTGGCGAGCCTGCGGTTCACCGCGGCCGTCAAGCGGAAGGACGCATGAGAATGGACACAATCCCCATCGCACAACACGAGCTGGTGGTGCGCGTCCTCACCGCTACCGCCCAGGCCGAGCAGGGGCGCGCCATCCGCCTCGCTGTCCGCGGCGTCTACGCCGGCCTCGCGGTCGCGGTCGCCACCATCGTCGCCTCCGGCGTCCTGATGCACCGCGTTCTCGCCACGGCGGCCTGCCAATGATCGACACGCAAGTCCGCCGGTGCGTCGCGTGCGGCTGCACCGACGACGATTGCTCCGGCTGCATCGAGCGCACCGGGGAACCGTGCCATTGGGTCGCCGCCAATTTGTGCAGCGCCTGCCTGCCGCCCGTTCCGTCCCTCGCGCCGCGCGATGCCGCGACCGCGCGGCGGGAAAATCATTTGGCGGCCGTTCGGTGAGCGCGCCGCCCGATCCAGCGACAATGCTGCGCCAGTATCACGCGCGCGCGGCGCGAGAGCGGCACATCACGACCTGGGCCGCGATCATCGCGGCCGTCTTCGCCGCGGCGGCCTGTGGCTGCGCGTTGACCGCGTTCTTCCTGACGCACCGATGAGCGACGACCCCGGCGAACCGGATGAGGAAGAAAGCCCGGTCTACCTCGTCTTCTCTGTCGAACACCTGGCTTGGTGGAAACCGGGCGGCCGGGGCTACACCAAGCGGATGTCCGAGGCGGGCCGCTACACAAGGCGCCAGGCGGTGACGATCTCGACGCGGGCGATCATCGGGTCGATGGCGATGCGGGACGGCATCCTGCCCGAGCTGCCGGTGAAGCTGGCGGACGTGGAGGAAATGCGCGACCGCCACCACGCGGAATACAGCCTGCGCGGGGCGCCCTGGGAATGAGCACGGACATTGACCCTGGGATTTTCCTGCTCTGGTCCGCCATGCACGGGCGTTGGCTGACCGATCACGGGCGTGGCCACGGCTACGTGCGCGGGTTCGAGCAGGCCGGCCGGTACAGCCGCGCCGACGCGTTGCTGCTGGCCAACAACGCGCTGCCCCCGTGTCCCGACGCGCTCGACGGCGCGCCGCCCCTGCTGCCCGTTCGGCTCGTCGACATGGTCGCGATCGCGGCGCTGCACCGGGGCGACGGCGCGCCCCCGACGTGACACTTCGGCCCGACCAGATCGGCGACCATGGCCAGCGGTGGGAAATCCGCTATCGCATCGCCGGCGAGATGGAACACCGCGTCGTCGGGTGGGCGGGCGACCTGTTTGGGGCCAAGGCAATGGCCGAGGCATGGCGCCAGCACCCCGACGGTGAAATGACGTGGATCGTTGATCGGAACAAAACCGCACCGCCGCCGCCATGAGCGACGATCCCGCGATCAGGGCAACCGCCCAGCGGTTCCTCAAAAAGCGGGAGGGGCGGCGCGCTTACCTGGTGGCGCAGCACGAGCACAACCTGCTCTCGGCGCTGCACGAAATCGCGGACCTGGAGCGCCAGATCGCGGCGATGGAGCACGCGATCATCCGGCACCGGGAACGGCTGACCGTGCTCGATGATGAGGTGCGGGCGTGGCGCCTGGCTATCATGACGCTGGAGATCGAGCCGTGACCCATCGGTCCATGACCGTCAACGAACTGGAAGGTGGCATCGCGATCCGCCATGAGCGAAAAAGACACCGACGACATTGGCCTCAACGATCGCCGCATCGTGCATAGGGAGGGCATCGCCGGTGCCGTGCAGAGGCCGTTCGAATGAGTCGCTGGTTTATCGAGACGCGGCTTGCATGGATCAAGGAGTCCATTGAGATATTCGGATTCCTGAATCGCGAGCATATCGTCAAAAAGTTTGAGGTTAGCATCGTCCAGGCGTCCACTGACATTCGGATGGCGCGGGAAAGGTGGCCGCATCTGATGGAGTATGACACGAGGGAGAAGGTCTATCGGCAACCGGATCAGGGCACGCTGGTCCGCGCGCCGTGAACTGCACCGTCGAGCCGACATGAGATCGGCGCCACTGATCATCACGGCGGGCGTGCGCAAGGATCTGGCGGCGCTGCGCTGGAAGGCGGCGGCCGCGCCCGTGGACATCACGACGCTGCGCGCCGTGATGGCGATCGGGGACGGCCGGATGCGGCACATCGCACGGATGCAGTCGCAGACCGTCGCCATTCCCGGGCCGTTCGCGTTCTTCGTGACGCTCTCGATCGAAACCGGCCACCCGATCGGGCCATGCCGGCACATGAGTATGTCCGCGGAGCGGGACGGCCGCGTGCCCTCCCCCGACGCGGCCTGGTTGATCGCGCAAGAACTCGGCTTCACCGGCGCGCTGGAATCCTGCGACGCGGTCTACAAGGAGAAACTTTCGCGCGGGGGCATCGCGGTCCATCTCGTGCAGGCGCTGCGCCCGGACGAAAGCCCGACGAAGCACTGACCGAAACGTCCGGATTTTATGCCGAAAATTATTCAAAAAGGATTCCGGCATGGCGGCGGATCAGGCGACAAGGGAAGAACTGCGCGAGCTTTTCTCGATGGACGATGATGAGCCGCTCGCTGACCGGATCGAGGTGTGCTCCGGGTTTTGGCTGCGATCCGGCGAAGTCTGGGTTTTTCATGACGATGCGGGAGACGAGTGATCACTCTCTCCCGATCCGCAGCATTTGCGTCGCCTTGACCCGCTGCATCACGGTCTCGCCGCCTGGCAGCACGGTCTGCGCCAGAAACGCCTCGTCCCAGGTCAGCAGCCCGGCCTCGATCGCCGCCACTTGCGCCTTGAGCCAGTCGCGCAGAATCGACCATGTGGCGACGCGCCCCAGGGCCAGGGCGCGGCGCGCGTGCTCGACCTCGGTAATCCGCATGCGCCAGGTGTAGGGTTAAAAGCTGTTCCATGAAATATACCCTTTCATGCCCATAAGGGACGTGTTATACCGTTCCTATGAAGCTGTCGGTATGGGCAAAGGCGAACGGACTGACCTACAAGACCGCGTGGCGCATGTGGCGCGACGGGGCTTTGCCCATTCCAGCCGAGCAGCTTGCGACTGGCACAGTGCTTGTCCACCCTCCGCAAGCGCCCGCCATAACCGCCGTGGCGCTCTACGCCCGCGTATCCAGTGCGGATCAGAAAGCCGACCTCGAACGCCAGCTTGGGCGGCTGGCCGAGTATGCTTCGCGGGAAAAGATGACCGTGGTGCGTTCGGTGTCTGAAATCGGCTCTGGCCTGAACGGGCACCGCGCAAAGGTCATGCGCCTGTTGGCTGATCCGTCTGTCCATACGGTTGTCGTGGAACACCGCGACAGGCTCGCCCGCTTCGGTTCCGAATACATAGAAGCCGCGATGTCTGCCTCCGGGCGCAAGGTTGTCGTGGTGGATCAGACCGAGATGAAGGACGATCTCGTGCAAGACATGGTGGATGTCCTCACGTCGTTCTGCGCCCGTCTTTACGGCCGTCGCGCGGCCAAGAACCGGGCCGCGAAAGCCCTTGCTGCGGCTGGCACGGCGATCGAGGACGATGCCGCATGATCCTCGCCCATAAGATCGCGCTCGACCCGGCACCTGAGCAGGCCATCTATTTTGCCCGCGCGGCTGGCACCGCCCGGTTTGCATGGAATTGGGCATTAGGCCGATGGCAGGAAGAATACGCGCTGTGGAAGGAATACCAGTGCGGCCCGAAGCCATCAGAAGCCTCCCTGCGACGCGAGTTGAACGCGCTGAAACTGGACGCCTTCCCGTGGATGTTGGAGGTGACGAAGAACGCACCACAGCAGGCCATCAAGAACCTCGGCACAGCCTTCAAGAACTTCTTTGAAGGCCGCGCCAAATATCCCCGCTTCAAGAAAAAAGGAGTGTCCCACGACAGTTTTCGGGCTGATCCCGGCCCGGACAAACTGCATCCGAACGCGGTTGAAGTTGACGGCAAACGCATCAAACTCCCGGTCATCGGTTGGGTGAAAATGCGCGAAGCCGTCCGTTTCAACGGCAAGATCAAGTCCGCCATCGTGTCGCGCACGGCGGATCGCTGGTTCGTCAGCCTGAGCGTCGAAGTTGATCACACGATACCTGTTCGCGAAACCCAAGTGGCAGGTGGCGTTGATCTCGGCGTGAAGGCTCTCGCGACGCTGAGCGACGGAACTACCATCGAAGGCCCGAAGGCGCTGCGCCGAAACCTCAAGATGCTGCGTAGACGCAGCCGCGCCCACAGCCGCAAGGTCAAAGGCTCGGCCAACCGGCGCAAGTCGGCGGCGAGGCTGGCCCGGCTGCACGCGCGGATTGCCAACGTCAGGATGGACGCGCTGCACAAAGCCACCACGCGTATCGTGAAGCAGTTCGATGTAATCGGTATCGAAGACCTGAACGTGCGCGGCATGATGGCCAACGGCAAACTTTCGCGTGCCGTCGCCGATGTTGGGATGTTCGAGTTTCGTAGACAGATCAAATATAAGGCCGCGATGCAAGGCGCTCGTATCGTCGTGGCGAACCAGTGGTATCCGTCCAGCAAGACTTGCAGCGATTGCGGATGCATCCACGCCAGCCTGACACTCTCGGATCGGGAGTGGGCATGCGACGACTGCGGCGTGATCCATGATCGGGACCACAACGCAGCCATCAACCTGAAGAAAATGGCCGCCAGTTCGGCGGCTACAGCCTGTGGAGCGATCCGCGCTGGTGTTGGCCTTGCGGCCAAGACGAAACGGATTGCTATGAAGCAGGAACCGAAGCATGGGATATTTGTCCATGTTTAGGAGAACGGCATCGAGATTTTCCGCGCGCAGCGTTCCGAAATTGCCGGCGCCGACCACGTTTTCGGCGGTCAGGCGTCCATCGTCCTTCCTTGCCTCCGCGCGCGCCCACGGGAGCAGCTTCAGCAGCCGGCGCCGTCCCCGGGCGATTTCGCGCTCGTCAGGCATCAGCCGTTGATCTCGCCGCCAGCGTCCTGGTTGGCCCCGGGAGGCTCCTACGTTGGCCGCCAGTTGGCCCCTTGAGCGGGGGCGGTCCCTGCCACGCGCGCACCTGCCGTACCGCCATGCGCGCGATCTCCTTGGAAAGCCCGATGAACCCGGCTTCCTTGGCCTCGCGCGCGGCGGCGACGGGCGCGGCAATCCAGCTCATGTCCGGCTGTTGGCCCCTGGTTGGCCCGTCGTTGGCCGCTTGTTGGCCCGGTGGCAGCAGCTCCGGCCGGGGCCGTTCCAGCGCGCGCAGGCAGGCCCGGTCAAGCCAGGCGCGCACCGGAATGCCTTCCGCGCGGGCGGCGGCGATCACCGCCTCGCGCGTCGTGATCGGGAAATTCTTGACGGTCCAGTTGCTGTCGGTCGGTTCGGCGGCGTCGTCACTCATTCGCTCGGTTGTCCCATGGTTGGCCGCTGGTTGGCCATGGCCCCTTAGCTTGATTCGGACCGTGTTGTCCCGCACCATTCGTTTCATGCCCGACCACGGCCTCAAATTCGAGTGCAACGACTGCGACCACCTGGTGTTCAGCGCCGGTCCGTCCCCGCGGAAATTTCCGTTGCCACCGATCCGGGTCGCTTGATGCCGGTTTCGCGCCCTTCCAGAGCGCCTTTTTCGGCGTCAGCAGCGCAGCCGGGCCGCGATCACCGCCTGACGCGCCAGCAGCGCCGCTCTCGCGGCCTGAATTTCACCCTGACTCAGTACTGATTCTTCCTTTTTTTCTTTCTTACTGGAGATTGGGCGGACATTGAGTCCGCCCCCCCCCTTGAGCCGGGCCGGGCGCGGCTTCGGCAGCACCGGCCCCTCCGGCGTCAGCGGCTCATACGTGTTGGCCAGTTGACGGCGCCGTGGGCCGGTTTCGTCATAGTTGGCGCGGACTTCCAGCAGCCCGCGCGCCTCGGCCTTGGCGCGGGTGCGCCGCACCTGCCGCGGGGTTACTCGGGCTTCGACGGCGATCCGCCGCACGGTCGGCTGATGGTCGCCAAGATGGTGCAGATTGGCGATCACCACGAGGACGCGGTAATCGGCCTCGGTCAACCAGCGGGCGCCGACCTCATCTTCGAGGCGTCGGCGGTGGGCACTCCAGATCGGCGAAGGCAGGTCTAGCATCGAACGCGCTCCTTA
>Ga0302319_10008490_pt1 | contig 19968 bp, 20 predicted proteins | sample Bog_T0_2_FD_203319 | JGI IMG/M metagenome (GOLD analysis project Ga0302319, IMG submission 203319) | Peat permafrost microbial communities from Stordalen Mire near Abisko, Sweden - Bog_T0_2 | ecosystem: Environmental > Terrestrial > Soil > Wetlands > Peat | place: Sweden: Abisko, Stordalen Mire... | reverse complement strand
GGAAGCTGTGAAGAAATTGCATTTCTGGTTGCTTTGATAGTGTTCAGGCGGAGATATGACGGGCGCTAGGTTGCAGTATGCCGAGGGCGTTGGCGGCTTTTGGCAGCGCCCTGCCTGCCCTGCCGGTCCGTGGGTGTTAAGCGGTGGCCAGTGCCGCCAGATTTGATTGTCGCCGGATGCTGAACCAGCGTGCGAGGTTATAGCTGAGGCAAGCCCAGGTAGCTTCCATGGTTGCTTTCACTCGGCCGCGGCAGCGAAACTGTCGCAGTCGGCATCGTTCCTTAATCCAGGCGTGGGGAAACTCGGCGATGCGGGAGCGAGTGGCGTAGATTTGCCTGGCTTGTTCGGTCTGCATCTTAGCCTTAAAGCTGGTGGTTGAGGCGGGTTCCTCATGGCGGGTGATCGAACGCCGCCAGTTGGCGCTTGCGTTCTTCGGCGAGCACTCGTTGCGATGGATGCAAGCTTGACACGCAGTCTTTGGAGCCTTATAAACACGGGTTCGAACGCCGTTGTCGCGGTTCAGCGTGGCGTGATGCGCGAGCGTCTGTCCGGCCGGACACGTAAAGCAATCGCGATCGGCGCCGTAGGCAAAAGCATCGGCAAGGAACGCTCCACTGCGGCCCTGCGCATCACTTTCCGTGGGGCGCCAGCTCTGCTGCCAGGAGCCATAGAAGTCCACTCCACTATCGGCCGCAGTCTTCACCGACGCGTGGTTGGTGTAGTCGCCATCAGCCACCAACTGACGCGGCAGACCAACCGTCTTGGCGCAGCGTTCCAGCGCGGGCTCCATCTGGCGATAGTCGATAGCGTCGGTGGTAGCTTCCACGTTGACGACCAGCCCGTGCGCGGTGTCGGTCACCAGTTGTACGTTGTAGCTGGGTACCGTGCCGCCTTCGCCGTTGCGCATCACGTGCGCCTCCGGATCGGTGGCCGAAGCACGTGCCACGAAGCCTTCGCGATCATGCTTCTTCTCCTCTTGCAGCCGCTGCACCTCGCGCACTGCGGCCTCCAGGCGGCTGACACGCTCGTGTGCAGCGCGGCGGCGGGCCGCGTTTCGACGGCCTGCCAGCTTCTCCTCGTGGGATGCCTCGGTGTCCATCGCAGCCACCTGCTCTCGTGCAAGCGCCAGATGCGCCTCCAACTTCTCCCGGCGGCGAAAGGTGTTGCCACCGGCGTTGGCCCGAATCTTGGTGCCATCCAAAGTGACGCGCTCCATCGTGATCAGGCCTTCGGCGCTCAACATCCCCAGCACCTGCACAAACAGATCGTCCAGCGCCGCTTTATGGCCGGAGCGAAAATCGGAAAGCGTCTTGTGGCTGACCGGCTCCAGTCCGCACAGCCACTGGCAGCCTGGCTCGAACTCGCACTGGCGAGCCACTTCACGTGCCGAGCTGACGCCCCGGCTATAGCCGTACAGCCACAGGCTGATCAGCAGTTGAGGGTCGGTGCGCTCACGGCCGGCACGGCCTTCTACGGCTGCAATCTGTGCATGGTAGAGGCTAAGGTCCAGCCTGCCGACCAACTGCCAGATCGCGCGCGCGCTGTGATCCTCATCGATGATCTGCTCCACATCCACGGTGCGAAGCAGCAGTTGTGATCGGTTGATCGAAACAAGGCGGGGAGAAGGCGTCTCGCTAGTCACTCCCGCAGTTTACCCACAATAGAAGAATCTGCAAGAATCAACTTAGGTTCAATTTCTTCACAGCTTCCAGACGGGATGTTCACCAGCGGGGTGGCCCCGATCTCAGCGCCCTAAAACTACACCGAGGGCACCCCCGGTCCCTCGCTCTTGGGGACCGGGGAAAACCCAAACGGCAAAGCCGCCTCAAGATGGATTGCTTCTCCGCTGATGGGATGCTGGAATCTCAGAAATTGGGCGTGCAGAAAATACCCTCCATCGCCAGGCAGCCCAGGCAGGTTTTCAAGTGGCCGCCCGCTCATCCCGTACAGAGGATCGCCCACCAGCGGATGGCCGATCGATGCCAGATGGATTCGGATCTGATGAGGCCGGCCCGAATGCAGGCTTACCTCAAACGTCGTGTTGTCCGCGCCGCGTGCAATCACCCTCGCCAGTGACTTCGACGCCTTGCCACCTGGATTGGCGGCCCACACTTGACCGATCAGCGGATGCGGCACCAGGCCGATCGGTGTCAGAATTTCGTAGTCGTCCAGCTCTGCAACATTCTGCGCCAGCGCCCGGTAGATTTTTTGAACTCTGGCCGTGTTCCAGTTTGCGAAGAGATTCGCGGCCGCCTGCGCAGTTTTTGCAAAGAGCACAATGCCACTGGTGGCTCGCCCCAACCGGTGAACTGGGTTTGCGTTGGGGGTCTGCTTTTGCACCATGCGCAACAGGGTGTTTTCCATAAAGCCCCCGCCGGGCAGCGTTGGCAGCCCGCTAGGTTTGTTCACGGCCAACAGATGTGGGTCGTCAAACAGGACTTCGAAGTGCTGAGGTGCGTCCGGTTCATTCCACGGCGGTCGGTTCCAGACCAGTGTCTGTCCCGTAATCACCAATTCGCTTCCGCTGGCGATAACCCCGCTGAGGGTGACTTCGCCGTCGTCCAGTTTCTGCTGCCAGGCTTGTGGGGTCGAGTGCGGATAAAGGCTTGCCAGGTGCAAGAGCAGCGTTTGTCCATGGTATCTGCTGCTGAGGATCGTGGTGTACGCATGGCCCCGGTTGAGCATGTAGCTTGAGTGTAAGCCACGCCCTCTGCGCCGGCACCCACCGAGCCCCGCGCAGGAAGGTAGCGCCGGTTTCTAGACCGGCCGTCGCGCGGGTCTCCAGACCCGCGCACCGAGTCCCGTTCAATAGGAGCGAACGAGGCCCCAAACGCATTTCAGTTCCGGGGTCCCGAAGCGCGGACTTTGCCCTATGGGGTGCAGGTTGGGGAATGGTGAGTCGAAAGCCTGCCCAGAGCGTAGTCGAATGGGGACCTGCACTTCGGGAACTCAAGGGGCTTTCCCCCAGGGAGTTTTATGCAGTCGCATCGGCGAACACTGGCCGACAATTCAGGACTTATCGGAGATTGGAACTCAAAGAGCGCATCGATCCGTCCAATTTTCGGAAAGGCGTCCCACACTCTTCGATCGGGCATCAAATCAAGCACCAATGTCGGCGCGGGATGTAGTTCTCATCCGGCCGGCCCCACCATCATCGCTCGACCCGCGGTCCTTTGCATCCTATCTGGCCAAAATGGGCCAGTTGCACGACTCAGGGGTGATTCAGGAGCGAATCCGGCACATGCAGAAGTTATTGCAGCGATTTAGAATCCTGGTCCGCAGGTTGCATTCGTTGCAGGGGTCTGGCTGGAGTCAATTCTGCCGCCCAGTAAAGCACTACGATCACCGCAGGGGAGTTTAATTGTGCGAGACCGGAAATGTAGCTTCGCATCCTCGTATCAGTCTTGCAGAAAATCTCCCCGGGTGCCGATATGGTGAATTGAGGGACCATGATCTCATCTGCCCACGCCAGGCTCGCATGTCTCTGGACAATAGCGGCGCTGTGCCCGTTGGCAACGCTATTGGCCCAGCGATCCACGTTCCGGCAATACGGTTCCGCCGAAGGCTTGTCCAATCTGGCGATCAACTGCCTCCTGCAGGATCGAGCCGGTTATATCTGGGCCGGAACGGATAACGGTCTTTTCCGTTACGACGGTAGCGAATTCAGTCACTTTGGCCGCACGGAGGGCTTGCCGAACACCGAAATTCGAAGCATCGCCGAATCACCGGAAGGCGTCCTCTGGGTGGCAACGCAGGGCGGGTTGGTACGTCTGGCCGGAACGGAATTCAAGGCGGTGGAGGTCGGGGCGCAAGGAGAATTCGATCAAGTCGCATTCGATCGCCTTGGCCGGATGTACCTGAGCCATCGCTCGGGAATCTACCGCGGCGACCCGGACGGCGCCGGATCGTATCGCTTCAGCAAGGTGGTGCCCGGCGGCAGTGGCGGCCTTCTGATAAGCGGGACGGATGTGTTGTTTGGCAAAGCCGGAGACGTATGGCGTCTGAAGGGAGACCTGTCGAAACCAATTGGACTGTCCGCCGGCCTGCCGGTTGATGATTGGGATGCGTTCGCCCAGGATAGCCTGGGCAATTTCTGGGCACGAAGTCCAACAAAACTGTACGAACTTGGTCAGGGGCAACCGCGTTTTGTGGACCGCACTGCCGGCATTCCACACGCGGCGAGTACCAGCCTCTTTGCGGATGGCCAAGGCCGCCTGTATGTCTCCACTGATTCCGGGGTAGTGGTCATGGAGGGAGCCAATCGAACCCTTATCGACTCCCAGCATGGGCTGCCGGCAGACGCCGTAGGCCCTGTTCTTCTGGATCGCGAACAATCTCTGTGGCTGGGAACCCTTGGAGGCGGCCTTACACGCCGCCTTGGGCATGGCGAATGGCTCTCCTGGAAAAAAGAGGACGGCCTGGTGGATAACGCGATTTGGGCGATCTTGCTCGACCGTGAGGGGAAAGCGTGGGTCGGCACCAGTGGCGGGCTCAACATCCTTGACCCGGACAGCGGCACAATGCCCTTATCGCCCCGCCCCGTCCAACTGGCGGGTGACCGGGTTCTGTCTGTTGTGGAGGGGCCGGGAGGGGAAGTTTTCGCTGGTACTCACGCGGGTGGGATCAGCCGCTTCAGCAAAGGCGGCATCCTATTGCGGACCTACGGAGCCCAATCGGGATTGATGACCAAGCACATCGCCCGGATTATTTTCGACCGGCAAGGCCGTCTGTGGGCCGTTGGGGCAGGTGGCTGCTATCGCAGCCGAGCGCCGGTCAAAGACAGAGGCGAACTGAGATTTGAGCGCATGGCCATCCCCGACATCCCAGCACCGACGCTTTTCCGCGATGTGCTGGCTGGCGAACGCGGCGATGTGTGGATTGCCACTTCGGCCGGTCTGGCCCGTTTCGATGGCAGTCGCTGGAGAGTCTTCACCCAGCGCGATGGACTCAAGTCCGGGACATTGAACGCGATTACACAGGGACGGGGCGCAGTTTGGGTTTCCTATCGAGATTCCCTCGGCATCACAAGCCTTCGGCTTGACGGTGAGCGAGTGCAAACAGCCCAATTCACCCAAAAAGAAGGGCTTTCCTCCGACTTGGTCTACGCACTTGCATTCGATCAGGAAGGCCAGCTCTGGGCCTCCACGGATAACGGCGTAAATGTGTTGGCGCATGGCCGATGGCGCCAGTACGGCACCGAAGACGGATTGATCTGGAATGATGGCGATGATCGCGCCCTGTACGTCGACGGGAAGGATAACGTTTGGATCGGAACCTCCCGTGGGCTATCGCGATATACCGCACCGCGCTATCCGATGCCCGATTCTCCGCCGGCCGCCGTGCTGACATCTATCAAGGGGGCCTCGCAGGAGTTTCATGTCGGAGATCGACCGGTCTTGACTCATAAGCAGGACTCTCTCCTGTTTCAATTCAGCGCCTTGAGTTACTCGTCAGAAAACCGCGCCCGATTCCGATACCGGCTGCAGGGGTATGAGAACGGCTGGACTGAGAGCCGGGATAGGGACGTCCACTATGCCGGGCTTCCTGCGGGGCAATATGTTTTCGAAGTAATAGCAGCGGGTTCGAATGGCGCATGGAGTCCGGTTCCAGCGCAATTCGCCTTCTCCGTCAATCCGCCCTGGTGGCGGTCCTGGTGGTTTATGGCCTCCTGCCTGCTGGCCGCGTTCCTGTTCATGCGCGCCTTATGGTGGTTTCGTGTGCGGGCGTTGGTGGCACAGAAAGAGGTCCTGGAGCGGCAGGTCGCCGAGCGAACGGCTGACCTGGTCGAGAGCCACCGCCATCTCGAAGAGATCGCCTACCACGATGTGCTAACCTCCTTGCCCAATCGGCGCATGTTCATCGAACAGTTTCGCAAGCAGTTGGCACTAGCTCGCCGCCATGGCGAGTCCTTCGGGCTGCTGTTGATCGACCTCGACAACTTCAAGCGGATCAACGACGAGTTTGGCCATGACGCAGGGGATGTGGCGTTGGTCGAGACTGCAAAACGGCTGATCGCGGCGGTAAGAGAATCCGATTGCGCGGCTCGCCTGGGCGGCGATGAATTCGGCATCCTGGTGGTCTCCGCTCGTGACAAAGCTGGGATCGAAGTGGTTTGCAGACGAATCGTCGAGAGTGCCGCCGTCGGAGTACCCTTCAAGGACACCAGTCTTGCGGCCAGGTGCAGTGTAGGTGCTGCCATATTTCCCGATGACAGCAACACGGAAGAAGGTCTCTATAAAGTGGCCGACCTGGCGCTCTACGACGCGAAACGAACTGGCCCACACGTCTTTCGCTGGCATCCCTCGGACGCTGAAAATCTGTCGTTGCCCGTGCCCGCCGGGGAAGATATTTACTGAGCAATTCGCGGGAGCTGCGAACACGAATCGCTCTATCTTCCATATGTCGGCAACAGACCGATGTCATATTGTGCCCTTTGCATCCTGAAGAAACGAAAATTACTTCCAGCCAGGAGCTTCGCCCTTCAATTCCCACAAGTCTTCTTCCGGATTTTTCTGGATGTCCGTTCGGCTCTTCCTGAATGTGACCAATCCGGTGGTAATCCGAACGAGACCGGCACAGAATTGTTCCAAGGATTCGGCTGTCAGCCGTTAGGAACGACGTGTTTCCCGTTTGATTCCGTTCTTCACTGACTATTTCGTGGCCGCAGATTTGGCCTCGGGGGATCAGTCCTCCAAAACCTTTCGCCCCCCCCCAAAAAAACAACGGACTTACCCCTTTGCCGCCGAAGAGCCCAGGCCCGCCCGCTAGTCGAGCAAGCCCTTTCCATTCATTATCTTCTGCCGATATTTCTCCACTCGCGCCGACCGCGTCTTCGATTGTTTCGGTCCCGAAAAATGGAAGATATAGGCCCTCTGACGTCCCGGCGTCAAAGCCTGAAAAGCAGCCTTGAACTCCGGAAACTCATCCAGCATGATTTCGAGTTCTTCCGGAACCTCCACCTTCCGATTTTTCTCGAAATCCACCTTCAACCCGGCCTTTTCTATCTCGATTGCCTCCCGGACATACGCCTTCAGCACCGCCTTCATCTCGGCAATTTTCCGCACAGAAGTGAACTTGATCCACCGCGTAGCCTGCGAATGCTTGCCCGGCGCGGTCAGCACGCCATGCGCATCCTTCAGCAATGAGCCTTTGAAAAATGCGAACGCGGCTGACTCCTTCAGCCCGTTCATAATCACCACGTTCTTTCCATTGAACGTGTAACACGGCCCGCCCCACTTGAACTCTTCCGTCAACTCAGAATCCAGCAGGATCGCCCGGAACCTCTTGAACTCTTCCTGCCACTTCTTCGCCCCGGCTATAAAGGCGTCCACCTTGGGATTCGTTCTACCAGCAGTCGTCATCGGCGTTCCAAAATCTCCGACTCCGATCATAAATCGATCAGTGGCTAGTCTCCCCACTATCGTTGCTCACCATCAGGCTCGACACATTCACCGGCTCAAAGTCCGCCAGCGTCAGATTGCGAAGGCACGCCAGATCGTCATTGTTCCAGCGCGCATCCGCCGTCCCAATCAGCCCGCCGCTGTCTCCGTTGTCGGCCAGCATGATTCCGTAGTTCCGGAACGCCGTGATCAGCACCGTCGCCTGGGGACTGCTGGCCGCGCATGCCGGCGTCGCCACACTTGCCTTCAGCCGGTAGATCTCTCCCGCCGGAGCTGACCATGTGCAACTCGCAGGAGGCGCGGACTGGGAAATCTCCGTCTCCGTCGAAATCCTCCCTCCCGACGTCGCCGTGCAACTGCCCACACCTGCCGTCTGCGTCGCCGGCCACACCCAGTAGTTCAGCATATGGTTCAACGTGAACCGGATCTGATGCTGAACCGTGCCCTTCGGCGCGCTCGGTGTGCCCGCCCCAATCACCTCATCCGCATTGGCCAGCAGCGGCGCCACCGGCAGCCCTGCGGCATCCGTCGTTCCATTCCCCTGCTCCGTCAGCGCGTCCGAAGCCACGTTCGGCCAAACCGCATTTGACGAGTCTGTCCATGGCCCGCCTTCGTAGATCCCCTGCCACATCTCGTAAAGTGCCGGCTCCTTTCCGCCGCCAGCCTCCACATAGACAAGCACATGCATGTCCCCACCCGACCTGCTCGTCCCCTCTACCGGCGCATATGCCGGAATCGGCCCTGAGTTAAAGTACGATTGGTAGACAGTTGTCGTTACGGCAACGTCCGGCTGGTTATAAGCAACCTCAATCGCCGGAATCCCATTCGGAAAGTTCGCATACTGATCCCCGAAGAACGGTTTGATCGACTCCGGCGTGTAGTCGCTGCTGATCGCCGCAGCCGGAGACGTATCTATAGGCAGCTTCGTCGTCGCCGCGTCCACGCGATGGTGGAAGATCGAGTCTGACGGAAAGATCGTCGCTAGAAAACCATTATTGCCATCAATGGCGAAGCTGATCTGCTGGGTCGCCTGCGTTTTGGCCGCATCCGTCACCACCAACTCCGGTATATACGTCCCCTGTCCCCCAATCAGCGCACTCGTGATGTTTCCCGTAGCCGCATCCAGGCTCAACCCCTCCGGCAGTGATGGGTAGTCGGCACTGCTGCTCACTGAGAAGCTGTATGGCGCGGTACCGCCTGTGGCCACAAGCTTGCATCCCGCATATGCGGAGCCTTGTTTTCCACACGGGCACGCTGTCGTCGAAATCGCCAGTGGCGCCGTGGTAACCGTCACCTCGGCCGTCGCCGTCGTAGCCCCCGCCCCATTCGTCGCCGTCAGCACGTAAGTCGTCGTGGTCCCAGGGCTCACATTCGTCGAGCCGCTTGCTGCCGTCGAAGTGAATGTCCCCGGAGTAATCGCCAGCTTCGTTGCCCCCGTTGTCACCCAGTTCAGCGTGTCGCTTGCCCCCGCCGTAATGCTGCTCGAATTCGCCGTGAACGACTTGATCACAGGTTTGCTCGCCGCTGTCACAGTGATCATTACTGCCGAACTGGTCGACCCCGAGGCGTTCGTCGCCGTCAACTTGTAGACTGTCGTCGTCGCCGGACTCACCACCAAGGTTCCGCGCCCGTCCGTAGAAGTGAACGTCCCGGGCGTTATAGCAATCTTCGTGGCATACGTGGTAACCCAAATCAGTTCACTAGTGGTACCCGAAGTAATCTGAGCCGGATAAGCCCTATAAGCATTGATCGTCGGTGTCGAATTCGTGCCCGGATGTGGCTTGGGTGAGCTAGCTGCATAGCATCTGGAGAGAGATGCAAGTACAATGAAAATAAGGGAGATAGCTAATAAATTGAACCCCGGAAAGAATGACCCAGTGAACCTGCTCCCAAGCCTGCGAAAGGACACTTCCGTCTTCATTTTTTCTCCGTTTATTGTGGAGTCATGGGCAATCGTAGCAAATCTCATCTGAATTACACTCCGATTCTCAGTTCAGCACTGTTCCGCAAAGAACACTTTGGTAATCGGCCATAATTCGTGCAAAACCGCGAACCTCAATTCCAAAACTGCCCATGCGCGACATGCCGGTTCCGGAGTTGCCCTCAATCAAACCCAAATCCCGCGAAGACCCACCCGCTGTTTCCTCCAGCCCCTCCGCGGGCATATACTGACCTGTCTCTGCCTCGATTTTTCGCAGGCCGGCCTGGGTACCCGGCTCTCGAGGCTGTGATGACAGCGATGGAAGGTTGACCGCTGCCCCATCGCGGACAACCGGGTCCCAACATTCCGGCGCCTCAAAGGCGCCGGCAAAAAACAAGAAGCGGAGGCTGACCATGGAAGTGGAGTTCACCGCCAGGCAAGTCAAGATCTCCAAGGCGCTGCGCACGCAGGCCGAAGAGGGAATGGAACGCATCGCCCGCATGCTGGGCAAAACGGCTCGCGCCAGCCTTACCTTTGGCGCCCAAAGGCACATCCAGATCGTCGAGCTCACCGTCCAGGTGCGGCTCCAGACCTTCGCCGCCACGGGAAAGGCAGGCTCCCTCGATGCCGCTCTGAAAGTCGCCATCGACCATGCTCTGAACCAGGCCCGCCGTTATCGCGACAAGCGTCTCGAGGGCAAGCGCCTTCCCAAGGAGGAAAAAGTCCTCACTGCTCCTCCGGTCTCTCGACCCAAATCCCGCGCCGCCCAGCCTGCGGAAGGCGGGGCAGGGAAGCTTCCCCGCCCCAGGGCCCGAGCCTCCATCGCCGTCCACTCGTTCCCCAACAAGGCCACTATCGTTGAGCCGCACATCCTCAAAAGCGGCGAAGCCATTTCCCTCAAGCCAATGACCATTGAAGAGGCAGTCAAAGACGCGGAGTTTCGCGACCGTGACCTGCTCATCTTCCGCAACCTCGCCGGGGAGATGTTTGTCCTCCACCGCCGTCGCGATGGCCAGATGGAACTGGTCGAAATCTCCTGACCCGCGCCAAGCCTGCTCCGGCACATCGAGGTGCGTTCAACAGGGCGCGTACCCAACCACGCCCTGTCTGCATAAGCCCTTTACTTTAAGCCGCTTGCTCTCCATCTCTTCTCGGTCAAACAGTCGCGTGGTTCCTGCCCAGTTTTTCCCCCACAAATGCCCATCCCACTGCGTTGCAAGTAACCAAAGTATTATGCCGGCAAGTGTTAAAATCCAAAGACTTTCGTAGGACCCGGTACCCGTTTTAGGGGATGGATGCAGGCACGCTCGCAGGCATACGATCCAAGTCATGGCAATACCTATTTGGAAAGCCGCGATCGCTCCTATCGGGAATCATGCAAGGTCTGAGGTAGACCCCGAGTCTTGCGAACAGGCTTGCTTGAACCTTCCCGAGAACGCCGGCTCGGTCCAGCAGCAGGAAGTCCTCGATGCATTACCAGTTCTCGTCTTTCTCGAACGTGACGGTAGGATCGTCTTCGCCAATACCGAAGCCCGTCAAACCCTCGGCCTCACCGATGGTGAATGGGTCCAGCGACCCGTCGAAGACATCCTCTGGGGACTGTTCCCAGGCACTGCCGAGCCCCAGACGCACCTCATTGGCTCCCGCGCCGGAAGCCCGTTCCATGCCACCATGCCTACCCGCGGCGGTCGGCTCCTCGCCATTGAAGGCACATACAGCAACCTCAATCCGGAACTGCGCGAGGCTATCATCGTCGGCCATGCCAGCGGCCGTATAAAGGCGCCCAAATCCCGCCTCATGGAAGACGTACTGGCCAGCATCCCTGAGGCCGTCGTCATCGTCCACGGCAGCCACATCCTCTACACCAACCCGGCCTTCACGCACATGTTTGGCTACTCTGCGGAAGAGGCCAGCGGTGGCAACCTTCGCGAGCTCATTGTCCCGGAAACCCGCCAGCACGAGCTGGCCCTCCTAGAAAGGGAAGTCGACATCAGAGGCCGTGTCGCCACTGAGACCGTCCGCGCCACCAAAGACGGCGAACTCCTCGATGTCGCCCTCGTCACAGCTCCGTTGCGCGTCGACTCCGCAAACGTTGGCTACGTCCTCAGCTTCCGCGACATCACCGATCGCAAGCAGGCCGAAGAGCGTGTCCAACTTGACGCCCTCTTCGACGTGCTCACCGGACTGCCCAACCGGGCCCTCTTTCTCGACCGCCTTACCCTCGCTCTCAAGCGCCGCACCCGCCGCCGCGATCAAAACTGTGGCGTCCTCCTGCTCGATCTCGACCGCTTCAATGAGATCAACGATGCCCTCGGGCAGGCTGCTGGAAACGCCCTCCTCTCCGCCGTCGCGGATCGGCTTGAGGACTGCCTCCGCCCCGAGGACTCAGCCTCCCGTCTCGCCCACGACGAATTTGCCGTCCTGGTCGAGAACATCATGGACCTCGACGATCTCCAGGCGGTTGCTTCCCGCATCCTGAGATCCATGGAAAAGCCTCTCGACGTGTTTGGAAGCCTGGTCCGCGTGAGCGCCAGCATGGGTGTCGCCCTGGCCGGGCCGGAACATACCACTGCCCCCCTCCTCGTTCGCGACGCCGATTTCGCCCTCAACATCGCCCGCATGAGCGGTGGCGGCATCTGCGAAGTCTTCGATCGGGACCTGGAACTGCCCTCCAAAAACAGCTCACAGGACCCCGAGCGGGAGCTCCGCCGGATTCTCGCAAAACACCAATACGAAGTCTGGTATCAGCCCATTTATCACCTCAAGTCAGGAAGACTCGAAGGTTTCGAATCCCTGCTCCGTCTCCGCCGCCCCGATGGCTCCGTTGACAGCTTCCTTGAACTGCTCGGCGTGGCAGAAGATACAGGCCTCTCTATCACACTCGGCCGCGAAACCATGGACACCGTCTGCCGCCAGCTGCTCGAGTGGTCTGACGTCGCTTCCGATCTCGACCTCACCCTCACGCTCAACCTCTCCGAGCGCCAGTTCTACCACCCTGAGATGGTCACCCAGTTGAAAAAGGCCCTCCTCGCCAATGCGGTCGATCCTACGCGCCTCCTCTTCGAGGTCACCGAGGGAACTCTGAACCGCAATCCTGAAGTCGCCTCTGCCATCCTTGAGCGCATGGCCGCCTGCCGGGTACGCATCGCCGTCGATAACTTCGGCTCCCGCTTCGCGCCCCTCAACCACTTGGCCCGTCTCCCCATCGACGTCGTCAAAATCTCTCCCAAGCTCATCGCCGCAGCTGCCTCGAATGGCCGTCAGGGAGCGGTTCTCGAATCCATGATTCACCTCGGCCACACCCTCGGCATGCAGGTCATCGCCCAGGGTATTGAAACCCAGGAGCAACTCGATGCCATGTGCCGCATGGGCTGCCTGCTTGGCCAGGGACACCTCTTCTCCTATGCCCTCGAACCGTCACGCGCCACCAATCTTGCCGGCCTCGGCCGCTGGGCCCTGGCCCGCGGCGCCTGAATTTTCAAAACTTCAAATGTGTAATGCACTGACATCCTGAACAACATGCCTACGAGTTAGAAATGAGCTGTCATCCTGAGAGAACGGGTCCCCAAACGCTTTTCAGTTTGGGGGTGGTGAGTCGAAGGACCTGCATTTCGCACCCCCCCTCGCCAAATATCCAGGCAAACCGTCTTCCTGCTTCCGCTCGTTGTAGGATGGTCCTCATGAAGCCCCGCAAACCGGCTAACCCGCCGCGCGCCATCGCCGGGAAATCCAAACCCGAAAAAGAGCTGGTCATCGTCACCGGAATCTCCGGCGCCGGCAAGGCCTCCGCCCTCCGAGCGTTTGAAGATCTGGGCTTTCATGCCGTGGATAACCTTCCCCTGGAACTGCTCCCGGAATTCGCAACTCTCGTCGGAAAATCTCTTGAGATCCAGCAGGCAGCCATAGTCATCGACGTCCGCGAAGGCTCAACCCTCGATCGCCTCCCCGAAATCCTCAAAGGCGTTCGCAAGATCCTGCCCACCCGCGTCGTCTTCCTCGATGCCCAGGACCAGATCCTCGTTCGCCGCTACTCGGAAACCCGCCGTCCCCATCCCCTCAGCCGTTCCGAAACCGTCTCCCGCTCCATCGTCGAAGAACGCCAGCTCCTCGACCCCATTCGCAACGTCACCGACACGCTGATCGACACCTCCAACTTCAACGTCCATCAGCTTCGCGCGCATATTCTCGACCGCTTCAGCCAGGAAGATCAAAGCAAGCACCTTCTCGTCTCCTGTCTCAGTTTCGGGTTCAAAAACGGCGTGCCGCTCGACGCCGACATGGTCTTCGACGTCCGCTTCCTGCCTAACCCCCACTTCGTCCCCGAGTTCCGCAAGCTCACCGGCCAGAATCCCAAAGTCGCCGCCTTTGTCCGCAAGTTTCCCCAGACCCAGGAATTCCTGGCCAAAGTCACTGACCTGATGCTCTACTTGCTGCCCCACTACGTCGAGGAAGGCAAAAGCTACCTGACCGTCGCCTTCGGCTGCACCGGCGGCCAGCACCGCAGCGTCATGATGGCCGAAGAGATGTCCAAGCGCCTGAAAAAATCCGGCTACCAGGTAAAAGCCGTCCACCGCGACATGCCAAGATAGACCTCAACTGAATTTGTGCGCGCAGCCGCAAATACCAGCCTCCCGGAGGGAGCGCCCGAGAATAGCCCCGCTTGAAATGCGGGGTACAGGCAATCAAACGGCGCGCCGGCCTGGAGGGACGGCGCGAGCCTCACCGCTGAACCGTTCGTCCCGGCAAATCATCCACCCACCGCGAAAAACCCCCACCAAACCGCTCTCCAGGCTTCCCCCACACAATCATCTTCTGCGCCGTATCCCGATCATACCCAACCGGCCTCTGCGCCCCATTCCCCATCACCCACAACGACGGAATCTTCAACTCGCCCGCCGCACCCGAGTCAAACCGGTCCCGCACCAGCAGCCGCGCCGGCACCAGCCCCGCCCGCGGATCGTCAAAGATCGCGCTCACCGGCGAAGCCAGCGGCGACTCCAGCACCACCCCGCCCAACTCCGCATGTGCCGCCCCAACCTCCAGCGCCAGGTTCGCGCCCAGTTCCTTGCCGTCCAAAAGGACTGTCTCCGCTGCCAAATGCCGCGTCCCCGTCAGGTAATTCAGCGCCAAATCCGCATCCTCCCGCCAATGCGCCTCGTTGGGACGCACAAACTGGCTCTGCCCGTACCCGCGATAATCGAACGCCAGCACATTCACGCCCAGCCCATGCAGCGCGGCCAGCTCATCCACCTGGTCGCCCATGTTTCCCGCCTGCCCATGCAAACAGAGCACGGTGAATCGCGCATACTTCCCATCTGCCGCCGCAGGAATCCACCACCCGGCAAGCCGCGGCACGCCCGCGTCCGTCGCCGCAAACGCCACCGGATCAAAGGCCAGTCCCAAGCTCGCCGGCGTCCGCGCAATCGTCGACTTCGGGTGATAAAGAAGTTGCCAGCTCCCCTGCCAGAACAGCAGGCAAAGCGTCCCCCACGCACAAAGCGCCGCCCCCAAAACGGAAATCCCAGCCGCCTTCAGCAGCCATCGCCCCGAGACCGTATCCGGCACATGCGATTTTGGAATTGGTATGGAAACGGGCTTCTTTTGCGGCATTCGCTTCTCTTCCGGACCAGAAAACTCGCGGTCCATCCCCATCTTAATCGCGCACCCGTTACACCACCCGCCGCACCCCAGGCAGCCTCACAAACGGGTCGGAGACCAGCCACGTAGCCACGCAAACCAGCGCCCCCACCACCGCCAGCTTCACCAGCGCCGGCGCCACCCATCCGTGCAGCAGCAGCGCAATGGTCACCAGCACCGGAGGATGCAGGATATACACCGCATACGCCCGCCGGTTCAACCAAGCCCAAAACGCCGAAGGCTGGTTCATGCGCGCCCGGAACAGCAGCAGCCAGCCCGCAATCAGCCCCCACGCCACCAGCGGCTCCCACAGCGCGTACAAAATCGAAGCGCACGAAATCCCCGTAGCAGTATCTGTGCTCCATCCCAGCTTGCGAATCAGCAGCATTCCCACCGGCAGCGCCGGCCAAGTGAACCCCAGCCTTAAAACCCACACCCGCGCCTGCTTCCAGCTCAGCTGCCGCAGCCAGTCGTAGCGCCACGCCGCGATCCCCACCGCGAAAAGGAAGACGTAGCTCGAGAAATAGGCAAGCTGCAGTCCCCAATAATTCGCTCCAACCGGAAAAAACTGCCGCAGCCCCAGAGCTCCGGCCCCCACTCCGACCGCGCTCACCAGCCACCAAATCGACCTCGGAATCGGTTTCGCCACACGTTCCGGTGCCGTCAGCCGCGCTCCTGCCACAGCCCTCCACCCGCAGTACGCAAGTGAGAAAATCAGCAGCGCCTGCGCAAACCAAAGCGGCCCGTTGATAAACCTGTGATGCTGCCAAAGCCAAACCCATGTCGGCCAGAACCCATTCCCCTCAAACCAATCCACGATCGCAGCTGTCAGTGGACCCAGCACCAGCCCAAACGCCAGCAAGGGCAGCCCCAGCCGCAGAAACCGGTCGCATATGAAGTGCCAGTACCCCTTCTTCTCCAGCGAAGCCGGCGTAAAATACCCCGCCAGCAGGAAGAAGAACCCCATGAAATAAGCCTGGTTGGTCGAAACAAACAGCGTCCCCGACGGCTTCAGCTCCGTCCAGAACCACCCACCCGGCGCTCCATAAGTAATCGCCGTATGGTGCAGGATCACCAGAGCCGTCATTACGCTGCGCAGCCGATCAATGTAGAACTCCCGCTGAGGCATGCGCAATCGTACACGAGGGCCCAACGGGAGAGTGTGTGCTGACGATAAGAGCTAGTACTTCACAATCGCCGCAAACGAATCCGGCTTCAAGCTCGCCCCGCCCACCAGCGCGCCGTCAATCTCCTCTTCGCCAATCAGCGAAGTCGCATTATCCGGCTTCACGCTGCCGCCATAAAGAATCCGAATCGCCGCCGCAACCTCCGCGCCCAGAATCGCCGCCACTTCCAAGCGGATAATCCTGTGCGCCTCAACCGCAATCTCCGGCGTAGCCGTCTTGCCTGTCCCAATCGCCCATACCGGCTCGTACGCGACCACAATCGGCGCGGCAATCTCAGCAGTAATCCCCGCAAACGCCCCGGTAATCTGTGTCTTCAGCACCTCGGCTGTCTCGCCCGCTTCGCGCTCCGCAAGCACCTCGCCCACGCACACCACGGGAACCACCCCATGCTTCAGCGCCGTGTGCAGCTTCTTGTTCACAATCTCGTCAGTCTCGGCAAAGTACTGCCGCCGCTCCGAGTGGCCAATCAGCGTATGCGTCCCGCCCACAGCCTTCAGCTGCCCCACGGAAGTCTCGCCCGTATACGCGCCCTCTTCCGCAAAATGCATATTCTGGCAGCCCACCAGCACATTCGAAGCACTGCATGCAGCCACGACCGTTGGCAGCAGCACGGGCGAGGGAAACAGTGCAATCTCGTCGCGGTCATGTCCCGCAACAAGCGGCAAAAAGGCATCGACAAAAGCCTTGGCTTCGGCGGGTGTCTTGAACATCTTCCAGTTGGCAGCAATCAGTGCTTTACGCGGCATGTTTTCTTAAGCTCCTCATCCCGATTCTAGTGGATCAATCTGAGCGACCGGGTGACGGCGGGCACACGGTGGAATCGACCCACATCCTCACTCCCGCGATCCCGAAACCTGCACCCCCGTAATATCCTCCGGCACCTCACCCGCCAAAAACGCCGCCCGATGATCCGGGTCCCCCAGGTCCATCTTGAAGTGGTGCCACAAATCGTCTTTCCAGATCCCCATGTTCCACGGCCCGGACACATCCTCAGAAAACTGCCAAACGATATGAAACCCTTCTTCGTTCGTAAACCCCTCGCCATCTGCCTGAATAATCGCGTCTCCGCGCTCCCACAGCGCCGACCGCAGCGCGTGCAGCGCATTCCCACCATCCACCATCTCCGCCCCCTGTAGATGCTGAAAGGCATAAACCGTCTTCACTTCATCCAGGAATTCCGAAAGCCACTCCACCCCGCTCTCCGGCCGGCAATCCTTGAGTTCCTCTAGAAAATCCGCAATCTCATCCTGCCCCACCGACCCGTCAAAAACAGGATTCCGCTCCAGCACAGAAACTTCGACCTCGTCCACACTGGAAAGCAGCAGCGACTCCCACTCATCCTCCTCGCCACTCTCCAGCGTGAGCCGATAGTCCGGATGCGCCGCACGCAGCACTTCAACCAGTTCCTCAATCGAAGGAAACCCCTCATCCTTCGACAAAACCCGCGTGTAATAAGCCAATGCCAGCTCCCGCAAAATCAAGAATGGATACGACCACTCCCCAGTCTAATGCCTGCCAAGGTCGGCACACGATGCGTTACAAGTGCTCATGTTATGATATGACCATAGTCAGTGACCATAGGAGGATTCCAATGCCAACTACCATTCCAGCGGGAGAGTTCAAGGCAAAATGCCTGAAATTGTTGGATCAAGTCACAGAGAATCGCGAGCCGTTGATCATCACCAAGCGAGGAAGGGTGGTCGCGCACTTGATTCCACCTCCAGCAGAGGATTGGGTCGACCCGTTTGGGGCCTTGCGAGGCAGCGTTTTGTGGATGGGCGATATCATCTCCCCGTTGGAAGATGAGTGGGAGGCAAACAAGTGACGGGCTCTGCAGACCCTGCGCGGCGCAAGCTCCTGATCGATACGCATGTACTGATCTGGCTGACCGAAGGCGACCGTCAACTGGGCCTCCAAGCCCTGGGGGCGCTGCGCCTAGCCTATCGAGAGCACAGGGCGCTCGTTTCTGCAATCACGCCATGGGAAATCGCGTTGCTGGTGAGCAAAGGGCGCTTAAGGCTTGGCCGCGATGTGCTGGATTGGGTGCATCATACGCTTGAAGTGCCCGGGGTCGAATTGTCCGCGCTCGAACCCCAAATCGCGGTTGCCAGCACACGCCTGCCATTTGAAATTCACGCAGACCCCGCCGACCGCATTCTCGTCGCAACCGCCCGGCACCTGGGGGCAACACTGGTCACCGCAGACGGCCCGCTCCTTGAACTCGCCCGGCAGGGCCATTTTCTGGCGATAGACGCAGGGAAATAGGCTTCCTGCCCAATCACGCAGCAGGCTCACTTTGGTCTTCGGACTGCGCCGTGCCCGCTGCCGAGGCAAGCAACTTCCCGCCTTCCCGATATAGAACCTTGCCAGTTTCCTTGAAGGAAAAGTCGCTGAGACCAAACCGCTCGCGAAATTCATTTACGATCTTCTTGAATTCAGGATAGTCCCAAAGTAAATCCCGCTTGAATCGCTTAAGCACGCCGATATTCCTGAGATGCCACAGGTATTCGTTGACGCCTGAGTCGAAGATTGGGTAGGAGTCCGGTCTTTGCCAACTGCAATACTTCGTTGCGAAGGAGTAGTTATACCTGCGGTCCTTTCCCGTGACTCTCATTTCCGCGATCATCTCGATCAAGAGCGGTGACCCAGATCCCAACAATGCGTCAACGTTGCTGCCGACAATTTGGTCGGCAACCTCCCACAGCGCTGGAATTCGATCGCTATAGAGGGGAATTTGGGTAGAGTAAAGTGCATTCAGCGTTACAACCTTCAAGTACACATGATTGCGAATCGTGTTGCTTGGGTACTGCCGAAAAAGTTCTCCCAGCGCGCCTTCACAATATTCATTTTCCGCATCGAACTGCGCTCCAGCGTTGTGAATATCAAGGGCTGTGGGGTTCGTGACCACGTCGCTCATTGCGGCTTCCTTTAGTTCGGGCTTGTACAGTCGGGATTTCCTGCAACATTACACCGTTTGCCCCAAACTCTCAAACGACAAGAGCCGAATCCAACCTCAATTGAAGGTCGAATGCGGCTCTTCCTGTTTCCTTTTCCCTAATTCCTTCTCCCTGTCCTACTTCTCCGTCAGCGCCTCAACCCCCGGCAACTTCTTGCCTTCCAAAAACTCCAGCGAAGCCCCGCCGCCCGTCGAAATGTGCGTAATCTGGTCCGCCAGTCCCGTCTTGTTGATGGCCGAAACCGAGTCGCCGCCGCCAATGATTGAGATAGCATGCCTGTTCGCCGCAACCGCTTTCGCAATCGCGTTCGTTCCCACCGCAAACTTCGGGAACTCGAACACCCCCGCCGGCCCGTTCCACACAATGGTCTTGGCCGTCTTTACAACCTCCTCAATCGCCGCAATCGACTTTGGCCCGATGTCCAGTCCCTGCCAATCCTCAGGGAAGTTGATTGAAGTATCCCACTCCTGCGTGTTCGCGTCCTCTGAGAAACTGTCGGCCAGAATGTTGTCCACCGGCAACAGGAGATTGACACCCTTTGCCTTGGCCTTTTCGATGGCGGCCTTCGCCATGTCGATCTTGTCTTCTTCCACAAGGCTTTTGCCCGTGGTCACGCCCAGCGCGCGCTGGAACGTATAAGCCATGCCGCCCACGATGATCAGCGTGTCAACTTTGTCCAGCAGGTTGTCGATCACGTCGATCTTGCCCGAAATCTTCGACCCGCCAATGATCGCCACAAACGGCTTTTCCGGCGCTTCCAAAGCTTTGCCGAGATAGGTGATTTCCTTCTCCATCAGCAGCCCCGCCACAGCCGGCTTCAGAAAATGCGTAATCCCCTCCGTCGATGCATGCGCCCGATGCGCCGA
>Ga0302319_10008486_pt1 | contig 19972 bp, 12 predicted proteins | sample Bog_T0_2_FD_203319 | JGI IMG/M metagenome (GOLD analysis project Ga0302319, IMG submission 203319) | Peat permafrost microbial communities from Stordalen Mire near Abisko, Sweden - Bog_T0_2 | ecosystem: Environmental > Terrestrial > Soil > Wetlands > Peat | place: Sweden: Abisko, Stordalen Mire... | reverse complement strand
AGACACACGCCCAGGGCGACGTCATTGCGGCCGTGCGACGTGAGCGCGGGCAACATCAGCGCAATGTGGCAAGGCTGGTGGGGCTGCCGGAGTCCGCCACTTTCGGGGAACTCATTCCGCGATTGGACGCGGATTACCGTCCGCTGGTCCAGGCGCTGGTGCAGGAGAACAATGAGCTACTGGTGAGAGTACAGCAACGCGCGCGCCAGAACCACCTACTGCTGAGCCACGCAGTGGAAATGACGCAGCAACTGATCGAGTCCCTGCTGCCCGGCGGCGCTCCTAAAACCTATGACAAGACCGGCCGGTTGCCGGCTGGTCACGCGCCGGCCTATTCGGTTTATGAAAGCGTTGGTTAACGTGAATTATGCTTAATTTATTAGGCACTCTGGACATGGCGTCCCGCGCCATGCAGACGCAGATGACCGGCGTCGATGTTACCGGACAAAATCTGGCCAACGTCAACACGCCGGGTTATTCACGGCAGACGGTGGACATCCAGACCAGCCCGGACATCCAGACCGGGATCGGGATGGTGGGCACCGGTTCAAGCGCGGTGGCCGTCCAACAGGCGGTCAACACGCTGCTAAACAGCCAGATTGTGAGCCAGCAAAGCTCAGGCGGATATTGGACCGCACAGCAGAGCGCACTGCAAAGCGCGGAAACCAGCCTGAACGAATTTCTCAATGGCACGGCCGCCAGCTCCTCGAACTCAGCCAGCAGCACTAGCGACACCGGCCTCGGCGGACAATTAAGCGGCTTGTTCAACGCCTTCCAATCGGTGGCCAGCTCTCCCACGTCTATTGCGGCCCGTCAGGCACTGATCAGCCAGGCGCAGACAGTCGCCTCAACCTTCAACCAAATTGACTCTCAGCTAAGCGCCACGCGCAGCTCCCTCAACACTTCGCTGCAGAGTAACGTGTCCTCGGCCAACACCTTGCTGGCCGGGATCGCCCAATTAAACGGTCAAATTGCCTCCGCAGAAGCCAGCGGCGGGACGCCCAATGACCTGTTGGATGAACGCCAGCAGGATCTGCAAAACCTTGCGCAGCTCACCAACATCCAAACGAGCACCCAAGCTAATGGCGCCGTCGACATCAGTATTGGCGGGCAGAACCTGGTATCAGGCGCAAAGGTGGCGGATACGTTGCAAACCTATGATGCCTCCGGCAATGGCAGTGGACAGTTACTGGTGCAAACGGCGACCGGCGGGGTGGATCTGACGCTCACCGGAGGTTCCATCCAGGGCACCATTGATGCGCGCGACGGCGAGTTGGCGACGATGCAAAGCAACATCAACACGCTGGCCACCAATCTTGTTAGTTCGATCAATGGCAGCGGCCAGGGTGGCTATAGTACCGGTTACAGCCTGACGGGCAGCACCGGGGCAAATTTTTTTGACGGAACGGACGCTTCAAACATCGCGGTGGATGCTTCCCTGCTGGATAATCCTTCACTATTGCAAGCCTCCTCCTCTGCGACCGCGAACGGTGATGGCTCCGTCGCCCTGCAGGTGGCCAACCTGGCTTCGAGCAGCTTGAGCAGCCTGAACAGCCAAACATTGGGCAGTTACTACGACGGTACGGTGGCCGGTTTGGGGAATGCACTACAAAACGCCAATACCCAAGTTACGAACCAGACCTCGGTCTCCAATATGCTGGCCACCCAGCAGAGCTCGGTCAGCGGAGTGAATATTGATCAAGAAATGACCAACCTGATGAGTTTCCAGCGTGCCTATGAGGCCGCCGCCGAGTTGGTCAACACCGTCAATCAAATGATGATCACGGTAAATGGCATGAAAACCGGTTAACGCTTTCATTCACTAAGAATAATTATGCGAGTTGCCACCGATTCCTATACCAATACCATGCTGAACGAGTTCAGTTTGCTGAAACAGCAGCAAATCAACCTGCAAAATCAGGTGACCACTGGGTTGAGCGTTCAGGCGCCATCGGATAATCCCGAGGCCATGCAGACCACCCTGGGCGATCTCTCCAGCCAGGCCACCGAACAACAATATAGCAGCAACATCAGCACCGCCCAGGCACAGGCCAACTCAGTCTATAGCGTTTTACAATCGCTTCAGACCATCACCAGCCAGGCGAACACCATCGTCACGGAGGCCGGCAACCCTACCAATTCCCAGACAGCTTCAAACAGTTACGCCACCCAGGTCAATGCGCTGATTCAGCAAGCCTTGGAATTGGTGAACACGCAGGACCCTGCCACCGGACAATACCTCTTTGGGGGCACCAGCTCGGGCCAGCCGCCCTTTACAGCCGCCACGGGTGTCAATGGCAATGTCACCGGGGTGACTTATCAGGGCAACACCTTGGTCAACCAGACCCAGGTTTCTGCTGGGGTCACCGTGGCCGTGGGCGTACCAGGCGCCAATAGCTCCGGGTCCGGGGCGTATGGACTGATTACCGATAGCCGGACCGGTGCCGATCTTTTTAACCATCTGATTCAACTTCAGCAGGATCTCACGTCCGGCAATACGAGCGCCATCACTTCCACAGATAGCAAGAACCTGCAAGACGATGAAAACAACATGACCTATCAGGTTGCCAACAATGGCAACGTGCAGGCGAGGCTAAATACCGCCTCCTCCCTGGCTAGTTCACAATCCACATCATTGGCCACGGATATCTCGAATGCATCCGGTGCCGATTTGGTGCAAACCCTTACGGATTTGAATCAAACCCAGACGGCTTATCAAGCGGCCCTGGAGAGTAGTGCCACCATCATGCAACTCTCCATCTTGAATTACATCCATTAAACTTAAATGAAAACCGCCCAGCCCCCTGCCTCTGCCTCCAGTCCGCCCAACCCGAGCAATCGCATTAACCTCCCGCTGGGTCTGCTGGGCTTCGAACCAACCAAACGGTATGCGCTGCTCGCCAATCCGGCGGAACAACCTTTCGCCTGGTTGAAAGCCGAGGGTGAATCATCCCTGGCCTTCGTGGTGATCGATCCGTTTGTGGTTCTGCCCGCCTATAAGCCGGAGATTCCGAATGCAGATGCGGATTTCCTGGGAATCAAGACGCCCGAAGACGCAGTCATGCTGGGAATCGTAACCATTCACGGACCAAGTCAAGCCACCATGAATTTGAAAGGTCCCATCGTGATCAACCGGCATTCGCACGTCGGTAAACAGGTGATCATCGCCAATTCGGCCGAGTATTCGGTTCAACATCCTTTACCGGTCATCGCCTGACGAACCATGCTGATCCTCTCGCGAAAGCCGGGTGAAAGCATCGTCATAGACGGCCGGATTATTGTAAAAATCGTACGGGTGGACGGCGACACGGTGAAGGTTGGGATTGAGGCGCCCGCATCAGTGACGGTGCACCGGCAGGAAGTACATGAAGAAATCCAAAACAACAACAAGGCGGCGGCCATGAAACCTGGTCTGACGCTGCCCAAACTGGCGCCGAAAAGCCAGCCCCCGGCGATGCAACCGGGGCCTGGCGCTGGCCCGGAACCCAAAACAAGATGAGTCCCACGACCAACAGTCCAGCCCTGCAGGACGGCCTCGAAGCCGATCTCGATTTCCAGCTCAGCCAAGTCTTAGCTGAAGGCAACGATTGCCTCACTCGCGCGGAGTTCGAACGGGCACTGGAATGCTTAAATCGCGCAGTCACGCTGGCGCCCGCCAACCCTGATGTATTGAGCCACCGTGCGCAACTGTTATGGCATTTGAAACAGCATGACCGGGCCCGAGCCGATTACATTAAGGTGGTGGCGGTAGACTCCCGCCACATTCGTGGGAATGCCGGTTTGTCGCGGTGCTACTTTGAGCAGGGCGCCCACGACCAGGCTGGAAACTACGCCCGGCGCGCGCTCGCGTTAGATCCGCAAAATCACGAGGCCCGCGAAATTGCATCCGCGCTGGAAGAGATTTCCGGGCTGAAATCGGTCGATGCCCGCAAAAATCTTCAGACCTTTTTTGAAAATAGGCAGCAGGAATTTGCCGAGGTGGAACCTCCTCCGCTGAGCGAGTGGCACCTCAAAAACAGCCGTATCGTGCCCAATCGCGAAGAAATATTGAAGTTGATGCCTCAAGGAGGGGTCTGCGCCGAGGTAGGCACGCAGACCGGGGGGTTTGCCAAGCTCATCCTGGCCCACTTGAGGCCGGCAAAACTGCATATTTTTGACATTGATTTCACCCCGTTTGATCGGCCTGCTTTTGCACCGTTAATTCAGGATGGTATTATTGAATTGCACAAGGGAGATTCCTCTTCCTGTCTGGCACGGCACCCGGACCAGTCTTTTGATTTCATCTATATCGATGGCGACCATGCTTACGAAGGCGTACGGAAAGACTTGGCCGCCGCCGGCCAAAAAATCAAAGCAGATGGCTGGATCGTTTGCAACGACTACACCCTTTATTCACCCCTGGAAAAAATTCAGTACGGAGTCTATCGCGCCGTGAATGAGTTTTGCTGGCAGCATGGGTTCGAGATTGCTTTTCTCGGCCTCCATTCCTGGGGCTACCATGACGTGGCGCTACGGCGGATGCCGCCGGAATCCATGGCTTTGGCCGGGCCGCCTCCCGTGCTGGCGCGCCCCCCCCTTCCAAGCACAAACAAATCGGCCATCCAGACCGCCAAACGCTTTCTCCCAGTCAAGCGGCCTGACGACCGACCGCGCATCGGCACCGTCGCGGAGTACCTGAGCGCCGTGAAACCTGGCACAATACCTGGTCCGGCGCCGGAATCGCAAAACTCGTCACCGGCCACGATCTTTCCATCCACTTACGACCTGGACCCCGGCCTGACCTTGCATATCGGCGAACATAGTTACATTCATGACCGTAAAATCCGGAATCCCAGCGGTGCCGTGACGAGTGTCTCCATTGGGAACTTTTGCTGCATCGCCACCGGATTGAGCATCATCGGGTACGATCATCACAGTGAATGGGCGGCAATGTATCCCTTCCTTGACGACGGACACCGCGTCAACTGGCCGGGCACCAGCGGTATTCCTTATCCGCAGGCGGCTGAATTCGGCAGCAACAAAAGCCGGGGCAACATCGCCATCGGCAATGATGTTTGGATTGGCAGCGATGTAAAATTATTCAAGGGGGTCACCATCGGCGACGGCGCCGTGATCGGAGCCTGTTCCCTGGTTACTAAATCCGTCGAGCCTTACACCATTGTGGCGGGCATTCCGGCGCGGCCGATCCGCAAACGTTTTTCCCAAGAAGAAATCAAGCTCCTGCAAAAAATCAAATGGTGGGAGTTGCCGGCCTCCATTATCAACCGGCACCTGGCCCTACTCTGCAGCTCCCGGATCGATGAACTGACGCGGGCCGTTGAGGCGGATCCAGAATTTCAAATTTTGCAAACGGCCGCGGTTTGCCTCCAAAAGCAGCCCGCTGGTAATAAGCCGCCGGGCTGAACCGCCATGACCACTCGCAATAACAACCTCGGCCAGTCGGGTTCACCGGCTGCTTCTGGTCACTTTGCACTCTATTCCAGCTCGCTGGGGAATTATTTCTACGATGAAATCCGCGACCTCATCGCGGCGGGTTTGCAGGAACTGGGACTCAAGGTGGAAATCCGGAATGAACAAAAGGGCTTCGCCCCGCGCGCCGACTGGCATCTCATCGTCGCGCCATATGAATTTTTTGAGCTGGGCGCCGGTAAAGCACTGGCGGCGGGCAATTGGCCGAAAAACCTGATCCTGCTCAACAGCGACCAACCCTCCACCTCCTGGCTGGCTCAATGTTTAAAGCATTTCGACCGCGCATCCGTCATTTGGGACATCGACTTTGATTCCGCCCTCCGGATTGGCAAGCGCGGATATGTCTGCGACTACTTGCCACTGGGCCAGGCCGCCGGCTCCGCGCTGTTTCAGAAGGTGGACCAGTTACCTCTGATTGAGGAAACCCGCCATCTTTCGCCCGCCGTGCGCGCCCAATCGGGGTTTGCGGCGTCCTTTGAAACCCGCCCGATTGATCTACTGTTTTTGGGCCATGCATCGCCCCGGCGCGAACGCTATTTTGCGCGCCACGCCGGCCGCCTGAAAAAATTCAACTGCTTTTTCCATAAACCCGCCCTCGTTGGAGCTTTGATCACGGGTCAGACCACAAATATGAACACGCTGGTCTCCGTGGGGCTGTCGCAGCGGAGTAAAATCTTGCTGAACATTCACCATGGCGTAGACCGGTACTTTGAGTGGCATCGAATCGTTCTGCTCGGCATCGCTCAGCGCACACTGGTCGTGACCGAACCGTGCAGTATTGCCCCACCGTTCCGCGCAAATCTCGATTACGTTGAGGCGCCTCTCGATGAATTGCCGGAGCGCATCGAGTATTATTTGGAATCCGCCGCCGGCCGCGCGGAGGGGCAGCGTATCGTCGACCATGGCTTTGCCACCCTGACCGCGCAATGCCGGCTTAGCGACCGGCTCAGGCCGCTGGTGGAGCAATTGCAGAGTCACGGGAAAAACCGGGTTTCCCCTGGGGCCCGGTATTTCCCGGTGAAAAGCCCGGAGACCAAGCCGGCTGCGTCGCTGTCACTTTGCGTGGTGACGCCCGTGGTGGCTGGTGAAGGTCCCGAGGCCGATGCCGGTTCCGCACAGGTGGCCCTGGCCGAATCGCTCGTAGAAATCGGCCACCAAGTTACCCTGCTCCAAACCGAGGGAACCTACGGCGAGAACTTTTCAGCCAGTTATTGGCGAAAATACTTTGCCGCGCGCGGGATTGACTATGTGTTGCTGCCCGCCAGCGCCCAAATTCCACTGGAAGCAACACCACCATGCACCCGCTCCTACGAGGCTTACCTTTGGCTCAAAGAAGGGACTTTCGCGGCCGTTCATCTGCCGGAAACGCAAGGCATCGGTTTTTACAGCCTGCTGGCGAGGCGGCAGGGACTCGCCTTTTCCAACACCAGGTTTTGCCTCCATGCTCACGGGCCGCGGGTGTGGCGGCGCCATGCCAGCCAGCAATTTCTGAATCAACCGGCTGAACTGGAGTTTGACTTTCTGGAACGGGAATGTTTTCGCCGTGCCGACGCGCTGACGGCCTCCACTCGCTGTCTGCGCGAATGGCTGGAACAACAAAAATGGTCGATGCCCGGCCAATGTCAAAGTCTTCCCCGCCTCGTAGCCGTCCCGGTTGCCGCCCGGGCAAATGCCTCCATACCAATTCAGGAAGTGGTTTATCTCGGGCCGTTGACCGAATCGCCCGGGCTTGCCCTCTTTTGCAATGCCGTGGAACAGGTGAGCGCAGTTGGTTTGCGAGAGGCGTCCGTCGTGTTCATGGACGACTCCACCATGGCACCTTCTCCCCGCACACTTGCGAGCTTGTACGACCGCGCCCGACGCTGGACTTTTAAGTGGCGGATCACCAGGGTCGGGACGGAGTTGCATCCCGCCGCGGAGAGCCAGGAAGCGCGGTTGATGGTGCTGCCCGGTCCGCAGGAAAACGCGCCATATAATTTAAGCCGCTGCCTGAGCCTCGGTTTGCCGCTGCTGGCGGCAAACACTCCGACCCTGGCGGAACTCCTCCATCCTGAAGATCATTCCCGTGTCCTGTTTGAGAGCAAACCAGCCGCGCTGGTGGCGGCTTTGAAAAGGGCGGTCGAAAAAGGCCTGGCACCCGCGCGAGCGGTGGATCAAACGGAAAGCCGACAGGCTTGGCTGGCCTGGCATGCAGAATGGGCCGCCCGCACACATCCGGCAGCACCGAAGGAGGCAGAACCGCCACCATTGGTCTCTGTTTGCTTGATTCATTTCAACCGGCCGCAATTTCTGAACCAGGCGCTGGACTCGCTACGTGCCCAGGATTACACCAACTTTGAAGTGGTTCTGGTGGACGACGGCAGCAGCGATCCCGCGGCCTTGAACATGCTTAGGAACTTGGAGCCGGAATTCAAAAAGCGCCAATGGCAAATCGTGCGCCAGGAAAACCGGTATCTGGGCGCGGCCCGCAACAACGGGGCGCGGCACGCGCGCGGCGAATATCTCATCTTCATGGATGACGATAACTTCGCGAAGCCGAACCAAATCTCCACTTTTGTTAAAGTTGCCCGCGCCACCGGTGCGGACACCGTGACCTCGGCGATGGATTTATTCACGGGCACAGCCCCGCCGCAGCCCGGCCAAAAGCCCTGGGCCCGCTGGATTTTCCTCGGTGGCGCGCCCGCCACCGGGGTATTCCGAAATTGTTTCGGCGATGCCAACGCCTGCACCCGCCGTGACACCTTCCTCCGCCTGGGGGGATTCACGGAGGATTACGGGATTACCCACGAGGATTGGGAATTTCACGCCCGAGCCACCCTGCAAGGCTGCCACGTCGAGACCACGCCCGAAGCGCTGTTTTACTATCGCATGACTGATCATAGCATGATCCGCAGCACGCCGCGATACGCCAACCACCAACGTTACCTGCGCCCATACTTGGAAGCTATCCCGGCAGCTCTCCATGACTTGGTGAACCTCTTGCAAGGCTCGGTTCTCTTCCCGCCAGAAAAAACCATGGCGCAGCCGGATCTCGAAAATCTGGTCCGCTTAAACCGCCGTTTGGTGGCGATCGCCAAAGAGTTGATACCGGCCGGCCAGGTGCCGGCGGCGGAAGCCATCTTCCTGGAAATTTTGAATTCTGCCTCCGCCACCCAGCAACCGGCCCTCGTTTTGCAGACTTTGCTGGATATCGGGAGCGCGCTGGTAGAGAAAGATTGCGGTGCCATGGCGGAAACTATTCTGGTGCGTGCCGAACAGGTCGCGCGGGCCCGTCACGATGACGCCTCGGTCAAGGAGGCGGCTGCTCTGCTGGCGAGTGCTCGCAAACTGGCCGCCGCCAAAAAGGCACCGCTGCAATTACCCGCTGCCGCCAACCGTCAATTTTCACCCCCCCCCGCCCTGGCTTCGAGCAGCCGTCACGAGGGGGAAACGCCAACGCCTTTGGTGTCCGTCATCATCCCCGTCTTGAACAATCTGGCATTGACGCAAGGTTGCCTGGAGTCCATCCGCCAGACACAGAACTCCGGCATCCTGGAAATCATCGTCGTGGACAACGCATCGACCGACGGCACCGCAGAGTTCATTAAGGCTGAACAGGCAGCAGGGCGCATTCGCAGTATTTCCAACAATAAAAATCTAGGCTTCGCACGCGCTTGCAATCAGGGTGCAGAGGCGGCCCGAGGTTCTTTGGTTGTTTTTCTGAACAATGACACCCGCGTCACGCCCGGCTGGGCGGAAGCAATGGCGCAAGCGGCCCGCCGGCCGGATGTTGGCATTGTCGGGGCCAGGCTGTTGTACGCCGACGGGCACATCCAGCACGCGGGCATTGAGTTCATCAACGGCGTCCCTGATCACCCGCATCGGCGCGCAGCGGCGGACGCACCGGAAGTAACTCAGTTTCGCGAACTCGACATGGTGACCGGCGCGTGCTTCCTGATGCACCGAGAGCTGTGCCTCCAATTGGCAGGCTTTGACGAATCTTACCAAAATGGTGTTGAGGATATTGACCTGTGCCTGCGCGTTCGGGCGGCGGGGCGCAAGGTCGTCTATGAACCCAAGGCGGTTGTTTACCACCTTGAGGGCCAAAGTAAGGGACGGTTCGACCACGTTAGCGAAAATCTTAAGCTGTTTTTTGATCGCTGGAAGGGATGTTTCGACGCCAATAATCGCTTCCTTGTTCCACAAACGCCAAAGCTTATTGCCTCCGATCGCAGTGCGCTGCTGCCAAAAGCCGGTGACGGGAAAATGAGCGAGTCGGGACCGATCACGGTGGATTGGGTGGGCTCCTTCCTCGACAATGGCAGCCTGTCGCACGTGAACCGGGCGCTAACCGGAGCCCTTAGCGCTAATCGAGACTTGCGTGTCCGTCGCATCACGAACGGGGCACAGGCGTCCAAGGGCTATGAAACATTGGCAAAAGAGGTTTGCACGACGGCTTCACCGGACGTGGCCGCAACCATCCGACACGCCTGGCCGCCCGACTGGCGGCGGCCTGACCAAGGCAAGCTGGTAGTCATCCAACCCTGGGAATTTGGATTACTGCCACAGGACTGGGTCAGCCAAGCCAGCCAAGTCGACGAGTTCTGGGTACCGTCCAACTTTGTTCGCGATAGCTTCACCGCCTCCGGCATCCCTGCACAAAAAGTTTTCGTCGTCCCCAACGGAGTGGAGGTTGCTACTTTTCATCCGCGGGTCGCACCATTGGCATTGGCCACGCAAAAGAAATTCAAGTTCCTCTTTGTCGGCGGAACGATCGGCCGCAAAGGCCCGGATTTGCTGCTCAACGCCTATCTGCAAACGTTTACGTCGGCAGACGATGTCTGTCTGGTCATCAAGGATTTCGGCGGAAAAAGTTTCTATGCCGGCCAGACGTTTGAAGCGCAAATTCGCGCCGCGCAGGCCATCCCCAATGCCGCGGAAATTCTCTATCTGAATGAAGAATTGCCACCGAAAGCCTTGCCCGGCCTCTACACCGCGTGCGATTGCTTCGTCCTGCCTTATCGGGGGGAAGGTTTTGGCCTGCCGGTGCTTGAAGCCATGGCTTGCGGACTGCCGGTCATCGTCACCAGCGGGGGGGCGACGGACGATTTTGTGCGCGACGAATTTGCCTGGCGCATTCCAGCCGCGCGGAATTTCATTGGTGACACGGTTGGTGGCCTGAAGCTGGTGGGCAACGGATGGTTGCTGGAACCGGATCCGCAAAAGATCGGCATGAGTATGCGGCAGGCAATTGGCGACCCGGCTGGCGCACGCGCACGCGGCAGCCTTGCCAGTCGTCATGCGCATGAGAATTTCTCCTGGAAACACTCCGCGACAATTGTCGCGGAGCGCCTGCGCAAGTTGACAGCCGGGGGAACCGGGGTTTCCCAACTCCCGCCGGCCAAACCCGCTCAACGCCGACTGCCGCCCGTCACGCTCATCGGACAACTCCACGAGGCGCGAAAATTACTCGGCCTCAAGAAACATCGTGAAGCATGGGAGTCAGCCGTCGCTGCCATTCGGCGCCGGCCATTCCATCCCGAGGCATTTTTTTTACTGGCTGAAATTGCCCTGGCGGCGGGCGATGGAACCGCGGCCCGCGAGTGTGCCCAGCGCGCGCGGGAACTGGTCCCTTCCTGGAATCCAGTCCGGCAATTCCTTAATAAACCGCTTCGGGGCAACCTGAAGCAGGAGTGGCTGAAACTCCCGGAGAAAAACCCCCGCCGGCTTTCGATTTGTTTGATTGTAAAAAATGAGGAGACCTTCCTCAACCAGTGCCTGGAATCGGTTCGCAGCCTGGGGGCGCAGATTGTGGTGGTGGACACGGGTTCCACCGACTGCACCCGTGAAATCGCCAAACAACACGGGGCCGAGGTTTATGAATTTGCCTGGCAACAGGATTTTGCCTCCGCCCGAAACGCCGCGCTAGCCCACGCCAGGGGCGATTGGGTGCTGATGCTGGATGCCGATGAAGAATTGACGCCGGACCAGCATGCACACCTGATAGCGGATATGGGTCAGACCAAGGCGCTGGGCTGCCGTCTGCCGCTGGTAAACCGTGAACGTGAAGCTAACGGTCGTAGTTTCGTGCCGCGATTATTTCGTAATGTCCCAGGCATCTTTTACACCGGCCGGATCCATGAACAACTTTTCCCCAGTCTCATGACCCCCGCCAAAACCTGGGGCATGGAACTGCTCCTCGGCACCGCGCAATTACTGCATCATGGCTACACCAAACAGATGGTGCAGGATCGCGACAAAATCCGGCGCAATCTGGAGCTGTTGCGACTGGCGGTGGCGGAAAATCCGGCGGATGCCAACCTGATGATGAATCTGGGCCTCGAGCTGGTCCGCTCGGAGGATCTGGCCGGGGGCGTGGAAAAATATCGTGAGGCCTTCAAGCTCATGACCGCCGGCCGCGAAGACGAAACCGCACCTGAATTACGCGAAGTTCTACTGACCCAGTTCACCAGCCAGCTCTACAAACTCCGCGCACACGAGGAGGTGGTTGAGGTGCTGAACTCGCCGCTGGCCCGCAAAGGCGGCTTGACGGCATCGCTCCATTTCGCACTGGGCCTGGCCCTTTTTGAATTAAAGCAATTCGCCGCGGCGGCCGAACAAATGCGCCTGTGTCTCAACCGGCGCCATCTGCCGGGGCTGGCCCCGATCAACACCGATATCCTCAGCGCCGCCCCGGAACATTGCCAAGCCCTCTGCCTCGACAAATTGGGCAACGCTGCCGGCGCGGAAAAATCCTTTCTGGCCGCGCTCAGCGGAGAAAACCAAACCGCCGCCAACCTGGCCGATGTGAAGCTGGATTACGCCAAATTCCTGGCGGCACAAAATCGCGCCGTCGAGGCTTTCCACAAGCTCCACGAACTCGTCGCCGCCAACTCACGGCAGCTATCCGCCTGGCAGACCGGCGCGGAAATCGCGCTGGGCCATCCGGATTTTCTTGAATTCGCCGGCAATTGGACGGCGGAAGCCATGCGCTACGTCGCCGAAGATTTCACGATAAACCGGCAGCGCGCCGAAACCTTGATGCTAAACGGCGACACCGAGACGGCTGTGCCGATGTGGGAACGTCTTTGGAACAGCGAACGGCAACCCATGATTTTGGCTGCACTAATCCTGTGCGAGACCGTTGAATCCCTGACGCGGCACACTCCTGACCACATCGTGGACGAACCCGCAACGAGCCGCGCATTTATCAAGTGGTATCAGCGGCTGATCGCCATGCGGGCCTACCCGGTCGTTCAGCGGCTTAATGCACGGCTCGAAAATCTCTCCCACACGCTGCCCACGGCCGCCGCCATGCTGCACAAGGCTCTGGCCGAGCCTGCCCAGCCAACACGCTAGTTCTGCCACAGTCCGGCGAGCCTCAGTTGGCGGCCAGTTCCTGGAGGATGAGCTTGATCAAATCCTCGACGGTGTAAGGTTTTAGGATCAGCGTGGCATTGTGTTTGCGCACGTCCTCGTGGGCCTTCTCATCCAGATAACCCGAGGCGAGGATGAATTTGATTTTGGGCCAGTGCGCGGAGACGCGTTTAACCAGCTCCACCCCGTTCATGTTGGGCATGTTGTAATCGGAGAGGACGATATCCACCGGAGGGACCGCCTTATCCAGCGTCAACATCGCCTCCTCGCCATTCTTGGCGGTCAACACGGTAAAGCCGGCCATTTGCAAAAAGTTTCGGGCGAAATCACGCAGCAATTCAACGTCGTCCACCACGAGAATTTGTCCCTTGCCGCGCAGTACCGGCATCTTGGGGGCCTCGGCAACCGCCGGGGTTTGTTCGCGCGCCAGGGGCAGGTACAAATGAAAGGCGGTGCCCTGGCCGACCATACTCTCAACTTCCACGAAGCCACCCGCCTCGCGCACAATGCGCTGCACGATGGGCAAGCCGAGACCGGTACCCTTGCCGGCGGCTTTGGTGCTGAAATAAGATTGGAAAATCTTCGGCAGAATTTCCGGCGGGATACCCAACCCACTGTCGGTGACACTACAGCGCGCAAACTCCCGACCGCTGCGCAACTGGTGCCGGGCGACCACGTCGGCTTCCGGCACGACCACGGCATTGGTCAGGGTGATGCGCCCGCCCTCCGGCATGGCGTCCTGGGCATTGGCGAATAGATTAATCAACGCTTGGCTGGCGCGGGTAACATCCATCCGGACCTCAATCGATTCGGCGGCAGGAATCACTTCCAGCACCACATTCTGGCGCAAGGTGGAGCGGGCAATTTTGCAGACATCCTTGATGACCTGATTCAAGTCCAGCACGACGCTGCGTTCGTCCTTGGCGCGGCTGAAGGACAGCAGTTGCTGCGTGATATCGCGGGCGCGCACGGAGGCAAGGCCAATTTTCTCGAGCCCCTGAACGAAGGACGGCGGGATCGCGGGCTGTTTGCGCGCCTGCATCTGGAGCAATTGGACATGCCCCATGATGACTTGCAAAAGATTGTTGAAATCGTGGGCGACGCCCGCAGCCAGGGTGCCAATGATTTCCATTTTCTGGGATTGAAAAAGCTGGTTTTGAACCTCGTGATAAATGGAGTGATCCTCCACGCTCAGGATCAACCCGCGGCTTTCCGCGGCGGCCACCCAGGGGGAAATCTTGACGGCCCAGTGCCGACCATCGGCGGCCTGGAAAAAATTGGACTGCGCCCGGCCGGAATCCCGCACCTGTTCAAACAGGCTGAGCAATTCTGCGTGCCGCGCGGGGTCGGGAACATAATCCAGCAGGGGCCGACCGATTTCCGGGGCGACCCCCAGCCGGATGCCGGCGTGTTCGGGCGGCATATGCTGCCACCCATCATTCGCATGGGTGAGGCGAAATTCGCGATCCAGGCTGTAAATGGCGCTATCGAGCGATTTGAGAATACTCTGGGCAAAATCCCGCTCGCGGCGCAATTCCTCCTGCAATTGTTTGCGCAAGGTGATGTCACGTTCACTGGTGACATAACCCATGAAATTGCCCGCGAGGTCGAAAATCGGCGAAATAGTGGACTCGACCAGATAGGCTTCACCGTTGCAACGTAAATTGGTCAACTCCCCGACCCACTCGCGCCCCTCGCCAACTTGTTGCAGATATTCCCGGACCCGATCCTGTTCGGCGGGTGCCCGCAGGAAGTTATCGGGACGGCCGATCACTTCCTCGATGCCGTAACCGGTGGCGGTCTGGAAAGCCGGGTTTACATAAGTGATCTGGAAGTTCTTGTCGGTGACCAAAAAAACATCGGGAGTGGCGTCAATGGCGGTGATCAACCGTTGCACATGCGACTCCAGCCGATGGGAGGTCGTATTATCACGAAAATTGATCAGGATAAATCCACCGCCCAGGGGAATGAAATCCAGGTCCATGACCAGGCTGGCACCGTCATCAAACACGATTTTCAGGGACTTGCCATGCTGCGGATCGGCTACCGGATTCTGGAGGAAGGAATCGAACATTTGGCACGCGGCGGGCGGCAAAATGCCATGGATGGAAAAGGTGGGCTTTTCCGCTTCCACCGGCAGTTTGAAAAGCCGGCGCGCTTTGGGGTTGGCATGGGCGACCGTTCCACCGGCGCGACAGATGACCTGGGCGTCCAGCGAGGCGTCGAACAGGCTCTTCCACCAGTGGTAGCTGATGTATCGCTCGGCTGCCTTGGTTTGCGCTGAGGAAGTGCTCATGGCCGGCTTTCAGGCATAGACCACGATGGAATCGGTGATGGGTTGAATGCGATTATGATTCAAGACTTTCTCAATATAGGTGGCGTTCAAGAGCTGTCCCTGAGCCACGAGCAACAGGCCGTTGTAGGTGTGAATTCCCTTGGCGAGCACCATCCCCGAACGCAATTCGGCAAGGGACACCTGCCGTTCCTTGCGGGGTACGACCGCCGCGGGCTGGGCGCGCAGGAAGATTCGCACGGCTTGCGGGTCATACAGGGTTCCCGCCCCGGCCTTGATCCGTTCCATGGTTTCATGATCGTTGTGCGTGCTGGAAACAAAAGCAACCGTCACGGCGAGCATCCGGGCCAGCCAGGGAATGTTTTCACCGGCGAGCTGGTCGGGGTAGCCGGTACCGTCAAAATGTTCGTGATGGGCGCGAATGATTTTACCGACCGGTTGAAAATTACTGCCAAACCCCGTAAGTTCCTGGCCGAGGATAGGGTGTTGCTCAATCAAGGCTCTTTCGGCGGGGCTCAGCGAGTGCGGCTCCTCCTCCCATTGGCGGATGATCTGGCGCGGCACGCCCACCAGGCCAATGTCGTAAAGCAGGGCGCTGCTTTCGAACACCCGCGATTCCGCCCCGTCCAGCTGCAGCATCTCGGACATGGTTTTACAATATTGAAAAGTCCGGCGCGCCCGGTTTCCGAGCAACGGGTAAAACGTCTCCATGGTATGCACGCACAGCTCCATGGTATGGACCAGGTTATCCTCCAGCGCATCGTTTAAATTGTGCAATTGAGCGTTTTTTTGCGCCACCAGCTTGACCTGCTGTTCCAACGACCGGTTCAACTCGACCAGTTGATCGTTCATGGCCTGGGTGGCTGACTGAAGATGCTCGTTATGGCTGATCAGCTCGTGGCGTTGAACCCCGTTTTTGATGGCAGCGAGGAACTCCTCCCTTAGCCAGGGCTTGACGATAAACCGGAAGATCTCGCCGGTGTTGATGGCGTCAACCACCGTTTCAATATCCATCATCCCGGTGATTAGCATGCGGGTGGCCGACGGCTGGATGCGGGCGGCCTGACCGAGCAGATTCAAGCCGGATAATCCAGGCATGCGCTGATCGGAAACAATCACGGAAAAATGGCGTTTCTTGATTTCCTCCAATGCCGCCAGGGGATCGGTCAGGGCGACGGTGAGATGGCCAGCCCGTTCCAGGTCCTCTTGCAAAAGCTTCAAAATTGCCGGGTCATCATCAATCAAAAGGACAGGGTCCGGCGCATGCGAGGTGGCGTCGGAATCTTTCATGTGAACGCCGGAAGCCGACAATCAGGAAAACGAGGACCAAGCCGTGCAATGAACCGCGGCATATGATTGTTGAAGACGTTTCAAGTTTTGGACGGCTTGTTGCCGTTGTTGCTGCTCTGATTCGACCCTTGCCTGCACCGAATTGATCAAAGCTTTATTGGATTCCACGAGGTTAATCAATTCCAAAACCGCGGAGTGGACTTTTTTCCCGGCGGCCACCGGATCGGTCCCGGACCGCTGCCATTCCGATTTGGCCTGAAGGGTCAATTGGCTGATCCGGGGCTGTAGTTGCCGTATCACCTTCTGGCATTCCAGCACGAAGGGCCAGTTGCGGGAGCGAATCGCTTGGGTGGCAGCCTCCGCCAGCCTCCGCCACTCGGCGTAGGCGTCCAGCAGGGTGCGTTCGGCCTTCATACCGGATCGGCTGCCGAATGCAGCAGCGACCCTGTGGGCTGCGATAGATCAGTTTCCCGACCTTTTTGATCCAGCATGGTTGCCCAGGCATCGCGAATACCGCTAAGTTGACCGATGACCTCATCAATGCCTTCGCGCCGCTTCCTGAGATTGCTTTCAGTAAGGCGGGTGTCAAAATAATGATAGAGGCGGCGCAACGTTTGGGCCAGCTCCCCGCCGGCCTCCAGATTGAGTGATCCATTCAAATGCCGAATGATGTCTATCGCGCGTCTCAAGTTGTTGTGGATAATTTCATTACGCGAGCCTGGCGCGGCCTGATCAAAGCCCTGAAGGGCGCGCTGCATGGAATTCAGAGCGCCGTCAAACAACATGAGGATAAGCTGGCCAGGAGGCGCCGTTTGGGTGGCAATTTGGCGGTAAGAGTTCCAGGGAGTAGAGGCATTCATAAGCAAAGCAGAGGACACCGAGGCTAACCCGGGGAATTACCGGACTGACCCAGCTTATTGGCCAACAAACCGGCCAACTGGTTCAGCATCCCGTCGGATGGGTAGTTTTCATCGGCCACCAGACTGCTGGCTCGGGCAACCGCCTCCGGGCGAACCGGTGAAGTTTGCTGCAATATATTCTCCAGAGCTTGTGTTCGCTCAAACGACATGGCGGTATCGGCAGGCTGGGTGCTGGGTTGGCGTATAACCGGTTGGCTGGCTCCAGCATTTACGCTCAGGCCGGGATTTAGCTTTACTTCCATAGGCTTGGTAAATTGACTATCATTCCCGCCCCACGGGCGCTGCGCAATACATTATCGGCGCCGGACAGAATTACTTTAGCGTCGGCGCTCATCTTTTTGGGAGGGTTTGAAGCAGGGTTGATGCCGTAAATTCACCGAAATAACGCGGCGAATTCAAAATGGTCCACTGATCGTCCGTGGCGGGTTCCGGCTCACGGTTGAGCCAGGTCACCACGCGACGGAAAAAGGTGGAGGGCTTGCTGGTGCCCTGCTGCTGCTTTTGATAGGCCTCCGCGCTCTTGCTGACCGCCGGATCCCCGGCGTCATAAACTACATCGGTGGCCCAGATGATTTTTTGGGTGGTGAGATCCACGAGTTTCAAACGCCAGCCGATGACGAGGGGCGGATACGCATGGAAGGTCGACAACTGACAAAACAAGACTGCATCACAGCCGTAAACCCGCTGGAGCGAGCCAAAAAAATCGGGCGGCAGAATTTCCGCACCGGACCAAGTGGGCTGGCCGGAGAGAGCCTGGATGTCTTTGGGACTCGCGGCCACCACCTCAAATTTTTTGGTCTTGATCAATTCCGCCTCGAGCACCGGGGCAAGCATTTCGCAACCGGACGACAGCTCGGACGGTGAATCCTCATGCGCCAGCGGAAGCACCAACACACGCTTAAGCGTGACGGGCAGGCTGTCCGCCGCGGTGAAGACATTATCCGCCGCCGGGGCGCCGCACAACAATTCGCCGGAGTTGAGACCCACCGCACAAAACACAATCATCACGCAGGTCCGAACCCAGAGATCCTTTAGAAATAAAGCGTTCATAATCGATTAGAGAGTACCATTGGTGACCTGTTCGGACAAATACGTGAGTTCCTGGTTGGCTTGCGATTGTGCCGCCTCCATCGCGGTAAACTCACTGGTCCACGTGGCCGTATCCGTGGTAATTTTGGCTTCCAGGTTGGAAATTTGTGTGTTGAGGGAGGTGACCTGCTGGTTCAGGCTGGCCTGATGATTGGTAATGGTCCCGTTGGTCCCGGTCGCATTGGTGATATAATTGTTAAGTTGGGTGGCCAGACCATTGGTTGGGTCGTTGAAGAGTTGCTGCACGTCATTCAGATTGGACGCCACCACGCTGTCAAGAGTGCTGGTATCAACCGAAAGCTTGTTGTTCTGGCCATTGGTTTCAATACCCAAGTCGGATAACATGGTCACCGCGCCCGTCAGCCCGGAAACAGAGGATGTCATAAGCCCCCGCAACCCGGTGGCAATCCCGTTGGCCGTGAGATCCCCGGTCAGGACACCCGGAGTGACCGCGCCGCTGGAAGAAGTTGTGACCGCCTGGTCGGTGGTAATGGTCGATTGAAGCGAGTTATAGTCAGTGACAAATTGCTGGATGGCGGTCGTCAACCCGCTCGTGTCGGTGGCCACCGACAGCGTGACGCTGCCGGTTTGCGATGCGGTCACGGTCAAGCCGGCGATGCTGGAACTGGTGGGGGATATCGTATTGGATTGACTCACCAGCTGCTGGCTGTCGCCATTAAGGGTGTAGAGCAGATTGGCGCCACTTTGCAAGGTGCCGCCGGAAAGGCCGGTCGCCGCCAGGAAATTCCCGGTGACATCCTGCATCGAAATACCAAGGTTGCCGGTAACATTGTTCGTCAGCGCGAACTGGTCGTTGACGGGATTATAACTGGCGGTGACGCCGGCGGTGGAACTATTGATCTGATTAAGCACGTCCTGGACGCTGTCGGTGCTGGCATCATAATTGAAGGTCACGCCGTTGATCGTGAATGCCCCCTGCCCGCTGCCGCCATCGCTGATGGCAGTTTTCAAACCCGCGTCGGTCATCGTGGTCCCCAGTTGCGCATGGCCAAGCGCTGAAGTGCTGGCCACCGTGCCGGTTCCATTATTGTAAAGCTGGGCAACCTGCAAAAAATTACTGGTATCGGCCGCACTCCCCAAAACAATCGGATTGCCGCCTGAGCTGCTCAACGTAATTTCATCGGTGGTGTCGTTGTAGCTGGCCGTGACGGTGTTGTTGGTGGCGGTCGCAATGTTGTTGAACACCTGCTGCAGCGAATCGGTCGTCGCAATGGTGACCTGCGCCCCATTGACGGTAAAGGTGCCCGCCGTGACCGGCGTGGAGAAGTCAGCGGTGCCAATCGTGGTCGAACTCAAATTGCCGCCCGGACTGAGCACCTGACTGACGCCTTTGGTCCCGTTGATTTGGGCAGCCGTGGCCAGTTGCGTGATGTCAAAAGTGTAGTTTCCCAGAGTGGCCGCCGAACCCACCGAAGCGGTGGCCACGCTTGAGTTGGACGACGAGACCGAGGTGCCGGTATAGAGGGAAGAATCCTGCAGGGTCTGAATATCCGTCTGGAGGTTGGCAAAATCACCGCTAAGAGTGGTGTAGGCC
>Ga0302319_10008483_pt1 | contig 19973 bp, 14 predicted proteins | sample Bog_T0_2_FD_203319 | JGI IMG/M metagenome (GOLD analysis project Ga0302319, IMG submission 203319) | Peat permafrost microbial communities from Stordalen Mire near Abisko, Sweden - Bog_T0_2 | ecosystem: Environmental > Terrestrial > Soil > Wetlands > Peat | place: Sweden: Abisko, Stordalen Mire... | reverse complement strand
GCTGGGGTTGTTCAAGGACTTGAAGGAGAACCTGAGCGGCGACGATGTGCGCGAAGGGCTGGTGGCGGTGGTGAGCGTGAAGCTGCCGCAGCCGCAGTTTGAGGGGCAGACCAAGGGCAAGCTGAATTCGGATATTGCGGGCACAGTGCAGGCGTTTGTAAATGAGCGGCTGGGGATGTTCCTGGAGCAGAATCCTCCGATTGCGAAGAAGATCATCAACAAGGCGATTGAAGCGGCTCGGGCTCGCGAGGCGGCGCGCAAGGCTCGTGACTTGACGCGGCGCAAGGGGGCGCTGGATGGCGGCGGACTGCCGGGCAAGCTGGCGGACTGTTCGGAGCGGAATCCGGACCGGTGCGAGCTGTATCTCGTCGAGGGTGAAAGCGCAGGCGGGACGGCGAAGCAGGGACGCGACCGGCGATTCCAGGCGATTTTGCCGCTGAAGGGCAAGATTCTTAACGTCGAAAAAGCGCGCTACGACAAGATGCTGGGGCATGAGGAAATCCGCGCGATGATTACGGCGCTGGGCTGCGGCATTGGCAAGGACGATTTTGATGCGACGAAGATTCGCTACGGCAAGATCATCCTGATGACGGACGCCGACGTGGACGGGTCGCATATTCGCACGCTGCTGCTGACGTTCTTCTTCCGGCACATGACGGAGCTGATTAAGAGAGACAACATTTATATTGCGCAGCCGCCGTTGTTCAAGATCAAGAAGGGGCGGTTTGAGCAATACATCAAGGACGAGCGCGAGTTTGACAAGGTGATGGTGAATCGCGCGTCGGAGGGTATGGTGGTGCGCCACGGCGAGGCTGCCAGGCGGATTGATGGGACTGAGTTGATTCGCTTCATGGGGACGTTGAAGGAGTACCTGGACTTCGTGGAGAAGGTGGACAAGCGCATCCGCAACGAGAAGCTGGTGGAGTTGCTGGCGCGGATGGAGCTGGTGCATCGGGCGGACTTTGCGTCGAAGGCGGAGAGCGAGGTTCCGCCGAAGCTGGTGGCGCTGCAGGGAGAGCTGAACGGGCTGAAGGACGAGATGCAGTTCAAGGCCGTAAATGAGCCGGTGGAAGACGACGAGCACCATACATGGTCGATCTGCTTTACGGATTCCCAGGGCGCGACGCGGTGCGTTGACTGGGCGCTGGCGTCGAGTCCCGAGTTCAAGCAGATGATGGCGAAGTACATGCTGATCAAGGACTATCTTGAGCCGCCGTTTCTGATTGAGTACGCCACCAAGACGGCTGTTGTTGAGGCGGCAGGCGAAGAAACAGAAGCAGCTGAGGGCGAGGCAGCACCGGAAGTTGGCGTTGCTGAGGCGAAGGCGGAGGCAACGCAGGCGCGGCGTACGGCAAAGCTGTCGCGGGAGCCGGTGGAGAAGCAGACGGCGCGCGAGCTCTACGCGCACATTGTTGACGCGGGCAAGAAGGACTATTCGGTGCAGCGGTACAAGGGGTTGGGAGAGATGACCGCAACGCAGTTGTGGGAGACGACGATGGATCCCGAACACCGCACGCTGCTGCAGGTGAAGCTGGAAGACATTGTCGAGACCAACGAGATATTTACGACGCTGATGGGCGAGGATGTAGAAAAGCGGCGCAAGTTTATTGAAGACAATGCGCTGGATGTGAAGAACCTGGACATCTAGCAACTCAGACACGCTTTGCAACTTGTGATAGAGAGTGGCGAAATCGCGTCCACTCACAGATCGGCGGTATCCTCTCGCAAATTCAATCTCCTCTGACTGCACGGGGACTGAACGCTCGGGGGAAGCGAATCTGGGTTTTGCGGGTAGAAGCGCTGACGGGCCAGGTTCGAACCGACCCTCGCGAGGATTGCAGACGTTGACCGTGTCAAGACCCTACAATACGCAAATGGTGCCCGCATATCCGCTCCCGCTCCGCAGCATTCTAAAAATCCTGTTTGCACTCCCTTTGTGGGCCAGCCCAGCCCTTGCGCAACAGAACGCGGCAGCCCCAGCTGCGGCGGAAAACTCCAGCCAGTCCGTCCCGGCGCCCGCCACCATTTCAGTTGCGCGAACAGCCGCAGAAACTTCCGCGGAGACGATCAAACGGTGTTGGCAGCAGCTCACGGAAAGCGTACAGGATGTGAAGCACACCGAAACCCGCACGCAGGCGCTCAACGCATTGAGCAGCCTGGGATGGAGTACGCGCGCGGACGGAATGATAGCGGCCGCAATGAGGGATCCGGATCTGGATGTGCGGACAGCAGCTATTCTCGCGTCAGGCAAGGCCAAGTCGTACTCACTTATTGAGCCGATGAGAAAGCTCCTCGACGATCCCGAACCTCAGGTCGTATTTGCGGCGGCTACGACTCTTTGGAAGCAATTCGCAGACAAGAGCGGCGAGGATATCCTGGCAGCAATTGCCGCAGGAGACCGCAAAGCGAACCCATCTCTGATTCACGGGGCGGAGCACGACATCTCGCGCACTCTGCATAGCCCATCGGCGATGGAGAAGATCGGCATCATGACCGGTGCGGGGATGGTGCTTGGACCTTTTGGATTTTCAATCAGCGCGGTTGAATACGCGCGTAAAAATGGCGGGGACTCGGCACGCATTCAGGCCATCGATCTTCTTGCGGAGGAGAAGACCGATGGTGTTCACGATGAGATGAAATCCGCTCTCGAAGATAAGGACGCAGGCGTGCGGAGCGCTGCGGTGAAAGTCCTGGGCAGCTACCACCGCGCAAAAGACTCCAAGTCGATTGCGTTGTTGCTGGATGATTCCAAACTGCCGGTGCGGCTGGCAGCGGCTGCGGCCTATATCGACTGCTTGAAAAACAGTGCAAGAACCGGAAGTTCGCATTGATAACCCGGTGCATGCTGTTTTCTGCACAGGTGAGTTGAAACTCACGTATCCTTAAGATAGAGCTAAACCACTTGGAATAAGAAGCATCTGGGACAATTCATGCGGGAACCCGGATCGTCTTTCCGCCGGCCCACGCGCTGCGTGACTGGAACACTCGGGAAAGTGAACATTCGCTGATTGCGCCGCGATGTGCGTGCACGACAATAACTTCTGAAAGGCCATTGCAGGGCGGCTGGAAATCCTAATTTGATCAATAAACTTGTACTCTCGAATCTTGGCCATCGACCCGTGCGCACTGTATTGAGCGTGCTTGCGATCGCCGTTGAAGTAACGATGATTCTGACGCTTGTCGGGGTCAGCTATGGCACTCTTGACGGCACCGCGCAGCGGGCTCGCGGAGTGGGCGCGGACCTGATGATCCGGCCGCCGGGCTCGGCGATTATAGGGCTGAGTACTGCGCCGATGTCGGACGAACTCATTGCGTTTGTTGCGAGCCAGCCGCATGTGGCGCTGGCAACCGGAACGGCGATTCAGCCGCTGTCGGGCTTCGACTCGATTACCGGCCTGGACATCGATCCGTTCACGAAGATGAGCGGGGGCTTTAACTTCCTCGAAGGCGGTCCGTTTCAGTATGACCAGGACATGCTGGTGGACGAGTACTACGCGCGTGAGCATAAGTTGCATGTGGGCGACCAGGTTAAGCTGGCCAACCATGTCTGGCGAGTGGCGGGAATTTTCGAGTCGGGCAAGCTGGCGCGCATCTGCGTGCGGCTTTCCGTGCTGCAAGACATGATGGGCAATCAGCATCGGCTGAGCCAGATCTACGTGAAGACGGACAGTCCGGATCAGATTCAGGCGGTGCTAAGCGACCTGCGCACGAAGATGCCGACCTACCAGATTTACTCGATGGAAGAGTTCACGTCGCTGCTTTCGATAAGCAGCGTGGGATTGCTGCGAAACTTCATTGGGGTGGTGATCGGCGTCGCGGTGATTGTGGGATTCATCGTGGTGTTCATGGCGATGTATACGGCGGTGCTGGAGCGGACGCGGGAGATTGGAATACTCAAGGCGGTGGGCGCTTCACCGTGGCTGATTCTCGATCTGTTATTCAGGGAGACGCTACTGCTGTCGGTGCTGGGCACGATTTTCGGCATCCTGCTGACATACGGGACGCAGTGGCTGATGAAGCATGCGGTGCCATCGAGCCTGACGCAGGAGACGGTGTACCTTTGGTGGCCGATTGCGGGCGGGGTGGCGATTGTGGGCGCGCTGCTGGGTGTGGTGGTTCCGGGCATCAAGGCGGTAAGGCAGGATGCGACGGAGGCTCTGTCCTATGAATGAAACTCCGATGATTCTAGTGAGAAACCTGTACAAGACTTACCGCGCCGGGGAAGTGGATGTGCACGCGCTGCAGGGGGCAAGCCTGGATGTTGCGCAGGGCGAGTTTGTGGCGATCGTCGGGGCTTCGGGGTCGGGGAAATCGACGCTGTTCAATATACTCGGCACGTTGACGCCACCTACATCCGGCACGGTCACCATCGATGGCAAGGACCTGAGCCATCTTTCAAATGCGGAGCGGACGGAACTGCGCAAGCATACGGTGGGGTTTGTGTTCCAGAAATACAACCTGCTGCCGACGTTGACGGCGGAAGACAACATCCGCATGGTGCAGTACATTGGCAGCCGGGGCGGAGACGGGCAAAGCAAAGGCGGAAAGGCTGCGGAGTTCACGCCGGAGTTCAAGGGCATTCTGAAGATTCTGGGGATTGCGGACAGGATGAAGCACAAGCCGCGCGCGCTCTCGGGCGGGCAGCAGCAGCGGGTGGCGATTGCGCGGGCGCTAGTGAACGGGCCGGCGATTTTGCTGGCTGATGAGCCCACGGGCAACCTGGACAGCAAGAACTCGGCCGCGGTGCTGGGGTTGCTGAGCGACCTGAACAAGCGGCTGGGGCAGACGATTCTGATGATCACCCATGATCGGGAGGCGGCTCAGTATGCGGGGCGGTCGATTCAGATGCTGGATGGGCGGGTAGTTTGAGCGGGGCATTGCCTCGGGTGGATTTTTTCTACGACGGCCAATCTCCATTCGGCGTAGATTGGCTGCATGAGTTTCGATGAGACGGATGTTCGCCTGGCGTTCGCGGAAGGTGAGTTCTTTCCCGTCTTCCAGCCGCTGGTTGAGTTCAGGACCGGGCAGCTGGCGGGTTTTGAAGTTCTGGCGCGTTGGAAGCATGGCAAGCTCGGAGGGATCGTACCGGACGCGTTCATTCCGGCTCTGGAGCGCGCGGGACAGATCGACCAACTGACGCAGACGATCCTGAAAAGGGCCTTTTCCGACGCGGATGCGCTGGGCCAGCGAATCCCACTGCACATCAACATTTCGCCGCTGCAGCTGGTGGACTTCGAACTGCCCGGGCGAATCGCGGAAGCGGCCGCGCAGGGGAAGTTTTCCCTGGAAGCGCTGACCATTGAGATTACCGAGAGCGCCCTGGTGGATGATCTGCTTCGCGCCCAAGCGGTCGCACAGGAGTTGAAGGCCCTGGGGTGCCGGCTGGCACTGGACGATTTCGGGACAGGCTACTCCAGCTTGAAGCATCTGAATGCTCTGCCCTTTGACGAGCTGAAGGTGGACCGAGGCTTTGTGAGTTCGATGACCGAGCAGCGGGACAGCAGGAAGATTGTGGCATCGGTGGTTGGCCTGGGGCAGAGCCTGGGACTGACGACTGTTGCAGAGGGCGTGGAGACAGCTGAACAGGCAAACATGCTTCGGTCGATAGGCTGCGAGCTTGGGCAGGGATGGCTTTTCGGGAAGCCGGTTCCGGCAGAACAGCTGGCGGAAGTGATTGGCAGGCTGCGGCGGGAAGGCGCGATGCACGCGACATTGCCTGTGGATCAGAACCCGATTATCGGCCTGGAGGCGCTGCCTGCGCAGCGGCTGGCGCAGTTGCAGGCAATTTACGACGGGGTGCCCGTGGGGATCTGTTTCCTTGACCGCAACCTGCGCTACGTGAGCCTGAACCGGCAGCTTGCGCAGATGAACGGAGTCCCCGCAGCTGCGCATTCGGGCAAGACAGTGGCCGAGGTGATTCCGATTGTTTTCCCCAGGGTAGAGCCGTTCATCCGCCGCGCGATGCAGGGAGAGCCGATTTCCGGAGTGGAGATTCAAAGGCTTCGGGGGAATGAAGTTGGCGGAAGCCCGGTTGTAATTGCATCGTATCAGCCGGCGTACGATGAGGCCGGCGAGGTGGTGGGTGTGTCCGTAGCGCTGATGGACATAACCGGGCGCAAGCGGACGGAAGAGGCGCTGCGAGAGAGCGAGAACCACTATCGCCACATGGTTCAGTTAAGCCCGCATGTGCCGTGGGTACTGGACGCGATGGGCGAAGTGAAAGAGGCCAGCCCGCGCTGGGAGTCGGTTACAGGGCAGCCGCTTGGCGATGCGCTGGGCGATGGATGGATGCGGATGGTGCATCCAGACGACGTTGCACCAACCCGCAGGGCAATCGAAAACGCTATCCATCACGGAGATTCAATTGATATTGAATACAGGGTCCAGCGTCCAGACGGGGAATGGATATGGATGCGATCTCGCGGATCGCCGCGCTTCGGCCCTTCCGGGGAGGTTATTTCTGTCTATGGCGTAGTTGAGGAGGTTCACAGGCACAGGCAGATTTCAGAGGAGCTTGAGGCCTGTCACACCGAGCTGATTGCCGCGGTGAATGCGGTTCCAATTGGCATTGTGTTGTCGGATGCGCGGGACGGGACGGTCTTCATGGTGAACCCGGAAGCGCAGCGGATCTTTCGCGGAATGGTGTTTGCCGGGCAGACGCTGGCCGAGTGCGGTCGTCTGAAGCTGACGCGCACGGACGGCGGCGTAGATGAGCCGGCACAGGTTCCACTGGTCAGGGCAATCCTGCACGGCGAAACGGTGGAGGGCATGCAGGCACGGTTCAGGCACCGGGATGGAACCGAAAGTGCGGTGGAGCTTTCGAGCAAGTCGATTCGCGCGGACAGTGGTGTGCTGGTAGGGGGAATCATGCTGGTGCAGTCGATGGAACCGGACAAGGGATCTGCCGAGAGAACCAGCGAAGAGGACCAAACACAGCGACACTTTCAAGTGCAACCCTCCGGTGATAGGCTTCCCGTGGAGTAAAAACAGGAGGGATTTGTGGGTCTTTCATTTGTACGACTTGCCGCAATCGGGATCGGAATCGGAATTGGAGCGGGAATGGGAGCGCTGAAGGGGACAATGGGCGCCCAGGAATTGAGCAAGCCGGCTCCTTCGGCCCCATCCGCGATACCCAATGCAAAGGGAAGGGTAGCCGAGGGTGTCTACAATCCGGTGGCGGATCCCAAGGCTCAAGTGACGGTTGGGAATGCGCGATTTACGGTGCTGACGCCGGAACTGATTCGCATGGAGTGGGCGGCGGATGGGAAGTTTGAGGACCATGCTTCGTTTGTGTTTTTGAATCGGCGGATGCCGGTGCCAAAGTTTTTGACTGGCACAACGTGGAATGGTCAGGTGGGAGTGACAGGCATTGGGACCGATGCGCTGAATCTCAGCTATGCGCCCACGGGCGACGGACGGTTTACAGCAGACAACCTTTCGATTGAACTCACCGTCGATGGCAAGAAGGTCACCTGGCATCCGGGGATGGATGACCCTGAGAACCTCAAAGGCACGACGCGCACGCTGGATGGCGCAACGGGCTCGCAGACCCACGAACCGATTGAGCAGGGGCTGGTTTCGCGTTCGGGGTGGGCGGTGGTGGATGACTCCACGCGGCCGCTGTTTGACCAGGACGATTTCAGCTTCAAAGCGGGCGAGAAGAGCCCGTGGCCATGGGTGATTGAGCGGCCGGTAGGCGATCAGCAGGACCTTTATTTCTTTGGCTACGGACACGATTACAAAAAGGCGCTGGGGGACTACGTGAAGGTGGCGGGGCGAATTCCGCTGCCGCCGCGGTTTGCGTTTGGGGCTTGGTGGTCGCGGTATTGGGATTACACGGACCAGGAGCTGGACGAGCTGGTGAAAAGCTTCCACGAGAACGATGTGCCGCTGGATGTTTTAGTGATCGACATGGGCTGGCACATCAGCCAGGAACAGCTGACGGCGATGGGCGAGAAGGACCAGTCGGACCACTCCCTGGGCTGGAGCGGCTACAGCTGGAACAAGACGCTGTTTCCCGATCCGGACGATTTTCTGGCGAAGATTCACGCGGAGGGGCTGAAGACCACGCTGAATCTGCACCCGGCTTCGGGGATTGAGCCGTGGGAGAAGGCCTACCCGGCGATGGCGACGGCGATGGGGATCGATCCGGCGACGCGGAAGTATGTGCCCTTCAACATCACGGACAAGAAGTTCGCGACCAACTACATGGACCTGGTGCATCATCCGCTGGAGAAGCAGGGCATCGACTTCTGGTGGCTGGACTGGCAGCAGGAGCAGAAGACGGAGATGCCGGGGGTGATGCCGACGTGGTGGCTGAATTATGTCCACTTTACCGACCAACAGCGCGAAGGAAAGCGGCCGCTGCTGTTCCATCGCTGGGGCGGGCTGGGAAACCATCGCTACCAGATTGGCTTCTCGGGCGACACGGTTTCGATCTGGGATTCGCTGGCGTTTCAGCCGTGGTTTACGGCGACGGCGGCCAATGTGGGCTATGCGTATTGGAGCCATGACATTGGCGGGCACATGCCGGGGGCGGTGGAGCCGGAGCTGTTTGCGCGGTGGGTGGAGTTTGGCGCGTTCAGCCCGATTTTGCGGACGCATACGACGAAGAATCCGGAGTCGGAGCGGCGGGTGTGGGCTTATCCGGAACCGTATTCGTCGGTGCTGCGGTCGACGTTCCAGCTGCGGTATGCAATGGAGCCCTACACCTACACGGAGGCTCGGCGCATTTACGACACAGGCGTGGCGTTCTTCCGCCCGCTTTACTACGATTGGCCGGAGGCGCAGGAGGCCTACGACAGCAAGGGTGAATACCTGTTTGGCGACGAGATGCTGGCGGCGCCGGTAACGGTTCCTGCGGACAAGCAGAGCGGGCTGGCAACGGAGAAGGTTTGGCTGCCGGCGGGTGAGTGGATTGAGTGGCAGACGGGCAAGCAACTTACGGGACCGGTAACTGTGGAGCGGAGATTCAGCATTGAACAGACACCGGTGTATCTGAAGGCAGGGGCAATTGTGCCGATGCAGCCGCCGATGCGGTATACGGGCGAGAAGCCGGTGGACCCGCTGATTGTGAATGTGTGGCCACTGGCGGCGGGGACAAGCTCCAGCTACCAAGTGTATGAGGATTCGGGCGTGGCGGTTGAGTATCAGAAGGGTGCGTTTACAAAGACGCCGATCAAGGCTCAGCAGACGGGGGACACGCTCAAGGTGGAGATTGGGCCGGTGGAGGGCGGATTTACCGGGATGCTGAAGGCACGCGGGTTTGAGGTGCGTTTGCAGGCAGACTGGCCACCGGTGCAAGTGACGGTGAACGGGGTCGCGGTGAAGCGAGCGGGGCCGACGGGCAAGGGTGGATGGCGGTTTGAGGGAAACACGCTGACTACCGTGATTCCGGTGGCGAGCATAAGCACTGCGACGAAGGTGGTGGTGGAGGTGCGGAGGGCGGCGGGGCTGACGGCGAAGCGCGGGGACCTGGATGGGTTTGCGGGGACGATGACACGGCTGCGCGGGGCTTACGACGCGATGAACCAGGCGAATCCGATCGCGGAACCACCGGATGTGCTGGTTGACGCGATGCAGACCGGCGACCGGCTCAGCTACCATCCGGAGACTGCTGTCGAGGAGATTGCGCATCTGCATGAGGAGTTGCCGAAGGCGCAGGCGGCAATTGCGACGATTGGCAGCGGGTTTGCGGGGCGGCTGGACCTGTATGTGGAGCGGATGAAGAACCGCCCAGAGCATGGGGTTGCGGTCGACCTGGAGGCGGCGCGGAAGGTAAGGCTGGCGGCTATGACGCGGGCGCAGATTTATGTTGAGGCGGCGGGGAAGTAGGCTGGGGCTCGTTCGTGAATCAAGTGCCCAAAATGCAGATCCTTCGACTCACCACCCCCAACTGAAAGGCGTTTGGGGCCCCGTTCGCTCAGGATGACAGATTGTTTTTTAGTTAAAGGCCCGGCGGAGAGAGACTCTCTGCCGCGCTTTTGTTTTGGTGGGATGAATGGCTGAACCGGGGTAGACCGGGAAAGCCATGGGGCATTTGCTATTGTTTTGGAACGGACTAGAGCGATTTTCGGGGGGCTTCGATCATGGCATTGGATCGGCGGGCATTTTTGACTTCTTGCAGCCGGGCTGGGATTGCTTCGGCGTTGCTGCCTGGGGTTTTGTACACACTTGCTTCGCAGGCGCAAGAGGCGGCGGGGTCTGACCAGTCGAAGCCGCCTGTAATTACGCCGGAGATGATTGACAAGGCAGCGGTGCTGGCGGGGGTGGGGCCGTTCACGGCTGAGCAGAAGAAGATGATGATCGACGGGCTGGTGGATCAGAATGGGTCGGCCAAGGCGATCAGGAAGTTGAAGTTGCCAAATTCGGTGGCGCCGGCGTTTGTGTTTCATCCGTTGTGGGCGGTTAGGCACCTGATGGATGAAAGGATTGTTGTGAATCATGCCACTTCTGGGAACAGGCAGGGCTTCGCTGATTGGAGTGTGAATCGCAGCCTCGCGACCCCGGAACACATTGGAGACTTGGCATTTGCCGGCGTTAGCGAGCTGGCAAGCCTGCTTAGCACGCGCAAAATCACCTCATTGGCGCTGACACAGATGTATCTCGATCGACTGAAGCGGTTCGACTCTACGCTGCATTTTTCGATTACGCTGACGGAAGAGCGGGCGCTGGCGCAAGCTAAGAAGGCGGATGAGGAGATTGCGGCGGGGAAATATCGCGGGCCGCTGCATGGGATTCCGTGGGGCGCGAAGGATTTGCTGGCGGTGAAGGGGTATCCGACGACTTGGGGGGCGGGCGGGTTTGAGCACCAGGTGATTGACGAGGACGCGACCGTTGTTCAGCGGCTGGATGCCGCGGGGGCGGTATTGGTGGCCAAGCTGACTCTGGGTGCGCTGGCTATGGGCGACCACTGGTTTGGCGGACAGACGCGGAATCCGTGGAATCCGAAGCAGGGGTCGAGCGGGTCATCGGCGGGACCGGCTAGCGCGGTGGCGGCGGGATGTGTGGGGTTTGCGATTGGGTCGGAGACGCTGGGGTCGATTTCGTCGCCTTCAACGCGGTGCGGTGTGACCGGGCTGCGGCCTACGTTTGGGTTTGTGCCGCGAACGGGAGCGATGGCGCTGAGCTGGACGATGGACAAGCTGGGGCCGATTGCGCGGTCGGCGGAGGATTGCGCGCTGGTTCTGGAGGCGATCTGCGGGCCGGATGGGAAGGATACTTCGGTGGCTGCGGCGGAGTTTCACTGGGATTTGGGACTGGACTGGAAGAAGCTGCGGGTTGGCTATTTGAAGAGCGAATTTGACCCGCCGGAGCCGCTGAAGCTGGATGAAGCGAAGCCGAATGAGACGGCAGAGGAGACGAAGCAGCGGGAAGAGCGGAATGCACAGAGGAAGGTTGGGCGGGCGCGGCGCGAGTATGACCGCAAATACGACCTAGCGGCGGTAGAGAAGCTGAAAGAGATGGGGGTGACGCTGATTCCGGTGGAGTTGCCCAAGCTGCCATACGGGGCGATGACGGCGCTGCTTACCGCGGAGGCTGCGGCGGCGTTTGACGATCTGACGCTCTCTGGGCGGGACGCGCTGCTGACGGAACAAGGCGTGGAGGATTGGCCGAATGCTTTTCGGACTTCGCGGTTCTATTCGGCGGTGGATTACATCCAGGCCAACCGGGCGCGGACGCTGGCAGTGCAGCAGGTTTCGGCGCTGTTTGAGCAGGTGGACGTGATTGTGACGCCGACGAACGGGACGCAGCTGGTGGCGACGAATCTGACCGGGCATCCGGCACTGATTGTGCCCAACGGACTGCGCGGCGCGGACGCTCCCCGGCCGCCGAACGTGGATGACGGCGATAATGACGATATTGGCGGGCCCGGGACGCCGGTGTCGCTGACGTTTCTGGCCGGGCACTATCAGGATTCGAAGCTTGCGGCGTTTGGGCGGGCGTATCAGTTGGCTACGGGGTTTGAGAGACTCCATCCGGAGCTTCGCTAGGGGTTAGGGATCAGAGGTTAGGGGTTAGGGACCTGAAGCTATGGCATTGGTTGAGGTTTTGGGGGTGTCGAAGAGTTATGCGCGTCGGGCGGGATTTCGCACGCGGATGCAGGCGGTTGTCGACAATGTCTCTCTGACCGTTGAGGCGGGAGAGACGCTGGGGCTGGTGGGGGAGTCGGGGTCGGGGAAGACGACGCTGGCAAGGATGATTCTGGGGCTGGTGACGCCGACCAGCGGCGAGATTCGCGTAAATGGAGCGGATGCGGCGCGGGCTTCGGCGGGCGAACTGCTGAAGCTGCGGCGGCAGATGCAGCCGGTATTTCAGGACCCTTATGCGGCGTTGAATCCGCGCATGCGGGTGCTGCAGATAGTGACGGAGCCGCTGGTGATTCACAGGGAACAGGGGACAGGAATCAGGGATCAGGGAGCAGGGAACAGGGAACAATGGCTGCGTGCTAGGGCTATAGAGTTGTTGACTGAGGTGGGGCTGGACGAGTCGGCGCTGGGGCGGTTTCCGCATGAGTTCAGCGGGGGCCAGCGGCAGCGGATCAATATCGCTCGGGCACTGGCGCTGCGGCCGAAACTGCTGATTCTGGATGAACCGGTTTCTGCGCTGGACGTGAGCGTGGGAGCACAGATTGTGAACCTGTTGCAGCGACTGCAGCGGGAACTGAGGCTGACTTACCTTTTCATCTCGCATTCCATGCCGCTGGTGCGCTATTTGAGCACGCGGATCGCGGTGATGGAGCGAGGGCGGCTGGTGGAGACGGGTGAGGCGGTGGCGTTGTGTGCGGAGCCGAAGGAAGCGTACACGCGACAGTTGCTGGAAGCTACGCCTGAGCTGCCTGTGACTGGATAGAGGGTGGTTGCGCGCCACAAGGGCTGAGGCGGCCCACCCATGCGACGAGAAAACGTCGCATGGATGGGGCACCGGGATTCAGAAGATCCCTACTGGTGGGGCTGCGGGGTAGCGGGAGCCGTTGTTGTAGCTGGAGCAGAGGCTGGCGCGGGCGTAGCAGCCGGAGCGGACGTAACAGGAGGCGGAGGCGCACCCGGAGCTTTTGCGGGAACGGCGGCACCGGGAGCCGGAGGTGGAGCCGCACTGGGGGCCGAACCTGGAGCACCGGGAGCGCTGCCGGGAGCGCCATTGGGAGGCATGGGCCGGCGGGGCATTCCACCGGGAGCGCCCGGACCACCCATTCCGCCGGGGCGAGTGGGCGGCGCCGGCGGCTCAGAGACGTCGACCAGTTCGATGTCGAAGATCAGGTCGGCCTTGGCTGGGATTCCGGGATGGGCCGGATCGGGACCGGGGCGGCCTTTGGCGCCGTAAGCCAGCTCCCAGGGGATGAAGAGACGGCGCTTGCCGCCAATCTTCATACCTTCAAAGCCTTGATCGAAGCCGGGAATCAGGCGGCCCATGCCCTGGGGAAATGCGAGGGGCTGGGGATCGCCGTGCTTGGGCTTTCCATCGGCGTCCATCACGGGCTTGCCGTCCTTGTCGAGAACGGGCTGGCCCGGGTGATCGTAGGACGAGTCAAACTTATGTCCGTCGGCAGCCAGATAGCCGGTGTATTGCACCTTGTACATCTTGTTCGGCTCGGCGGCGGCGCCGGTGCCGAGCTTGATGTCCTGGTAGCGAAGGGTGAAGGCCGACTTCACGATTCCCCTGGCCGGTGGGATGCCGGGCGGAAGCTTCACGCCTGTCGATGCGGCAGCGGTGGTTGTGTGGTGAACAGTAGTCGCCGGTGCGGCTGGTTTGGCGGGGGTCTGGGCCGATGCGGCAATCGTGCCGCCAGCCAGAAGCAGGATCAACGCAGTTTGTTTCATCACGTTTTTTGAGCTCCAAAAAGTCCTTGACCGGAGTGTATCAGGCGGTACCGCCGGGATTGTTTTCTTTCAACTCATTTTAATGAGCATGGAAAGGGCGGAAGAGAACCGGCGGTGAACTCCTTATATATCTTTATGTGCTGTGACTTAGACTGATGTGAAGTGCCTTTCCTCATTCACATTCTCCGCGTGTTGTGGCTTCCCGTCGCCTCGTTCTTTGCTGGAATATTGAACGCCATCGCCGGCGGAGGTTCGTTTCTGTCGCTGCCTGCGCTGCTGGCCAGCACCACTGCGGCGGGGGTGGGGGCTGTAACGGCGCAAGCTACCAATACTGTGGCGCTTTGGCCGGGGCAGTTGACCTCGCTGGTCGCATTTCGCCAGCAACTGCGCGAATACGGGTGGAAGCTGCTGCCAATTGGGATTGCCTCCGGATTGGGCGGCTGGATGGGCGGGTGGCTGCTGCTGCACACCGGCAATCAGCGATTTCGCCAGTTTCTACCCTGGCTGCTGCTGTTTGCGGCGACGATGTTTGTGTTGAGCTTTCCGCTGGGCAAGTGGCTGGCGAGCCTTTCCGGCGGGCGCAGGTATAACACCTCATTGATGATCGGGATGGTGGTGGTGAGCGTGTATGTGGGCTACTTTGGGGCAGGCGGCGGATTCCTTGTGATGGCGCTGTTCGGCTTTTGCGGAGTCCACGACATCCACGAGATGAATGCGCTGAAGGTCCTGACGGCCGCGGTTTCCATTGGGATTCCGTCGATCAGCTTCATTGGGGCGGGTCGCGTGGAATGGCGGTTTTGCCTGGTGATGGCGATTCTGGCCGCGGTGGGCGGATACCTGGGGGCGCATTACAGCCGCAGGTTGAATCAGCGGGCGATGCGCTGGACGGTGGCAATTATCGGGTTTGCAACGGCTGGGTATTTCTTTTTGCAGAACTATTTGGTGCACCCGTAGAGCCGAAGTCACGCGCCGGCCACTCTCGTCTCCAACCCCTTTGCTGTTACGGTCCAGTGCACGTTATCCGGGGAGAACTCCTGTCTGAATTCGATCTTGTCGGGTGTATCGAAGACATTTACCACGCGAAACCAGGTGGTCTTGCCTGCGTCCGTCACTTGCCAGGGGAAGGTCCAGACGTTGCCGTCGACCAGGAGCTTTCCGCTTCCAGACTGTCCGCCGTCCTGGGGAATCTGATAACTGGTGTAGGTGTTTGATTTCTCGCTATAGGTAAACACGAGAAGTATCTTTGAATCCCCATCCACATACTGGTTGCAGGCAAGATAGGCGCCGTTCTTCCAGCAGGCATTGTGCAGCGTGGCTTTCTCATGGCCGGCCTTGCTTTGAGTGGTATCGAAGTGTTCCGTCTCGACCTCCCAGGTTCCGGCGTACCCCCAGATCACGTCCACTCCCTTAGGGGCATTCGCCGGTTCCGCCGCCATCAAGAATTGGCTGGCAAGTACCGCTTGGGAAACGAGAATCAAGCGCAAAAGACCTCTCATTGCTGCAGACCTCCCTGCTGCCGTTGATTTTACTCAGGATTCTGGCGCCGAAATGACCTGTGCAAATCATTTTCCCGATAACAGGCCGGCGAGCAGGGCGGTTCTGGGGGCCAGGTGTTCGAGGGAGATGGACTCGTGGGTGGCGTGGGCGCCTTCGCCAACTGCGCCCATGCCATCGAGGGTGGGGATGCCGAGGGCGGAGGTGAAGTTGCCGTCGGATGCGCCGCCGGTGGAGGCTTCATCCAGCACGAAACCGAGTTCGGCGGCCAGCGCGCGGGCCTGGTGATAGAGCTTGACAGTGCCGCGGGTGCGCTCCATGGGCGGGCGGTTGATTCCGCCAGTAACGACGAGAGCGCAGCGCTTGTCTTGAGATTTGAGGGCGGCGAATTTCTTCTCGATGCGGGGTCCGTCGGCTTTGCGGGCGATACGGACATCGACTTCGGCCCAGGCTTCGGCGGGGATGACGTTGGTTTTGCTGCCGCCTCCGGCCAGGCCGACGCTGACTGTGAGGCCGCGCTTGAGGTCGGTCCAACTGCTCACCTTCTCTACGACACGGGCCAGCTCGCGGATGGCGCTGGCGCCTTCGGTGAAGTCGACGCCGGCGTGGGAGGCGATTCCCTGTATATCGATGCGCCAGTTGCCGGTGCCTTTGCGGGCGGTTTTGTAGGCAAGGCCCTGGGCTGGTTCGAGAACATATACGGCGGCACATTCGGCGGCGAGGCGCTCGGTGATGGGATGCGAAACGGGGCTGCCGATCTCTTCGTCTGGGTTGAGCAGCAGGATCAGCTCGCGGTTGAGCAGGGAGGCTTCGGCCAGGAGTTGGATGGCAGTGAAGGCCATGGCAACGCCGGCCTTCATGTCGAGGGTACCCGGGCCGTAGAGGCGGCCGTCGGCGATGCGGAAGGCCATGGACTTGAGAGTGCCGAGGGGCCAAACCGTGTCCAGATGGCCGAGGAGGAGGATTGATCTGGGGGATTCGGCCTTGGTGCGGGGGCCGAAGCGGGCTTCGAGCGCGTTGCCAAAGGCGCGCTGGCGGTGGAGCTTGACTCGTCCACCGATGGATTTGGCGTGGGCTGCGGCGAAGATCATGCAGCGGTCGACGGCGGCTTTGTCGTCTGAGGGGGACTCGATTTGTACCAGAGAACGAATCAAGTCGATCAGATCCTGCTGGCTGCGGCGAGCTCCAGCCAGCAGGGTGCGCATGGGGACAGGTGAGTTGTCCGGGTTGGAACTGCGGCTGGGCATGAAGCGGGCCTTTCCGGGATCTGGCAGGGATTGAGCCATGGTCCTGATGATTCTACGATGTTTAGGGCGCGCTCGGGGTATGAAAAAGAGCCGCTGTCGAGTTCGGCGCCGGGTGCGAAAGGTGGCATATGTGGTGCAGTGTGTGGCAAAAATGCCACACAAAGGAGAAGGCAAAACACGACTAATCTACCAATTGCGCATATTTTGCGCAGCTGGAGAGTTATTTGGCTAATTTTGCCCACCTGGAACAGACGATTACGGGCTCCATTTTGTTTGAGGGGGTCGGACTTCATTCCGGGGCTCCAGTGACGATGCGACTTTTGCCGGCGGCGGCGGGTTCGGGCATCGTGTTCCGCCGCACCGATCTGGACAACTTCGAGATTCCCGCCAACGGACGCAACGTTGCGAAGGTGAGCTACGCGACCAGCCTGATGCGGCAGGGAGTGCTGATTTCGACCACCGAGCACCTGCTTTCCGCGCTGATCGGCATGGGCGTGGACAACGTGATCATCGAGTTGGACAACCTGGAGCTGCCGATTCTGGATGGCAGTGCTCTGCCCTATGTGCAGGCGTTTCTGAATACGGGAATTCGCACGCAACGGCGACGCCGGGAGACGATCCGGGTGCTGCGGCCCGTGGAGGTTCGGGAGGGGAACAAGTTTATCGGGGTGTATCCAGGCTCTGGATACAGCATCGAGTATACGATCGACTTCCCTGCCCCGATTGGCCGGCAGCATGCCACTGTGGACCTGGCAGCGGAGACGTATGGCGAGTTGATTGCCGCGGCGCGAACGTTCGGGTACAAAGCGGATGAACAGCGGCTGCGGGATATGGGCTTGATTCGGGGCGCCAATGCCGATAACGCCATCATCCTTGGAGCAAATGGACCGGAAAACGGACCACTGCGGTTCCCCGACGAATACGTGCGCCACAAGGTGCTGGACCTGATTGGTGATTTGGCCTTGGCCGGGCGACGCATTGAAGGACACGTGGTGGCTGAGCGCGCGGGCCACGCCATGCATACCGCGCTGGTGTCGCGACTGCTGAAAGACCGCTCAGCGTGGGAACTGGCTCACGTGCCGGTGGAGTCGTCGCCGTCTGAGGATTCGGGGGAGGAAAGGCTCCCCGGTCCTGCGTTGACGGCACCCGCCCTGGCGGGCGCGTAAAGCGCCGGTACCATTCGGGCTGAGGAGCGTTCGCCGCCTGTTATAGCAAAGGCACACCTTGTTTTTCGCAGCCGACTCAATCGGCGGCAGATATAAACTAAAGCCAGCGTCCTGATTCCTACTTCCCAATACTCTTTCTGTTTCGAGAGATACGAGGCATCCAAGCATGGCCAGTGGTTCGCCGCAGACATTGAAGCTTCCCATGATATTGCTGGCGGTGGCCAACCTGGTTTTCCTGGGATGGCTGCTTTGGCCATGGTCGGAGGCGATGAATCTGCCGGTGGGGGGCACCACGGCGTTGGACCCGGCGATCAGCCTGGTGGCATACATGGGGCTGGTTTACTGGATTTCGAGCGGGATCAAGGAGCCAACGGCGAAGGCACTTTCCGCGGGCGCGATGATCGGGCTGATTGCCGGCCTGACCCTGATGGTGCGGGAGGTGCTCGGAGTGCGGACGGATCCAGGTCCGGCGTACATCCAGCCTGGCCTGCTGGGCGTGGCCGTCATTCTGTGGGGAGTGGCGGGACTGCGCGGGTCGCGGGTGGCGGGGAATGCCGGGCTGGGGGCGTTGTCCGGTTTGTGGAGTGCGATGGTGAGCGGGCTGATGGCCTGCGCCGCGGTGCTGGCGGAACTCTACCTTGCGGGGGCGTCGCCGAACTCGCCGGATCCGTGGAAGCAATACCAGGGGCTGGCGATCGGCAACAGCATAACGCAGGGCCTGGTGCACTCGCTGGATACGGCGACGGGGTTCCTTTTGCTGGGACCGCTGGCAGGCGCGGCGGCGGGGCTGCTGTTTGCCTTCTTCGGGCAGAACCAGAAGAGCCAGGGACACTAGTTCCGCTCTAAATCCCTACAAAAACAAAATGCACATCGGCGAAGGGGCGGCTACGCTCTTGCCTTCTTTGGCCAGCACGCCGGTTTGCGGGTTGCGGGCGAAGATGCTGATCAGATTTGAGTCCTGGTTGGCCACCAGCATCCAGCGCTCGGTGGGGTCGAGGGTGAAGTTGCGGGGGATTTTGCCTCCGGAGCTGGTGCGGCCAATGGGAGTGAGTGCGCCGGTTTTGGCGTCGGCGTGAAAGCTGTAAAGGAAGTCGTTGTCGCGATTGGCAAAGTAGGCGAAGTTGCCGTCGCGGGTGATTACGGTGTCGCAGGCCCGGGTGGGGCCGGTGTAGCCGTCGGGGAGCAGGTTGATGCTGGTGACGGGGGTGAGGCCGCCGGTGGAGCGGTCCCAGTGGAGGACGTCGACGGTGGAGATGAGCTCGTTGACGCAGTAGGCGGTGCGGCCGTTGGGGTGGAAGTGGAGGGTGCGGCAGCCGGCGCCGGGTTTGGCGCGGTATGCGCCAGCGGGGGTGAGGGCTGGGGCGGCTACGCCGAGGCCGGGAGTTGGGTAGGCACCTGAGCTGGAAGCGCCGACGAGGGCGGCATTGAGGGCATAGATATGGATGCTGTCGCCGCCGAGGTCGTTGATGTAGGCGAAGCGGTTGTCGGGGGAGAAGGAGGCGAAGTGGGCGTGGGCGCTGTCCTGGCGGTCGGTGTTAGGGCCGTGGACGGTATAGTGCTCAGACCAGACGGCGGGGCTGAGGGAGCCGTCGGCGACGGTGAAGGCAGCGGCGGAACCACCGCCGTAATCGGCTGAGAGCAGCAGGCGGCCGGAGTGGTCGAGGGCGATGTGGCATGTGCCCTTGCCGGCGGAGTTCTGGGCGGAGAGCGGGCTGAGCTTGCCGTCCTGGACGCGGAAGCTGGCGACTTCGCCGGTGGGTTTGCCCTGGAACTCGTCCACTTCGGCGGCGCAGTAGAGGTATTCGCGGCCGGGCGAGAAGGTAATCCAGTCAACGGTGGAGATGGCCGCGGCGACGCCGGCCGCGGTGAGTTCGGCTGTGGCGGGATTCCAGTCGTAGGCGAGGATGCCGTTGGGCGTGCCGGAGGCGATGAAGATGCGCTGGGAGCGTGCGGCGGCAAAGCTGGGCGATGCAGCGGTGGCGAGCGTGGCGGCGGAAGCGGTCATGAGGAAGTCCCGGCGATTGAGTTTGTCATTAGTCATGGCAAGGGAGATTGTCGCCGATTGGGGCAGGAACAGGGAACAGGGAATAGTAAATAGGGAACAGGCGCTCTTGGGCGGCTTGTAAGTCTTTTGTTTTGGTGGGTCGAAAACGGCTTTTTGGGGTTAATCCTTTTGGTTTGATTGGGTTGGGGCAAAAAAATAGGGGGGGGGGAGGGGGGGGCTGTTTAGGAGCACAAGTGTTTTG
>Ga0302319_10008482_pt1 | contig 19973 bp, 20 predicted proteins | sample Bog_T0_2_FD_203319 | JGI IMG/M metagenome (GOLD analysis project Ga0302319, IMG submission 203319) | Peat permafrost microbial communities from Stordalen Mire near Abisko, Sweden - Bog_T0_2 | ecosystem: Environmental > Terrestrial > Soil > Wetlands > Peat | place: Sweden: Abisko, Stordalen Mire... | reverse complement strand
CCACGTCGTGATTGGCTGAATCATGCCGCTGAACACAGCGCGCGATCGTGGTCTTGCCGGAACCGGAGGCTCCTGTAAGAACGACGAAATGAGGCACCATGAATGCAGCTTACCAATACTCGCCGATCTCCCGGAACTCACTTTCACCGGCACATCGATCCGCGTGCCAAGAACGCTGAGTGCCCGCAGGCCAATGTTGTGCCAAGGAAATACGTGGACAGGTTCGCGACCGGAAAGCCGCCTCGAAAGGCGGCTGCAGCCAGGATTGGCTGCCCCACCTTTATTGTCTAGTTCATCGTGAACAGAAACATCCCGGCGCTGCCCGTGGCCAGCACGCGCTGTTTGCCATCGAGCAGAAACGTCTCCGGCGGATGCGACGACCCGCCAATCTGCGAATGCCACAGAGCCTTGCCCGTCTTCGCGTCCCAGGCTTCCAGGTTCTGCCCGTCGCCGGTAAACAGCACGCCGCCCGCGGTTGTGAGCAGACCGCTGCTGCCGCTGGCCTCGTGCCGCCAGACAACCTTGCCGGTCTTGTAATCGATCGCGTCGATGAAAGACCCCCAGCTCAGTCCGCCGCCGCCGCCGGTACCACCCAGACCCATCGCGCCGCGCGGATCGGTGTCGTACAGATAACTGATGCGGATCGAATTTGCCTCCGGCACATAGAACAATCCGGTATCGGGCGAAAACGCCGGCGGCGGATAATTCGTGACGTCGCTGTTGACCAGGGATCCGGCCACTGTCGCATCCTTATCCGGGAAGCGCTTCGGCTGGCCTTTGGCATCCAGGCTCAGCTTGCCATCGGGCGCGATTTCAGACGACCAGTTGTTCACCAGTCCGAACTTGCTGGTCAACAGATGTTCGCCGGTCACCCGGTCGAGCACAAAGAAGAAGCCGTTGCGATTGGCCGTGATCACCAGCTTTCGCATGCGGCCGTTGAAGGGCATGTCGGCCAGCGCAGGTGTCTGCGTCGAATCCCAGTCGTGCGTATCGTGCGGCGACGTCTGGTAATACCACGCCATTTTGCCTGTGTCCACGTTGACAGCGACCAGCGAGCACGTATAGAGGTTATCTCCCTCGCCCCGGCCCTGCGTGTAACCCGGAGTCGGGTTGCCCGTTCCGAAGATATACAAATGCGTATCGGGATCGTATGAGCCGGGGATCCAAGTCTGCGCTCCGCCGTGGCGCGCCGCGTCGAGGCTGGGCCACGTCTCCACGCCGGGATCGCCCGCGTTCATCGGTGTCGTATTGAAGGTCCATTGCAGGTCGCCGGTCTCGGGGTCGTAAGACTTGATGAAACCCGGAGCATCCATATCGTTGCCCGTACCGGCGATCACGTGGTTGCCGAAGATCATGGGCGCGTTCGAAGAAAAGTATTGCGCGTCGAAGCTGGAGACTTCCTTCTTCCACAGTTCTTTGCCTGTCTTCGCATCGAGCGAGACCATCCAGTCGTCATGCAGTTCGAAGAAGATGCGGTCGTGCCACATGCCGAGACCGCGCGTGGCGAGGCTGGTGCCGCCGCGCGTCTTCCAGTAGTAGTGCCAGAGAATGGTGCCGTCGCGTGCGTCGATGGCATAGACGTTGTCGGGCGCCGCGGCGTAAATGACGCCATCCACGTAAAGAACGCCGCCGCCAAGCCGCGCCTGGCCGCAGTTATTCGCGTCGCCGGTGCCGAAGCCGCCCACGATGATCGGCGTGTTGCCGCCGCCACCACCGCCGCCGCGCCCTCCACCGCCGCCGCGACCGCCGCCAAAGCCGCCAGCCGCTGCGGCCGCCGTGCCCGTCTCGCCGCAGCCGGTCGTAATGCCGGTCTGCAGCCATTCGAGGCTCAGACCTTTCACGTTCGCGGCAGTGATCTGCTTCAGTGAACTATAGCGCTTGCCGGAGTAATCGCCCGAATAGCTGGTCCATTGATCGCCCAGCGGTTTCAGCATATCGGCCGGATCGAGACCGCCCTGGGCGAACAGGCCCGGCGTCAGAAGCGTCGTGCCCAGAAACGACAGCACAAGTAGTGTTTTTTTCATGTTTATTCTCGCGCCTTTTTTCTATTTGAGCGTGGCAAGATATGCCGTCACGTCGTGCATGTTCTTGTTGTGCGGATCGTCCATCTTCATCACCATCGCCTTGTGCGCCGCCTGCGGATCGACGATATCCACCTTCGGTTCGCCGTCGACCCGCGCGATCGATTTGCGCGTCCCGTCGGCCAGTACGATGACGACGAGGAAGTCGTCCTTGCGGGTGATTCTGCCTTCCAGCGTCTTGCCGTCTTTAAAGGTCACCGTTCCGGTGCCGCCGCCCCCGCCGCCGCGTCCGCCGCGTCCTGCGCCGCCGCCAGTGCCCGAAACCCAGGCACTCTGGAGGCTGCGCGGATCGGAAATCCGCGATGCAATGCCCTTCAGATCGCCGGTGAGCGAATGGCAACTCAGGCAATTCGCCGCCACATAGGCTTCGCCCGCCTTCACGTCGCCCACGAGGATGTTCAGATTCGACCCGTCCGGCGGATTCGGCACGCCGCCCTGACGGCTGCCGGTCGCCAGCACGCTGTGGAGATATTCGGCGACCGCTACCGGGTCGCCGCCCGACAGCGTGATCGGGGCCGCATGCTTCAGAAGTTCGGCGCCGACCAGTTCGCCCTGCTTGTCGTTCAGAGCGACGAGCGAGTGCAGCAGACTATGGCCCTGGGGCGGAACGCCGCGCAGGTCCGTCGCGTGGCACGACGAGCAGTTGGTATCGTAGACGGCCTTGCCGCGCGCGATCACGTCCGGCGACGCCAGCGGCCGGGTGAATTGTGTGAAGCCGCCCCGTGCCGCTCCGCCCGCGGCACGTCCGCCGCCGGCAGCGCCGCTGCCCCCTCGTCCGCCGCCTCGTCCGCCACCCCGGCCAGCCGGAGCGGCTGCATCGGGAGGAGCCTGGGCCGCGAGATGAGCAGCCAGCAGTATGCCGCTCAGCGCCGCTAGAATCAATGCGTTCTTTTTGTTCATTTTTCCACCTGGAGGAGAAACCGGCCGCTCGTTCGAACGAAGCTCGATGAAACGATGGCCTCGTCTCCCTTTGAAGCTTCGGCCCGATAAATTTCAGGCCTTCAAAGGCAGAAGTCTATCACAGGAACGGAGGGAAAACGCGCTTCCGCTTTGTATTGTTTTGTATCCAGGTATGTGTGCCCGGCGCACATCCCGGAAATCAGCCGCAGAGTCGCCGATCGGGCTTGCGGAATATGAACGACGACAAGCAGCAAGCCGGGCCTGATGTGACATTCGCGATATCCCGCCCGATCGCCGCTCAATGCGTGGTCTCGGGTTCGCCGCGCGGGCATTCCGGGCACGAATATCTGCGTCCGCGGCGAAATGGCAGGTCAACGGGTGATGGAGCCGGTCCTGAGGTTCATGCCCGCATCATGCAACGCCTCGAGGGACGAATCGACGCCGTCGAGGAACGGCTGAAGACATACATCAGCGGCGAATGCGAAAAGGTCGAAACCAAACTCCTCGCCGAATTCCATAAATGGGGCCGCACCGCCGACATGCGTACTCGTCAAACCATGGAAGCAAGCTTCATCGTGAACGCCGGCTCGTGAACTGAAGAACGGATAACAACCCTCGAACGCAACAGGTTTCCGCCTCAGGCCGACGCCGCATAACTTCTCCCCCGGCCTCCACGGTTTATACTGGTTGAATGAAAGCCACCGAGAAGATCTGGCGCAACGGCGAATTCATAGCGTGGGACGACGCGAAAATTCACGTTTTGTCGCATGTCGTCAGCTACGGCAGCTCGGTTTTCGAAGGCATCCGAGTCTACGAAACCACGAGCGGCCCCGCTGTTTTCCGGCTTCGTGAGCACATTCGCCGCATGGCCGATTCGGCGAAGATTTACCGGATGGACGATTTCCGTTTCACCCAGGCCGAGCTCGCCGAAGCTATGCTGGAACTGGTCCGTGTTAACCATCTGAAATCCTGCTATATCCGCCCGATCGTCATGCGCGGCTACGGCTTGATGGGCGTCAACGGCCGGAAGAACCCCACGGACGTTTACCTCGCCTGTTGGGAGTGGGGCCGGTATTTGGGTGAGGAAGCGCTCGCCGAAGGCGTGGATGTCTGCATCTCCAGCTGGACGCGGATCGCACCCAATACCCTGCCCGGGCTGGCGAAAGCCGGCGCGAACTACATGAATTCGCAGCTCATCAATATGGAGGCCGTTGCCAACGGATACTCCGAAGGCATCGCGCTCGACAAAGCGGGCTACGTCAGCGAAGGGGCCGGCGAGAACATCTTTGTGGTGCGGGACGGCAGGATCGTCACACCGCCGCTCGGCAGTTCGGCTCTGCCCGGAATTACCCGCGATGCCGTTCTGACGCTGGCCGCCGATCTGGGTATCCCGATCGTCGAACAGGTGATCCCGCGCGAACTGCTGTATATCGCCGACGAGGTATTTTTCTCCGGCACGGCAGCCGAGATTTCGCCGATCCGCTCGATTGACCGCATCACGATCGGCGCGGGCCGACGGGGACCGATCACCGAACGACTACAGAACGAATTCTTCGGAATCGTGAACGGGACTAAGCCCGACCGTCACGGCTGGCTGACGCCGGTGGGCGTGCGCGAACCGGTCGCATTGTAGAGTCCGCAGGGACCGTACACGCAGGCTCGCAGGCACCGCAGGGGCAATTATTCGTAGCGGAGGGCGTCCACGGGGTCGAGCCGCGACGCCTTCACCGCAGGCCATACGCCGAAGAACAGGCCGATACTCACCGACACCGTGAAGGCGGTGATCAGAGCCCAGCTCGGCACACTGCTCGGAAGCGACGGCACCAGCGCGCCCACCAGCATCGTCAGCAGGATCGCCGACAATATCCCCAGCAAACCTCCCGCGCCCGTCAGCGCCATCGCCTCGATCAGGAATTGCACAATGATGTCCGTTCGCCTCGCGCCCAGCGCTTTGCGCACCCCGATCTCGCGCGTTCGTTCCGTCACGCTCACCAGCATGATGTTCATGACGCCGATGCCGCCGACGAGTAAACCGAGCGCCGAAATGGCGATCGCCACCAGTCCGATCAGCCCGGTGATCTTGTCGAACTGTTCGATGATCTGGTCCGGCGTTCCGATGTTGAAATCGTCCGCGTCGTCTTTCTTCAACCCGCGCAGCCGGCGCATGATGCCGTCCACTTCGTCGAACGCGTCCTTACGCAGACCCGGTTTCGCCTTGCAGGTGATCATATAGCGGTCCAGCTGCGGATAGCGGGACTCGGCTGTCCTCAGAGGCATTTCGATCTGGGAATCCGACGCATTCTGGCCGAAGAATCCGCCCTTGGCTTTGGCGAAGACTCCGACCACCATAAACTCCGCGCCATCCAGCATGAAGGTCCTGCCGACCGCCTCACCCGATGGATAGAGCGCATGGGACAGATCGTACCCGATCACCGCGACGTGAGCCACACGCTGGTTCTCCTCTTCGGTGAAGAAGCGGCCCTGATCGAAATCGCGCGGCGCCAGATCGTTGTCGTTCGAGGAAACGCCGACCATGTTCAGGTTATCGGTTTCAAACCCCGGCACCTTGGCGGTGATGATGGACCCGCTGGCGGCGGCGGGGATGTAGAGGGCCACGCCGATATCCTGCAGTGTCTGAGCGGAGCGGCCGATCGCCTCGGCGTAGTCCTTTTTGATCGGTCTGCGGCGGCGCTCCTTGATGGGTACGAAGTCGGAGCTGGGGTCGCCACTGGCCTTCGAGATGAAAACGTTATCGGGACCCAGTTCGTCGAAGAACGTGACAATGCCCGCCCGCAGTCCCGTCAACAGCGAGGCCACGACCACGACCGTGGTGATTCCGATGACGATGCCGAGAACCGTCAGCATGGAGCGAAAACGATGCTCCCACACCGCGTCGATCGCCATCGTTATGTTCTCTTTGACGGATATGTTCACGGGTGTGTCTTTCTTACTCCGCCCTCAGAGCAACGATGGGGTCGAGTTTCGACGCCTTCAACGCCGGGTACCAGCCGCTGACGATGCCCACCGTCGCCGACACCATCACCGAAAGCAGCACGTAGAACGGTGTTACGCGCAACGTGATACCGAACGCCTGCGTCAGGCCGAGAGTCGTCACGGCTCCGATGGCGACGCCGATCGCGCCCCCCGCGAACGACATGATTACGGCTTCAATCAGAATCTGCAGCATGATATCGAATCGCCGCGCGCCCAGCGCCTTGCGAATGCCGATTTCCCGCGTCCGTTCGGTCACGCTCACCAGCATGATGTTCATGATGACGATTCCGCCGACGACCAGCGATATCAGCGTCACCGGAACCACCACCGCCGCTACGATCGACAGCAGGTTGTCGATGAAACCGCGGATCGCATCGGGCGTAATGAAATCGAACCGGTCTTCCTCCCCCGGCCTCTCGTGAAAACGATTCCGAAGGGCGACACGCGTCAGATCGAGCGACTGCATCATGGTGAGGCCGCTTTCCTTGCGGGGCCGTGCGAAGACCGCGATCGAGGTACCGGGTCCGTACAGGCGATTGTAGACCGTAATCGGGATATAAGCCGAGTTATCCTGGCTGCGTCCGAACGCGGAACCGAGGCGTTCCACGACACCCACCACGGTGAAATCGATGTTCTGAATTTTGAAAGTCAGCCCCAGCGGCGAGTCGTTGCCGGGGAAAAGGGCGGTCTTCAGATCGTCCCCGATCACTGCCACCGCGGAGCCGTTGACCTCCTCGGGCGGCGTGAAAAACCGTCCGTCGGTCACGCCCACATCGCGGATGTCCACCATATCGGCCGAAACTCCCAGAATCGAGGTTTCTTCGAGAGTGACGCCTTCGCGCTTGGTATCGGAAACGTTGTTGCGATAGGGCGAATACATCGTTGTGTCGCCGTTGACGGACTGAAGGTAACGCACGCTTTCGAGCGTGACGGGCCGGTTGAACTGGAGTTTGGTCAGATATTCCTTGCGGGTCAGACCGCCCGCCCCCGCGACCTGGGCGACGACATACGATTCGCTGCCGAAAGCTTTCGCCGTGCTCTCCTCGGCGTAGAGGCCGAGGCCATCGATCGCCGAGCCCACCAGGATCACGCTGGCAACACCGATAATGACGCCGAGCAGGGTCAGAAAACTGCGCAGCTTGTGGGCGCGGATGGAGTCCCAGGCCAGGCCGAGGGCGCTGGAAAACTGGTAGGACAACCGCACTTGTCCGTAGATTCGCGTTTCCGCCCCGGTCGTTTGAGCCCCGGAATCCGCCGCAGTCATATTATTCAGGATATCCTTATGGTTCTACGCGGCCGAACGACGGTTTGTTCGCCGAAAGCCGGTTACTTCAATCATGCGCTCCCGCTTACTGCGTCCGCTGCTCGTATTCGAATTCCTGATCGCCGTCCAGGTCTGGCTCACGTTCTGGAGCCAGGTGGGCGGCCAATACCATCTGGACCTGATGTTCTGGCCGTGGAAGCTCGGTCTGACCATAGTGGTCGCCTGGCTTGTCTGCGCGTTCACCGCCGACTTGTTCCAGAGCGGCGGAACCGTTTCGCGCCGGGCTGTGGTTTACGTATCGCTGCTGGTCATTACGATGATCGTGGCGGGCGTGGTGACGTATTACTACCACGTGAACGAACCGGCCGACGACCAGAACAGCGACGAATCGCAGCCGACGGCCACGCAGTTGATGCTGCCGGGCAACGGACGGAGGGCAGGTTAAACAACCTGCCCCACAAAACAGGCACTACCAGACCCGGCAGGCTTTCGGCGACACCATCGGCCTTCCCACAGGGCAACTGAACGCCTTCTGAAACTCCGGCATGTTCGAGACGACGCCGTTCACGCGGTCGCGGGCGATCGAGTGAGGGTCCGTCTGTGCCCGCAACTGCTCCACCTGCGGCGTCGAGTTGTCGCACCACTCCTGTCCGTAGGAGAGGAAGAAGCGCTGATCGGTCGTAAAACCCTCCTGCGGAGGAAGTGTCTTTCCCGCCAGAACGTTCATCAGCGCCATATACGCGAGGCGAAGACCTCCGTTATCGGCTGTATTCTCTCCCAGAGTGAGCTTGCCGTTCAGGTGAACGCCGTTGCCCACCACGAACGCCGAGTACTCGTTTACCAGGCAGTCCGTTCTGGTTTCGAAGGCTTTGATGTCCGCCTCGGTCCACCAGTCCGCCAGATTGCCTTTGGCATCGAACTGGCGGCCTTCATCGTCGAAGCCGTGGGTGAGTTCGTGGCCCACGATAGCGCCGATGGCTCCCAGATTCTCCGCGTCGTCGGCCTTCTTGTCGAAGAACGGCGGCTGCAGAATGCCCGCCGGGAAATTGATGTTGTTCATCTGCGGATCGTAGTAAGCGTTGATGGTCGGCGGCGTCATTCCCCACTCCAGCCGATCCACCGGCTTACCGATCTTCTGCAACTGCCGGTTGAATTCGAACTCGTTGGCACGCAGCGAATTCCCCATCGCGTCGCCCTTCATGATGGTGAGCGCGGAGTAATCGCGCCACTGGTCCGGATAGCCGATCTTGTTGGTAACAGCCGCCAGCTTCTCCCGCGCTTTTTGTTTCGTCGCCGGCGTCATCCAGGTTAACCGATCCAGATCCTGAGACATGGACGCCTCGATCTTCTTCACCATTTCCAGCGTGCGGGCCTTGCCATCGGCGCCAAAGGTTTTCTCGACGTAAGCTTTGCCCAGCGCCTCGCCCAGATCGCCGTCGGTGGCGGCGACGCATCGCTTCCAGCGCGCCTTCTTCTCCTTCGCGCCCGTCAGATAAGTGCCGTTAAAAGCGAACACCTCGTCGTCGATCGCCTTGGGCAGCATCTCCGACTGACCCATCACCAGATGCACCTTGAGGTACGTCTTCCAGACCGGCAGCGGTTCGCTCGTCAGCAGAGCTTGCTGGGCCTTGAAAAAGTCCGGCGCCACCACGTTGATGTTGTCCAGCTTCGGAGCCTTGAGGGCGGCGAAATAGCGGCTCCATGCGAAGGAATCCGAGAGTCCTTCGAACTGCGCCAGCGTCATCATGTGATAGACGGACGCCGGGTCGCGGCGCGAAGTAACGTCCATGGACGCCTTCGCCATCGCGGTTTCCAGCTTCATCACGGTATCGGCCTGCTGGGAGGCCTGCGCCTCGGAAACACCCATCAGCTTCAGCAGGCGCGTGAGATGCGCCACGTATTCGCTGCGCGTGGCAACCGCTTCCTTGCCCTCGCGAAAATAGTAATCCCGCTCCGGCAGACCGAGACCGCCCTGGTCCGCATTGGCGATCACCGCGGTCGAGTCTTTGAAATCCTGTCCCGACGAAATGTTGAACAGGACATTGACCCCGATGCGATGCAGGTGCGCCAGCACCTCCGCCAGATCCTGCGGCGCCTTCATCGCGTCGATCCGGCTGAATTCGGTATCGAGCGCCTTCAGTCCTTTGGCCTCGATCGTCTTTTCGTCCAGGCACGCGGAATAGTAGTCGCCGATTTTCTGAGTATCGGCGTCGCGGTTCTTCGCCGCGGATGCCGCCTCCAGAATGCCGCGCAGGATCAGCCGGTTGCGTTCGTTCAGTTCGCTGAAGCGGCCCCAGCTGGCCTGGTCGGCCGGAATCGGGTTGTTCTTCATCCAGGCGCCGCAGGCATACTGATAGAAATCGCTACAGGGGTCGACGCTGCGGTCAATCGCGGCAGGATCGAAGACTTTTGCGTCCTTCGCGCCCGTCGCGTCGCTGGCGTTTGTGGCAGCTTGTCCAAACAGGACTGCAGTGAAAAGGGCGCCGGTGAGCGCCGCTCGGAATATCCTCATATACCGCCTATTCTGGCACGAACGGCGCACGGAAATGTAGTTCCGGGGGCCAAAGCGATTGTTTGGGTGGCCAAACTGAGATAAACTCCGCCTGAAACGCCGCTGCTGAAACCGGGCTTGCAAGGGCGCCCGCGCACTGATATCCTCTCTTGGTGATATTCAGATTTCGAACCAATGCCGCGCGGCTGATTGCGGTGCTGGCGATAACCGCGGCCGCGCTATCCGGCGCCGACAATTCGGTGGGTGTGTGGAAGCGGAATGTGGAGCAAACCACATACGCTTCGCCCGATCCCAATCCCATCACAAGCATGATCATGGTGCGCGAGGCGGTAACCGGCGGCCTGAAGATACACAGCAAGGGACAACGGAAAGACGGCACGGTCATCGATTACACGGTTACCGTGATCTACGACGGTAAAGACTATCCGGTGAGCGGCACCGGTTCGGTGTTCGACACGATCGCCATCACTCGGATCGACGACAATACTTTCCCCAGCGTAACGAAGAAGGGCCTCTATCGCATGAAGGGGCTGACGGAGATCTCGAAGGATGGCAAGACCATGACCATCTCCAACGAGGGCACCGACGCGCAGGGGAAGCCTCAGACTTTCAAAGTCGTTTGGGATAAGCAGTAAGTCAAATCCGTTCGATCACAATGGCGATGCCCTGTCCCACGCCGATGCACATGGTGCACAATCCATACCGTCCGCCCGTGCGCAGTAACTGATAGAGAGCGGTCATCAAAAGGCGCGCGCCGCTCGCTCCCAGCGGATGTCCGATCGCAATGGCCCCGCCGTTCGGGTTCACGCGGTCGGCGTCGTCCGGCAGTCCGAGCTGCCGCAGCACGGCCAGGCCCTGTGCCGCAAAAGCTTCGTTGAGCTCGATGACATCCATCTGGTCCAGTGTCAGGCCGAGGCGATCCATCAGCTTGCGGACCGCAGGCACCGGCCCTAATCCCATTACCCGCGGCGCAACACCCGCAACCGCACTGCCAACGATCCTCGCTCTGGCTTTCAAGCCGTAACGCGACACCGCTGATTCCGATGCAAGCATCAACGCCGACGCCCCGTCGTTGATGCCCGACGCGTTTCCCGCCGTCACGGTGCCGTCCGGCCTGATCACCGGCTTCAACTTCGCGAGACCTTCCGCCGTCGTCTCAGGGCGAGGGTGCTCATCGCGGTCCACCGCTCCCTTCTTTGGAATCGGGACCGGCGTCAGCTCATCGGCGAACCATCCGCGTGTTACCGCCGCCGCGCATCGCCGCTGACTCAGCAGAGCGAACGCATCCTGATCGGCGCGCGAAACGGCGCACTCGGAGGCGACGTTTTCGGCCGTCTCGCCCATGGAATCCACTCCGTACTGCTCGCGCATCAGCGGGTTGACGAACCGCCAGCCCAGCGTCGAGTCCTCGAATTTCTGGGATCGCGACATGGCGCCATCCGCTTTGGACAGGACGAACGGAGATCGCGACATGCTCTCCACGCCGCCCGCCAGCACCACCGAGGCCTCGCCGCACCAGATGGCGCGCGCCGCCATGGCAGCCGCGTCCATGCTGGAACCACAGAGACGGTTGATCGTGGAACCCGGGACCTCCTTCGGAATGCCGGCCAGCAGCAGCGCCATGCGGGCCACATTGCGATTGTCCTCGCCCGCCTGGTTCACGCAGCCGAGGATGACGTCGTCGATCGCCGCCGGGTCCAGCGTGGGATTTCGCGCGAGCAGCGTCTGCAGGGGAATCGCCGCAAGATCGTCGGGACGCACCTGCGCGAGCGCACCGCCATAGCGGCCAAACGGCGTCCGGACCCCGTCGCAAATGAAAGCGGGCTGCATCACTTCAGCTTCTCGTAGTAGATAACGGCATCGACGGGCTTACCGAGCGGACTCACACCCTTTGTGATCGCCACCATCGAATTTCCGTCCGCCGACACGGTGGAGTGCGCCGTAAAAACGGCCTTGCCGTCTTTCCAGCGAATGATTTCGCGTTCGTTGGGTCCCAGGTGTTTGCCGGAGATACCGTCATACGCGGGAGAGGTTTCAAACATCTTGCCCGGTCCGCCTTCGAGCGGAATGGTGTAGTAGACCAGGGTCTTGCTGCCGTCGGCGACAACGCCCTCCACTCGGACCGTCAGATCGCTCCCCACCTCGGCCATCGTGACGATCTGTTCCTTGGGCGGCGTCCCTTGCTTGTATTCCGATTTGGCCAGGTTCACCTTCCACTTGCCCACGAATGAATCCGCCGCGCAGGCCGTCGCCGCGCAGCACAGAAGCACGGCCATCAGTCTTGTGTACCGCATTTGAATACCTCCCTCAAAGGTGCGAAAAGATCGGCGGCTGGACCGCGAGTCTTGCCGGTCTGCCGCATGAGATCCATAAGCATAGTAACCTGGCTGGTGTAAACCTGGTGCGACAAACCTGGCTGCGGCGATCTTTCGAATTGCCGCCGCGCGAACCATCACCGCTTTACGGGAATGCCGTAGATTTCTATTCTCCCCACATTAATCCATCCGCCCGACCCGTGGCCGCTTCCAGGCATCAGGTCGGCAAATCCGACCTCGTCGACCTTACTGAGATCCGGGTTCTCTACCCATGAGGCCGCGTCGCCCAACGGTCCGTAGACCCCGGTTGTCACGACCTTGCCGGGATCCAGTTTCACCCAGCGCATTCCGAAGAACGTGAATTCGCTCACCGTGAATGTCGTGGTCGAGGAGTCCACATGGTCGCCAACCAGGAACGTTCCGTCGGCCAGTTTTACGACCGGCCGGACGACGTGAAAAGCCGAGGCTCTGGTAACCCATCTCACCCGGGCCAAACCGGTCAGATTCACGTAATTGTCCCGGTCCCGAAGCGTGGCCATCACGGGGGAGGTGCACAGACCGGTCCACAGGTTGATGGGTCCCGTATCGCTTCCCGTCGTCCCGGATATGGTCAGATCCTTCGCATCCGTTCCGTACACCTTGAGTTCGAGACTGGCGTTGGTCAGATTCTCGGGAAGTACGGGGACCTGTCCGTTCGGATTGTGGGGACGTTGCCATTCCTCTTTGAAGAAGAGCGGCGGAATGGACAGCGGCGCCCGGCCACCGCGTCCGGTAGCGGCCGTTGGCCCGCCAGGAACCGCGGGCTGCTGCGCAAAGGCGGCGCCGACCACTATCAGGATCATCAGTAATTCAAAGCGCACGGGCCGCACGTCCTGCGGCGTCAAAGCTTTCGGCAGCGACGCCCGGCCGTGCCGTGCGGCCATGTTGTGCGCTGGTTCTGGAAAGATGCGTCGTAACATGAACTCTCTTTTCGCGACTCCAGATTACCAATTCCGGAAATGCCCGTGCGCGGGAAACGCCACAGATGTCAAACCACTTCAAAGTTCCCCATCATCGCCATATCTTCGTGTTCGAGGTTGTGGCAATGGAAAACGTAGCGGCCCCGGTAGTCCATGAATTTTACCAGAATGCTGGCGACATCTCCCGGCCCCAGGTCGATGGTGTCCTTCCAGCCCGCATCGAACGGACCGGGCCGGCCACTGTGCGAGAGCACCTGAAAGTGGGCCAGATGAAGGTGCAGCGGATGGCTGAAATCCGTCCGCAGCCTCCAGATTTCGGACGTTCCCAGCCGGGGCTGCGCATTCATCCGGGCCGGATCGAACGGCTTCCCGTTAATCGTCCAGGCGCCAGTCCCGCGCTGATAGCTGAAATCGAACGTCCGGGTGAGCACCGCCGCGGCCGGATCGGGATCGGCAATGTGCGAGAGCCGGTCCGGGATGGCGCTGTCGTCGCGCTCCTGCCGTACGACGTGAAACTGCATGATTTGTCCGGCCGCGCCCTCGCCCGCGGTGTTCCGCAGCGTCACGACGGAGCCTTGCGGGACCTTCGAAAAATCCCCGACGATGTCGAATCGTTCCGCCGGAGCGATTCGAATCGTTCGGTGAGTCAGCGGCGCGGCGAGCAATCCACCGTCGCTGCCAATCTGCACCAACGGCAACCGGCCGGCCGGTGCGGCGTCGAGAGCCAGTTCATACCGCCTTGCGTTCGAAGCGTTCAGGACGCGAAAACGATACCGCGTGTTGGCGACCTCCAGCTTTGGCCACGGCGCTCCGTTGACCAGGATCACATCCCCCAGCACGCCGCCCATGAACTCTTCCCGAATGCCGTGATTCCGCAATGCCGGGTCGAGCGAAGGATACAGGAAAGATCCGTCGGCGTCGAACGAGCGGTCGCAGATCACCAGAGGGATCTCCCGATCACCCCGCGGAAGGGGCAGCCGGTCTTCTTCCTCGTCGCGAACGATGTACAAACCCGCCAGCCCACGCCAGACCTGCGGAGCGGTGAAATCCATGCGATGGTCGTGGTACCAGAGTGTCGCCGCGCGCTGGTTGTTGGGATAGATGTAGTCGCGCTCGCCTTCGGTCACACGGGCCAGCGCATCGTGCATGTGCGGCATGGCAAACCCGCTGGCAGGCAGGACAAGATCCGTCGGATATCCATCGCTTTCCGAGGGCGTGTGGCCGCCATGAAGATGGTTGACGATGGGAACCGGCAGCGCATTCCGGAGATGCAGGGAGACGCGGCGTCCGCTGCGCACATCGAACGTCGGGCCGGGGAAGATGCCGTTGTAGCCCCAGATCCCGGTCGTCAATCCGGGAAGAATCCGCGCATCGGCGGCGCGCGCGACCACTTCGTAGTAGTCGGTCGATTCGTCGGAACGGACTGGACGAAGAGTCGGCGGCACGGGCAATGACTCCTGGAAAGGCACAGGCAGCGGCGCGCGGCTTGGCAGAAGTCTCTGTTCCGGTCGTTGCCGGATGCAGTCCGTCTCCACGAAGGCCAGCGGCAGCGCGGCCGCAAGACCGAGTAACTCACGGCGCGTGCGCTTCATTCCCCCGCCCCGAAAACAGCGGCCAGCTGAACGAGGAGCAGGCCGAAGATCAGCACGCCCAGCGGAACGTGGACGTTCAGGAATCTGCCATATCCGGTTACCGTCTGAAACAGCTCGGCGAAGAAAACGACAACCCCGGCAATCGGTATCCACAAAGGACAACGGGACTGCTTCGCCAAGATGCCGCTGAGGGCAAGCTGAACGAGAGAGATTCCCAGAACCACCCACGCCATGAGTTCGTGAAGTCGCACCGGCGCGTCGACGCCCGACAGGAATTGTCCCGCCAGCACTGCTTGGGCGAATACGCTCAGAGCGTGGAGGACGAGCGTGATTTTGAGCCCGGAGCGCAGATTCGTCACGGCCGGACCTGTAGCGCCAGTGCCACACCCGCGGCCAGCGTCAGGGTTCCGGTCACGACGTGAGCAGTGCTCAGCGCCACGATCGCCACGCTGTTTTCCGCCGACATCAGAAGCGCGATGTAAACCGCGAATCCCAGAAGCACCTGAACACCGGCGACTATCGCAAGCGTCAGTGTTGCCGTTCGCATTCCCCGCGAAACCGCCGGCGGTCTCAACAAAAGCACGCTCACCGTCAGCACCAGCGAGATGACGACCATGGCGTCGAGAATATGCCACAAAACGTTGGCGAAGTTGTGGCGGAATGCCGCGCCGAGCAAGATCTGGAACAGGATGACCAGCGGAATGGCGCGCACGAGGCCGGCTTGCCTGGGGTCCGCCGGCGTGGCCGGTGAGCTATCGGCTGCGGTCAGGATCGCGATCGCCACCACGCAGGAAAAAAGCACCGGGGCAAGAACGGCATGCGCCATGCCTGGTGTCGCGCCGCTTCCCAGCCAGCACTCAACCAGTACGATGACCAGAGTCAGTGCGGCAGCCGCCCGCTGCCACATCGTTGTTCCCCGCAGCAACAGCCAGACGGAAAACAGGGCCGCGAGACCGGCAGTTCCTTCCGCGATGTAGCGGTGCGTCTCACGCAGGGCGCCGACACCGGCCATCAACTTCGCCGGCGCGTCCGACCCGGGCAGAGGCAGCGACTCGCTGGTAAGACACGCACCGGTCGCAATCGCGATGAGAAGGCACGCCGCAATCGCGACGGCGCAACGATGCTCTCGCGGGTGAGCGGAACTCATGACCGCGGGGTTTCCAGCACCGGGGCCTGTACGGCGGGAGCGGCCGCATGAATGCCCCACGGCGGTTCGATGTATCCGATGCCCCGCCCCATGCATGCCACCGCGATCCACAGCACCAGCGAAAGCACAGCCGCCAGTTTCGCGATCCCCGGTACCCGCGGCGCGCGGTCGATCTCCGCCGCTCTCGTGTAGACGCTGCCGCGAAACACGAGTGTATGAACGATCAGGAGAACAAACAACGAGAGCTTGGCCCGGACAAACGGGTTGTAATAGTATTCCTCAGCCTTGCAGCACAGCATCAGCACGCCGCACGTGACGGCGAGAAGAAGGCCGAAGCGTTTCGGCACGCGCAACTGGTCGATGACGTCCGCAACGGGTCGCCCGCGCATTGCCAGCCCCAGCAGACGAAGGTCGGTCATCAGAATCATGCCGCCGAACAGCGAGATCGCCACCATGTGAAGCGCGAGAATGCACGGGTACGTGTACGCGGACCCGCGGAGATAGGTGAAGAACGCGGTCGCCTGGACCCAGAGTGCGAGTGAAAGTATCATGCTCAGACCCGATTGATGTCCAGCGTCGGATTCACGAAACCGATGAAGATTCCGCCGAAAATCACGCACATCCACAAGGCCAGGGAAACGACGCCCACCATCTTTTCCCGGACGCCGCCGGAACCCGACAGAACCGCCCGGCGATGGATCGTGTAATTGAAAACGATCGCCAGCACGAGGAAAAACATTTTCATGTCGAACGGAATGTTGTTGTAGTACATGTCGGGGTCGGACGAGAAAAGCAGCAGCCCCGAAAACGCCATCAGCACGAGGCCCGCCAGCGTCCACAGGCCGGTGTCCCGGGCGAGTTCCAGCGGCGTCTGACGCGTCATCCCGATCCCCAGGAGCCGAAAATCGACGAGCGCAATGGTTCCGACCGAAAGAGCAAACCCCACAATGTGGATGCATTCGAGAATGGGAAAAGCCAGCTCCGAAGAGTTCAGCGGGTTTGCGATCATCGAGAAGAGACTACCACAGCGACGGGCAACAACCCGGCCAGCCTGCCCGATTCCCGCCGATTTGCAGTCAATTGAAGGATACTCACCGGGCTGTGACCGCGCGGAAACTACTTCCGGGTGATCTCCCGGTGCAATACGAAGCCAATGTCGACCGGCATCGTGTCCATGGAGCGCACCTTCAGAACGGCCTGATAGTAGCGCGGGATGCTCCCGCTGCCCGCTTTCAGTTTCGTCACCAGCCGGCGCGCCAGACCGGCCTCGGTCAACGCCTGCACCGCCGCCGTCACGCTGGATGCCTGGTTGCCCGACAGGTAGAAAATCTCTCCCTTGCCCTGTATCCCCGGCATCGCCCCGATCAGCGCATAAGTCTCCTCGTCATACCCCGGTCGATCCGGGAAAAAGCCGGGCTCGCCGGGCTTTGGGTTCACGTTTCGGATTCCGTTGGCCTCCAGCACAAACGCCGGGTCGGTCGAGAGCGACTGAATTTCGCGATTCGCCGTCGGTGGGCCGACAAAAACGACGTTGTCCATCGAGATCTCCGGCATGGAAACCAGATCGCTCGATGTCAGCAGTACATATTGTTTCCGGGGCGCCAGAAACTGGCCCAGCAGGAAAGCGCCGGTGGCCTCACCCATGCCGGTGAACCCATAGAACGGCGCGGCGTCCGGTGCGTGAAGCGACTGTTTCAACGAAGCGGCCGCTTTTGACTTACCAAGATCGTTCCAGTCGTTCAGCGAGGCGTCGCGAAAAAAGCCGACGCCCGGGATGCGGACCAGTAACGGCGTGGCCAGGCAGACGATCAGCGGCCGGTTCGATGAAAAGATCGGCGCCCACAATTGCTGCAGCTCAGGCGTGGATGCGCCGGGATCTGTCGCGCTTGCGGATAGAGGCTCGTGCTTCACTTTCCAAAGCTGCCATCCGAGAAACGCCGTGGCCGCCGTCGTCAGGATCAGCGCCGCGGCGAGGATCGCGATCCCGTTCCTTGGGAGACTTGCGGTCTTGGGCTCGGGTGCCGGAACCGTCTCGGGCGCGGCCGTTGCCGGACGGGGCTCGAAGGTCAGCTGGAAACCGCCCTTGGGGAGATCCACGACGATCGGGTCGTCGGCGCCCTCGGTGCGATAGTAGTCGGCCAGCTTTTGCCGCACCCTGCCGGAATGCATGCGTACAACCGACTCCTGGCGCGGGTCGTAGGACGCGGGCTTGCCGAACGCATCCACCCCGACCGTATATTCCTTCAGGTGATGCGCGGTACCGGCCAGCGAATGCGCGGCGAGATAGCTCAGCAGGTTGCGCTGCACCTCCGATGTCCGGAAGCTCTTGCTTTGCAGGATTCGCTGGAGCTGGGCCTGCGCTGCCTCCGTTTCCACCAACCTGGGTTCGGGCACCATCCTCGCTGAGGATAGCAAGTTTTCGGGCGGCATATCGGAGCGGGAATTCCGCAGGTCGCGATTCTGTCGGGCTCAGCCGGGTTCCTGCAAGCGGCGGGCCGGGTTATGAACAATATTGAAACGGATGATGCATTCGGAGTGTTTGAATTGCCGATCTGGTTTGCGGGTCGCCGTTGTGCTGGCCGCGGCGCTATCGGCCTGCAACGCGCTGGCCCAGGTTCCGCCGGATATCGAAGCGCAACTGCTGAAGATCGGCCAGATCGTCGATCCGGCCTGCACCGCGAAGATTTACCGGCCACTCATGCCGGCGAACGACGTAAACAGCGGTGTGACGCCTCTCTATCCGGGTATCGCCGTTTCCCGCGACGTCTCTTTCGGGAAGGACCCGAAGGATGTGGTGGACATATTCGCGGCGGAAAAGGGCGGCGGAAAGCGCCCGGTTCTGATCTTCGTTCCTGGCGGTCAGGGCAACAAGATCGAATTGCAGGCGCGCGAAGGAAATGCGTTCTACGACAACATCGGAAGGTGGGGCACGAAGAACGGCATGGTCGTGGTCACGATGCAGCGCCATCCCGGAGCCAACTGGGACGATCCGGCGAAGGACGTCTCGTCGATGATTCAGTGGGTGGAGGCCAACATTTCCAGATACAAGGGCAATCCGGATCGCATGTTTGCCTGGGCGCAGTCGGCCGGCAACGGACCGCTCGGCACCTACGTCGGCCGCCCGGAGTTGTACGGGCCGAAGGGCATCGGACTGAAGGGAGTGATCTTCATGTCCGGGCAATTCAACATCCTGCCGGTTCAGGTCGCCGGCGCGGGCGGACGAGGCGCGGCCACAACGAATGTTCCCGGCAGTTCCTGTGGCAGCGGCGGACCCGGCGCGACGGACGGCTTTCTCCCGGGACGTGCGCCTGGGCAGCCCGGTGGACCGAATCCTCCGGCAGCTGCGGGCGGGCCAGGCGGCGGTGGCGGCGGGCGGGGTCAGCCGGTGGATGCCGCAACCCAACTGGCGCGGTCGACGCTACCCGCATACAAGGCGACGAAGGTCAAAATCCTGCTGGCCACGGCGGAACTGGACCCCGGAATCGCAGACGGGAAGATGGCCCCGTTCAACATCGCCTTCCACGACGAGCTCTGCAAAGCGGGTCCCGACCACTGCCCCACGATGCTGTTCGAAAAGGGCGAGAGCCATATGTCCGAGGTGTTTTCCATCGACACATCGGACAAAACAGTGTCGGACCCGATCCTCCTGTGGATGCGGAAGATCAAGTAAACCGGACTACTCGACGACGCCTTTCCACTTGAAACCGTCGGCGGGCCGGCTGATGCTCTGCATGCGCAGCCGGTGGTCTTCGGGATTCCTGCCGGGATTGCCCGTAATGCTGACCAGATCGCCCGGCCGCAGCGACTGCGCGGTGATGCCGTCGCGGCTCAACTGGCCGCCGCCGCCCCATTCCACCGCCCACCGCTGCAGGACACCTTTGTTGTCTTCGGCCTCAACGTGTACGAACGAATGCGGATTCCGATACAGGAACTGCACCAGCTTCCCCTGGATCGTCATGGTCTGGTCTTCAAAGTAAGTGGCCGCAAAAGAGTGGTGCGCCGATACCGGCGTCACCCCGGCCATCATGGCAATCAACACCGACAGAATCGCTATGCGTCTCATTTGAATTGAATGGCCCTCCGGAGGCACAATTACACAAGCTGTATGTGCGTTTCGGATTTTATCATGCGAACCTCGCAGACCACGGATTCGGCAGGTCAATAGCGGTCGATAACCTGAGTGTTACCTTCGAGACCTTGTAGTTTCAG
>Ga0302319_10008481_pt1 | contig 19974 bp, 20 predicted proteins | sample Bog_T0_2_FD_203319 | JGI IMG/M metagenome (GOLD analysis project Ga0302319, IMG submission 203319) | Peat permafrost microbial communities from Stordalen Mire near Abisko, Sweden - Bog_T0_2 | ecosystem: Environmental > Terrestrial > Soil > Wetlands > Peat | place: Sweden: Abisko, Stordalen Mire... | reverse complement strand
ATGGATGGTGCGGACCCATCGCAACTTCCAGCAGCTCCCCATCGCCGCTCGACTCCATGTGCGCGGGCCGGTTCCAGTTCTCCGGTTTTTCGGCTGCAATCACGCTCATGCGCCGGCCTCCAATCCAGCCGGTCCTGCGATTGCGACCTTATGCGCTTCTGCGCGCTTGAGAACTTCGTCGTGCGCCGTCGGCTCGTACTCGAAGTCATCCGGCTCGACGTAATCCTTGCGCATGGGGTGGTCCTTGAAGCCTTCCCACATCAGCAGGCGCCGCAGGTCTGGGTGGCCGGTGAAGACAATTCCGTAGAGATCGAATATCTCGCGCTCTTGAAACTCCGCCGAACGCCAGATGGGCGTAAGTGAAGGTAATTCGACTTGGTCGGTTCGATTGACGGTATGCATTCGGATGACTACCGGCCCGTGTATCTTGGCGACAGAATACAAGTGATAGACGGCCTCCAGCGAATCGGGCCAGTCGACGCCGGTGACATTCGAGAGATAATCCAGCCTGAGTTCCGCATCGTCGCGCAGGAACTTCGCCACGGCAAGCGCAGACTCAGGCGCGAGTCGCAGCGAATGCTGCAAGGCGGGGTTAGGGTTGGGCGCAATCTCCACCCCTGCGCCCGGAATGGCCGCCTCAATCGCCGATTTGATGTCTTCGAGCGTCTTCAAAACCCTGCTCCGTTAAGTCAAATTCCATCCCACGTGAAAAAAAGCATGATCGTCAGATAAATAGTCATTAGCATATTCCCCAAAAAGAACTCGCAGTTACTGGCAACTCTTTCACTTATAAGATTCTCTTTCAAAGCCTCCTTGATATATTTGACGAATCGACGAGTACTTATCAAGGGGAATATAAACATAATCGAAAGTGCAATGAGTTTAAAAAGAATGCTGAATGAAAACCATTGGAGATATGCTTCATGCCCAAGTTTCAAGAATACGGCAACGCCACACACGGGCAGCAGGTAATATGCGGCCAACAGTTGGCTATAACCTGTCTTTCCCTTCTGGTCAAAATCCCGATCCACACTCTTCATCCGTACCTCCGAACATTCAAGAACCCCTGATTCTGTTTCATTCATTTCCGCACATTCCCTCAGGGGCTAAAGCCCGTATTCTCTATGCTACCTTTGCGGCACGACTGAAGTCGTGCCCTGACACAAAGCGGGTTGTTTAAACGTGCGCCAGGGACATCTCTCAAACAACCTTCAGTCTGTGTGAAACATTTCCTCAGGGGCTAAAGCCCGTATTCTCTATGCTACCTTTGCGGCACGACTGAAGTCGTGCCCTGACACAAAGCGGGTTGATGAAAACCACTCTTGTTTGAAAGTCGCTAGTCTCTCAGCCCCTCAGTCCCTAGTCCTTAGTCCCTCTCACCGAATCACTACCGGCAACGGCCAGACGCCCTTGTTGAAGGCCGGCTCCAGATCGTGCTCTCCCTGCACCGGAACGGGAAACTCGCCCTGCTGCTCGGCATCAAGGAAGCGCGGACGGCCTTCGCCGGTCAAATGCTGGCCGTCGATTTTCTTTTGCAGCGTCATGAAGGCCTGCATCAGCGCCTCGGGCCTTGGCGGGCAGCCGGGAATATGCACATCCACGGGAATGTAGCGGTCGATGCCCTTGAGCACGTTGTAGCCCTGCTTGAAAGGCCCGCCGCTAATCGCGCAGGCGCCCATGGCAATCACATACTTCGGCTCGGCCATCTGATTGTAGAGCCGGACGACCTGGGGCGCCATCTTCTTGGTCACCGTGCCGGATACGATCATCAAGTCCGCCTGGCGCGGCGATGGGCGGAAGACCTCGGCGCCGAAGCGCGCCAGATCGTAGCGCGCCATGGTGGTGGCGATCATCTCGATGGCACAGCAGGCGAGGCCAAACTGCATCGGCCAAATCGAGTTCCGCCGGCCCCAGTTATACAGCTCCTGGATGGTCGTCACGAAGACTCCCTGCTTGCCGAGTTCGATCTTTAGTCCCTCATCCATCGTTCCGCCCCGCTCCACTCCAGTGGTCAGTGAACAGTGATCAGTTGATTCTTCGCAGTACCGTCGTTCGTTCACCGCGATCAACCCTATTCTAAACAGCATATGGAAATCATCCGATTATAAAAAACTGTGCACTGTTCACTGTCCACTGACCGCTGTTCTCACCCCCAGGTGAGAACCCCTTTAGCCCAGGCCCAGGCCAGCCCCTCCACCAACAGCAGCACAAAGACCAGCATCACCACGCAGGCCGCGGCAGGCACTCCGCTGAAGGCCACCGCCATGGGCAGCAGAAAGACCGCCTCCACATCGAAGACCAGAAAGATGATCGCATAGAGGTAATAGGCCGAGTGGAATTGCATCCAGGCATCGCCCGCCGACTCCAGCCCGCACTCGTAGATGGCGTTTTTGACGGCGTTCGGCTTCGCTGGCGAAAAGACCTTCGCCCACAGCCACGCCAGCCCCAGAGGAGCCAAACCAAAGCCCAGCGCCGCCGCAAAGAGAACAGCCAGAGAAAAATATGGATTGCTTGCCATCTTAGAAAAAACGCCTCAGATTCAACGTACCAGTTTGATGGCAGTTTTGGCGACAAAGATGCGCCGCGCCGCTCCGCTCACTTCTATTTTGCCCCATTCATCCCACTCTGTGGGCCGCTCTCTGCTGATGGGGATATTCAAGCCGCTATGATTGCTTCGCGGAGTCACATCCTGGCCGCACTGGGTGGTGCGGGGATTGCACTTTCTGGGTCGGATCGATGAAAGAAAAAATAATGTATCCCCTGGCGCGACGCGGCGCGACTTTTCTCCCGTGAACGTGTCCTAATAGTAGTGGCAGCCGAGCAATTTGGGTTGCCGTACCGGAGCAACGCGGTTGAGAGGCGGAAAACCATGAATTGCAGAAGATGCGTTGGGCACTGGACGAGAGGTCTGGCGGCTCTTGTCGCGGGAGCAGTTTTGCTGGCGCCGGCCTTGCCAGCCGAAGATGCCGCGCCGTCGGCGCAGGCGGTGCGGTTGAGTAGCGTGGAAGGCCAGGTGCGCATCGCCCAGGGCAGCCAGGTGTTGGCCGATCCGGCGCTTGCGAATACGCCGCTCTTCGAGGGCACTCTGGTGCAAACATCCGAGGATGGACGAGCGGAACTCCAGTTTGACAACGGCAGCGTGGTGCGGCTTTCGCCCAACAGTTCGCTCAAGCTGGTGACCTTGCGCGGGCAGGGCGCGCCCGGCGATACGGAGATTTTGCTGGTCGGCGGCTTGGGCTACTTTGAATTGCAGGGCGAGAGCGCGGGCGGTCAGATGCGGGTTCGCTTTGGCGACAGCACAGTCACGGCCAGCGCTTCCGCCGTACTGCGCATCAATCTGGACACCCCTCCGGGAGAATTGGCGATCTTCTCCGGCGATGCTCATCTAGAGCGCGGCGCGGCTCAGTCGCTCGACCTGCACGGCGGGGAGAGCGTGACCCTGAGCAGCGGCAGCGATCCCACGCAGTACGCACTGTCCGATTCGATTGAGCCGGACTCCTGGGATGCGTGGAACTCCGACCGCGACCAGGCGTTGACGACCGAGGCCTCGGCGCGAACCGAAGCGGTAAGCGACCTGCCCAACAACAGCAACCCCGCGTGGAACGACCTGGACGCCAACGGCAACTGGTATGACGTGCCGGGAGAGGGCCAGGTCTGGTCGCCCTATGAAGCCTCCAACGCTGGATGGGATCCTTACGGCAACGGCTACTGGATGTGGACGCCAGGCTATAGCTACATCTGGGTCTCCGGCTATCCCTGGGGCTATATGCCGTACCAATGCGGGGCATGGAACTATTTTGGCGGCTTTGGCTGGGGTTGGGCGCCGGGAAGGTGCAGGCTCTGGTGGGGCGGCGGCGGCTGGATCTCCAACATCGGCTACGGACCGGGCGGCTATCGTCCTCCGCTGCGGCCGCACGGGCCACCCTCGCGCGGAACAAGCGGCAGTTTGCCGAGAGGCGGCGCTCCGATTCCATTGGTTGCCGTCAAACGGCCCCCGTCAAGCGGAGCAGCGTGGCTGCCGGCACGAGATCGCAGCACGGTAGTCACGATTGCCGGACACCAGGTGCAACCGCAGCGTCCGGCCTCGCCACGCCCCGTCTATGACGGATCGACTGGTGGGGCTGCGAATCGCTCTCGTCCGGTTTATGCGGGAGCGAAAACGCCTGCTGGGCAGCGCCCCGATAACGGCCGCAATCCGGGCAGCGCCCCCGCGGCGAAGTCCTCCAGCGGCATTCAGCGTACGACTTCGCCCTCGCCCAGCCACTACTCTTCGGGCGGCGGCTCCTCGCCCTCACCCAGCCACTACTCTTCGGGTGGCGGCGGAGGCGGCGGTAGTGGCGGAGGTGGTGGCGGCGGAGGTTCGCGTGGAAGTGGCGGAGGGCATCGCTAGAGCGTTTGAGCCAATCTGAATACGATATGAGCATCTGCGGTATCCGACCCTAGCCGCAAAAACTAAGACGCGGCGAGGGTGGGGCACCCAGATTTGTGTTAACACTTGAATCGAAAATGCCGGACTCGCAAAGTCTCTCCGGCTGTGCAACTCATCTGCGCGGCCGGACGCGGCCTTCAGGGCAGCGACAAGCGTAGACGCATGGCCGTAACCTCAGCGTGCGTCACGTCGGCAGCGGTGCGGCGGTCGGGGTAGACGTGCGGCTGGCCAAAGCACACCTTGGCTGAAAAGCCGGGAGTATTCAACGTCGTCATCAGGTGAGTGATAAAGAGAGTGTCATCCCCCCAGCACAGCTTCTCCTCCGGGGTGCCGTCCGCGATTACGTAGCGCACGGCGGCGGCTGTAATCTGCGCTCCGGCGGTGGTGGCCGGGTCGATAAGCCGTGAGTGGAAGCGCAGCACCTGATGGCCGTCGGTGCTGGTGCCTTCGGGAAAGAGCAGCACGGGAATCGGCTCCTTGAGCCGTTCGGTCATCTGCGCCGCTACCGAGTTGGCGCTGACCAGGCTCGAGCGGTCAATGAAAATGGTTCCACCGATGCGCGCCGCCTTGCCAAAGAAGGGCCAGCCGCCGATCTCAACTTTGGCGACAAAAAAGCAAGGCATGGCCGCCGAGAGGATGAGAATATCCAGGTAGCTGAGGTGGTTGGCGACAACCAACCCATGCGTGGGCGGCGTCCCTTCCACGCGATAGTGGATGCCCACGACGTTCAGAAATCCGATGCTGGTCTGTTGAACCCACAGTGCGCGCTTCTCCAGCGTAAGCGGACCGCGCAAACGGAGAAGCCAGAAACGAATGATAGAGAGACAGATAGCAAAAATCAGCGCCACAGCGCGCCGGAAGGCAAGAAAGCTCATGGATTTAGCGTACTATGTGATCCCCCATCGCAACAAGGGGACGCTTGCAGGCCTGCTAACACAGGCTCCTCAGACTCATTTCTGGACTTGAAGCCTCTTTTGACGGATGCCGCGCATCGGTCCCATCCGGTACACTGACGATAATCCCGTAACGTCGGCAAGGATGCGCAAATGTCACAGCTCTATGTCTTTGTTCTGGCAGTCATCGTTGTCGTGCTGCTAGCGGTGGCGCTCTATCAAACCACTCAGGTGAAGACGAAGGCTGACTACCTGGTGGCCGGACGCTCGCTGCCGGCCGTCGTGCTGGTACTCACGCTGCTGACCTCTTGGATCGGCGCCGGTTCGCTCTTTGCCGGAGCGGAGAACGCCTACAAGAACGGCTTTGCCGCGCTCTGGCAGCCGGCGGGCGGCTGGCTGGCGCTGCTGCTGATCTACTTCATTGCGCCGCGCGCCCGCAAGTTCGCGCAGTTCACGCTGCCCGATCTGCTGGAGGTTCGCTACAACCAGACGGCGCGCGTGATGGGCACCATCGCTATTCTCTTTGCCTACGTGGGCATCACCAGCTACCAGTTCAAGGGCGGCGGCGACGTGCTGCACCTGATCTTTCCCGACACGGTCTCGCCGGAGCTGGGCACATACATCATCGCCGCGTTCGTCATTCTTACCACGGCGCTGGCCGGAATGTCGTCGGTGGCCTACATGGACGTGGCCATCGGCTCGCTGGTCACGGTGATCTGCATCATCGCCGCGCCTTACCTTTTTTTGCAGGCCGGAGGCTGGGTTGGCCTGCACCATGTGCTGCCGCCTGAGTACTTCCAGGTGCTTGGCAACTACCGCTTCAGCCCCGAACACGTGCGCCAGCCGGTGGCGATGGGCGTCGTTCGCGCGTTGGAGTTTCTGGTGCCAACGATGCTGCTGATGCTGGGCAATCAGGTGATGTACCAGAAGTTCTTCTCCGCGCGCAGCGAGCGGGACGCGCGCATTTCGGTCATTGGCTGGGTCTTTGGCACCGTCCTGCTAGAGACGCTGATTGTCGCCATCGCCGTCTTTGGCCGCGCGCTTTATCCCACCGGCGAGGTGGCGCTCCATCCCCGCGAGATTATCCCCTATACCGCCCGCCACGGACTGCCCGCGGTGCTGGGCGCCGTGCTGCTGGGCGCGGTCTTCGCCAAGGTCATCTCGACGGCTTCCAACTACCTCTTTTCGCCGGCCACCAACCTGGTCGAGGATGTGTATGTGCGCTACATTTCGCCCGGAGCCTCGAATAAACGGGTGCTGATTGTCTCGCGGCTGGCTGTGGTGCTGCTGGGCTGCTGGGCGCTCTACCAGGCGGTCTACGCCGAGAGCATTCTACAAAAAATGCTTTGGGCTTACACAATTTACTCCGCCGCTCTCACCCCCGTGGTGCTGGCGGCCTTTTACTCCAAGCGCGTCACGGCCTGGGGCGCAGTAGCGGCTATCGCCAGCGGCACCGTGGTCACGCTGGCCTGGGATGTGCCAGGGGTGAAGGAGTTCTTTCCGCGGATTCTGGCCGACCGCGACGCCATCTTCCCTGCCCTCTTCGTAGCTGTGGCGGCGATGATCGTGGTGAGCATCTTCACGCCCGCGCCGGCGCAAAAGCAGTTGGCGCAGTTTGCCGATTAGGCTTACACTGTCGGTGTATTTCTTCTGCCGCCATGCCCGTCGCCTTTTTGACGCTCGAAATCCGCATCGAACACGCCCAGTCGCTCAAGGACCGGCGGCAGGTGGTGCGCTCACTCAAGGACCAACTACGCCAGGGCTTCAACGTCTCGGTGGCTGAGCTGGACGAGGCGGTGGTGTGGCAGTCGGCCACCCTCGGCGTCGTCGCCATCTCCCGCTCGCGCGACTACCTGCACGGGCTGATCGAGGAGGTGGAGCGCGCCGCCCGCCGCATGTGCGCCGAACTGAGCGCCGAGCTGGCCGACGCCTTCTGGGATTACATCGAGAACAGTGGTCAGTGAACAGTGGTCAGTGGTCAGGGAAGGCTCCGATCCCTGTTCAGTTCCAGTCATTTAGGGATGATCACGCGGCTGAAGGCGCCGGGCGCTGGTAAACGACCATCCATAAAACTCCGAAGCGGTCGCGGAGCATGGAGAAGCGGATAGCGAAGAAGGTCTCGGCCATGGGCATGAAGACTTCGCCACCCTCCGAGAGCAGGGCATGGACGCGCTCCGCCTCTTCTGAACTGTCAACGGAAAGGGCAAGGTAGGCCGAGCGCATGGGCTGGAAGCGATCCGGCGGAGCGTCGCAGGCCATGAGTGTGGATTCTCCGAACTGGATGGTCGCGTGGAGAATGCCTTGCTCGCATCCCGGTGGGATGCTTTTCGGCTCGGGCATCTCGGCGTAAGTCATGCTGAAGATGATCTTTCCGCCCAGATGCTCTTCGTAATAGCGGAGCGCTTCGGCGCAGTTGCCGCCAAAGTTCAGTTGAGTGGTCAGTTTCATCGCTTTGATCTTCCTTTCGGGGAATGGGATGAAGACTGGAACGGCGCAGAGGCCGCAGAAACACATCACAAATTGGATGCGGGAGGCGCCAGCAGCGGTTCAGTTGCCTTCTGCGATTACATCGAAAACTGAAAAATCGGCGGCCATGCGCTTTGCATCCGTTTCCGCTGCGCTTCATCAGAAGAGAGAATGGGGCATGGGCATATTCTTTTCCCTGACATGAACTTGTTCCCAAATTCAGAGAGGATGGCGCATGAAAAAACCAAGGCAAGAGCAGATGCAGCCCCAAAGCGAGACTGGGAATGTCGATTTGAGCCGACGGGCGCTGATCGTTGCGGTTGCGGGCGCGGCCAGCGCGGCGGTCTTCTGGGCCTTGCGGCGCGGCACTCTTCTGCAGCCGCAGCCTGTCTTGGCCGCGGATGAGCCTGCGAGTGTGACGATTGTGGAGTTTGCGGCAAACGGGAATAAGACCGGCAAGGCAACCGTTGCGCACATCAGCAAATCCGACGACGAGTGGAGGCGGCAGCTTTCGCCGATCTCCTACCAGGTCACGCGCCAATCCGGCACTGAGCGCGCCTACACGGGCGACTCCTGGAACCTGCACGAGCGCGGCATCTTTCGCTGCATCTGCTGCGATACGGCTCTCTTCAGTTCGGAGACCAAGTTTGACTCCGGAACTGGCTGGCCGAGCTTCTGGCAACCGATAGCACGGGAAAACGTGGTGGAAGCGAGCGACTCAAGCCTGGGAATGGACCGCACCGAAGTCTCCTGCCGCCGCTGTGACGCGCATCTCGGCCACCTCTTCAACGACGGACCGCCGCCGACCGGCCTGCGCTATTGCATGAACTCCGCGGCGATGCGGTTCGTGAAGCTGGCTTAGTAGCGGGTCCAAAGATCGATCAGGCATCATAAAACGCAAGCATTGCTTGCATTGCTAGCAGAATGGTGCTATTTTAGGTAAATGGCGACCCTTACCATTCGCAATCTCGACGAAACGGTCAAGCGCAGGCTGCAAGTGCGCGCGGCGCTTAATGGGCGCTCGATGGAGGCGGAGGCGCGGGTTGCGCTTTCGGAGTTTGCAGCGAGGGGCCCGATTGCAGGCTTGTCAGAGATTTCTTCCGAAGCTGCAACGCCAGAAGAAGGCCTGGGAACTGCAATTCACGATCTCTTTGCGCCCCTTGGGGGGATCGATTTCGAGATTCCGCAGCACCGCAACTCCCATCGCCCGATTCCAACATTTGAATGATGATTCTGCTCGACACCAACGTCCTCTCCGAACTCATGCAACTGCGGCCTGAACCGGCAGTGATGGCCTGGGTTGATGCGCAAGAGCCGGAAAGTCTGTGGACCTGCTCGATTGTCGTCGCGGAGGTACTTTCCGGATTGGACCTTATGCCCTCAGGCAAGCGCCGTGAGCAGCTTCGAGAAAAAGCCGAGTTCATGTTCTCGACACTCTTTGACAGGCGAATTTGCGACTTCGATCAGTTGGCTGCAAGGGCTTATGGAACGATCCTGAAAACCAGAAAATCGCTGGGCAGGCCTATCGACGAGATGGACGCATTGATCGCCGCCACGGCTCTGGTAAATGGCGCCACACTGGCCACACGGAACATTCCCGATTTTGAATGTGCCGGCATTCCGTTAGTCAATCCCTGGTTGTAAATCAAAACCCCTACGCGGCTTTTCCCACGGTCGCAGCCTTGTTCAGCCCAGCGGAATGATGCGTGGCGGACCAGACAATCAACGCGACTCCCGCGATCACAGTCCCCACGCTGGCCAGTTGCGCATTCGACAAACCCCATAGAACCTTGGGGTTGCGGCGCACAAACTCAACCAGAAAGCGGGCCGAGCCGCTGAGCAGAAAGTACTGGCCGACGATGGCGCCTGTGGGATGCGGCTTGCCTCCGCGCCACCACAGCCAGCCGCCGATGAGCAGCCCCGCGGCCAGTTCATAGAGCGGCGTGGGATAGACGGGGACAAAGACCGGATCGATGCCGTTGGGGAAGCTCATACCCCAGGGGTGAAATGTATGGGAGAAGAGATGCAGCTGCGTGATGGCAATGCCGTAGCAGCCGTCGCCGGAGAGAAAGCAGCCAATGCGGCCGATGCCGTAGCCGATGGCGGTGGCCGGCGCGGCCAGGTCGAGGGTGCGCAGGCAGCCGATCTTCTCTCGCCAGCCCTGAATCAGCAGGGCAGAGATGCCGAAGACCAGTCCGCCGAACCAGGCGTAGCCGCCGGTATCCCACAGAACGCGCCAGCCCTGATAGCGAAACTCGTCGGGAGTGTCGAGAATGTGCCAGAGCTTGGCTCCAATAATGCCCGCCAGCAGCGTGATGGCCACCATGCCTATCGCGTCGGCGGTAACGCCGGCACGGCGAAAGCTGCGGTCCATGAGGATGGCGGCGGTGATCGCGGCCAGCCAGAGCATCAGCCCGAAGGTTGACTGATCATAATGCCAGAAGTACAAATTGACGTGAATGAAAGGCAGCATACCCCTCAAGTATAGACGCGCAGGCTCTTGTGAACAGGATTTTACACAGGGGGCTTGCGCACCTGCCCCGCACTCAGGCGATACTATGTGCATGGCTTCGATTAACTATCAGGACCTTGAGGTTCTCTTTACCCGTGGGCAGATTGCCGAGCGCGTGGCCGAGATGGGCGCGCAGATCACCCGCGACTTGAACGGCGAGAAGCTGACGATGGTGGGCGTGCTGAAGGGCGCGGCGCCGTTTTTGGCCGATCTGGCGAGGGCCGTGCAGGTGGATGCGACCTTCGACTTTGTGGCAACTTCCAGCTATGGCAAGGGGTTGCGCTCTTCAGGCGCGGTCAAGCTGATCAAGGACCTGGACGAGTCGATTGAGGACAAGAACGTGCTGGTGGTCGAGGATATTCTCGACACCGGGCTGACGCTCACCTACCTGCGCAAGCTGTTTTTGCAGCAGCGGCCCAGGACGCTGCGCATCGCCACGCTGCTCGACAAGCCCTCGCGGCGCATTGAAAAGATCGAGGCGGATTACGTGGGCTTTTCCATTCCCAACCTCTTCGTCATCGGCTACGGAATGGATTACGCAGAGCGCTATCGGAATCTGCCCGACATCTGCCTGATGACGGCCGAGCATCCGGAATAGGGAACGCGGCTTTTCGCCGGCAAGGAGCAAGCCCCGTGACTGCGAGCACACTCATTCAGGACTCTGATCTGGAGTTTGACAACGGGAGCTTCGACGCAGCCGTCTTTGCCGCGGCAACGCTGGCGAGCCGTCAGGCGCTGGCCGCGGTGATCGACCACACGCTGCTCAAGCCCGACGCCACGCGCGCGCAGATCGAAAATCTCTGTGACGAAGCGATCTGCGATCGCTTTGCTTGCGTGATGGTGAACCCGCTGTGGGCGGCGACGGCCGTCAGCGCGCTCTCCGGCACAGGCATTCCGATAGGCTCGGTGGTGGGCTTTCCGCTGGGCGCGTCGCTGGTCTCCACCATGCGCCATGAGGCGGCGACGCTGATTCGCCTGGGTGTGCGCGAACTGGACATGGTGATCCCCATTGGTCAGCTCAAGAGCGGAAATTATCAGGCCGTCGAGCACACCGTTCAAACCGTGGCCAAGACAGCGCACCAACACGGCGCGCTGCTGAAGGTGATTCTGGAGACCGCGCTGTTGAATGTGGAAGAGAAGCTGCGCGCCTCGGAGATCGCCATCCAGGCGGGCGCTGACTTTATCAAAACGTCAACGGGTTTTGCCGCGGGCGGCGCAACCGCGGCGGATGTGGCCTTGATGCGCGGCGTGGCAGGCAACCGCTGCGGCGTGAAGGCAGCGGGCGGCATCCGCACCCTGGCTGATGTGAAGGCGCTGCTGGAGGCCGGAGCCAACCGCATCGGGGCGTCGGCCTCGGTGGCAATTGTGCGGGAGCTGGAAAAGCAGGGGTTAGGGAACAGAGATCAGGGATCAGAGATCAGGATTTCATCTTCATGATGAGTGGTATGAGCGATCTTTCTATTCCCTATTCCCAGTTCCCTCTTTCCCTGCACTGCTATGATTTTCTTCAACGCCTATGCCCGACACTCCACCATCTTCGCGCGCTGCATCCGAGTTCGAGGGCGATTACCGTCCGGCTGACTCGGCCGTTTCCGGTTCGCACCTCGATCTGGCGAATATCCGCGTGGAGCCGGCGGATGCGGCCTATCTGATGCAGTTGGCCGACGCGCTGAACACCACGCTGGACCTGGAAACGCTGCTGCGGCGCACCTCGGAGCTGGTGCACGTCGTGATTCCCTACCGCCTCTTCGCCATTCTGCTGCTCAACGACCACACGCGCGAGCTGCGGGTGCGCTTCCAGATTGGACACACGACCGACATGGAGAAGTTGCGCGCTTCCATGAACCGGGGGGCGGTCGGCCAGGTGGCGCTCACGCGCCAGCCGGTGCTGTTGAACGATATTTTGAGCACGGAAGAGTACATTCCCGCAAATCCCGAGGTGCGCTCCGAGCTGGCGGTGCCGCTGATCGCCAAGAACCGGCTGATCGGCGTGTTGGACATCGAGAGCGAGCAAGCCGGCTACTTCCGCCCCGAACACCTGCGCCTGCTCACGCTGACCGCCTCGCGCATTGCCCAGGCGATTGAAAACGCACGGCTTTATGCGCGTGTCTCTCGCCAGGCGCAGACCCTTACGGTGCTGAACGAGATCGCCACGGAGCTGACTTCGATTTTGGAGTTGGACCCGCTGTTGGAACGTGTGGGGCAGGTGCTGCGCCGACTGATCGACTACCAGATGTTCGCCATCATGCTGCTGGACGAGAAGGGCGAGACGCTGATTACCCGCTACGCATGGCGCTTTGGCCATGCACACACGCCTCTGCGCCAGATTCCCATCGCCACTGGCCTCGTGGGCGCCGCGGTGCGCGAGTGGCGCATGGTGAACGTGCCGGACGTGCTCCAGGACGCGCGCTACCTTCCCATGAATCCCGAGACGCGCTCGGAGCTGATTGCGCCGCTCTTTCACAAGGGTCGCATTATTGGCGTTCTGGACCTGGAACACACGCGTGCTGGCTTCTTTAACCTGGAGCACGAGCGGATGTTGACCACGCTGGCCGCGCAAGTGGCCATCGCCATCGAGAACGCGCGGCTTTACGAGGCTGTGCGCTCGCAGGAGCAGCAACTGGAGCGCGATATGACCATGGCGCGCGAGGTGCAACTGCGGCTACTGCCAACCGCGCCGCCGCAGATGGCCAACGCCGAGATGGCGGCGCATTTCCTGCCGGCGCGCGCCATCGGCGGCGACCTCTACGATTTTGTGGAGTACGGCGCCGGGCAGACTGCCATCATGCTGGGCGATGTGAGCGGCAAGGCAGCGCCGGCGGCGCTCTATGCAGCTCTGGTGAGCGGCATCATGCGCTCGGCGGCGCAGCATCGGCCTGCGCCGGCCCAGATGCTGGCCCAGCTTAACGACGCGTTGCAAGATCGCAAGCTGGAATCGCAGTACGTGACCATGCTGTTTGTCCTCTGGAACGATGAGAACCGCACCCTGCGCGTGGCCAACTCGGGCGCGGCGCAGCCAGTCTTCTGCCGCCAGGGAGAGTCGTCCACAGTGCGCGCCGAGGGCTTCCCGCTGGGTATGTTTCCCAACGTAAGCTACGATGAGCTGGAGTTAGCCACCGAACCGGGAGATGTGATTGCCTTTGTCTCCGACGGCGTTCTGGACGCGGAGAATGCGCAGGGCGAGATGTACGGCCCGGAGCGGCTCTCTAGCCTGCTGAGCAGCCATTTCGACCGCTCCGCTGAGCAGATCGCCGACGCCATCCAGAGCGACGTCAGCCGCTTTGAGGGTGAGCAAGACCGCTTCGACGATGAGACGATCATTGTGCTCAAGGTGCGGTAAGGACAGTGATCAGTGAACAGTGGGCAGTGGGCAGTGGACAGGAATACTTCAACCGGCACATGAAGTAATATCACGTAACCTATCAAAAACAAAAGAAAAAGCCCCACCCTTTTGATGAAAAGAACACCGCAAGGATGGGGCACATTGGAAGCACAAAAACACCCTAGAACATATTCCAGAGCGACTGGTTATATACGGCGTGGTGGAATTGCACCTCGGAGCCTTTGACAATCGTTCCCAGTTCGCGCGGTGAGCGGTTGGCGACTGCCTGCTTCAGCTCCGCATAGCGGCCTTGCACGTCCTTGCCCAGAATCTTCGCGATCCAGGCCGACGACTCGAAGTCCGTGATGGCCTTCTGGATGTTGTCGGGCAGGTAGCCGCCGCCGGAGCGGAGATTCTCTGCTTTCGATATCTCCCCATCGAGGCCGGTCTTGAAGATGCCGTAGAGCGTGAGGTAGGGATTGGCGTCGGGTGCAACCGCGCGCACTTCGGTGCGCATGGAGCGATGGTTGCCGATGGGTACGCGCACCATGGCGCCACGGTCAACGGCCGAGGCGCGAATCTGGTTGGGCGCTTCAAAGTGCGGATCGAGCCGCCGATAAGCGTTCACACTGGAGTTGAAGACCAGGCACAGATCCAGCGCGCTGGTCAGGATGCGATCCAGGAAGTTCCAGCCGAAAGAGGAGAGCTGTTCTTCGCCCTTTTCATCCCAGAAAAGGTTGGCCTTTCCCTTGGAAACCGATACGTTGGTGTGCATGCCGCTGCCGTTGACGCCCACGACGGGCTTGGGCAGATAGCAGGCGGTGAAGCCCATGTTGTTGGCGATCTGGCGGGTCAGCAGCTTGTAGAGCTGAATCTGGTCGGCCGCGCCCACAGCCTCGGCGTAGCTGTAGTTGATCTCATACTGGCTGGGCGCAACTTCCGGGTGATCCTTCTCGTTCTGGAAGCCCATGGCGCGCTGCACTTCAGCCGAGGTGTCAATGAACTGGCGCAGCGGATCGAGGGGCAGCGAGTGATAGTAGCCGCCGGAGGAGATGAACTCGAACTTGCCGGTCAGGTGGTAGTTGGCCTCGGCGTCCTTGCCGGCGAAGAGGAAGCCCTCGATCTCGGTAGCCGCATTGAGGGTGTAGCTGTTCTTCTTGAACTGCTCATCGGCATAGGCCTTAAGCACACCGCGCATGTCGCCCGAGTAGGTGGTTCCGTCCTTGTCAATGACGTTGCCGAAGACCAGAACCTTGCCGTTGCCGAAGACGTCGGCGGGCACCCAGTAGAAGGCGCTCCAATCGATGCCTAGCCGCAGATCGCTCTCTTTCTGCGCCGTGAAGCCGCGGATGGAGGAGCCGTCGAAGGTCAGGTTCTCGTACGCACCGAGCAGGAACTTCTTGTCGTAGTCGAGCAAGTGAAGCCGGCCCTCGAGGTCCGAGAAGAGCACGGTCACCGCCTTGATCCGCTTTTCGTCGGTCAAGTACTTCAACCGTTTTTCACGAATCTCGTTGGCCGCAACGCGATTGGCGCGGTCGGCTTTGGCTTGCAGGTTGAGTTCTTCCAGCTCTTCATAGCTCAGAGCCAGAAAATTGCGATAGTCAGTGGACATTGTTCTCCTTTTTGGACGCAACGGTAAGGGTTAGAGGCTTCGTCTAAATTATAGAGTCTCGGTATAAGGAACCCATGAAGATTTCCCTTGGGGCCGGTGGAAAAATCGTCCTAATAAAAGGAAATCTAGGCGGTCAGCCGCTCGAGCTGGTCGGGCTTGACGATGGTCAGGCTGGAGCCTTTGATCGTGATCCACTGGTCGCGGCGGAACTGGTTGAGCAGGCGGGTGACGGTCTCGCGCGAGGTGCCGGCCATGTTGGCGATCTCTTCGTGCGTCAGGGCCATGGTAAAGCGCAGTTCGTTCTTGCCGTTGCCGGAGGAGCGCGCCCAGTCGAGCAGCAGCTTGGCCAGCCGGCCGGCCGCCGAGCCGGAGAGCGCCAGCCGCTTGGCGTCGTGAAAGACGGTGAGGTATTCGCCGGAGAGCGACTGCGCGGCGTGCATGCTGGCGATGCCGTGGCGGCTGAGAAAGTCCACAAACTCCTGCTTGCGCACGGTCTTCACCTGGCAAGGCTCGATGGCTTCGGCGGTGACCTCGTGGGGCACATCGGCCAGCACCGCACTCAAGCCCATCACGTCGCCGGGGCCGGCGATCTTGAGAATCATGGTCTTGCCTTCGCGCGAGGTGGCGGATATCTTAGCCTGGCCGTAACAGATGACAAAGACATTGCGCGCTGGATCGCCCTCGGCAAAGAGCTTGGCGCCGCGAGCATGGTTCATCATGATCCCGATCCTGTCGTAATCAGCGAGCGCTTCGGGCGTGAGATTGCAGAACATCCGCAAATGGCGATGCTCGCAGTTCACACAATCTTCCGGGGGGTGATGGGGATGAAAAGTGGCCATGGGTTCGCAGCCGTGCAAACTGAGTATATCGCACTTTGCCGGCGCAAGGCAGAGATTTTCCCTCAATCTCCGGCACGGCCCTGAAAAGCCTCGCTGCACGAAGACCCATTAAGACAAAAACAATCCATCCCCGGCCTGCTATGCCGCGGAGCTACTCCTCTGAAGCTTCCCCGCGTAACTCAGACAGAAGGTGCAATAGGCGCGGGAAACCTCGCGAGCCAATTCCTCCAGCAACCGCAGCCGCAGCTGCGGAAAGCTGTCAAGGGCCTGCTTGAGCGCCTCGATGGGCAACAGCAGGAGTGAACCGGCGGTCTGCGCCGCCATCGTGTATGCGTGATGGCCGTCCCCCAGTGCGGCAGCCAGCTCCACCATCTCTCCAGCGCAGGCCGGCGTGAGCGCCAGCCTCCTCTGCAACTGCCCAGTCTGGCGCAGAAACTGGCCTGAGAGCACCAGATAAAGCCCCCGGCAAGGCTCGGATTGGCGAAAGACCACCTCGCCAGCCAAAAAGCTGAGGCTCCGGGCCGAAGCGTTCAGCAGCGACCAAGTGGCCGGCGGGCACTCCAGCAGATCTGTCACGGAATGAGCATGGACGGCTTCTATGCGCCGGAACAGGCTCTCCGCCAGTTTGGTTCTATCAGCCGCGGTCTTTGCGCCAACCCCGCTAACGCCGTGCTTCAAGGCCGCGCCCCGCCGGCCGATCACTGGCGGGCGATCGCGTCGTACGAGCCGGGTTTGCGGAGATCTGGGTTTCTTCAACGGCAAATTACTCTCAAAAAAGGAAATAGGGCAGATCCAGCGGATACCGGATATCTGCCTTCAGGATATTGAGTCTGCGCCCTTGCAAAGGAAGTAGCAGTGACCGTATGCACTCCGCACTGTGTTTGTGGTCACACGACAGGCCTCAGGAGCCGGGGACGGCCCTGCTGTTGGAGGTTGGAGGTCGGCTACTTCACCGGCAAGCCGGCATCGGCGGACGCGGGCAGAGTGTGCGTATCCCACCACTGCTGCACTACCTGGGTCTGCCAGCGGTCCGCGCGGCCAATCCACAGTTGCGCATTCATGTCGTAGCGCGCCAGGTTGTTCGGCAGCCAGTAGGGGCGGTTATCGCGCAGCCAGGCCTGCTGGTAGAGGCCGCGCAGCAGCGCGTAGCCGTCGCGAATGTCTACCATCCGCCCGTTGTACGAGCTGATGGTCCACAGCATCTCCCCGACTTCACTCTGGCGGCTCTGGTCGGCGGCCAGCGCACGCGACTGGTTGTAGATCGCCACAGTGTCGTCGGCGGCCTGGAATTTTAAGCCCACAAAGTCGATGCGCCGCGCGCCCAGCTCCAGCGCGTCGAGGGCTTCAGGGTTTTCAAGAGTGCGATTCCCTTCCCTGGCCGCCGCCCGTGCCTCGGCGACAAGGCTAATGGCGCGCTCGGCGCTGAGGCGCAACTGGCTCACCACTGGGCGCAGCTTGACCGCCACGCGCTCGCCCTCCGGCGAAAATGGATCGACCCAGAAGTAGATGTCAAGGGCGTCGCCTAGCCCGGCCTTCTTGAACACATTGTGCGCCGCCATCAGCTCGCGCTGCGCCTGACTGATCTTGCCGGTGGGGTCGCGATGAAAGGCCTGGCCAAAGGAGGCCGTGAACTTCTGCTCGGAGCTTTCGCCCGCCTGCCAGCCGGCCGCCGCGCCAAAGAGCACGCCAAACCAGTTCTCGTCGAAGATGCCCTCGCCGTCGTCGTTCCAAACCGTATTGAGCAGGCCGGTTGCGCCCAGCGCCTGGCCGTCGCGCGCGAAGGCGCGAATGTTTCCCAGCGCCTCGTTGTTGTTGGGGTATAGGCGATTCCAGTTGTTCACGCCGGGCGAGACCCAGGTCTCCAGGCCGGCCTTGGTGAATGGCAGAATCGCGTCGGTAAAGCTGGGCTTGGCGTCGTACCCCCAGGGCACGGCGATCATGTCCTTGGGCAGTGTGCCCACCAGCTCCGGCGAACTGACCGCGATATCGCCCCAGAAGAGGAGCCGCTTGTGGTTGGGCGCGAGCGCCGTGTGAATCTGCTTGAGGAAGTCGAGATAGACCGCGCCAAGCCCTCGCTGCTGCACCGCATCATGCGTCCTGCCCAGCCCCAGCTCGAAGGTCTCGTCGGCGCCGATGTGCGCGTAGGGGCCGGGGAAGACTTTGGCCAGCTCGCTGAACCAGCCGCTAATCAGCGGCAGTGTGGCGGCATCGCCGGGAGCCAGAACCGCTCCGTGCGGCGTCTCGCCCAGCGCCGAGAACTGCTCGAACTTGAGTACGTTGTGCAGGTGGCCAAAAGACTCCTGCTCGGGGATGACGGTGATGTGGTATTGCGCTGCGTAGGCCACCAGTTCGCGCGCCTCATCGGCGGTCATGGCGCCGCCGGGAACGGCCGCAACGGGCGAGGAATCGTAGGCGAAGGTGTGCTCGAAGTAGGGCGAGAAGGTGTTGACTTTGTAGGCCGCGAGGGTGCGAATCTCGCGCTTGAGGAACTCCATATTGGGCAGCGGGCCGCGCGACCAGTCGTCGGAGATGCCGCGATGCGCCATCGCCGGCCAGTCGCGAATCGTAGGGACGAGAAGCACGGTGTCCTCGCCGCTGCCGCGAATCAACTGCTTCACTGTCTGCGCGCCATAAAAAAGGCCGACAGAGCTCTCGGCGATCACGGCCAGGCCGCCCTTCCCGTCAGGCATGAGGATGTAACCCTCGTCGTGCATTGCAGGGTCGAAAGTCAAGCGATTATGCGCCAGCAGCGCCTTCGCCTGGTTGGTATCTGCTCGCAGCAGCCAGATGCGAGTGGCTTTGTCGATTGCTGAATTGCTTTTGGGGAGTTGCTCGGATAAATCCTTACCCGCAAAAGAATCTTCTACATTCTTGTCTGCGGAAACAAGCAAGCCGGTCTTCCCAATCGAAGTCGCTTGCACCGCCGTGCACTCCCGCACCGCGGGAACCAGATGCATATCGGCGCAGGTGGGCGCGGCGGCATGGGTGGTTTGGGCAAACGCGCCCGCTCCGGCGCAGAAAATAAGCAACGGTGTCACAACCAGGCGAAGACGCATACAGACTCCCTCGACAATCAGCAATCGCAACCAATGCTAACGCATCGCTGCCACTCTTGTGAAATGGAGCCTGGTGCGGTTGAAGCGGCAGGCTCGCCGATGAGAGTCAGCCTACTCTCGCCACAATGCGCTATGCTGGTTTTCGGTGAGAGGCGAGGCGTTGACAGAGGAAATCCAGTCAATAAGAGTGCGGCGGAGCGTGCAGGTGCGCGGCGTGGTGCAGGGCGTGGGCTTTCGTCCCTTCGTCTACCGGCTGGCGCAGGAGGAGGCTCTCACTGGCTTCGTCGGCAACGATACCGGCGGGGTGACGCTGGAGATCGAGGGGCCGGAGGAGCGCGTCGCCGCCTTTCTTCGCCGTCTGCGCCGCGAATCGCCGCCGCTGGCGCGCATCGATTCGGTCACTGTGAGCGAATTGCCTGCGGCTGGCGAAGTTCTGGCTGGGCGGACGGAGTTTCGCATCGTATCCAGCGAGTCGGGCGGCAGCGTGAGCACCGGGATTCCGGCGGACGCGGCAACCTGTCCAGATTGCCTGCGAGAGCTGTTTGATCCTCAGGACCGCCGCTTCCTCTATCCGTTTTTGAATTGCACCAACTGCGGGCCGCGCTTCACCATCACGCGCCGCATCCCTTACGACCGCCCGCAGACTTCGATGGCGAAATTTCATCTGTGCCCGGAGTGCCAGCGGGAGTACGACGACCCCCTGAACCGGCGCTTTCATGCGCAGCCGAATGCCTGCTGGGTCTGCGGCCCGCAGGCCTCGCTCTTGCCGACGGCAGGCTCTGCGGCGATCTACGGCGATGATGCTGTCGCGCAAACCATCGAATTGCTTCTAGCCGGCCAGATCG
>Ga0302319_10008480_pt1 | contig 19977 bp, 17 predicted proteins | sample Bog_T0_2_FD_203319 | JGI IMG/M metagenome (GOLD analysis project Ga0302319, IMG submission 203319) | Peat permafrost microbial communities from Stordalen Mire near Abisko, Sweden - Bog_T0_2 | ecosystem: Environmental > Terrestrial > Soil > Wetlands > Peat | place: Sweden: Abisko, Stordalen Mire... | reverse complement strand
GAAAAAAACACGATCGGGATCAGCGCCCACAGGACCAGGAATTCCGGGAACGCATCACCAGGCCGGGTTACTCCGATCTTTTTTGCTGTTTCCGCTCCGGTGCGGGCATGGCGAATTCGCCACTCGATAATCGACACCCGAACTCCGTCGACGAGTGCCCGGATTGCGATCACAGTCCAGGGCATCGTTGCGAGCAAGACCACCACGAGGTAGTACCAGGGAGGCTGCTCGTGCTGGTATTTATTGGTCGCAAATCTCTCCAGGTTGTGTTCGAGGAAGAACTCCTGGAAGAAGGTCGGATTCTGGTGCTGGACCGCAATGAACCATGGCAAAACGATCGCGAAATAGAGGGCAATGCCAGGCCACCACAACGACTTCCAGAAGATCCACCACTCCCTGCGCAGCGCGGCAAAGCAACCGACAATCACCAGGACCAGGAACGGAGCCACCGGCCCTTTTGCCAGTGTCGCGACCGCAGTGAAGAAATAGATATCAAAGAGCCAGAATTTCGACTTCGTTTCGTACCAGGCGTACCATCCAAGCAGGCCGATCGAAAGCGGAGCCGCCAGTTGCATATCCGTCGAAGCTCCGCGTGAAAACCCGAGTATTCCCACGCAGGCTGCGGTAATCAACGCGGCATCCAGATGACCGCCCGGGCGAAATCGCCGCATATGCAAGTAGGTCAGACCTACAAGCCACAAGGCAAAGCTCACCGACGGAAGCCGCGCCACCCAATCGTAAACTCCAAACTCTTTGAAGACGTACATCGCTCGCCAGTAATAAAGTGCGGGCTTCTCAAGCCAGGGCCGGCCGTAAAGATAAGGTGTGACACATGCGCTCAGTTGCTCTCGAAGCGTGTGAGCCCCATTGAGCTTTTGCAGCATTTCGTGAGCGATCTGCGCGTAGCGTGGCTCATCGGCCCCCACCAGGCCCATTCCCGCGCCGCCGAACCAGGGAGTGACACCATAAAACAGAAAAAAGAACATGAAACCGAAGAGGCTGACTACCTCCCAGCAGGTCGCGGACGAAGGCATCTGCCAGCGGGGTCGTACAGTCGAAATTGATTGCGGCAGAGGATTCTCCACTGGGTTCAGTCCCAAGTCACACATCTAGATTCTAAGAAACTTCAAGGCCAAGGAGGGGGTAGGTTGGCCCGACCCTTAGGCTACCAGATTTGAAGAAACCTGCCATTGCGTTCGAAAGTCAATTCAGACAGTTGCGAGGGTCCGTTCGATTGCATCGCAGGCCAGCCTCAATGAATATTCCCCTTGAATTCTCGTTCCGGCCCTGGTTGCATGTGCTGCAAACCGCTCATCTTCAAGCAGCCTTCCCAGCGCTTTCGCAGCCGTCCGCTCGGAAAAATCCTTCCTCGCCAGGCACAATCCCGCTCCCAGACGCTCGATTCGGGCTCCGTTATCCGGCTGATCCCAGCCATACGGCACAATCAGCTGTGGACGGCCTGCCCGTAGAGCCTGCCCGGTCGTGCCCGAACCGCCCTGATGGACAATCACGGCTGCGCGGGGAAATACCTGGGAATAGGGAGCATAGTTCAGGGCCAGGAAATCACCCGTCGGAACTCCGTCCCGGGATCTGGCTCCCAGTAACAGCGCCCGCTTTCTCAGTTGTCGAGCCGCTGCGAGGCTTGCTTCATAGAAGTTGCCCGGGTGATGGACCGCTGTTGATCCGAGCGTAAAGACTATCGGGGCTTCTCCGGCGGCCAGAAACTCCGCCAACTGAGGAGAGTCACCCGTTCCCGGAGCCGCGCGGTCAAAGAAAACAAAGCCCGGCTGGAGTGTTTGCTTCGGCCAGTCTGGCTGCAAACGCGCGAGGTCGGTCGAGAAAAGTGCGAGGACCAGATCTCGGGAGAATTTGTCCCGAAAGACTGGATCGCACTGGACTGGCAACCCAATCTCGCGTCGCAATTGGCGCACCGGCTCCCACCAGTGCCGGGACGCCAGTTTGCCCGCCTCCAGAATAAGCCTGTTCAGCATCCATCCTGCCCTGCGAAGCCTGTAAACCTCGGGAATATTCACCAGCAGGGAGGGATCGTGGGCTGAGAAGAATGATGTGGGAGAAAGAATTTCGGAAACCCACTTCAGCCCCAGTTTTTCCGCCACCAGCGGAGCGGCGAAGACCAACTCGCCTGCGATCATCAAATCCGAGTTCTCAGCGGCGGCCAGCAGATCTTCGTAAGTGTCGCGCAGATGCGGCAAGATCAGTTTGCGGAACAGAACTTCGGGTCCGCTTTTCAGGTCCTCGCATTGCGCTATAAGATCCTGATCCGTCGGGTCCCAATTGGGGCGAAGGGATCGAAATTCCAGTCCCAGCTCTTCTATTTTTTCCCGGTAGAAGCCGGTCGAAGCGACGGCGACGCGATGTCCGCGGGCTTGAAGCTCTAAACCCAATGCCAGCGTCGGATGCAGATCCCCCAGCGACCCGATCGTCGCCGTCAGGATTCGCTTCGAGCTTTTCACTTCCGGCAGGATTCCATCTCCCGCCGCAGTTCGGCGAGAATCTCTTCCGTGGCCCGCTCCATTGGCCCATCCAGTGTGCAGCCGGCAGCGTTTTCGTGGCCGCCACCACCGAGGCGCGCGCTGATTTCGGCTACATTGACCTTGCCTTTGCTGCGCAGGCTCAGCCTAATACGTCCCTCCGGCAACTCACGCAGGAAGACGGCCGCCTCGACGCCGGCGGTAGAGAGCGCGTAATTCACGACTCCTTCGCAGTCTTCTTCGACTGCCTCGGCGCTCAACATATCCTGGTGCGTCACCCACAGCCAGGCGAGCGGACCGTCCCTGCGCAGAGTGCTGAGCGCCTTGCCGAGCAGCAGCATCTTCGAAAACGGATTGGCGAAATACACATCCCGCGCAATCCGAACCGGATCGGCTCCGGCGGCGACAAGTTCTCCGGCCAGCGTGAATGTGTTCGCGTGGATGCCGCCGTAGCAAAAACCTCCAGTATCCGTGAGCAAGGTTGTATAAAGGCAGGTGGCCATCTCGGGAGTCACAGTGCAGCCGGCTGCCTTCACCATTCGATGAACCAGTTCTCCCACCGAACAGGCATCGCGGTCAATCCAGTTCAGTGCGCCAAACTCCTTGCCGCTGGCATGGTGGTCGATATTGATGTGGAACATCCGCTCCAGGCCGCGAAGGCGCGTTCGCTGCAAGCCATCGCATTCCAGAAGAATCACGGCATCATATGGTCCATGCACCCGCATCACATGGCGAATCTCGCTTGCGCAAGGCAGCCCGCGATAGACCGCCGGAACCCGGTCGGCAGCGACGATATCCGCCCGTTTCCCCATTTGCCGGAGCAGCATCCCCATCGCCAGCATCGATCCCACGGCGTCGCCGTCTGGACGCGAGTGCGAACACACCAGAAACCGCTCGCCTTCCCGCATTGCGGTGAGAATTGCCTGCATCGGACTTTGCGCTACCTGAGCTGGCGTGTCCGCCTGGGGTTCGATTCCAGACAGAACATTCCCTTCAGCCTCTGCAGAGGTTCTGTCGTTCGGGTACGAGATGGATTGCTGCGTCGCCATATCAGTCGTTTTCAGGTTTATTTGAGAGAAGACGCATCGGCGCCAGCCTTGTCACTGCCGCCTGATTCCGGCGCTACGCTCGGCGGCACAGCTTTCTGACGCTTTTTTGCCCGGCCCAGCAATTCGTCAATGCGGGTCTGGAACTTCTCCGACTTGTCGACGTGAAAGCTGAGATCGGGAATGCGTCTTGTGCCCATGCGTTCCAGAAGTTCGTGGCGGATGTATCCTTTCGCTGCTACAAGTGCCGCAACCGTGTCCTTTTCCGCTTCTTCGCCTCCGTCCACCGCGATGTAAACCCGTGCCGACTTGCTGCCGGGATCCATCGCTACTTCAGTGACATAGCAGAAAGCGATTCTGGGATCGGAGAGTTGGCCTTCCAGCATAGTTCCGATCTCTTCGCGTAACGTCTCAGCCACCCGATTTCTGTGGTAAACACGCGATCTTGGTTCGGCCATGGCATTCCTCCCGTTTCCTCTTCAGGTAAACCCCATAGGATACCAGAGGTCGCGGTGGTCAACCCTCGACGAAATCCCACCAGGAGTCGGCAATCTCCGCGCCAAGTTCGCGCACCATGCGCTGGGCAGCTTTATCGACTTCTTCGATCTGTCCGCGCAGATAGTCGCGTGAACTGGAGATGGCCACAATCCCGACGGTCGCGCTTTGCCAGGTTACGGCCTCATCCAATTCGGACACCGACACATTGAAGCCCTGGCGAATCTGATCTTTGAGCGAGCGAACGACCTGACGCCGGTCCTTGAGCGAACGGGCGTGGTCGATGCGGATTTCGAGAGTCAGTTGGGCAATCGGCATGTAAATAGGCTAGGTGCTAGAAAGTGCTGCGCGGCGAAGGGTGAGCACTGTAATGTCGTCGTCCTGACCGAAGTCGACGGCCGCTTGAGTCGCCTGCTCGGCGGTTGGTTTCGAGGCGAAAAGAGATTTGAGGCGCTCAAAGCTGTAGAGTTCGCCGGTGGCGTTACGCGCTTCGAGAAGACCGTCTGTATACAGAGCAAGATGCTCCGACCGCGCAAGCATCAATTTTTGCTCCTCATAGGTCGCAAACGCTGTCAGGCCGAGCGGAAACGCTCCGGGCAGGCTGAGTTCGCGATCATTGATGAAGGGTGAAGTATGGCCGGCGCTCGCGAGTACGCAGGAACCGTCGGCGTCAAGACGCAGCGCGATAGCAGTAGCGAAGCCGCCCTGCAATCGTCCATGCAGGCGGCGATTCAGGCCGGCGAGGATCTCAGCGGGACTGTTGGTTACCTCTGCAAAGGTGCGGATCGCTCCGACAATGAGTGAAACCGCCATGGCTGCCTTGAGCCCCTTGCCGCTTACGTCGCCGAGCACGATCAGCGTTGACCCTCCAGGCAGAGGTATGATCTGGAAGAAGTCGCCGCCGACTTCGCTGGCAGGTTTGTAGGCCGAAGTGAGCGTATAGCCGGGGATCTCAGGCAAATCTTCGGGAATGAGCAGCTGCTGCAATTCCCGTGCGTTCTTGAATTCCTGCTCGATGGCGGCCTGGCGCTGACGCTCTTCGGCCAGATAAAAATAAACCGCAAAGACCAGGGCGACGAGCAGCAATGACGACGAAAGCGTCGCCGCATTGATAGGGCTGCCATTGACGAAAAAGAGGGGTGCAATAAGCTTGTCGCCGAGGGTCCAGTGCGTGTATCGGCTGCCTTGCTCCAGCGCGCTTCGAAGCACGGGAATTAAGTTCGAAACCAAAACGCAGATCGCAACCAGCCATCGCGAGACCGATAGCTTGCGGCCGCGAAGCACGCCGTAGCCGACCAGCACAAGAGAAGTCAGCTGGAGCGTTGTGAAAATCCCCGTGAAGATCGCATCTGCCCACTGGACCTGAACCGTCCACCATCTCGGCACGAAAGGAATTACAAGCACCAGCAATCCATCCAGCGAAAAGTCCGTCATTTCAACGAAAGCAATAATGCGGATGACTTGCAGAAAACGGGGGTTCTCATCAAGCCTGAGCAGGAGAACCAACACATACCAGAGGGAAACCTGGATGACCCCGAAGAATGGCTGCGCCAATCCCAAAGCAATGTTCGTGGGAAATGGGAATCGCGAATTCAGCAGCAAATCAATGAAGACAGGGGAGATTGCGTAGCAGGCCATCCAAAAGGCCAGCCACTGGCGCCGGTCGCGCAACCACACCAGCAGGCTCAACACGCTCGCCAGACAGTACATGGATACCATTCCGAGGCGAAACTGGTTTCGCTGTAACCAATGGAAATCGGAAGCATCCTTGAGCGCAATGATCGCTTCCCTGCTGCCAATCATCGGCAGGGCGTTGAAGCCGCCCTCTTTGCCCGTATCGAATGAAGCCAGGGGAACCTTGTACACCCGGAAGGCCAGGACACCGGAATGCACGGGACCCAATCCAAAGGTTCTGGGAGGCGGCCTGAAATGCCACACCAGGTGGGGCGGAAAACTTCCGTCACGGCCCACAAGCATGCCATTCCAATAGATCTCATACGCATCGTCGACCGGTGGGATGAACATGGCAATATCCGGAGGCACTCCTGGAGCAAGATTGAGAGTGATGCGGCGCCGGTACCATGCAAAACCGGTGTAAGCTTCGTGACCCTGCGCACCCCAGGTCCTGTCTGCGGTCAGTTGCTCCCAGCCATTTTGCCCGATTGCGTCGTCAATCGCCGGAGTTGCCCAGGCAATATTGTCGCCAAGATGAAACTGCCACTCGCCATCGAGTGGTGCAGCCCCTTTGCCCAGGCCATCGATCGTCAACTCCGGTGCGTTGCTTGAAATTGTAGAGGCATGCGCAACTTGCGCGGGCAGAGCCAGTGTCCACAGTGCTGTAAGGCAGACTGGAACCGCGCACAGCGCTATGCGAAGCCTTCGGAAAAGCATGAGGGAAGGATAACCGACGCAGGGCGTTCGAGATAGCACCGCGTGCGCTTCGGGGAGCTAGTTAAATTTTGCCAGTTGGGCTGCGCTTGGCTTTGGCGTGAGCAGGCTGACGACGATCATTGCAGCAACGGCGGCGAAGAGCGCCGGGAAGATTGCGTCTCTTTGCGAAATGATCTGCGGAAACAGCGACTTGACTGCGGGCTGATCCCAGACAACCGTGACGACAGTGCCGGTGCCGATGGCCGCGACCGCGCCCCAGGGCGTAACGCGCTTTGAATAAAACGCGGCAAGAATCACCGGCGTGAGAGCGGCAGAGTAGACGGTGTAGGCGTAGAGCATCTTTTCCAGGATGCTCTCGGCGTAGACCGCCTGATAGAGCGACCAGCAGCCCAGCAGGACTACGGTTAATCGCGAAACGATCAGCACCCGCTTGTTGCTTGCCTCGGGCGAGATGTAGCGGACAAAGATGTCGTTGACCAGGTTGGTTGCGGGAGAAAACAGGAAGTTGGAAGCTGTCGAGATGACCTTGGCGAAGACGGCGGCCAGGAGCAGTGCGCCCAGGAAGGCCGGTAATCCATGCCGCGCCGTGTAAGCAATAATCTCGCGCGGATGCTGGGCGACTTCGCCAGTCTGGAACATGGCTGACCCGACTACGGCGATGACGATGATCGCGGTCTCCAGAACGAGAGTCCCGATAATCCAGCCGACCACCGCGCGGCTCGCATCTTTTTCGCTTCTTGCGGAAAAGAACTTCTGATACATGGCCTGGTTGCCAAGCATGAGCAGCAGCGTTGGCACCATGAACTCCAGCGCGCGAACCAAGGAGAGATTCCCGAGCACTTCAAAATGCGTCGCGGGCAGCGCGGAGCGAACCCCGGCCCACCCACCGGCATGAATGACCAGGTATGGCGCGGCAATGAGGCAGGTGATCGAAACCAGGGACCCGATGATCAGGTCGGTATATGCCACCGAGGACATTCCCGCCAGCGCCGTCATCAGGATGACAAAGATGGCGATCAGGTAGGTGCCCAGTTCGGCGCTGACCGTATCGGGGAAGATCAGGTGGAGTACGTCTCCGCCGCCGCGAAACTGATAGCTGCAGATCCCGGTGTACGCAAAGAGAATTGCAATGACGCCAAGCGCTCGCGCTGTCTGGTTGTAGCGCGCTTCAAGCAGATCAGGAATTGTGAACTGCGCGAATTTGCGCGCGCGAGGCGCAATGAAGTAGATCAGCAGCAGCCCCAGCCATCCACCGGCCGGCTGCCAAAGCGCGGCAAAGCCATTCTTGTAAGCATTCTCGGCACCGGCAAAGAGCGACCCGGCGCCGATCCAAGAACTGAGCAGTGTGAACACGAGCACTATCGCGGGCAAAGATCGACCGGCAACGAGATAATCTGCTTTCGTTTTGACAAGGGATGCGCGGAAAAGCGATACGCCCATGAGCGTAACGGCGATAACCACAAGAAGAATCACGTAAAGCGACGACATCGGCAGGCGTTCCCTCGCGACTGGAAGTAATGCGAGTGTAACGGATCGAGTTGCGATCAGGATTGTGACGTCATTAGTGTATTAATTTTGTCCATACATATTTGGTGTACGCTTAAGGTGTACGGAGGATTTGATGCCGCGAACGAGTCACGCGCCGAAGGAAATCACCTTGAACCTGCGGCTTGACAGTACCTTGAAGGCAGAGTTCATGGCCGTGGCCGGAACTGAGGACAAGCCTGCGGCCGAGGTGCTCCGCAACCTCATTCGCGAATACGTGCAGAAGGCGCGGCGAAAGGCGTTCCTGACAGAGGCTGCAAGACAATCCAATCTGATTGCAAACTGTTCATCCGGCCGACCTGAGGAGATCGAATCGATGCGATGGGTAGAAAACGTGAGCTATCCTCTTCCTGAAGAATCGGGTGACGAGTGGTTCAATCTCCCGAACGATGGAGGCGAAGAACGGTGAGGCGTGGCGACCTGATCACAGTGGCGCTTTCCGGAGATTATGGAAAGCCTCGCCCAGCGCTGATTGTCCAGTCAGATGCATTCCACCAGTTGGAGTCTGTCGTCGTAGCGCCTTTGACGACCACGATACTCGATGCGCCACTGCTACGCGTTCTGGTGGAGCCAAGCGAGACGAACGGATTGATGAAACGTTCTTCCGTTATGGTAGACAAGCTGGTCGCTGTTTCGCGCAGCCGCATAGGCCCAAGAATAGGCGTCGTCAGCGCAGCGACCCTCGATTCGGTCACCAAGGCCATGCGTGGCTTACTGGAGATTCAGGATTAGGCCGGGCTAAGGTAGCGCAACAGAGGACAAGACTGCCTCGGCCTGAGCTCGGGTAACGCCGTTGAGCAAGACAACTTTGCTGCGCGACAACTCGCCGGAGAGGACCCCAACGGACGTCTTCGGAGCGCTGAAGAGACCAGCCAAAAACGCTATCAGCGCATCGTTGGCTCGGCCTTCAATGGGCGGAGCCTGCAGGGCGATCTTCAGCCTGGATTCTGCGCCCTCACTGTGAACTCCGGTGATTGCCGTACGCTTCGCTCCGGGCTGTACTCGAACGGCAAGAGAGCAGCCGTCCGGGTGGTCCCGAAGAAAACTTAGCGGAAAATCGGGGCTCATAGCGGATATCCGGGTCGCGTGCCAAAAAGCGCTGTGCCGACTCGAATGCGTGTTGCTCCCTCGGCGATGGCCAGGGGGAAATCTCCGCTCATGCCCATCGAAAGCACTGGCAGATTGAGCCGAGGATGAGTTGCAGAGATTCGGTCGCGCAGCTCCCGCAATGCCCTGAAACATCCCCGAGTTTCTTCCTGCGGAACATCGAGTGGCGCGATGGTCATCATCCCCTCTGCGTCGAGATTCCCGAGCGTCGGCAGTCTTTCCAGCAATTGAGCGAACTCCGCCGATTCCGGAGACAGTCCGGCCTTCGTCTCCTCGTCGCTTAACTTAATTTCGAGCAGAATGGGAAGGCGCTTACCCAATCTCGCGGCGGCTTCATTCAACCGCTCGGCAAGTTTGAGAGAATCCACTGAGTCGACTGCGTCAAAGACTTCAACGGCCTTGGCGGCCTTGTTCGATTGCAGGTGGCCGATCAGATGAGCGCGCATTTTGCTGCGAACCCCAGCGTTTGCCAATTCGATAGACTTGGCCGCAAATTCCTGCACCCGATTTTCGCCGAAAAGATTCAGACCAAGCTCGACCGCAGCAATCAGGGCTTCCGTCGGATGGTTTTTGGAGACGGCAATCAACTCGACCTCAGCGCGAGGACGGTTTGCAGCGCGGCAAGCAGCAGAAATCGCGTCCTCAAGCTTCGTCAGGTTTTGGGAGAGAGCCCTTCGCAGTGCCCGATCGTCTGTCTCGATTTCCGTCTCGGTCATCTCCGCAGTATCCGTTCCAGGTTCTGTTCTCAGTGACCGTGCTCTTCGAGGAATTTCTCCGCTTCGAGCGCGGCCATGCAGCCGGTTCCGGCGGCGGTGATCGCCTGGCGATAGCGCCGGTCCTGCACATCTCCGCAGGCGAAGACCCCTGGCACTTTGGTCAGGACGTTGTCCTTTGTCTGGATATATCCGTCTTCGTCGAGATCGATCTGCCCGTGAAACATCTTCGCGTTGGGTTCGTGGCCGATGCCGAGGAAGAATCCTGTGACCGGGAGAACCGACTTCTCGTTTGTTTTCACGTTGCGGATATGGAGTCCGCGTACCGACTTCTCTTCTACACCGAGCACTTCTTCCACGACCGTATTGGTTAGAATCTCGATTTTGGGATGGGCAACTACTCGCTCCATCATCACTTTGGAAGCCCGGAAGCTCTCGCGCCGGTGCAGGAGATAGACCTTGGTTGCAAAACGGGTCAGGAAGAGCGATTCTTCCATTGCCGTATCGCCGCCGCCGACCACTGCGATTTCATGGCCGTTAAAGAAGAATCCGTCGCAGGTGGCGCAGCTTGAAACGCCATGACCGATGAGGGCCTGTTCGCTGGGCAACCCGAGCCAGCGCGCGCTGGCTCCAGAGGCAATGATCAGCGTCCTCGCGCCGATTTCACCATTTGAGGTCTTGAGCCGGAAGGGATGGACATTCAGATCCACGGAAACGAGGTGGCTGGTCTTGAACTCCGCGCCGAAGCGGGCGGCCTGCTTTTTCATGTTTTCGATCAGTTCCGGCCCCTGAATCCCATCCGGCCAACCAGGAAAATTCTCAACCAGAGTGGTAATCGAAAGCTGGCCGCCGGGTTCGTGCCCCTCCAGCACCAGTGGCTTGAGGTTGGCGCGTGCGGTATAGATGGCTGCGGTCAGGCCAGCGCAGCCCGAGCCCAAAATGACGGTATCGCGAATTTCCTGCATGTTGTTGTCCTGCTTGTGATGAATCGAGAATTAGTCCGATTGGATGATTGTATCGGAGTAGCTGCAGTTCACTTCAAACTCGAAATCGACCGAAGTTCAAGGTCCCAGCACTCCACCAATCCATTAGATGTACCGGCGGCGGATTCGAATCAAACGCCCAATCATCGCAAGAGAGGTCGAAATCACCCGAAACTCTTATGGATTCTGTTCCCTCAAGCCGCTGACACGGGCTAGGATAGGTCGCATTGGAGAACAGCGGGTGGATGCAAGGCTTGATCGCCAGTTCGCGATGATGGAACGCCAAAAGAACGCCATTGTGGCTGAACTGTCTGCCTGGTCACGCGACCGACGGAGATTCTGCCCCAGCGACAAGCAATGGTCCGCGCTCGAAGTAATTGATCATCTGAGAAAAACCGAACAGGGAATCCTGGCTGAAATGCAACGTGAGTTCGGCATCTCAGATTCGCCAGTTATCGTGCCACAGATCGACAGAGTTCGCGGCTTCCTCCTGACATCGCTTTTCCGGACCCAGGTCCGAGTTAAAGTTCCGGGAGCCGCAACCTCCGTGTTGCCTGATCGCGGGGAGGACCTGGAGGTACTGGCACAGGGGTGGGGTGAAACCCGGCTTGAGATGGCCCGTTTTCTTGATTCGCTTCCTGCGAGCAAATTGAAACTCGGCGGTTTTCGTCACCCTGTCAGCGGATGGATGACCGTTCCGCGAACATTGCTGTTTTTCTCCGCTCACATGGAGCATCATCGCTTTCAGTTGCGGCGATTGAAGCGCGCCAGCGCCGTCCGTTGATCTGCCCGGCTTCAACAGGTCGTTGGAGGCTATTCCATTCCGCGAGCGTAATATGAGCGTCATGGCCAATTTGACACTTATCTACGGTCTTCGCCTCCTGCCCGAGGGTGAAGTCGCCTCGGTGCAGGACGCTACGCTCAAACTCGCCAATGGAAACGAGGCTCATGTAACCATGCACGTCCTGGAAGGCTCCCGCGAAGAAATTGAGGGGCAGCTGCGCATGAGCATTGACGCCTTCTTCGATTTCTATCCGGAGATTTGAGCGGGTTCGGCGGCATTGGTGAATATCCCGGGAGGGATGCCGCCTTCAGCGCATACGAACAGTCTGCTCATTGCCGCTTCACTTGTGCCCGTAATCGGTGAAAACGTAGTCTCTTGTCTTCACTGCGGTGTGGCACACGAACCCACACTTGGCGTCGTTCCCTTGCGGCGGTTTGTCTTTCAAGTTTGCGAGCCTGAAGGTGTTGGACGGCGCGTCATACTCGAAGGCGCCGTAACCCCATCCACCGCTGTCCGCGAACCTTTTGCTGTCCTTCAGCATGAAATCAACGTCGTGCTGAGGGCCGGGTACCGTCGGCGCCCCGGGTTCACCGGGGTTCACTTTTGCTGTCCAATGGACCTTCGCCATCTTGGCGCCATCCGGAAATGGCTTTCCGTTGGCGGGAATGCCGGACTTAAATGCGTCGATCATCGCAGGATTTCCGAGGATCGCAGCGAGCGTGTTTCCGTTATGGCTGATAGCGATGACCGGCCAGCTCTCGTATCCCCTGAACTCAGAGAACGCGAGGCCGTTCGGTATTTTGAGGGTGTACTTGTCCTGGATGGAGGTGGTGGCTGGTGCCTGCGACGGGGCTGCTGTGGAGGCCGAGGCAGCAGCTCCCTGGGGAAGGTTGTGGACGAAACGCGCAAGTTTCCAGGTGTCGCTCTCGGAAATACTCGACTTCCATGCGGGCATGCCAGTTAGGCTAACTCCGTTCTGTATGATCCAAAAAAGTTCCGCGTCAGTCCAGTGCTGCACGTGGGCTGAACTCAAGTCCATGGCAGGTGGATTCATGCTGCGCCCGAGGCTCGTGTCCGCGCGCCCATCCGGAGCGTGGCACTGGGCGCAGGATCCAAGAAATACTTCCTGCCCCTGGCTTACGACTTCAGCAGTCTCAGGCAGCGGGTTATGCCTCTTGCCTGCCTCCAGTGGAATAGCTACGTCTTTCGCTGCATTGGCCAGGTCGCTCTCTCCCTGAGAGGGCTGTTTGTTCGCCGTGCAACCTGTGAGCGAAGCGCCCAGCATTGTACTGATCAAACCGAGGATCAGCTTGTTCTTCAGCGCCATGCGGCGATCGTTTTCACCCCATACGCGGGACCGCGGCATGCACACCGATTCCCTCATCGATTCAGGCATCGTGTGTTCTCCTTCACAAAGAAAGTCTTCCAAGCCCGATCAGACCTGCGTCTGGAACTATTGCGATTAAGCCGGAAGTGGTGGAGTGAAGCAATTGAACGAAGGTATCGATCAATACCTTCGTATCAAGAGTTCATCATCGAGTTAGAGAACCCTAACAATAGATCGCGTTTTTCGGATGTTCTCGTGTTGGTTCGGCATTGGCCGTTGAAGTTCAATTGACTTCTTCGGCGGAGGTCTTTGCCGGAATGTCTCCCGATCTTGTTTCTTCCCGCTGGACGCTCCTCGCAGCATCTGTCCTCCTCCTTTTCGCGCCGAAAACGACGATTGCCGGAGGCCCGAAATACGTTGCCGGAATCAGTTATTTCAATGCAGGAGTACTGGGCCAGCCTGTAGTTTGGCCGGGCGGACAGGTCAGGTATTTTGTCGATCAGGGGCCGTTGGGGCCGCTCTCGAACGCGCAGGCCGTCGCCATGGTCGATGCGTCAGCTGCCGTTTGGAACTCCGTTCCGACTGCAGCAGTCAGTCTTTCGGACGCGGGGACTCTCGCCGAGGACGTAAACGGAAGCAATGTTTTTGCAGGAAATGGCATTCTCTACGCCCCGGCCGATGTGGCCCCCGGCGCGACGGAGACGCCGGTAGCCGTGATCTTCGACTCGGATGGCTCCGTGATCGACGCTCTCGAGGGCGCAGGGGCCAGTGAACCCGACAACTGCTCCCTGAATAGCCTGCTCGTCTGGATCGACAATATGACTCCGAACGCCGCTCTCACTCACGGAGTCATCGTACTGAATGGACGATGCGCTACCACCGCCAACCTGCTGACGATGATGAGCTATCAACTCGAACGCGCCTTTGGCCGGATTCTCGGCCTCGATTTTTCTCAGGTCAATCCGAATGCCCAGGCGCTCGGATCGACGGAACCAAATGGCATCCTCGGCTGGCCGGTGATGGAGCCGCTTAACGGTGAATGCGGCCCCTACGGTGGCGATTGCATCCCCAATCCCACCGCGCTGCGTTTCGATGACATTGCCGCCCTTAACCGGCTTTATCCCGTAACTTCAGCTAATCTGGCTAACTTTCCGGGAAAAGTCATTACCGCGTCCAATACGGTTTCGATTCAGGGGAATATCAGCTTTCGAACCGGCGAAGGGATGCAGGGAGTCAACGTTGTCGCGAGGCCGCTTGATTCAAATGGCAACCCGCTCTATCAGTACACCGCAACCTTCGTTTCCGGCTCGTACTTCGCCGGCAATCACGGTAATCCGGTCACCGGATGGACCGACTCGAACGGCAATCGCCTCGACCGTTTTGGCAGCAACGACGCTTCGCTGCAAGGGTACTTTGACCTGAGCGGAATGCCGCTTCCGCCGGGAACTACCTCGGCGAACTACCAGGTCTCTTTCGAGGCTGTAAACCCGCTATACATAGACGGTATTTCGGTTGGCCCTTATGTGCTGGGATCGCCGACTCCGTCTGGGACGCTGCCCGTGATTTCGGTTAATGGTCTGCAAGCTGGCAGCGAAAAGTCCCTGGTGGTAAATGTGACCAACTCGGCAGCCGAGACAATTCCCCCGACGGCGCCAATTTCCGGCGTGCCGCGTGAGCCGATTGCCAAGCCCATCAAGTCGATCTTTGGTGTCACCGCGGACGCTCAGTCCTCGCAAAATTTGCTGTCGCATCGTTTGTTACCGCAGAACATCGGAACGGTCAGCAACCCGGAACCCCTTTCCGCAACCGGAGTCTGGACGAGTGTGCTTGGCCAGGTCGGCCAGAACGATTGGTTCCTTATGCCGGTCCGTGCCAATCGCACTTTCACGATCGTCGCCCAGGCACTTGATGAGACGGGCACGCCAAGCGCCACAAAGGCCATGCCGGCCATCGGTGTCTGGGATGGATTCGACGCTGTCGGTACTCCCGCGGCCGTGTCGGTTCCTGCCGCCAACGGCGCCGCGCCTGGTGAGACCTGGCTGCAGGTATCCACCTCTGCTGATGAAACGGTTCGTCTCGGAGTTGCCGATCAGCGCGGCGATGGGCGTCCCGACTATCTCTACCGGGGTTGGGTTCTCTATGCGGACACAGTCTACCCCGCCCGGTTGCCGTCTTCCGGAGGAACCATTGTGATTCGCGGAACTGGATTTCACACCGGGGATACCGTTCAAGTCGGAAATGCCAGCGCCACCGTCACCAGCATCCTTCCGACGGAGATCACCGCCATAGTCCCCGCTGCCGGGAGCGGCGTCTCGGGCTCCCAGGATGTCACGGTGAATGACATCTCTACCTTCACGGCTTCGACGGTGATTCCCGGCGGATTGAGCTACGACTCGGCTTCCGGAGACTCGCTGACATTGATCACGGCCCCATCGAACCAGGTTCCGATTGGCGTTCCTCAACCATTTTCCGTGATGGCCACGGGTTCAGACGGTAATCCTGCGGGTGGTGTCACCGTAACTTACTCGATCGCCAGCGGTACAGCGGCGCTTGGCTGCGGAAGCAACGTATGTTCCGTCACCGCCAGTGGCGATGGGCGCTCAACCTTGTTGGTCTCCGCCAACTCCACTTCGACTGCAGTGGTAACGGCGTCACTTACCAACGGAACGAGTGTTCAGGCGCACTTTTCCGGAGTGGTTCCCCCGACTATCTCCGCGTTGACGCCGATCTTGTATCTCGCTGCAGGGGCAACCGCGCAATGGCCGGTGCAGGCGCTCGTTCTGAGCGGCGAAACTCCCCAGGCGGGGCAGCAGGTTGCGTGGCAAAGCACCGCTTTCGTTCAGGCGCCGTCCGGCGCAGCGTCCACAAATTCGGCGGGAATCGCTACAGCCACTCTCGCCGTCGGGCCTCTGAGCGAAGGCCAGACCACCTCCTCGAATGCCTGTCTGAACGCTACCAATACCTGCGCGGCCTTTAGTGTCTTTGGTTCGCGTCCGGAGTTTGCCACCCTGGCTGCGGTTTCCGGAACTGTCCAGAGCATTGCGGTCGACGCGACACCGGCGCCGGTGATCATGCGGGTGCTGGACATGGATGGGAATCCAATGGCGGGAGGTTCAGTCACCGTGAACCAGTCACTCTTCGCATGGACCCCACCCTGCCCGGCACACGGTCGCTGCGCACAGCCGCAACTGCTTGCTACCCAGGCGGTTACATTGACTTCGTCGCTGGACGGCACGGTGGCCCTGACTCCCCTGACCATGTCTGGAACCGCAACAGTCCTGCGCGGAATTGCTGCGACCGGAAATGCCGGAGTCCTGAACTTCACGATCGAGCAGCATCCCTGATTTGGACCGTCATCGACCCACAAACTCGGTTTCCGCCGCACCCGGATCGCCTTGCGCGTCGGCGAAAGTGCCGCACGGCGTCCATGTACACTGGAAATCCGTAAGGGCCGATTTTGCCAATGTCGGGAGAAACCAACACTTTATCAACGTCTCACCCCTCTCAGACCCTCGCGAAACCTCGCGAAACTATGAGGGATATGTCCCTGGATATTGCCAAGGGCATCGGAATAATTCTGGTTGTGCTCGGTCACTGCCTGGACGGTCTAATCGCATCCGGATTCTTCCCTGGCACCAATGGAGCGGCGGTTTACACCGTTTTCCTCATTTACCTGTTCCACATGCCGTTATTCTTTGTAGTCTCCGGGCACCTGGCTTCGGGTAAGCATCGTCCTGTCGGTACAACGCTGGCTAAACTGCTGCCAACCGTCGTCTATCCGTATTTCCTCTGGTCGGTTCTGCAGGCGCTGACGATGGTATATCTCAGCCGGTACACAACCAGCCACGCGCAAATCTCGTCGCTATCTAAAATCCTCTGGATACCCATTGTTCCCTACTGGTTCCTCTATGCACTCTTCTTCTGCCATGCAGGTTATCTCGTTATTCGAAGGTTTCCGCCGCGAGTACAGTTAGGGATTGCGGCGGCGATTTTCCTCCTGCTGCAATTGGCCCTGCCGGTCCTTGGAGCCTCTCACCTCACTGTTGTTGCGGATACCGTGCGCGGATTCCTGTATTTCATCCTTGGCGTGGTCTCGGTGGCAATGGTGCGCCGGTTTGGGCTGCGGACAGCCGTTTGGGCAACGGTTCTTTTCGCTCTTTCGGCGGTTGGCCTGTCCAGGTCACCCTTCTGGGGTGAGGTCTTTTCGCCGGCCGCAGTGCCATCCGGCATTGCGGGGATTGTCGCTACTCTCGCATTTTCGCGACTCTTGGCAGCAAGCCCGAGCCGAGCGACGGCATGCCTTGCATTCTGCGGCCGCTACTCGATGAGTATTTATGTGATGCACATATTCTTTACGAGCGGATGCCGGATCGCGCTCCGGCACCTCGCTGCCGGGTACGCCCAGCGCGGAGCAGCGCCCATGGCAATCACCACGATCGTTGAAATCGTGTCGGCAACTGCACTTGGAGTGGCGCTGCCGCTCGGAATCAACTGGGCGGTAAGCCGATTCAACCTGGATAAGTGGTTTGGTTTGCAGCATATGGAGACTACCTGAATCCCGCCGGCCCAGCACTGGTGTCGCCCTGCCGGACCAACTCCTGAAGCGAAAGCCCTCGCCGCTCTGGATCTCTCGATACTTTTGGCCCCGAAATGGCATCTGAGTGCTTGAGGTTTTCCAAATTATGACTCAGCCGATTCAGTCCCCTGTTCAGCTCGCTTTCGAAACAGGACGCAGACCACGCGTTGCCGTGGTCGGAGCTGGATTTGCCGGAATCAACGCTGCCATGGCTCTCGGCAAACTGCCGGTGGATGTAACGGTGATCGACCGAAGAAATCATCATACCTTTCAACCCCTGCTCTATCAGGTCGCTCTCGCGGTGCTCTCACCAGCTCAAATTGCTCAGCCAATTCGCACAATCGTGAGCAAGAACACAAATACCGAAGTTCTGATGGATGAGGTCGTCGAGATCGAAACCGAGGACCGCCAGCTCAAACTGGCGAGCGGTACAACGATCAGCTATGACTATCTGATCCTCGGAACCGGAGCGACACATTCGTATTTTGGCCATGAAGAGTGGGCGAAACTTGCGCCGGGGCTGAAATCAGTCGAAGACGCCACTGAGATTCGTCGCAGAGTGCTTCTTGCCTTTGAACTTGCGGAACGGCACATGCTGGAGCACGGATGGCATCCGCCGTTGAATTTCGTCGTCATCGGGGGTGGGCCTACAGGTGTCGAGCTGGCCGGAGCTGTCTCGGATATCGCGCGCCTTTATATGCGGCACGATTTCCGCCACATCGACCCGGCCAAGTCACGCGTTCTGCTGGTCGAGGGATCGTCTCGGGTGCTTTCAACCTTTCCCGAGGATCTATCGGTCAAGGCTCTGAAGCAATTGAAGGACATCGGCGTGGAAGTCTGGACAGGCAGGCACGTCACCGATGTTGGCCCCGGCTACGTCATGGTCGGCGAGGAGCGGGTCGAATCCGTAGTCACTTTATGGGCTGCCGGAGTTGCTGCATCTCCGCTGGGCAGGATGCTGGGCGCCCCCACCGACAAGCGCGGCGCCGTGATTGTCGATCATCAGCTCAATCCCGAGGGACTCCCTGAGGTGTTTGTCTGTGGCGATCTTGCTCATTTTGAACAGGATGGTCACCCGGTCCCCGGAGTGGCTCAGCCCGCCATGCAAATGGGCCGACATGCGGCAAAGGTGATCGCCGCCGACCTTGCAGGCAAACCCCGCCCAACTTTCCGTTACTTCGACAAGGGTGACATGGCCACAATCGGACGCCTCGCGGCTGTCGCCAAAATTGAATGGCCATTCAAGGCCCACTGGGGGGGATTCATGGCCTGGGTCACCTGGCTGGTGGTACATATTTACTTCCTGATCGGCTTTCGCAATCGAATAACGATCTTTTCCACCTGGGCGTGGACGTACTTCACTTTTGCCGACGGCGCCCGGCTGATCACTGGAGATCAGAGGCTTCCAGGCTGGGAAGAGGCGATCGGTGGCCCAGGTATCGATCCGCAGTCTACCGCTCCGGCACTAACGCAAGAGCCGGTGGGCGTTGCGCCGGGCGGACCCGGGGGACGGCCATCTTAATCCGCCATAGTAATCTGGAATAGCCATGCTGGACCTGGGATTCGTACGCAACAACCTGACTCTGGTGGAAGAAAAACTGCGCAAACGCGGGGCAGACCCTGCGCTCTTGCTTGGAGATTTCCACTCTCTCGACGCTCGCCGCCGCGAAGCGATCACTCTGGCGGAGCAGTTCAAGGCGCGCCGGAACGAGCTCAGCCAACAGGTTGGAGCGCTCAAACGGGCCGGTCAGGATGCGAGCTCCTTAATGGAGGAGACGCGGACTCTCAAGGAGCAGTTGGACGCACTAGACTTGACCGCCGCAACTCTCGACGAGGACATGCGCCAATCGCTGGCGAGGATTCCCAACCTGACCAGAGATGAAGTACCGGCCGGCAAATCGGAGGCGGATAACGTCGTTGTCAAAACCTGGGGAACGATTCCGTCTTACGAATTCACTCCTAAGCCACACTGGGAGTTGGGTGAATCCCTGGGAATCCTGGACCTGGAGCGTGCTGCCAAGTTGAGCGGGGCGCGGTTCGCGGTTTACAAAGGCGCGGGTGCGCGGCTGGAGCGGGCGCTGATCAACTTCATGCTGAACGTGCACACCGAGAGGCATGGGTACACCGAAATCCTGCCGCCGTTCATGGTAAACAGCAAGTCGCTATTTGGAACCGGCCAATTGCCCAAGTTCGGAGAGGACCTGTTTCGCTGTGGAGATGGTACGGAATTCGTTGAAGGCGAATACCGGGACAATGATCATTGGCTGATTCCGACTGCCGAAGTACCGGTGACCAATCTTTATCGCGATGAGATCCTCGACGACGCTACGTTACCCATTTCGCTGACGGCGTATACGCCCTGTTTTCGCGCCGAGGCTGGCGCCGCCGGCAAGGATACGCGTGGGATCATTCGCCAACACCAATTCCAGAAGGTTGAGTTAGTCAAGTTCACGCGCCCGGAGGAGTCCGATGCAGAGCACGAAAAGCTGACTCGTGACGCCGAGGAGATCCTTGAATT
>Ga0302319_10008477_pt1 | contig 19980 bp, 19 predicted proteins | sample Bog_T0_2_FD_203319 | JGI IMG/M metagenome (GOLD analysis project Ga0302319, IMG submission 203319) | Peat permafrost microbial communities from Stordalen Mire near Abisko, Sweden - Bog_T0_2 | ecosystem: Environmental > Terrestrial > Soil > Wetlands > Peat | place: Sweden: Abisko, Stordalen Mire... | reverse complement strand
GCCGTGATGCCCAGGAAGCCGCCGAGGATGACGATGGCGGTCTTGATGTAAAGTTCCGGGCGGATGGCCTCTTTCATCCAGGTGGCGAGCCCAGGGAAGAAGTTGCCCACGAAGAGGCCCGCCAGCAGCGCCACGATGTAGCCGGCTTCGTTGGTGAGGTTCAAGGACCAGCCAATATGGAACGGCGCGCGCTTATCCGGCGTGGCGGCGATGTAGGCCCAGCTACCCGCAATCCAGGATATGTACGCCGCGCAAAAGACGGCGGTGAACCCCTGCATGAAGCGTTTCAGGTCCAGACGGAGCCCGTTAGCTCCGATGGTGGTGATCGCCAGCAGAAACACATACGTCAGCAGCAGCGATACCAGGCCGGGAAGAGCGTAGGCCTTGGACGCCGGCGCCAGCGCCTTCGCCGGATTGGTCCACACGGCTGTCGATACCGCCCAACCGAGCGCGTCAACTCCGAAGAACGTCGCGAGCGACAGCGCGAAGAGAAACAGACCGAGCCAGACCGCCAGCCAATCTTCGTTGAATTTGGGTTTCATAGCAGCACTTTTACCCCCGCCGGCGGCGCGGCGGAAAACATCTGCCCTTCGCGAACGGAGAGCGCAATCTTGTAGAGCACCGTGAGGATCAGCGATCCCACGGCCCAGATCGCCACCACGATGAGAAGTTCCGGCAGCGTGGGGGTGTATTCGGAGACGGCGCCGAGCGGCGACGGCACGAAAGCGGCCACAATCAGGCCGATGCCCTTATCGATCCACAGGGAAAAGAAAACCATGCCGCATGCCACCGCCAGCAACTTTTCGTTGTGCCGATAGCGCGGCGCCAGAAGCAGCACCAGCGAGGCCGCCGCCAGAAGCAGGGAGGTCCACATCCACGGAGCCAGCCGCGCGTGGCCGTCCAGGCCGAAAAACATATAGCGCAGCGATTCCGTATGTTCGGGAATCTGGCTGTAAAACGCCGTGAAGAACTCCATCAGCACGAAAAACACGCTGATCACCGTGGCATAGGTGACGATGATGGCCAGCTTCTGAATGGCTTCGCGGCCGGGCGAAAAGCCGGTGAGCCGCCCGAGCAGCAGGCACAGCAGAATCAGCAGCGCCGGGCCGGACGCAAAAGCCGAGGCCAGAAAGCGAGGCGCCAGTATGGCGGTGAGCCACAGCGGCCGCCCGGGAAGGCCGCTGTAGAGGAAAGCCGTTACCGTGTGAATGCTCACCGCCCAAGGGATGGAAAGCAGAATGACCGGCTTGATCCACCGGGGAGGAGCAGCGCCTTCGCGTTCGGCGCGCAGCGTGACCAGTGCGATACAAGCGTTCAACGTCAGGTAGCCGCCCAGGGAAATCATGTCCCAGAACATCATGGAGTGCGGCGTGGGATACAGCAGAACGTTGAGCACGCGCGTGGGCTGCCCCATATCCACGAAGATGAACAGCATGCACATGACGACCGCGGCGATGGCCAGGAATTCGCCCAGGATGGTGATTTTTGCGAAGGCCTTGAAATTGTGCAGGTAATAAGGCAGCACCACCATCACGGCGGACGCCGCCACCCCCACAAAGAACGTGAACTGCGCGATGTACAGGCCCCAGGTGACATCCCGGCTGAGGCCGGTAATCATCAGGCCGTCGGCAAGCTGGCGCAGGTAGCAGGCGAAACCGATTGCCAGAACGAGGACCAGCGCGCCGATCCAGAGCCAGTATCTTCGACTGCCCGCAACTGCCTTTTCAAACATGAACATGGCGGATCCTCACGCGATATAAAAAACGTCGGGGCCCGTCCCCAGTTCGGGCCGGCGCCGCATATGCTGCCGCGCCTGCAGCAATTGGCGCAGCGGAGATTGCGGATCGTTCAGGTTGCCGAACGTCAGCGCCTTCTCGGGACATGCCTCCACGCACGCCGGCGGGCGCCCCACCGCCAGACGCTCGCTGCAGAAAGTACACTTTTCCACCACGCCCTTGGTGCGCGTGGGGAATTGCGCGTTGGCGTTGTGGATATACGGACGCGGGTCCATAAAGTTGAAACTCCGCGAACCGTAAGGGCACGCCGCCATGCAATAGCGGCAGCCAATGCAGCGATGCCAGTCCATAGCCACGATGCCGTCTTCCCGCTTCCAGGTGGCCTGCGTGGGGCAGACACGCACACACGGCGGATTCTCGCAGTGATTGCAGAGCAGCATGGCCGGCACGGCGCGCAGCGCCGAGTATTCGTCCACCTGACCCGCCAAAGCGTGATCGAAAGGCTCCTTCCAAAGCCAGCGGACTTCGTGCGCCCGGTCCGGAATCGACGGAACATTATGCTCCTGGTGGCAGGCGGCGATGCATTTCGTGCAATTCTCCCGCTTGAGGCACTTGGCCGCATCGACGGCCATGCCCCAACGCGCGCGGGCGCCGGCGCCGATGGCTTTGCGCGCTACGGCAACCACGAACGAAAAACCGCTCAGACGCAGAAATGCTTGCCTGGAGATGGTCATAGCGCACTCCTCAAAGCCGGCGGAGTATCCACATGGCAGTTCCAGCAGGGAGGCGAAACCGCCGCGTACGTATGGCACTTGTCGCAGAAATCGGCCTTGGAGCCATGGCATTGTTGCAGACAAGTGGGCGTCAAGCTCATGTTGTAGGGCTTACCATCGACGCTGGTGAAGCCGCGCGTCCCCGTGCGCACCACCGTCTCGCGCCACCCCATGAGCAGGTTCATGTGCGCGGTGCGCATGTACTCCGCCGGCGCCACGCACTGCTTGGCGCGTACCGGCAGCTTGATCGCCGGACCTTTGGCCGTGACGCCCGCTTCGAGGTTGTGCCACGCCGGAAACGTCGCCAGCGCCAGGAAAACGGCCAGGCCGCAATAGATCGCGCCGCGGTCACGCATGAGCCAGTTCCTCCTGTACCATGGGCTCTCCCCGCAGATCGGTGGAGCGCTCCTTTTCGCCGCGCATCACCAGCGCATTGCCCACCAGTTCGTGTACCCCAGCCACATCCACGCCCGGCACCCAATATTCCAGTAGCGGCGGCAGCGTGGCCTTATCGATGGCGCAGATGCACGCCAGCAGGTTCACGCCATGTTTTTCGTGGACGTATTTGACCGCGTTCGCTCGCGGCAGCCCGCCGCGCATGCGCATTTCGAAATTCTCGTCCGTGCCCAGCCCCGAGCCGCTTCCGCAGCAGAAGGTCTGCTCGCGAATGGTATTCTCGGGCATTTCATGGAACTGGTGGCACACGTTGCGCAGAATATAGCGCGGCTCTTCTATCAGCCCCATGGAGCGTGCCGGATTGCAGGAATCGTGGAAGGTCACGTTCCAGCGGCCGTTGCGCGAGGGATCGAGCTTGAGCTTGCCGTGGTGGATCAGGTCCGCGGTGAACTCGCAGATGTGTACCATTTTGGTGGAGCGGGTATTCTCGAACCGCGTCCCCGTCACCGGCGAAACCGGCACTTCCAGGAAATCCGCTGGGCCGTTCATGGTGTCCATATACTGATGCAGCACCCGCCACATGTGGCCGCATTCGCCGCCCAGGATCCACTTCACCCCCAGCCGCTTGGCCTCCATGTAGACTTTGGCGTTCAGCCGCTTGATCATCTCGTGGGAGTTGAACAGGCCGAAGTTTCCGCCTTCCGAGGCGAAGGCGCTGAATGTATAATCCAGGCCGACCTCGTGCAGTAGCGCCAGGTAGCCCAGGAAGGTGTAATAGTGCGGCGTCCCGAAGTAGTCGGCCGAGGGCACCACCAGCAGAACCTCGGCGCCCTTACGGTTGATGGAGGCTTCCACGCGAACTCCGGTGATCTCCTCCAGTTCGTCTACCGCGAAATCCACGCTGTCCTTGAATCCGTGCGGCTGGATGCCCAGATGGTTGCCCGTGCGAAAGCAATTAGCGGCTGGTTCGAGAACCCAGTTGATATTGCAGCCGATCAGGCCCAGCAGTTCGCGGACGATCATGGTGATCTCCGCGGTGTCGATTCCGTAGGGACAGAAGACCGAGCAGCGGCGGCACTCGGTGCACTGATGAAAGTAGTAGAACCACTCTTTGATCACGTCCTCGGTCAGGTCGCGGGCGCCCGCCAGGCTGCCGAAGAGTTGCCCGCTGAGCGTGAAATAGCGGCGATACACCGAGCGCAGCAGTTCGGCGCGCAACACCGGCATATTCTTGGGATCGCCCGACCCGATATAGAAGTGGCACTTGTCGGCGCAGGCGCCGCAGCGCACGCAGATGTCCATGAACAGGCGGAACGAGCGGTACTTGCGCAGCCGCTCCGCCATGCCATCGAGGATGATGCGCTTCCAGTCCGCCGGCAATTTCCAGTCGGCGTCAAACGGCTGCCATTCGCGCGCGTTGGGAAGGCCCAGGTAATTCAGGTTCCTGGCCAGCGCGCTGTAACAGAAGGTGCCTTTGCGGAACTCCACCGCCGGGTTCATCCAGCCCTCGGGCGGGGCCGTATACTGAATTTGAACGAGTTCTTCCGGTTTTGGGGTGGACATGGATTAGTCCTTTTCGACCGGCATTCCGGCCGCCTTCATCTTGTCCCGGAATTCGTCCTCCCACTCTTCGTAAGTGTGGACCTTCACCGGATAGTTCCACGGATTGACGTGCCGCTTGCTGCGATTGTTGTTCGCCAGGTTGCGCGTGGGGCTGAGAAATACTCCGCCCACGTGCATCAGCTTGCTGAACGGCAGGTACGCGGCCAGGGCCGAGACCAGAGCCAGATGAGCGAAGAACAACGCGCTCAAATTCTTCGGTAGCGAGGGCGAGAAGATGGTCAGCGAGAGAGCGAGTTGCTTCACGGCCACCACATCCACGCGCGCGAGGTAGCGCATCCACACACCGGAGATGGCGATTCCCAATAAGAGGAACAGGGCGAAGTAATCGGTGAACAGCGAAATGAATCGGATCTGAGGCTCGCGCAAACGCCGCTGCAGCAGGTAAAGCAGTCCGGCCAGCAACAGGATATCGGTGGCGTAGAGCACCGGCGCGCCGACCTGGAAAAAGCCATCCACGCCGTCCAGGAACACGGCCAGTCTGGGAACCGGTTCCACCACGAACCGCAAATGGCGCAGCAGCACCACCAGCAGCGACCAGTGAAATGCCAGCGCCCCCAGCCACAGCCACTTTGCCTCGCCATAGATCAACTTGGGACCCGCGCCGAGCCGCGCGCGGGTGTTGCGGAACAGGCTGCGGAACAGGAGAACCTCCAGGCTCATCCTGGCAATCACGCCCGGCGTCGAAGAGGGGCTTTCCAGCCAGCCGGCCTTGATCCAAGGCAGCGACTTCTCTTGGCCGCACACCGTGGGAATGCGGAATGGCACCGGCGCCTTCGACCAGCGGATCACGCGCCAACTCAGCCCCAGCAGCAGAATTGTCAGAGCGGCATAGGGAACCGCAAAGGCGAGTAGCGGCCGGATCCCTTCGACCTGGCTTGCCAGGCCGGCCAACAGCGCCACGCCGCTCACGGCCATGAATGCGGAAAATGCCCGTTTCAAATGCCACCTCGTTCTTGCCATTCCAGAGACTCGCCCGGCGTGAACCTGCGCTCCAGCACAAAAACCCGGCGGCGGACTTCATTGGCCCTCGCCTGGAACGTTCTTTCCCGATATTTCAGATAAAGGTCGAAGGCCAGCAGCGCCAGTTCGTCGATGCGGCCATCCAGCAGTTCCCGGTCCGTTCCCTCCACCTGGTGACGCAGAATATCTTTGAGCTGGAAAAGAAACTCCAAGGCGCGGCTGGCCGGGAGGTCCTGAATGGCCCGGATCTGCATCAGGGAATCGAGCGCCCCCGTAACCGCAGTCCGGTCCATTCCCTGCAGCAGTTCCTCGAGCAGGATGCCGAGCGCCCGGCGGATGGTGCTCCCCGCAGGGTTGCGAAAGGGGTCGCGCTCCGCCGCCAGGAACTCCTCGCTCTGGCTCGGATAGGAGCGCAGCACGCGCCGCAGCCAGAGTTCGGCGATGGTTTCCTTGCTTTGTACTTCCACTCCAGCCTCCTGTTCCTTCTCTCGTCTACACGCAGCCGGTAGGCTTCGGAAGACCGGCCAGCTTGCACGCGCCCTTGGCCGGGCCGGACGGAAACATGGCATAGATCTCGTTCAGCTTGAATCCCGTCTCCTTGCACAGCTTGCGGATCATGGGAGCGATGCCGAACTGCACGTAGTAATTTCTCAGGTAATTAATCACCTTCCAGTGGTTCTCGGTGAGTTCTTCCACTCCCTCGGAGAGGGCGAAATCGCAGGCGACATCCTTGTTCCAGATGGTCGGTTCTTCGAGGAAACCGTCTTCGTCCACGTTATAGGTCTTGCCGTTGGCTTCAAATGTTGGCACTTGTCAATTCCTCCCGATTCTTTAATTCAGTTCGATATAACCGCAGGGGCATGCATCGGCGCACTTCTTGCAGCCGTTACACAGCTCCAGCTTTACCTTGTAATGCTCTCCCTTGGGCAGCTTGGCGAAACAGTTATTGGTGCAGTACATCCAGCAGGTTTCGCAATCCATGCACATGCCGCAGGACATGCAGCGTTTGGCCTCGTCGAGCGCCGCGGCTTCGTCGAGGCCCACCTGGATCTCGGTGTCCATTTCGCGTTCGCCGGCGGGAACCTCTTGCCGTTCGTGACGTTCGGCCGGTTTGTACCAATCCAGTTTCACGCGGTCCGCGCCGATCACCGGCGCGGCTGGAGGTTTCTCTATGCTCTTGCCCTGAATCCAGGCATCGATGGCTTCGGCGGCAAAGCGGCCCTGCGAGATGGCAATGGTCACCAACCCCAATTCCACACCGTCACCGCCGGCAAAGACGCCTTCCGCCCCGGAGACGGCGGCGTCTTGCACCGGGATCCATTTCTCCCCGCCATGGACTACGTCGAGCCCGTCCAGTTGCGGCTGCTGGCTGATAGCCGCAATGATCGTGGTGGCCTCCAGATCGAATTCGGACCCGGCGACGGCCACCGGTCTCGGCCGCCCGGAAGCATCCGGCGCGCCCAGTTCCATGCGAATGCACCGCAGTCCCACAGCCACGCCGTTTTCCCGCAGGACTTCGACCGGCGCGGTCAGGAAGCGGATATCGATCCCTTCTTCCAGCGCGCCGTCGATTTCCGGTTTGATGGCCGGCATTTCGGAACGCGAACGGCGGTACACGATGGTGACGTCGGCGCCCAGGCGTTTGCTCACCCGGGCGGAATCGATGGCCGTATCGCCGCCGCCGATCACCAGAACCTTGCCGCCGATGCGAACCTCTTCGCCGCTATTGACGCGGTTCAGAAACTCCGCGCCGGTGAAGACATTGGGCGCGTTCTCTCCGGGAATCCGCAGCGCCACTCCGCGGTGCGCGCCGATTCCCACGAACACCGCCTTGTACTCGCCGCGCAACTGCTCGATGGACACACGCGAGCCGATGACCGCGTTGCACTCCAGCGACACGCCCAGATCCAGAATGCGTTGAATCTCGGCGTCCAGAACCTCGCGCGGAAGCCGGTATTTCGGAATGCCGTAACGCAGCATTCCGCCCGCCTGGCTGAAGGCTTCGAATATGGTGACCGGGTACCCGCGGCGGGCCAGTTGGTAGGCGCAGGAAAGCCCGGCCGGCCCCGCGCCAATCACCGCGATGGCTTCGGTGTGTTTCTCGCTGGTCAGCCGCGAGAGCTTCCAGTCATGGGCGATTCCGAAATCGCCGATGAACCGCTCCAACGCGTTGATGGCAAGCGGGCCATCCTTCTGGCCGCGGTTGCAGGCGTCCTCGCACAGGTGGGGGCACACCCGGCCGCAAACCGCGGGGAAAGGGTTGCGGTCGGTGATGATGCCCCACGCCATGCGATAGGCCTCGTCGTTCGAGCGCCCGTACGCTTCGGCTTGGGCGATGGTAGTGAGCCAACCCCGGATATCGGCGCCGCTGGGACAGCCACCGCTACAGGGCGGCGCCTTGGGCTTATACGCCGGCCGCAGCGGGCTGATCTGCCCGCCCGACCCGGCGGTCGCTTTGATCTCCAGTTTCTTGACTGTTTTGAAAAGCGGCATGGCTCGACCTTATGCGTACGGATGAACGTGGCGCTTGAAATCTTCGAGTTGTCCGAGGAGCCGATCGTGCTTCTTTTCGTCCTCGATGAGATAGGTCAGCAGGTGGCGCTGCACGAACAGGCGGCAATTGCTCAGCGCCTTCTCCGCCAGCGCGATGGTCTGCTTCTCCATATCGGCGTGCTTCTCGATCATTTCCCAGATGTCGCCCAGCTCTTCGGGAGTCAGCGTGAAGGCCTGGCGTTCGATGCCATCCAGCAACACCTGTTGCACGCGATGGTGCATTTGCGAATCCTGGCGGATGATTTCCATGAGCAGCCGGATGAGCGGGTTCTTGGTCTTGGCGATCACCTCGGTGGTATGCGAAATGGTGGCCGTTTCGAGAGACTGCCAGTTCTCCAGAATGGTGGTCAGTTCTTGCGGGTTGGATGCCGTCTTGGTGGTCATCGTTTTCCTTTCTTAGAACCGGATGTGCGTCGACCGCGCATAGCTCAGACCGGCATTCTTGAAATCGTCGATGTGGTAGCGGGTGAACTCGATGCCCGTCAACTGGAAGAATTTCGCCCAGCCGACGCGCTCGATCCATTCGCCCATGCGCTCGTACTTCTTGGCATGCGAGGCGTAAACGTCCACGATGTTGACTACGGCGTTCACCACTTCCGGCCAGCGCGGCGGATTGTTGGGCAGGAAAGGAATGGCCAGCTTGGTGAACTTGGGCGTGGTCCGCGCGTTGCTCACTTTACCGCCTACCCAGATGGAAATTCCATCGTTCTCCGGATCGTTCAACGGCATGGCGGGGCACACGGTGTAACAGTTTCCGCAGTACATGCACTGGTCTTCGATCACTTCCACCGACGGCTTACCGTTTAAGGTCGCCGGGCGGATGGCGCCCGTGGGACACGAGGCAATCAGCGTCGGCACTTCGCAGATCTTGGGCAGAATGTCGTGCCGCACCTTGGGCGGTTTGCGGTGGATTCCCAGAATGGCGATGTCCGAGCAATGCACCGCTCCGCACATGTTCAGGCAGCAGGCCACCGCCAGCCGCAACTTGGCCGGCAGCTTTTCCGCCACGAAGTAGTGGTTCAGCTCGTCCATCATGCACTTCACCAGACCGGAGGCGTCGGTTGCCGAGGAGTGGCAATGCACCCAGCCCTGCGTGTGGACGATGTTGCTGATGCTGTTGTTGGTGCCGCCCACGGGGTAGCCCGCGGTAGCCAGATCCTGCTTCAACGGCTCGATATTGGCCGGCTCGCTCAGCAGGAATTCCACGTTGTTGCGGCTGGTGAAGCGCAGGAAACCGCCGCAGTATTTATCCGCCAGGTCGGCGAACAAGCGAATGGTGTGGATGCTCAGCAGCCGCGGCGAGGCGGCGCGAACCGTGTATAGTTTCTCGCCCGATTCGCCTACGTGGCAGAGCACTCCCGGAGCCAGAGTCTCGTGGTACTTCCAGGTTCCGTAGTTTCTTTTGATCACCGGCGGCAGGAACTTCTCGTAGTTGGGCGGCCCGATGTCCGTGATTCGTTTTGCTTTGGGTGTGGTTGTCGGTGTCATTTGCTCACCTCCTCGGCTTCCTTCTTGAAATAAATGTAGGGATTGTCGCGCGGCGCCGAGACCATTTCCGGCGCCGGATCCAGACCGATGGCGTCCAGGAAATTGGCCATGCCGACGCGCTGGATCAGCTCGCCGATTCTCTCGCGGTTCTTGCCGAACTCGTCCCAGAATTCCCACATGCGCTTGAGCAGTTCCTGTAGCGTCTCCAGCAGCTCCGCCGCGGGCACGAACGGCACCAGCACGGAAGACAACAACGCACCGTTCACAATCGGAGCCTTGGAGCCGACCAGAATCGCGGCGCCCGTCTCCGTCCCCGGCCGCAGCGCCTTGGGCATGACGTTGATGCAGTGCATGCAGCGCACGCATTCGCTGTTTTCGATGGTCAGCTTGCCGCCGTTCCAGCTCATGCAGCGCGTCGGACAGCGGTCGCAGACGTCCTTCTGGATGTCCATTCCCGCCGCGGCATATTCGGACACCGCCGCGTCGTCCTGGCGAATTGCATCTTTCCAGATCCCAATCACTGAAAGATCGGCGCGCGCCGCCGAGGCCACGCAGTCATTCGGGCAGCCGGCGCATTTGATCTTGAACTTGTAGGGGAATGGCGGGCGGTGCAGTTCGTCCTGATAGAGCTGCGTGAAATCGTTGCACAGCTTCATGGTGTCGTAGCAGGCCCACTCGCAGCGCGCCGGTCCCAGGCAGCAGGAGGGCGTACGCAGGCACGATCCGGAGCCGCCCAGGTCGAAGCCGGCCGCGGTGAGTTCCGCGAAGGCTGGTTCCAGCTCGTCGGTCTTCGTCCCGAGGAAGACGATGTCCCCGGTGGATCCGTGCATATTCGTCAGGCCGGAGCCATGCCGCTCCCAGATATCGCAAAGAGTGCGCAGCGCGTCGCTCGTATAGAACCAGCCGGCCGGCTGGTTGACGCGCATGGTGTGGAAGTGCGCCACATTGGGGAACTGCTCGGGAATGTCGCTGTAACGGCCGATCACGCCGCCCCCATAACCCAGCACGCCCACGATTCCGCCGTGTTTCCAGTGGCCCCGCTTCTCTTCGTAGGAAAGCTCCAACTGCCCCAGCAGGTCGTCGCACATCGGGCTGACGTCGCTGGTCTTCCTGATCTCCGTCACGAAGCTTGGCCACGGGCCCTTTTCCAGCTCGTCCAGCAGCGGCGTCGGCCGCTTTCCGTTTTCGTTCGCCATGCCTGTTTCTCCTTAAAATCGCTACTCGGACTCCAAAGCACTTCGCTTCACCGCCACGATGTAGATCGCCAGCGGCCTGTAAACCAGGTGCGCCCACTTCCCAAAAGGAACTTCCACTACCAACATCGGCGCCACCACCGCCAGGTGGACCACGTACATGACGTAGGTCGCCATCGGACGGTCCAGCAGCCGGAAGACATTGAGCGCCAGCCCCGTCAGCGCCGCCAGAAAGAGCATCGCCGGAAACAGCCAGTCCGAGAATTGGCTAAAGCGGTGCATCTCCCCGCGCTTGCCAAGCCGGTCCCACATCATCCACGTGGTGGCTCCCAGCAGGGCGGCGGACGCGTAATAACCCAGCAAGCTACTCCAATGGAAGCTGTGATCCTGCACTTGAAACCATGGCAGGAACACCACCACCAGAATGAAAATGGTGGCGTAGCCGCTGACCAGGACAACGTGCCGCGCCCAGTTCTTGAAGGCGTCCTCACCTTCGCATTCCTTCCATTTCTTCTGCGTCGCGCCCTGTACGATCAGGCCCGGCAGGTTCCGCAGATAGACGGACAACGGGAGGCTGTCGCCGCGCGTCACCGCGCGAAACATGCGCCCGGCGTTGCCCAACAAAAGCAGCCCCAGCAGCGACGCCAGCAGCGTGTCGCCAAGATGCACCATTTCCTTCGGCGCGAACTTGTCGAGCATGACAGTGGAAAGTGCCGCCGGCCCCGAGCGGCTCAGCAGGCCGAAGCCGAAGTTGACGGGCACCGTGAAAAGCGCCACCACCACCAGCGCGATCAGCACCATGGCGCCGATATTCCAAGCCTCACTGCGGTACATGAGGCGCGAGAAGCCGGTCCAGTCGTATTGCGTCGTCAGGTATCGCCGCAGCGCCATCATGGCCTCGCCGGGGTTGGCCCCGCGCGGGCACTTCTCCGAGCAGTCGCCGCAATAATGGCACAGCCAGGGGCTCGGATCGGCTACCAGCTTATCCTTCAGGCCCCATTGCGCGTGCAGCACCTGGCGGCGCGGAAAGCCATCCTGCTCGGTCGAGAGACTGCAGACGCACGTGCAGGTGGAACACTGCATACACTTCTTCAGATCTGCGCCGCCAGAGGCCATCACCCGGGCGATCAGCTCCCGATCGGGCTCGACTACCATTCGCTCCGCCATATCAGAAACCCTTATACGGATTCGGCCCCAATTCCCGCATCCGCTCCACAAAACCATCGAAGAGCGCCGGCAGCTTATCCCACTCATCGATCGCCAACTGCGTCAATTGCAAACGCTCGGGCTCCAGTTGCAGCCGCTGCAAAGTCTCTTTCACGTTTTGCAACCGCTGTTGCGCCAGTTCACTGCCTTTGGTGAAATGACACTGGTAATCGTCGCCATATTTACAGCCCACCAGGATCACTCCATCGATGCCGCGGGAGAGCGCGTCGGCAACCCACACAATGTTCAGGGAACCCAGGCACCGCAGGGGAATTACGCGCACACTGGGGTCGTATTGTCTCCGTTTCAGGCCGGCGAGGTCGAGCGCCGGATACGCGTCGTTCTCGCACACCAAGGCCAGTACCCGCGGCTTCTCTTCGTCCTCTTCCGGCACCTCGATGGCCTTGATCATCGAGGCGATCATATCCACCGAGTAGTTGTGGAAAGAAACGATGCGCTCCGGACACGCGCCCATGCAAACTCCGCAGCGCCGGCAGCGGTAGGGATTGGGTTTCGGCGTCCCCTTGACATCTTCATCCAGGGCGCCGAACGGGCACTCTTCGGTGCATCGCTTGCACTGCGTACAGCGCTGCAAAAAGAACGACGGATAAGAGAGGTCGCCGCCGCGCGGGTGTACTGCCTGGCCGCGGGCGGCCAGTTCCATCGACTGAATCGCCTTCAGGGCAGCCCCCGCGGCGTCCCGCCGCGCCTGGTTTTCATCCATGGCGGCGCGCGCCGCGCCGGCGGCATAAATCCCCGTACGGCGCGTTTCGTAGGGGAAGCACACGAAATGCGAATCCGCGAAGCCATCTTGCAACACCGGCAGTTCCGGACCCTGGCGGTAGGCCAGTTTCAGAATCTGCTCGCTGCCGTGGGGAACCATGCCGGTGGCCAAGACCACCATGTCTACCCGCAAGGCAATCGATTCGCCCAGCAGGGTATGCTCCACGGTAACCGTGAGCTGTCCATCCGCCCCGCTCTTCACCGACGACACTTCGCCCTTGGTGAAGAAATTCAGCGGCTGCCCTTGCACCTCGCGGTAGAACTGCTCATATTGCCCCGGCGTCCGCATGTCTTTGTAGATCACGAAGGCTTCGGCTTCGGGATCCTGCTCGTGGAGGTAAGTGGTCTGCGCCAGCGTGGTCATGCAGCACGACGACGAGCAATACGGCAGGTGCTTCTCATCGCGCGAGCCGGCGCACTGGATAAAGAGCACTCGCTTGGCCGCTGCTCCATCCGAGGGACGCACGATCTTGCCCTCGACGGCCATCCGTTCGAACTCCACGCTGGTCACCACGTCCGGGCTGATGCCGTATCCCAGATGCGCCAGGCGGGAAGCGTCGTATGGCTTGGACCCGGTGGCCACTACAATGGCGCCGGCGCGAATCTCCTGTTTCTCGGATTCGCCCTCCAGCGTGATGTCGAACATCCCCGGCTGCCCCTTGATTCCGGCCACCTGCGTACCGCGAAAAACGCGGATGAACGGATGGTGGAGCGCCGCTTCCAGGCTCGCCTGGAGTCCGTCCGCCACCAGCGCGGTATAGGGAGGCGCGGCCGGAAAATGCTTCTTGACCTGCGCGGCGCGCCCTCCCAGCTTCTCTTCTTTTTCCACCAGGACGACCGAATATCCCGCCTGCGCGGCCTCCAGCGCGGCCGTGACCCCAGTCACCCCACCGCCCACTACCAGCAGGGTTTTCGAAATCTCATCGGTGAGCGGTTTCAGCGGCTCCATTTTCCGCGCGCGCGCCACGCCCATCCGCAGGTAGTCCTCGGCCAGCATCTGCGTGTCTTCGTCCTGCGGTTTATGGCACCAGGCCACGTGTTCGCGCAGGTTGACGCGCTCCACCACGGAGCCATGGTTGAAATTGAAGCTCTCCGCCTTGAAGCGCGGCGAGCAGGCCGCCACAACCGCGATAGAGACGGCGCCTTCGCCGAGATCGCGGTTGATCTGCGCCCGCGCTTCGGCGCCGCACAGCACGGCGTTGGTGCGGCATATGGCGGCGTGGCATTCGCCCACCGCTACCTGGGCCAGTTGCGCCGCGTCGATGGATTCGCCGATGGCGCAGCCGGTGCAAATATACACGCCGAGTTTAGCGGACATGGCAGGCGCTCCTGTTGGCGCATTGCAGCGCTTTCAAAGCCGTACCGGCAGCATCCTGCACCGTGGAAGAGACTTCCCCCGGCCGGCGGACGCAGCCCGCGGCATAGAGCCCTGGACCGTTGGGCACGTTGAGAAAACCGAATTCGTCGCGCTGCAGCTCCACCGGAAGCCCATCCGTCTGCGGGACCATCCCCGTTGCCAGTACCACCAGTTCGAAATGTTGCGTGCTCTTTCGGCCGCTGAGCGTATCTTCGGCCGTAACCAGCAGATCGCCCGTGGTGGGATTCTCTTCCACGCGGGCCACTTTGCCTTTGATCAGCCGGATACCCGCATCGCGCTCCACACGCGCCGCGAACTCTTCCAGCCTGCCCGGAGTACGGATGTCGATGTAGAAAATCGTGATGGCCGTTTCGGGATACAAGGCACGAATGTATGCAGCGTGTTTAATGGAAGCGGCGCAACACACCGCGGAGCAATACGGAAGGTGATTCTCGTCGCGCGAGCCGGCGCATTGCACGAAGGCCACCGTCCGCGGCTCTTTGCCGTCGAAGGGCCTGCGGATCCGCCCGGCCGTGGGGCCGTCCGCGGCCGCCATCCGCTCCAGCACCACGTTGGTCACCACGTTGCGGTATTTGCCGAATCCCAGGGAGTCAAGTTTCCCCGCATCGTACGGCTTCCATCCCGTAGCCGCCACAATCGCCGAGACGCGATAAGTCTTCACCTCGGGCTGCGCATGCAGGCGGATGGCATTGTAGCTACAGGCTTCTTCACAAGCCCTGCAACTGCTGGGGCAAGCAGAACGCTCGATGGCGAATAGCGCCGGATAGGCCACACCCTGCGGCAGGTACGCCGCCTTGGTGCGGGCAGTGCCGTAGTTAAAGTCGTCCGATCTTTCCGCCGGGCAAACGCTCCCGCAAGCGCCGCAAAGCGTGCAGGCCTCGGTTACGAAGCGGGGCCGGACAGCCACTTCCACTTCGTAATCGCCCGCCGATCCCGTCACCCGCGAGACTTCCGCCAGCGTCAGCACCGTGATGGAGGGGTTATCACGCAGCCGGCGGTAGTGCATCTCCAGCCCGCACGCCGGCGGGCACAGCTTGGGGAAGTACTGATGCAGGCGCGCTACCCGGCCGCCCAGACTGGCCGATTTCTCGACAAGAATCACGCGGCAGCCCGCGTCCGCCAGTTCCACCGCCGCCGTCAAGCCGGCGATGCCACCACCGATCACCAGCACCGGGTTGGCAGAATCCGCGTTCATTTGCCTGTCCCCGGCGCAGCCACCTCGGCCCGCAGCCTCATGGAGCGCTCCCCGAAAATGGAGAAGCGCAGCCACTGCATGCCGAATTCCAGCAGTTCCTGATCGTCGGTGCGCAGCGCCTCCACGCGCGCCTCGTCCACTTCGAACAATTGCAGAAAGCGGGTTTCGAAGACGAACCGGCGGAAGCGGTCCAGATCGTAGCAGGCCATGTAGAACATGTCCGACTGTTTCGCCGTCAGCGCCCGGTTGCCGTTCCAGAAATCGTGCAGCGTCAGTTCCTTGAAGCCGCCGGCCATCATTTCGAACTCGGCGATGCCCTGGCATTCGATCCATTCGCGGACCGAAAGCGAAACTCCTTCCGCGTGTCCCTGGCAGAGATCCTCGCGGATCAGGAAATGGAATGCCTGGTCCTTGGTGGTTGCCGATTTCGGCTCCGCCAGGCCCAGCGGGTACATGCGGCATGCCCAGGGACGGTCGCGGTAAATTCCGCAGCCCTGCTCGGAGAGGAACTGGCACCGCTTGGATTCCTCCTCCGCCATTTTGAGAATCACGATGGGAAATTTCTGTTCCGCGTTTTGCAGGCGCAGCGTGTACTGTTCCAGAAAATCGGAAGAGTCGCTACCCAAAGAGCGCTTCATGCGCAACACGTCGTAGGGCGTAAGCACGATCGTCACGTCGCGGCAGCAGTGACCGAAGCAGCTCAACTGCGGATTGCAATGGAAGGTGAAGTGGTCGTCCAGACCCAGCCGGGCGCATTCTTTCAGAATCTTCTCGGGTGTGACGGGGTCACCGGGCATCGGGGTTCGCCTCCTCGGCGTCGAAAATAATGGCGTTTCTCAGAGCCTGCGGGGACCACACTGGCAAGGGGCCCTGTTCGCCGGTCGAAGGATCCAGCCGGCAGCGGTAAGACGCCGCTACGTTGTAGTGCTCCTGCATCCACGTCCACCCGCCCACGTAATACGGACAGTCATCCGCAAAGCAGACATACTGGAACTCGCCGTCCCAACTGGAGCCGTCGGGGTTGGCCCAGCGCAACATCAGGCCGCCGCAATGCGGGCACCGTAGGGGGGAAGTTTCCATAATGGGGACCTTAAAGGCGGGAGGCTGCGGAGCCTCCCGCCTCTGCTCGGCAGTCTTAGGCCTTCGCTAGTGCGGGCTCCTTCGGCTGCTGACTGATGACGTGCAGAATCGGCCGGGCCATGGTTTCCCAGGTACTGGTTTTGGGATCGAACCGGCAATTCGCAAACACGTGCCACTTCTCCTCGTCAAGCTGCGGCTTGTCGGCGCGGAAGTAATATCCCGGCCAGCGCGTTTCCTCGCGGAACAGCACCGTGCGGACGTGCGCCTCGGCCTGCCACATGCGATGCTGATTCTCCCAGCAGCGCATCAGTTCGTGCAGGTTGGAAGCCGCCAGTTTCTCCGCGTCTTCCTTCAAATAGGCCAATAATTCCAGGGCCTTCTTGAGGAGCGATTCGTTGGTAGTGAACTGAGCGGTAATGCCGCCCGCGTATTCGTCCATGATCTTCTGCAAACGGAACATGAACATCCGGGGCTTGATGTAATTCGGGTTGATCTCCGGATCGGTGGTGGTCTTCTCGAACTGCTCGTAGATGGCCAGCGGTTTCAGGATCTCAGCCTTGAGGGCTTCCAGGGCGGCCGGTTCCAAAACCGGCATGGTGTTGTTCTCCACGATAAACTTGATCGCGGCTTTGGCGGCAATACGCCCCTCGGCATGCGATCCGGAGGAGAACTTGTGGCTCGAAGCGCCCGAAGCGTCGCCGGCGCAGAACAGTCCCGGCACGGTCGACATATGCGCGTAGCCCCAGAAATACTGGCCCTTGGTTTCGGCCGTCTGCAGATCCTCGGGACCGCTGATCCAGGCGCCGGAAGCGCCCGAGTGCGAACCGATGAAATACGGCTCGGCGGCGGCGATCTCGGAACTCTTCTCTTCCGGCGACAGGTTGGTAGCCGCCCAGAGCAGAGCCTGCGAGATGGTCATATCGAGGAAGTCTTCCCAGGCCTCGGACTCCAGTTCCTTCATCTTCTTCTTATAGGCCTTGGGATCGTCCTTCAAACTCTCGGCGATGGCCTGCATGGCTTCTTCGGTACGCATGGAGATGGGGCCTTTGCCTTCCATCACGTCCAGCATGCCCAGGTAGTTGCGCAGGTTGGCGGGAACCGGCTTCACGCGGCCATAGGGTCCCCACTTCTCGAGCTCGGGTTTCCGCTCGATCATGTAGTTGCCGCCCATGGCATTGGTCGCCCGCGACTTGAACAGCAGGAACCAGGCTCCCACCGGACCGTATGCATCTTTGAACCGCACGGGGATGAACCGTACTTCCTGGCAGGTCATCTCCGCGCCGGCCTTGATGGTAAAGTAAGCGGAAGAACCGGCATTCCATGGTGGATACCAGGCGCGCCCCATACCTTCGCCGGAACTTCTCGGCTTGAACACGTGTACCGCGCCGCCCATGGCTACCAGGGTGGCTTTCGATTTGAACACATAGAACTTGTTCTCACGCACCGAAAAGCCCACCGCGCCGGCGCAGCGTTCGCCGTCCATCAGCGGTCCCACAATGAACACGCGCTCGAAGATCTCGCCCACGCCCGTTCCCAGCAGCGCGTTCTTGGCGGCTTCGGCCACCACCACCTTGTACGACTCGCCGTTGATCATCAACTGCCAGCGGCCTTCATGTACATAAGCGCCTTTGGCATCTTTCCAGATCGGCAAGCCCCACTTCTCGAACAGGTGTACCGAGGAATCCACGTGGCGCGCTATGTTGGCCACCAGATCCTCGCGCGTGACACCCATCAGGTCGTTGCGCACGTAATTCACGTAATCCGTGATCGTGTTGGCGCCGTCCTTCAGCCCCACGTACTGGTTGATGGCGGAAAGCCCCATGGCTACCGCCCCGGAACGGTCGATCGCCGCTTTATCCACCAGAGCGACTTTGAGGCCATTCTGCATCGCCCAATGGGCGGCCTCGACAGCGGCTCCGCAAGCGGCCATACCACCGCCGAGTATCAGCAGATCGGTTTCTACGACTACAGTTTCGAATTCGGCCATTGCAATCGTTCTCCTCTTAGTTGTTCATCCGGTATACGTCGGCCATTCCGATCGACGCCGGTTCGGTGTAGAGCAGCGGGCTATTAAGGTCGCCCTTGGTTTCAAATCCGCCATCCGGAACCGCTTTGCCTTCCGGCGTGGTCCGTATCGGGAATTTGAATCTCTTGATCGTTCCGTTGCGGAACTTCACTGTCCACAGGATCGTATCCGTGGAACGCATCGGCGTCGCCGAAGCTCCCAGAGGGGCGAAATCAGCATAGCTGCGGACTTCAATGGCTTGCGTGGGGCAGATTTTGACGCAACTGTAGCATTCCCAGCACATCGAAACGTCCCGGTTGTAAGCCTTCATCTTGTCTTTGTCCAGAGCCATCAGGTCGTTGGGACAAATGTGCTGGCACGCGGTCTTGTCCAGCGCCTTGCACCCATCGCACTTTTCCGGATTGACATAACTCGGCATTAGTCCACCTTTCCTTCCGCAGAGACCGTTTCCTGTACCGCCGTTGGGCCCTGCGTCTTGTGTCGTTGATAAAAGCAATTGCGGTGACCGTATTCGCCAAACCTGCAATGGTCACGAACGTAAATCTCACACTGCATGCAGGTGGCGTTCGGGTGCGAACTGTCGCTGACGATGGCGCCCGCCAGACGGTCCAGCAACTCCGAAGTTTTCTGCAATTCCTCCGGCAGAAATTGCCGGAACGCCATTTGCGCCCTGTGGTCCCGCGCCGTCTGGTACGCGTCCATCAGTTTGCGGCTGGTTTCCGTCAGGGAGAGGCGGATCAACCGGCGGTCTTCCTGCGGCGCGATCCGGCGCAGCAACCGCCGCCGCACCAGCTTATCCACGGTCCTGCTCACGGCGCCACAGGTGACTCCCAGGAACGCCGCCGCATCGCCGATACTCAACACATCCGTATTCGCCACCAGGTAGAGCAGCTTGAATTGCGCGAACGTCAGTTTGTCGCCCGATACCTCGCGCAGCACCGTCCGTTCGATCACCTCGCGCACCGACCACGCCAGTACGCGGGCGCTACTGAGAAACTCGTTGCTCAGCTCCGCTGTGATGGTTTCCGCCACGGTTCACCTTAGACGCCGGATGTTTGACTAAATCGAATTTAAACCTCGTCAACGATCTGGGCAAGGCTGGAAGCAGATAAATAGACTAAATACTCTGAAACTAAAAAAGCCACCCCTCTTTGGGGGTGTTGTGGCGCGTCTTGAAGAGCGCCGGCGATCGCTCCGGAGGCCGCTTCGTTGAGCTCTGCCTCACCTCTGGTTGTAGGGTTGGATGAAGTGACGCGTCAGATGCGGAAAGTCCGGATGGGCACAAAGCGGAAACGCATATTATGCCGTTTTCGTAGCTTAGACCGAGAGAATTGCAGAGAAAACCGACGCTCGGAGTCTGTGACACTGTTGCGCAGTATCACGTAGTTTCACCAAAGCTCGATTTCTGCACAAATGGTGGGGCGGACCCCCTGGTCGGGGTGCCCTCTGGGCCAGGTCCCCCTGGACCCGCTCTTCTCGCGAAGCATCAGGCGTCTGCAATCGCCAGCAGGCCGACCGGGGGATCGGCCGCGGACCCGGGGGTCCGCCCCACGAATTATGCAGATAGGCGCCATTGGAAGAACTAAGTGG
>Ga0302319_10008476_pt1 | contig 19983 bp, 20 predicted proteins | sample Bog_T0_2_FD_203319 | JGI IMG/M metagenome (GOLD analysis project Ga0302319, IMG submission 203319) | Peat permafrost microbial communities from Stordalen Mire near Abisko, Sweden - Bog_T0_2 | ecosystem: Environmental > Terrestrial > Soil > Wetlands > Peat | place: Sweden: Abisko, Stordalen Mire... | reverse complement strand
TGCGCTTCTGAAGCCATGATTTGAATTCCTTTTTTGAACGGAGATTTTATTGCTAGGACAGGCTCAGGTTAGCTTTGGGTTTGTTCGCGGAAATGATTTTTTCTGGGTAAGTGGTTGAAAGCAAAGAAAAGATATTTGTCGAGCTTTTGTCACCGAGATATTGAGGCCCAAAGATCATCGCTCGCGCGCCCGGCTTAGAGACGACGCCCAGGTTCACAGCCTACCGTCGCGCTTCGTTCGGGGCGTTGTCTCTTAAGCTGGGTCCGCTCTGGTGGCTTGACCCTTGTCCGCCGAAAGACCGTCGTCTTTCGTTTTGAAAGTCGTTGTGAAATTGAACTAGCAACACTCGCAAGGAGGGCAACCGTGATAGGCCAAACACGGTTCGCTGAAGGCTTAGCAGTTCAGGCGGCGACTTCACGGATAGAAAGTAGGCGAGAAAGAGCACTAAAAAGCCACTCAGCGAAAGTAGGAAGACCGCTGCTGGGTGAATGGGCGACCGGATCGAACTCAATAAGAGGATTGATGGGAAAACATAGCAGCGGATCGTTGCCAGGAAAGTTTCCGGGTCAAGAGCAACCAGCCCGGCGCCAATGACCAATAGAGTGAAAGCGCAGGTCCACTCTGTAGCGTTCTGGGCAGACAGCGGCCAAAAAATCACGTTTGTACCATGTTCGATGCGAAATTCTGTTCGCTGTTTAATATGACTAAGAAGAGATGAAAATACGCGCGTTCCAAGACTGGCTTCAAGAAGCTGCCTACCTTTGGAATCGCCGCCACGACCATCGCTGGTGAGTTAAATAGCCAGACCAAACAGGCGTATTCCGCGGAACGAGCAGTTGGGACTCGCGGTAGCTCCGGTTGCTGAACTACCATACAGGACCCCTTCGCCTAGTGCTGATTCGCGGCACAAGATATCCCAACCTCGCTCCAAGTACCGTGAACTGGCTCAACGTTTCCGCCGTCATCTGGCTTAGTGAGTCCAAGGGCTAAGCCGAACGTGATTCTGAAGAAGCCCGATTGGATTTTTTCTTTCTCAGTTTTCTCTTCTGGCAGATCTCGAAATGCCGTTCGACTTTGCACAACGGCCGCTAGCTGGTTCTCTGAGTTGGCTGCGTCTTCCTTTAGCAGCCTGTGTCTAAAACTGCCCGATTTTTTACTTGACCTGGAACTTCGACTAAGGTGTAGCAATCTACATAGGTGCGGGGCGATCGTGGAAATCCGCCGCCGCTGACGGAAAAATCGTCCTCGACTGCATTTAGGACAGCTAAAATCGCGAAAATGGCGACCACGGCCCTGTCGTAAGCGGCTTTCGGTTTGCCCGCTCCATACAGGGACCTCAGCAGAAGCGCGAGATTGCATGCCGCTGCCTGAATGAGGAACTTCTTGTGGACATTTGTTATGCCTCGTACCTAAAGCCGGTCCAGACCACCCGTATCAAACTGATGCGCAAAGTTGCGCTCGATTCTTTCGCCGCGTTGTCGCTGTAGTCGTTTGCCACGCTCACCTTGAATGCGCCGCCGGTTCGCGTACACGGCGACCTCTGCAGCCTCCTTGCCACGCCAGTTACGAGGACCACGATCCGGTTCAGCTATATAACTCCGCACGCCCATTTCCTGGAGGCCCACGGCAACGTCATTACTGTGATAACCCTTGTCTGCCAGCACTTCTTCGACTCCGCCAGGATGCACTTCATAGTTTCCATCGACCGTCTTTTCCGCGCTCAATCCGCTACTGCGAGGCCCGCTTCGATCACTGTTTCTTCTATCGTCGCCGTATCGGCGCAGGCTCCGCCATGCGTGGTGACTGCAACGATTGCACCGGTCTCCATGTCCACGGCGTTCTCGGCTTTGTACGCTAACCCGGTGCGCCCGTCCTTCAGTTTTGTGATCTCTGCTTCGCCGTCGCTGGGGCTTTCCCAGTCTTCGTTTGATGTCTTCTTTGTGCGCTTGCGGTCCATGCGCAGCAAAGCGGCAGCATCTTTAGCAGCGATGCCTTCTGCTTCCGCCAGACGTTTCAAATAGGCACCGTAGCTCTCGCCGGTGTCGCGCCTAACAAGCGACTTCATAGCCGCATTCGCTTCCAGCGTAGTCGAATCCACCCCGATGGTTTTGCCTTTGAGAAGGCCGCCCTGCGCCAGACGCTCCAGCACCCAGCTAAAGATTCGTTGATGAGTTTCGGCATCGATGAGCCGTCTGGTTCGCGAGATGGTGACGTGATCGGGAGTTTCCTCGTCGAACCCTATAGACAAGAACTGCCGCAGGGTGAGCGAATCGGCCAACCGCCAAGCGATACCGCGTTCGCTGTGGAGTCTTTCGAAGAAACCAACCATCATGACGCGGAAGTAAAGGCCAGGTGCCAGCGACGGCCGTCCTAGTTTCTCGTGATAGAACTCGGCGCAGTTGCTCTCACAAAAACCATCAAAGCCGGCCTTGTCGAGAACCTCGTTGAGGCGCTTGTAAAACGGGTAGCCCGGTGCTGTCGGTAACTCTGCCGCGTACCACAATCCCTCTTGCCTCTCTCGCTGCTTGCGCGTTCCCATCGCCATGCGTCCATTGTAAGGTCGAAACATTCTCAATACTAGATGTTTTTGGACTTAGACCCAGGCTGCTAGGAAGTGACCGCCGTGCAAGCGCACTAACGACGAAGAATCCTCTGATCGGCAAAGCTAGTGTCGCCTAAGCGCGTAAATGAACGGCACCCTGCGCCTTCGGGTTAAGAACGCAAACAAGACCAATCCGGAACTGAGCAGAATCGTCGAGGCTGGCTCGGGGGAGAAAGTGCTGGGGACCGAATTACAGGTCGTGCCGACAGACCCTCCGCCGAGCTGAGTGGAAAGAAGGGGATCTTCAAGGCTGAACCATGCCGACGCACAGGCGTTCGGTGTTAAAGGGGCCAATCCGCCAGTGAAATTAACGGTGAGACTGTTCTGGGTGCCCATGTTGATAGCTGAGAACGTCACGCCAGCAGGAGCGTAGCCGCTGGGGTCAGTCGCGCCAGCACAGCCTGGAATCGTTCCATAGGCGCCGCTGCACGCGCCATCGCCGTCAAACGCGGCAATAGTGTCGCCGGAAGGACCCGTCAAAACAATTGACAGCAGCACAGAGGTCGTCTCATTTTGGATTCCGACGAGCGTGTCGTCCACGCCGTCGTAAGGTCCGCTGCTCAGCGGCGATGAGTTTTGGCTGACGAAATAGTTCAATGCCACGCCTGTGCTGCTCACTGCCGTAACGGTGATCAAGAGTTGGCACCCCGCCGTATCGTCGTTTACATTGGGACATGCGTTGAATCCAACATTTGCGCCGGACGCCATAACCGCTGACGCCACTATGGTAATTGCGGCCATTGAAAGTTTCATGTTTTCCTTCGCTCCTGAAATTGAAGTTAGTTAGGTGGTAACTCAGGCAATATATACTATTTCGGCGTATCCGTGAGAACGGTGAAAACATGAGAGCAGCGCCCTCTGCAGCCGAGGTCCGCGCCTTTTAGATAGCGGGCTGATACGATGCTGAACAAGATGAAGAGGCGCGAATTTTTGGCAATAGGAGCGGCGATTCCGGCGGCGATGATGGCGGACACATACGACAAGGTGAAGATTGGCATTGATCTGTTCAGCCTGCGGGCGCAGAAGTGGACGGCGTTTGAGGCATTGGATTATTGTGCGGCACGCAAGGTGCAGGTGGTGCACTTTTCCGAGATTCGCTTCATCGGTAACCTCGAGCCCGACCACTTACGCAAAGTGCGCGCACATGCGGCCCAACTTGGGTTGGAAGTGGAGATTGGCATGCGCTCCATTTGCCCGACCTCTAAGATGTTCGATCCCAAAGAAGGCACGGCGGAAGAGCAGTTAGGGCGAATGATTGATTCGGCCGATATCGTCGGGTCACACATCGTAAGGGCGGTATTGGGCAGCGGCGAGGACCGTGTGAAACCGGGGCCGATAGAAGCGCGCATCCACGATACGGCGCAGGTATTGAAGAATGTGCGTGCCAAGGCAGTGGACAAGAATATCAAGATTGCGATTGAGAACCACGCGGGAGACATGCAGGCGCGCGAGCTGAAGATGCTGGTGGAAGAAGCCGGGCGCGATTTTGTGGGTGTCTGCCTGGATTCGGGCAACCCGTTGTGGACGATTGAAGATCCGCATCTTACGCTGGACGTTTTGCACCCCTACGTTTTGACGAGCCATTTGCGCGATACCGCCGTTTGGCGAGTACCGCAGGGTGCGGCGGCTACATGGGTAGAAATGGGCCGAGGCAATGTAGATATTGATGGCTATGTGAAGAAGTATGTGGAGCTTTGTCCGGGCCGCGCGCTTTCGTTAGAATCGATTATTTTTGGGCCGCGCGTGCTGCCCTTCCGTGACCCGAAATTCTGGGAGCCATTTCGCAATACGCCCGCTTGGGAGTTCGAACGATTTCTGGAGATTGCAGACCGCGGCAAGCCTTATCCGGATGAGCCTTGGGAGAAGGGCGACGAAGCGCAACGGGAGCGCGTGGCTTTAGATGCAAGTCTCGACTATCTCAAGAAGCTTTTAGGGCGGGCTTAGCATGAAGGCGTTGATTGCTTCTTTGTGTTTCACGGCAGCGGCTTGGGCGGCGGCCACACCGCTGCCGCAGATCGTTTCTTCGGGCGGGAAGTTCTCGCTGTTAGTTGACGGCAAACCTTATATAGTGCTGGGCGCGCAAGTGCGGAATTCCAGTGGTTGGCCGGCGCAGTTTGAACAGGCGCTTGTGGGTGCGCAAGCGATGCATCTGAATACGGTGGAAGTGCCGGTGTACTGGGAAAATGTGGAGCCTCGGGAAGGCGAGTTCCACTTCGAGACCATGGACAACATCGTTCGCCTGGCGCGCGAGCGGGATCTGCGCCTGGTCTTGTTGTGGTTTGGCACCTGGAAAAACGGGACCATGGACTATGCGCCGCCCTGGGTGAAGGCCGATACCGCGCGCTTCCCCAGGATGATGGACAACGGCGGCCATCCGGTACGAGTGCTGACTCCGCTGAGCGAAACCAATCTGAATGCCGATCGGCGCGCCTTTGCGAAAGTGATGGCGCATCTGAAAGAGATTGACGGCGACCAGCACACCGTCATTTTGGTGCAAGTGGAAAACGAAACCGGTTCGCTGTTTACCGAGCGGGATTATTCGAGCGAAGCCAACAAGCGCTTTGCGGGTGAAGTGCCCGCGCCTTTAACGCAAGCCTTGCAGAAAAAGCCAGGAACGTGGCGTGACGTGTTTGGCGCGGAGGCGGACGAAGCGTTTGCGGCTTACTATGTGGCGCGTTACGTAAATGCGGTGGCCGAGGCAGGGAAGCGCGAATACGGGCTGCCTGCCTATGCCAACGTCTGGCTGCGCGAGCAGAAGAATTTTATGCGGCCCGGCGAGGCGTATCCTAGCGGCGGCGGCACGCTCAACATGTTGGATATTTGGAAAGCGCTGACGCCTGCGCTCGATGCAGTCGCGCCAGACAATTACGTGCTAGATTACGTGAACTATCAAAAGGTATTGCAAGGGTATCGGCGGAAAGATAATCCATTATTGGTGCCGGAAACGGGCGGTCCGCGTTGGGCCTCGAATCTCTTTTACGCGTTAGGCGAATACGATGCGCTGGGTTATGCGTTTTTCGGTCTTGATTCTGCCGTCGATGGGGCCAAGGTGAAGGAATTGGCGCAGCCCTTTGCTGACGACTGCGCGCTACTGCGGCCAGCGCTGCCCTTTATTGCGAAATGGCAGGGAACGGGCAAGTTGCATGCGGCGGTGGAGGAAGAGAATTTGACCGAACGGTTGATCCCTTCGTCCGCTTTCGATGTGCTGGTGCAGTTTGGCAATCCGCATCCGGAGTATGGCGGCATCTTTGGCACGCAGACGCCGAAGAAGAGCGGGCGTGCCTTAGTGGTGGAACTGGCACCGGATGAATTTGTGGCGATGGGCTTCGATGCCAGAGTAGATTTCCGTCCGGCGCGCGGACGTAAAGAAATGGCGGCGCAGTTTCTGCGGGTGGAAGAAGGAACGTTTGTGGACGGCGAATGGAAAACGACGCATATCTTGAATGGAGACGAGACGTTTTTTGGCGTGCGCTTGCCGGCTGAAGGCGCAATGATCAGATTTAAGCTAATGGCCTACTGAGGGATTCGGTCGCGGATACCTTCGCCGATCGGTCCGGTGCGCTGAAATCGCTCGTTCAGCCACTCCACCATCTCTCGCTCCCAAGGCGGCACGCCGGGTATTTTGTGCCAGTTGCCAGTGCCGTGGGTGCCACCGGGAATGCGAATGAGATCGCAGCGGACGCCCACTTTTTGCAATGCGGATTGTAAGTTGGTGTCTTCTGAGAACGGGATATATTCGTCTTTGTCGCCTTGGATGAGAAGAAACGGCGGCGCATCTTTGGTTACATAAGTGATGGGTGAGGCTTCTTTCAAGGCGGCCACCTCGCCCTTTTCTTGAATAAGCGGGTCGAGCAGCGCATGGACGTCTTTGTTCAGCGGTACAGTGGCAAAGCTGCTTTGCGCGAAGAGCGTCACGACGGCTTGCACTTTAGCAGTTTCGCGGTCGATCGGGTCTGAAGCCTTGGCATCCCCTGGCGCATTGAGAAGGCCGACCATGTTGCTGAGAAAGCCGCCGGCTGAACCGCCTACTAGCGCAATTTGATTCGGGTTGGCATTCCATTGTTTGGCGTTATGACGGATATAACGAACGGCACGTTCTACATCAAACACCATTTTGGGGTATGGATACTTGGGCGCTAAGCGATAGTTGATGGAAAACACGGCGTAGCCCGCGGGCGCCAAGAAATCGGCACAATATGCCTCACTGCCGCTTTTACTATTGCCCCGCTGATAACCGCCGCCGTGAATGATGATGGCGACGGGATGAAGACCGGGTCCTTTGGGCGCATAGTAATCCATGGTGAGGGTTTGACCTTCGGCTTCGCCATAAACGATTCCGTCTTGCGAGGGCGTGCGTGTTTGGGCGTATGTGAAGAGACAGAGGGCCAATGTGCAGGCGAGCATTGGCGGAATAAAGCGCATAGCAAGACTATATCGTCGAAGCCGCGGTCGGGCGCAAGCGCGCTATTTCCTGACGTAGTTCATCAACGCGAATTGGCTTCGAAGCGTAACCGTCCATGCCTACGGACAGGCAGCGGTCGCGGTCTCCAGCCATGGCATGGGCTGTCAAGGCAATGATAGGGATGTGCTTGCCGGAGCCGTTTTCCTGCCCGCGAATCGCAGCGGTGGCTTCCATGCCGTCCATTTCCGGCATTTGTACGTCCATCAAGATTAAGTCGAAGGGTTGCTTCTGCCACAGCTCCAGCGCCGCTTTGCCGTTGCTGGCAATAGTCACGGAGTGGCCTTGCTTTTCAAGAACCCGCTTGGCGACTCTCTGGTTAACAGGATTATCTTCGGCCAGGAGGATGTTCAGGGCTTCCGAAGCCGCTACGGAGTCTGCCGGTTCGAGGGAGGCGGCGGTTGCTTCCGGCTTGCCGGCAATTACGTGGGCCAGCAGCGTGAAATGGAACCAGCTACCTTTGCCGACTTCGCTTTCAACCCAAAGCTTACCGCCGAGCAATGCCACCAATTTGGTTGAGATGGTCAGCCCCAGGCCGGTTCCGCCAAACTTGCGGGTGGTGGAAGCATCCGCCTGCGAAAAGGCGTCGAAGATGGTTTGTTGCTTATCGGCTGGAATGCCAACGCCGGTGTCGCGGACGGAGAAATGGAGCTTGGCCGTCTCGCGAGATACTTCTTCCAGATCTACCTTCAATTCAACTTCTCCGGCAGCTGTGAACTTGATGGCGTTGCCCACCAGATTGGTAATCACTTGCGCGAGCCGGTCGGGGTCGCAGATGATCGTTTCGGGAACTTCAGGCGAAACAGTGCAAAGGAGTTTTAGCTGTTTTCTCGCGGCTGAGCCAGTGAATACCCGCAGGCGTTCCGTTAACATCTTGCGCAGAGGAAAAGCAACCAGATCGAGTTGCAGTTTGCCTGCTTCGATCTTCGAGAAGTCGAGGATGTCGTTGATCACGGTGAGCAGGGACACGGCCGCGAAACGCGCGGTCTCAATGAGTTCTCTTTGTTCGACACTTAAGTCTGTTTCGAGCGCAGCCTCCGTCATTCCGAGAATGCCGTTCATCGGGGTGCGGATTTCGTGGCTCATGTTGGCCAGGAATTCGCCCTTGGCTCGACTCGCCTGTTCCGCCTGTTGGCGCGCTTGCTCGGCGCGGCCGTTGGCGCCCTCCAGTTCGCGGGTGCGAGCTAGCACGCGATTGCGCAGGGTAGACACCCAGAAGAAAGCGCCACAGGATAGAACGATGGCCAGGAGTGAAACTCGTCCCCAAGCAACCCGCTCCACCATGGGCCGCCTCTTCAGAATTCGAACGTTTGCGAGAGAGGGAATTTCAACGCTGAACTCGAATCCTCTTTCATCGGGCTGCTCGCGGATCCGGCCAATTCCTTGCGCTTCGAGGAGATCGCCGACTTCCGGCAGTCGGCCCGCGGATGCATCTGGCCCGAATGGTATTCCCAATGTCAGCGTGGAGCCGCCAAAAGGAATGCCATACGAAACGTGAGTGGCCGTTACTTCGCGGGTTACGATTTGGCCCTGCGTGCTGACCATGGCGCCGTCAAAGGTGGGCTGGCCAAAATCGTCATCTGTAATGCGGCGGATATTGAAGGTCTGGACGGCAGCTGCGGGACGAAATTCCGCTGAGATCAATCGCCTGAACCCCTGTTGGTCTTGCGTGATTCGGCCCAACACCTCAATACTGGCACCCACCCCCGGTGGGGGTTCCTCGCTACCGGAATCGACCAGAATTCCACTCAAACCACGCTGCAGGAAAAACTGGTGTGATGCCCGCACGAGCGTGACTACTCCGCTCACGTGGACCATGTCGTCTATTTTTGTACCCGAGTGGTATGTGAGGAGACGGCTAATGTCAATCGGCGGTAATGACCAATCCTGCTGATGAGCGGGTGCGATTACCTTCACGTCTTGACATCCAGCTACGTAGATTGCATCAGAGGTACGGTTCTGCGCACCAGCTGACAAGGTTCCCAAAACCCCATGAATTTCGACATCGGCATTGACCAACTGGACCGGGTCACACGCGGCAGTCGAACCCATCAATATTTTTATTCTTCCGTTCGCCGGCAAGCCTAGATCGAAATTTAGCAGCGCTTCGTTTGCGCGGGTAGTGAAATGTGAGCTAAGAATACGGCCCTTTGCGGACGCCCAAATGTTCCCAGCTTCCGGAACCAGACGGGCGGGATCTCCCAACTTGAATGGCGGAGGTAGCGGTCCATGCCCTATTACCTTCACGCTTTTGAGAAGCAAGATAGGCGCAAATCCGCCGCGCGCTGTGACTCCTTCGGCGTCTATCCAATCGCCCGCCTTGAGGAGACTATCTTCTTTTCGCGGGTAACAATAAATGCCCGCCGAACCATTCTGAAAGAAAAGCCAGTAGGCTCCTACATAAGAAAGGGTTACCTGAGTTTTGAAATGGAAAGGATATGCTCTGCTGGCTTCGTCATTAGTGAGCTTCAGCACCTCCGTCAAGCTGTTTAAAGGCTGCGGCTTTTCATGGTTTTGCGCGGAAACGGCAAGGCCGCCTATCAGCGTTGCCAAAACTACGAGACTAGGGCGAGCCAAATCCACTAAGACGGATATCGGCAATTGCCTGAAATCTTTATAGGTCTAGGTGAGCAGGCCCTTCACACGGCTTTCGAGCGTCTTCGTCATGCCACCGCCCAGCAGCTTTTCCAGCAAGCCGAGATCGGCGTCGATGGTAAGGTCCCGGTCATTGACGTCCACCGTGCCTTTAATTGGCGCGCTGAGCAGACCCATGGTGGCATTAAAGGAAAAAGTGAGGGTGCTGCCATTCCACTGGCGCTTTTCGTTGGTGACCTGGATAGGCACCAGCGGCGTACCCTTAAAGAGGTCGTCAAAAGAACGGTCGACAGCCTTGATGATTTGGTCTTTGGATTTGTTGTGTGAGACCGTGATCCGCATACCTTTACGATACGACCAAACGAACCAAAGATTCAGGGTGGCTAAATTTTAATGGAGTCAACCGAGCCCCGCCTAGTGCTTGCTATGGCATACTCAAGGAAAGATTTTTCGAGCAATTGCTGCGCTTTGAGCCTATGACTTCCACTACTCGCCAACCTCAAAACGCCGACGTTGCTGAGCAGCCAACGCGCAGTGTCGCCGATTCACCCTACCAATTCAAACGGTCGGATGCCTACTCGAGCCACTCGGTAATCTTACGCCTGGCAGGGCAAGGTGGCGGTCGGCAGTTGTTAGATGTCGGCGCCGCGCACGGATATTTGGCTGGCGCCTTGCGTTCGCAAGGGTTCCAGGTAACCGGAATAGAGGCCGATAGCGTCTTGGGAGAAGAAGCTGCCAAGCATTGCGACGAATTTCTCCTTTTGGATTTGGATGGCCCTTTGCCGCGTTTCGACAAGCGGTTCGATGTGATGGTTTTCGGCGATGTTTTGGAGCATTTGAAAGACCCGGCGGCGGTATTGCGCGAATTTGTGGGCCAGTTGCAGGATGACGGAGAAGTGATTATTTCGTTGCCGAATGTGGCCAACCTTTATGTGCGCTTGAATCTCCTGTTCGGGCGTTTCGATTATCAGGACCGCGGTTTGTTAGACCGGACGCACTTGCATTTCTTTACGCGTAAAAGCTTCCGGCAGTTTATGAGTGATGCGGGATTGGAAGCGGCGACATTGACGGCCACTCCTATTCCGCTGACGATCGTAGTTCCGCGGAAGTATCAGGGTCCGGTTTTTGCCGCCGTACACGCGGCGAGTGCCTGGCTGGCGCGCACTTGGCAGACGCTTTTCGGTTATCAGTTTGTAGCGGTAGCTCGGAAAGCAGGAAGAAGGGGTTCCCATGCAGCAACAACCTAAAGTTATTGTGGTGATGCCGGCATACAATGCGGCGCGCACGCTCCGCATGACGTATGAAGAACTGCCGAAGGATTGCATTCACTCCATCATCCTGGTGGATGACGGATCGACAGACGATACCATTGCGATTGCGCGGCGCCTCAATCTGGAAGTGTTCATGCATACCCGCAACTTCGGCTATGGTGCTAACCAGAAGACTTGTTATCGCGAGGCACTGAAGGCCGGCGCCGATATCGTGGCGATGGTGCATCCGGATTATCAATATGATCCGACGTTGCTGCCGCAAATTATTCAGCCCATTCTTGACGGGAAGGCCGATATTGTTTTAGGGTCGCGGTTGCAGAAAGGGTCGGCCCTTGAGCAAGGCATGCCGTGGTGGAAGTTTTATGCCAACCGTTTCCTGACTGAGCTGGAGAATGTTTGTTTTGGCTTGAACCATTCGGAATATCACACTGGTTATCGTGCTTTCCACCGGTCTGCCCTGGAAGCGGTGAATTTTGAAATGAATTCTGACGGCTTCGTGTTCGACCAGGAAATCATTGCACAAGCCGTGGCGTGCCAGTTGCGTATGGACGAAATTGCCGTTCCGGTGCGCTATTTCAAGGAAGCGTCTTCAGCGAGTTTCTTCCAGAGTTCGGTGTATGGTTTGAAAATTCTGTGGCTGCTGGCGAAATATATGGCCCACAAAACGGGCTTGCATCGCAGCCGGCAATTTGAGAGTTTAGACCGCCGCTATAGGGCGGTCACCGACCAGGAAGCAAAGGCACACGGCGGCACGTAAAAGCGCTTTTAGGCTCGAGGGGCCGGCGTTTCCACAAGTACAGGTTCTTCCATCGAAGACTCACCGATGTACGCCTTGATGGCTTCGGCTGGGGTGCCGTCAACAGCGAGTTTGCCTTTTTCAAGAAGGATAGCCCGGTCGCAATAGGATTCGATTTGATCCATGCTGTGGCTGACGAAGAGAATCGTCTTGCCGGCTTCGCGGAAACTGCGTAAACGGCTCAGGCATTTTTCCTGAAAATTGAAATCGCCCACGGCCAGAATTTCGTCTACAACCAGAATGTCAGGATCGACTTCGGTGGCAACGGCAAAGGCGAGCCGCATATACATTCCGGAAGAATATTGTTTGACGGGGGCGTCGATGAAGTCGCCAAGGTCGGCGAACTCGATGATTTTTTGTTCGCGCGAACGCATGACTTCTTTGGAATAGCCCATCAAGAGCCCATTCAACAAGATGTTTTCGCGGCCGGTGAGTTCGTGATGCATGCCCGCGCCGAGTTCGATCATAGGCGCCAGGCTGCCCTGAATGTTGACTTTGCCTGAGGTCGGCCGGTAAACCCCGGCCACGATTTTGAGTAGCGTACTTTTGCCCGAGCCGTTGCGGCCGATCAAGCCCACGATTTCGCCCTTGCGTACTTCTAGCGATACGCCGCTGACGGCCTCGAATTCGTGATAGCTGATACGGCTCTTGGTAAACCGGGCGAATAATTCGCGCACCGTGTCCGGGCGCTCATGGATGACCCTGAAGCGCTGGGTTACGTTCTCTAAGCGAATGGCGATAGGTTGATCAGTCATGGGCTTGGTTATACGTAAAACACGAAGTCGTGCTGGTGGCGCCTGAAAATCCAGAAGCCTAAAAAGAGAGCGAGGAAAGCGCAGGCAAAAGAAGCAAAAATCGATTCCGCCGTTGGCAACTTACCATAGTAAACACTTAAACGAAAACCATTGAGCGCGTAAACAACCGGATTCAGCTTAAAGAAGATTTGATACTTCGGCGGAATATGAATATCTTCTAGTGCGTAAATAATGGGCGTGAGATAGAACCAGACTTGCAGAAGAATTTGCAGAATGTGAGATACGTCACGATAATACACGTTAATGGCGGCAAAGAAGAAGGTGGCACCCAGGGTAAGAATAGCCAGCGCGGCTATGGGCACTGGCAGATACAACCAAGTCCAATAAAACGGATGGTGCATCACCGCCACGATTAGTACCAACGGAATCAACGATAGCAGTAAGTTGATCATGTTGGAAACAACCGCCGCCACTGGAAAGACCAGTTTCGCGACACGCACTTTCTTAATCAAATCGCCGTTGCCTACGATGGATTCGGCGGCGTAAGTCAGGGATTGCGAGAAGAAAGTCCAAGGCAGCAGGACACTTAGTAGAAACACTGGGAAATCGGGTTTCGAGGCCTGCATCAATTTCGAGAACACCACCGTCAAAACGAGGCAGAGCAGCATGGGGTTTAGCAGCGCCCAGAGGAAACCCAGAATCGAACGTTTATAACGAATCTTGAGTTCTTTGAGGGCCAACGCCCAAATTAACTCACGGTAACGATAGGTGTCGCGGAAGAGTTCTATCATTCGGTAAAGAGGGCAGAAGACTCATACCCGGCACCATCAATTCAACAGTGGGAACCGACGTGCAGACTAGCTCTTATTGTAACTGAGGCGATGCGCTTTTCGGCTGCTCATTCGGCTTTCGTTCGATAGAAATTTTTGCTGTGGGGGTAATCTGCGCGCCCCAAAGCAGTTTGTACGGTTCGTTACCGCGTAAAAAATTCCATGCGCGATAGCCTTGTTGAAAAGCGTGACGCAACGATTCGAATAAAAGGAGACGCCCAAACCCCAACGCTTCAAATTCGGGGTCGTTACCGCCTGCGAAGGCATACACAGTGCCGCGATGAACGAAGGCCAGTGTGACTGCCATCAGTTTCTTGTTATGGCGCAGGCCGAACATTCGCAGCACATCGGTTTCGTCACAACTCTTGGCTAAATCCACGATGAAGGCGGAGGCCCCGTCTTTGGCGAGAGCGAAAGCCGCGGACTGCTCACCGTGCATACGAATGACGGCGTTCACGAACTCGGGGTCGGCTTGGTTGACGACTTCAAATCGCGGGCGATCGGCGGCGATGCTGCTGGGGTCGAGGTATTTCAGAAAATTGCGGCGCAACGAGAATGAACGGGCGTCCCAGTATTGCTGGAAGGTGCCTTGAATCATGACTTGCGACCATTCGCCATCGGGCGAGATTTTTAAATCGAAGCGCTCTCCCAATTGCAAACTGCTCAGCGAAGATGGACTTGCCAGATCTCGCCATTCGCAGCTTTCCCAGGTGTTATTAGCGAGAAGATGACTCTTTAGAAGTGTTGCTACATCGCCCCGCTGAGCCGCCGCAATGGGAGGCTCCAAGTAGCTGGCCATGCCCGAACCGAGCAACTTTAAAGTGGGCCTGCCATCTTGTTCACTCCAATAGCAGGGGATGACCGCGACGAGAGCATCCTGGCTGCGGAATAGCATGATATGCAGGCGGCCTTCGCCGAAATGCCGCCACCAGGTGAGCTGCCAAGCGGGTAGCTGAAAAGGCGTGATATTGGGTAGCGTATTGGCGAATCGGGACCACTCATTCTGAATTGCTTCCGCATGCGCGAGCTCGCGCACAACTTCCAGGGTTAAGGGGGTGACCGGCAAACGCCGTTCTGGCTTCATTCGGACTTGACTATAAGATTACCCAACTCACGTTCCCGGGCGCGGGCTTTCTGATAAACTAAAAGTTTCCCGCCTCGTTCGCTCCCATGATTTCTGTAAGCAATGTAAGCATGCGCTACGGCGCTAAAATTCTGTTCGAAGACGTCACCACCGCTTTCCTAGCGGGGCGGCGTTATGGTTTGACTGGTCCCAATGGCGCCGGTAAGAGTACTTTTATGAAGCTGCTCTCCGGCGAGTTGGACCCGCAAAAGGGCACGGTGGTCAAGCCCAAGAAGCTGGGCATTCTACGGCAGGATCAGTTTGCGTTTGATAAACAGCGGGTCGTGGATACCGTCATCATGGGCAACATGCCGTTATGGAAGGCGTTGGCGGAACGTGAAGAGCTCTACGCGAAGGCTGATTTGACCGACGAAGACGGCATGCGCCTGGGTGAGTTGGAAGGCGTTGTTTCTGAAGAAGACGGTTACACGGCGGAATCAGACGCGGCCGTATTGCTGGACGGTTTAGATATTCCGGAGTCGTATCATAGCCGGCTCATGAGCGAGTTGCAGGGCGGCCAGAAAATCCGTGTGCTGCTGGCACAAGCGCTGTTTGGCCATCCGCAAGCGTTGCTGCTGGACGAGCCTACTAACTATCTCGATCTTGAATCTATCCACTGGCTGCAGAATTTCTTAACCCATTACGATGGCACGCTGATTACGATTTCGCACGATCGCCACTTTTTGAATAGCGTCACCACGCATACGGCGGATATCGATTACCAAACGATCATCACCTATACCGGCGGCTATGACGACATGGTGCTGCAGAAGACGCAAGTGCGCTCAAGAATTGAATCGGAAAATGCGCAACGCGAAAAGAAGATTGCGCAGCTGAATGAGTTTATTGCGCGCTTTTCGGCTGGTACGCGCGCGAGTCAAGTGACTTCGCGAAAGAAAGAAGTAGAGCGGCTCGAGACCAAAGAGCTGGCCCGTTCGAACATTGCACGCCCGTTCATTAAGTTCGACATGAAGCGTCCTTCAGGGCGAAATGCGTTTGAGTTTAAGAATGTAACCAAGGGCTATCCGGGCCTGAAGGTGATTGAGAACTTCAGTGCATCGGTGCAGCGCGGCGAAAAGATTGCGTTGATGGGCCGCAACGGCGCGGGTAAGACAACGCTGTTGAAGGCGCTGCTGGCCAATGCGCCGGGTGTGGACGACAAAGATATTGGGCTCGATTCAGGCACCGTGACGTGGGGCCATGAAGTGCAAGTGGGTTACTTTGCACAAGATCACCGCGAATCCATTCAGCCGGGCACCACGATTGCCGATTGGCTGCACAATTTCGATCCGCAGGCGGCGCGCGAAGAAATTCGCGGCTTGCTCGGACAAATGTTATTTACCGGCGAAGAGGGCACGAAGAAGACTGAGGCTTTGTCGGGCGGGGAAGCGGCGCGCATGATGTTCTGCAAGATCATGCTGCAGAAACCGAATATTTTGGTTTTTGACGAACCGACGAACCACCTTGATTTGGAAGCGATCAACGCGTTAAATATTGCGCTGCAAAAGTTTGAAGGCACCGTGCTGCTGGTGACGCATGACGAAGATCTGGTGGATGAAGTCGCCACGCGCATCTGGCATTTCGATCATGGCAAGGTGCAGGATTTCGCGGGCAAGTACGAAGATTTTTCAGCCACTATGGCAGGCTAGCGACGAAAGTCGTGGTTCGGAACTGTTCTAAGTGTTCGTCGTAGTTTGAGATTGGCTCGAAACTTCCGAAGGCTGTAACGCGCGCTAGCTTCATTTGGCGCGTGTGGAAAAACTTCCAGAAGTCACGCATGAAGGTGCGTGAGTCCACATTGCAGCCGCCGAATTCGAAGCTGACCAGTGCGATTTGCTTGTTGGCAAACATTAGCTCAGCGCCGCGCAAAACTTCGAGTTCGTGTCCTTCCACATCAAGCTTGAGCAGATCGATGTGATTGATGCCGTGCGCGGCACAATGGTGGTCTAAAGTCTCGACTTTGACCAGCTCACTGCCAGTCATCTGAATGCCGTGATGGTCAATTTGGCGGGGATAGAGTGAACTGAGTTCCGATCCGGGCACGTCGTAATAGAGCGTCCGCTCGCCGGGTTCGCTGCCGAGTGCCAGGTTGTTGAGGTGAACGTCCGTTCGATTGGCGAAGCGCCGCGTGAGTTCTGTATATGCGGCTTGACTTGGTTCGAATGCATGGATTGCCGATGCGCCTAAAGCAAGTTGCACGAAGTCGCCCTTGTTTGCGCCGACGTCAAAAATGACGGCCTGATTCAGCTTCAGCTTCTGAAGAACGGCGCGGTCAGTTCTCGCATTGGGCCTCCCCGCAGCGCCGATGCCTTGCCCATACTGCGCGAACTGCACGGTCTTGCGGAGAAGCCACTGGATCATGGCTCCCTGTCCATACTGACGGAGCGGAGGGTGATGTGACCCTCAGGCCGGACTCTCCCTGAACGGCGGTTCGACTCAAGCGTCAGCACGAGTCCAGCGACGTTCGGCGTGGCGATAAATTCCCAGGATTGCTGTTTGTCGAGCAAATCGCCAGAAAACAAATCACTCGTGGAGGAGCCGTTGGCGGGTCGTAGATGCCAAGTAATTCCCATGTCAGGGAGGATGCCTTGCGCCTCGGCCTTCCATTGCAGCTTATACTGAAAGCCGCCTTCGGCCGCGATGTACTGGCGCAGCAGGGTGCACTGTTCAGGCTGACGCCCGGAAAGCCCGATATCGATAGAGCCGTCTTCCATGAATTGATCTATATTCACGCCGTCCGTGTCTACTGGCAGCCAATCAAATCCGTGACGGTAGAAGCGGATTTTGAAATTGCCGTTGGTTACCGGATGATTGGCATCGGGCACGCCTTGATCAATCCAACGGCCGTCGCGGAGGGTGGCCCAGAACTGCAGGCCAGTGTGCAAATCGCCACTAGCCAGGACGTGATCGAGCGAAGAAGCAATGAGATCATCGCGGCCCCAGGCGCGCGGGTCGTCACTGCCGACTACTCGCACCAAGCGCTGCACAATTGGCGGAATCGCCGTATACTGCTGGGTGTTTGAGAGGAACCAAGTGTACTGGATTAAGGAGCGGGGACGATCGGGCACCACGGCGGAAAGCCGTTGCGCATCCTGGCTCATCAACCACATTTGCGTGAACACATTCGAGCCATCGAAGGGCGTAATTTTTAGGGTCTCGTTGGCCCAGCGGAAGAACTCGCTGGCGTTTTGTTGGCGGAAGTAGAAGTTAGTGAGTGTCCACTTCGGTTCGTGCATGTGGTTCACTGCCGCCGCCTTTAGGTAATAGGTCTCAGCGGTTTTGGGGTCGTTCTGATTGATTTCCGAATACAAGCCGAGTTGGATGAGTGACTCGTAATCGAACGGATTTAATTCGACTGCTTTTTTCAGCAAAGCAATGCGATGGTCACGGTCCCAGGCGGCTAGTCGCGCCGCATAATCCGACTGATAGGGCACCAGCTGAGCGGCGGCTTGAATGGACGAGGGCGTGTCAAGCGTGAAGAAATGCGAAGCACGCGCCAGAATTGCCGAGTAGCAGGCGCCGGCAATGGCACCTGCAATCAGCAGGTAGCGCAAATAGAACGCTGCCGCTGATTTCATCTCACGCTCCCGTCTGGATACGGCTCACCAGAACCGCGGCCTGCGCCTCACACGAGCGGCCTTCACCAACCGGCCCCACCTTTTCGGCGGTCTTGAACTTTACGCCGACAGACGAGGACGGCAGGTTCAACACGCGCGCCAGATTGTCACGAATGGCGGCGCGAAAATCCTTTAGTTTTGGACGTTCAAGAATGATTGTGGAGTCCACATTCGCCAAGGCGTAGCCCTGGTTGTTGACTAGATCCAGAGCATGCCGCAAAAATTGTTCGCTGTTGGCGCCCTTCCATTCAGCCGCCGTATCAGGGAAATGCATGCCGATATCGCCCAAGCCTAAGGAGCCAAGCAACGCGTCGGTGACAGCGTGAAAGAGGACGTCCGCGTCGGAGTGCCCGGCTAAGCCGAAATCGCTCGGAACGGCGATGCCGCCTAAAATCAAGGGGCGTCCGGGTTCGATGCGATGCGTGTCCCAGCCTTGTCCGATGCGGAACGGAGTCGATGCGGTTTGGTCCATTCCTTTAGGCAGTTTCGACGGGCAAAGCCTCGAGCGAGAGATAGAGGCGGGCCAGATCCATATCGGTCGGCCGTGTGATCTTAATGTTGCGGTCGCTGCCCATCACTACCGATACTTCGACATCATCCAGGCGCTCGACGAGAGATGATTCATCGGTACCGACAAATTGATCCAAGCGTGCTTTTTCGAAGGCTTGACGCAGTAACTTCAGCCTGAAGACTTGCGGCGTTTGAGTGAGAATGAGTTTCTCGCGGGGCAGAGTGGCGCGCACTTTATTGCGCTGAACTTGTTTCACCGTGTCCACCGGAACAATACCGACGATGGCGGCGCCAGTTGCATGCGCTTCTTGAATTACTTTTTCAATGACTTCGCGGCTGACAAAGGGCCGGACGGCATCGTGGACGGCCACTAGATCGGTTTCGTCTTTAATCGAAGCCAGCGCGTTCTCAACCGATTGCTGACGCGATTCGCCACCTTCGACAGGTCGCACCGTTGGACCTAAGCCTTGACTTTTGAAAAGTCCCTTGGCCCACTCCATATCGTCACCGCGTAAGGCGACCACGATTTCGGTGACGAGCGGCGAACTTTCAAATTTCCGGATGGTGTGGATCAGGATGGGCGAGCCATTGAGCAACATGAACTGCTTCCGGCTGATGCCCTCTTTTTCTGGAGCGCTGCGGCCCATGCGAGTCCCGAGTCCGGCGGCGGGAATGATAACGGAAACTTTCATTTAGCTCGAATTATCATCATACGGTACACAGCTCCACCGCGCTGCGCAGCGAAGTCAGCGGATCTTTTGTGGGGATAAACTCATGCGCGAAGTAGCCCTCAAAGTTCAAATCCGCAATCGCCTTCGCTACTGTCCGCCAATGCAACTCTTGCGTGTCGTCCAATTCATGCCGTCCGGGAACGCCGCCGGTATGGAAATGGCCAATGTATTTGATGTTGTCGCGAACGGTGCGGATGATGTCGCCTTCCATGATCTGCATGTGATAGATGTCGTACAGCAGTTTGACGCGCGGGGAATCGACGGCCTTCATCACATCGACACCCCAGACGGAGTGGTCGCACATGTAATCGTGGTGATCGATCTTGCTATTCAGTAATTCCAGACAGATTGTCACGCCGGCATCTTCGGCGGCTTTCTTGACGCGCTTCAAACCGATAATGCAGTTTTCTTTGCCGATATCATCGGCCATACCCTTGCGGTTGCCGGAAAAGGTGATGACGTTCGGCACCTTGGCGGCGGCTGCCAGGGCGATGTTGCCGAGCATTTCCTTTTCTAAACGGTCGTGACTCTCTTTACGATTCCAACCGTCGGGAATTGTTCCGGCACCGGGCGTCATGGCGGGGACCAGACCGTATTTCTGAACGGTGGGCCATTCGTCATGATTGATCAGGTCTACGCCGCTCAAACCCATATCCGCGCCGGCTTTGGCCAAATCGTCGAGGCTGATCTTTGA
>Ga0302319_10008473_pt1 | contig 19986 bp, 25 predicted proteins | sample Bog_T0_2_FD_203319 | JGI IMG/M metagenome (GOLD analysis project Ga0302319, IMG submission 203319) | Peat permafrost microbial communities from Stordalen Mire near Abisko, Sweden - Bog_T0_2 | ecosystem: Environmental > Terrestrial > Soil > Wetlands > Peat | place: Sweden: Abisko, Stordalen Mire... | reverse complement strand
TTTGCATGCGATCTGGATCAACGGGGCCTGGCGTGCTGTTCTTTGGGCTGTTGTCTGTGCCGATACTGGAGAGGAGTAAATATAAAAACCGAAAGATGCGATATTCTGCAAGAATTTTTGTTGATTCCCGAAGGTGTCCGCGCTGGTCCAGGTGCCGGGTGCTAGGTACCTGTTGCTCACCGCTTGCTGCAATACCAAGCGATATGCGGCTTTTAAAATGTTCATGCCGCCTTCTGTCTGGGTGACCTTGGTGCCGGCCGTTGCCAGGGCGTTAAATCCTGCCACTTGCAGTTGTGTCACTAACCATACCAAGTTTGCCACTTCGTCGGCATACTTGTTGACGCCGCCAGATTCAACGACGCCAGGATAGCTGCCGCCATAATTGCCGTATGCATCCACACCCGAGGCTGCCAATGCGGCCAGGAGGGTTGTGGTGAGTGTGGTGTCTGGCACCACGTTAGTCAATTGCTGGAAGTTCATGTTAATGGATGTGGCGCTTCCTGAGTAATTGGTGGCCAGGAGCTTGCCGGCATAGGCGGCTGCAAAAAGACGCGCTTGCTGGGCTGTGCCTCCATAGTATAAGCAGCGGGTGAAGTAATCGATGGCTGTGGCGATCGTGTTAAATGCGCCATAAATATCGGATATGCTGTTTGATGGCAGGAATAAGATCTGGTTTCCCAAGGCTTGCACTGATGCTGCCAAGGCTGCCCAGGTGCTGTTTGAGCCGTAGGATGTGGATAGGATCCCACCATAATAAAGGTATGTGTTGCCGCGGGCGATCGCCTGGATGAGCGTCTCTGTGGCTGTTCCGGTGATGTTGATGGTGCACGCTGTCCCAAAGCCACCCGTGGTTGCGTTGCCTGCTGATACGGTGTAGCCAAAGCCGGGGACGGTTAGGTTGACTGTCAAAACGTTGCCGTATCCACCGACTGTGGCCACGGTCACGGATCCTGCTGTGCCGTTGGCGACCGCTAGGACGTCTCCTACCTTGTATCCTGTTCCTGCGGCTGTGACACCGACTGTTGAGATGGCGCCGGTCTGGATGGGGATAATGATCAGCTGGCCGTATCCGTTTAAAATGTTAGGTGATTGCGCGAAGATGTTCAGGGCTTGCAGATAGGTCTCTGTCGTGGTACCGAAGTCTGTGCCGACCTGTGCCGCGGTGTTATAAATGCGGTATAGGTCCGTGTTGGGGTTGCTTAAAAATGAATCGGTCGTAAACAGGCCGATGTTGTTCACATTATAATTTGGAATGCCAGCAGAGGCAAAATTCACCGCCACGTTGATGACTGAACTGATTGGGATTATTCCAGGATTTGCGCCCATGACTTTTCTCCTTTATGGCAGTGTTGCCGGGTTAAATGTTGCCGTCAAATCTGGCTGTCCGTCATTGACGATGACTTGTGTTTCAAAACCATTAAAGTATGGCTGTGTCTTAATTCTCTGATATGCCGCCAGGACGTTTAGCGTCCAATCGAAACGGTAGATCATTGATCCACCTTCTAATTCTGACAGGTCCTGGGCCTGCATGATGCGTGCTATCTTAAATGTCAATGCTTCCTGTTGCTGCTGGGAGTAGATCGATGCCAGCGCCATTGGGATGGCTTCTTTGTATTGAAGCGCTTTTAAATCCTTGGACATGATCGTGATTCCGACGATGTCCTGGCTTAGCAGGTCTTGCTCCTCGTTTAAATTACCGCTGTTATCAATGAACGACAAATTTTGATTCGAGTATACTCGGCTGCCTAAATGCTTGATAAATATCCACGGCTCTGTTGTGGGCTCTAGGACGTATTCTTGGTTATAAATAAATATCCGTGATGGTGGCATTAAGAATGCTAATTCCTCCACGAGTATTCCAAGAATGACCTGCACCGTTGTTTGCTTACCTAGGATCATTGCCAGTCTCCACCTTCGAAGTCGAGCACTGCGTGAAATTCATAGAATCCGTTGCGTGAGTAATCAAACTTTGCCATGACCTTGTATAAAATCCCTCGGATCCGGATCCTGTCGTTGTTCTTCAGGTCCACATTGGTCCCGGTGTGTATCTGGTACCATTGCCAGCTGCGTTCTCCTTCTGGCTTTACGGTCAGCGCCCGGCTGGATAAAGGCTGGATGCTGGCCAGGGTCTTGATCACGATCGGCACCTTCTGTGCTAGGCCGTTTACGTTGGTGACTTGTAATTTCTCAAAGATCAATGGTGACAATAAACGCATCACCGCATTGCTGTTATCTGGCATGCTGGGGAGGTCACATAACCTCATTTTATTCGCGTTCTGTAACGGCGCTATGCTCACCCACCCACCACCTTTGATGTTATTGACTTCCTTAGTTGCCCGCTGTCTATCAAAATTGCGCTGGATCCTTTTAAGGCGATCGTCTTGGGGCTTAGCTTGTCCCAGCCTGGTCCGGAGTCCTTAAATGCGTCTTGGACCACTGCCTCTGCTGCTATGCCCAGGACCGCATAGGCCCGGTGCACATCAGCCTGCTCAATGGCTTTGTTGATCTTGCTGGCCGCTTCATTGAGCTTGTCTTTAAGGTAGAGCATTAAAGGCACGCGTAAAAAAGAGCGGGGAGGTATATGCAGCGCATAGCTCCCAAATTCATTGATGTATCCGATCTGAGCGTTCGTCAAATTCGCCAGGGTTTCATGTGCTGTGACTTTGGACTTTCCGCTCGATGCTCTGGATATCGTGGCCCTTGAGTTTCGGTCTCCAAGGATTCCAACTTGCGTCTTAAAATGTCTTCCTAATGCCGCCTCGAGCACTTCTAGCTTGGTGGTGTCAATATTAACAGTCATGCTCATGCTTTGATTTGAGCTGGACTTGTTTAATATTTTCAACACTTTCATGCTGATGTCGTTTGTCCCCAAGCGACCGCTGCTGCTCCCACAGTATAGGGATAGGCCATCTCGAGGTACTTACGTCCATAGGCCGTGCTTAATAAGGCTGAGAATAAAGGATTATTTTTAAATTCGTCTGCTATCTGGTTGGACATGCTGACGCTGCCAACACCGATGCTTTCCTGGGCGAACTGCGCCTGGGCGGCTATTCCTTTGGCTGCATTTTGCAGGTTTAAGGCTAGGTAATGCGCCCACAGGTAAAAAAACAAAAGGTCTGCATTGTTCCCAAAGATACCGGGATTAAATGCAATGGCCGCCTCGTTGGAGGCGTTGGTCAAGTCTTGGCCTGTGACGTAGTCTAGGTTGTTTGGATCCGTGGCTGGCGCATAGGGGAAGTCCCGGAAGAACTGCGCCTGGAATGCAGCGTTGCTTGGTGGTACCCATTGGCCGTTGACTATAGGCATTTACGCCTCACTCGATTATTAAAATCTCGGCCGGATATAATTTGGCCATCTGCTCACCGTATTCACGTTTGACCGTGCATCTCTCGCCTGCCCGGATGGTTGTGATCTTGCGGCTCTGGGAGGTCTCTCCGGTTACGCCGCCTGTGATCACATTCTCAGGGTCTGTCTGATATGCACGTTTTCCTTGATTCCAAATGGAAACGTTTGGTGATTTTACAGGCTGGGCGACTCTTTTGCTTGCAGCCTTTTTTACAGTTTTCTTAGTAGCCATGATTTTCTCCTTTTGAGTTGTTTGTTATTGGCTTTAACTTCTATTATGTGTTCAGGTCAAGGTACAGCATTTCGAGCGGCTTTAAGACCGTCGGTCCGCAGTACTGGCCGTATGCTACGTCTTGGAAGTTGAAGTTGTTATACGTGCCCTGTGCGGTCACGGTATAATCCAACGGCAGCTCCATGAAGACGGTGTCAATGTCACGACGATACAATAAATACCTGTGATGCCCGATCGGGTTTGTCATACCACCGTTGGTCACGGCGCTTGTTCCGATGGCGTATGCGCTTGGCAAGATCTTAAAATTGCCACCAGGGACGATCTGGTTAAATGCTTGCTGCAGGTAGCTCAACATGCTGATGTTGGGATACGTGGCGCTTACCGGTGTTGCCAGGCCTGCATAATCATCTTGTGGGACGAGCAAGGTATTTGGGAACACGGTCTGGGCGCAATTGGTTAAAAACGTCCCTATGACTGTGGCGACGAATGTTGCAAAGTTCGCGGCGCTTAAGGTGCTGATTTGGGCTGTCAACACGGAGGTGTTGATGTTGACGTTTGGCTGGGTCAACAATCCAGGGAAGCTGGTTTGGTTATCAGTGTCACCTAAGAAGGCGATTTGCTGAATACCCAAATCCCAGATTTTCTTCCGGGCGCGTTGCTTGGCTTCGATGATGTCCCATGACCCTGTGAAGGCGGCCTGGTTGATATCGAAGATGGTGTAATCCACACCCATGGACCAATTCTGGATCAAGGTCGTTACAGGTGCCAAGGCGGCATCTGCAGCGTTGACGCGGGCGTTTGCACGTCCGGTGTCCATCTTGCCTTGCTGGAAGGTGGCTCCCACTTTATAGGTGGTGTTGGTGATGATCTGTTGACCGAAGGATCCTTCACCGGGGATCACATCGAGGTATTCCGCTGGGGATACCTCATAGAAGGTTTGCTCTACCATCCGTGATCTGATGTAGGTCAAACGATCTAGGGTGTATTGGTATGCTAAAGCGTTGGGGTTAACGTCGCCAGCTGCGTTCAGGAGCTCGAGGCCGCGGAAATTCTTGCGGTTATACTTTTGCTGCATGAGAGCCGCGAACTGGTCGTGATTCATTTTTGCGTAGGGATGTGTCAACATATTTGATTCCTCCTGAGAGTGTTTTAAAAGTTTTTTAAATTATCAGCGAACCCTAACCCTAACGATTTGACCAGCGGCTGATGCGACATCAATGGCTTCTGCCACGAAATTGTTGCTTGTGGTGGAGAAGACACTTCCTAATTGACCAGCGACGGTGCCAGGGACATAGTTCAATAATGCACCGCGGTTAAATGATCCACCCGCTTGCACGGTGATGATGCTTCCGGCCAATGCGATCTCAACGTCGTTATAAGGCTTGTATTGATTGGCCTTGGAGTTGAAGATGATAACACCATCGCAGACGGCACCAGATACGATTTGCTGCACGCGAATCACTTGTGCCACTTCTGTTGGATGGTAGGAAACGAAATCACCAGCCTGTAAATACCCAGCAGCCGGAGCTGATGTGCTGACAATCTGCGCAGAGATCGTGTTGGGGTTGACATCCATCACTTGCCCAGCGATTTGAGTCATACCATACTGTGTTAAATTAAGAGCCATTGTATTATCCTCCCTTTAAAAAGTTAATTATCTAGCTGCTATGTTTTTGCTGATCCGGTCTTTCCATCCGTTGGCTCTCTCGGTTCTTGTCAAACCAAAGCGGCCAGAGGCTGATTGATCTTCTTGAGCGATATCCTTGCTATTTTCAGCTTCCTGTAATTGCAGGAAGAATTCTTGACCTGCAGGGTCCTTCTTGGAGTTTTCTTTGGAGCGCTTGGCTTCTTCTTTCGCGGCGCCTTCTGGCTTGTCTTTCTTGTCCTTCTCGCCTTCAGCGTTTTTTTCCTGTTCGTCTTTCTTTTCGTTTTTCTTCTTGTCTTCGACGCCTTCTTCTTTGACTTTATCCTTGGCAGACTTCTCATCGTCAGCGGCCTTCTCGTTCATCTTCATATAGGCGTTCTTCATCTCACCGATGGACACCTTGGTTCCTGCGATGTCGACAATGTCGTCATCTTTGGCTTGATATAATTCCTTCTTATCCATGTCGCCTTTTTCGTTATAAACCTTTAGCAAGTCCTCCATGCTGACTTGTTTTCCGTTGATTAAAACAAAAGCGGAAACTTCCTTCTGTTCGCCTTCTTTATTTTTTTGGAATAATTTGAACATTTTCTGTTCCTCCTTGTTTGATATATTGTGCGCGGGGATCAGGTTCCCTTTGCTGTTTACCATCATCAATGGCATTTCATCCAGTATTTTGGATTCTTCGTATCGAGGCTCTGTAACCAGTGCCAGATGAGTAAATGAAATTTTTGTAATCTCGCCATCAAACGGAATGTCCTGATATAGGCCTCCGTCTCCAACGTCAAGAACATTATACGCACAAGATACCGAGTATCCTTTGTTCTCGATGCAATTGATAGCTTCATCGTCGTCAACAATGAAATCCACATAATACCATCCGTCTTGGGCGTTGAAGTGAGCTCCGATGACGTTGCCTTTACGAAACTTCTCATAATTCGCCGGGGTGACTTCTGCATGATCGATGATAACGGGCTTGCCTGCAAATGTTGCCAGGCCTGCGTTGATCGTTTCATTTTTTAAAAGAGCGACTCCTGCATCTACATCTTTGTAGCTGACCAAACCTGCGGTCAAGAATTTTGCTGTCTTTATCTTAGGCCACTCGCGAGCATTCCTTAATTCCATTTTCGATCCTCTTTAAACGCATTGTTTCAATTCTTTTGGCGTTTCTTTTACTCACTACATCTGGATCAAACTTATAACCCTTCATTGTTCCTTCAGGATATTTTTCTTTTAATCCTTTCCTGCATGCTTCTATATTAGGAGGCACCTTACCAAACCAAATGTTTTTACTTCCCTTTTGACGTTCTGACATTTTTTGTTTTGATGCTTCAGAACGTTCTACACCTACATGCGCTTTAATCATGGCCTGACGCCATTTATTTGATGGCTCGCGTCCTGGCGTTCCAAACCCACCATCCATCAAGTTGTATATTTCATTGGGAAAGATCTTTTTATACGATGCTACATATTCTCGTTCTAAGTGATCCAGGTCATCTATACTTTCTGCTTCTTTTAAAATTTCGACCTTAAAATATTCTTTACCGTATTTTCTGATCGCATATTTTAAAAGTTTACCACTTCCTAAATATCGAGGATTGAAAGATCCTCTGTGCTGGCCGATGTAGATCTTGCCATTTTTTAGATTGGTAGTTTTGTATATGTATCCTGTCATAGAACGTAAAAAGCCCGAACTGTCGACGGTGTTACCGTCCTACAATTCGGGCTTCAATTTTTGATTATCCCAAATGTTTGACCCTACATCTATAAGGTACTACTGTTTGACCCTACATCTATAAGGTACTACTGTTTGGATCTTTATACAAATCTTTTTTTATTTATTTTGTTGCGAATACTTTCTCGCAGAAGGTCTGTATAAATGATGGCTTCTTATAACTAAACATAATCTGGACCACGGCCATCTCGCCTTGATAAAAGTTTAGCTGGATGTTGCCTACCTGCTTCTCGTCGCGCATGCGACGGGTGAGGTTTATCAGGGCTTGTTCTTCATCGTTGAGGTTTAAGGTCATATCGCTACCAGTTTATCTAGGTCTTTCAGGCCGTCTGCTCCAAATGTTCCGACGAGCTTTGATACAAATTCATTCGTGCCGTCGTCTTTAATGATGCCGTTTTGCAGCATCATCCGGGCGTCTGCGTTCATTAGATAGACGCGGTTCATTGGTGTAACCTCGCGGTGTGCCATCTTCAGGTCCATGTGGACGTATTGCTCGATGCCATTTTTGTCGCAGATGTCTGCAAAGTATGTATCGTCGGGGCAGAGTTCTTCTTTGGGGAAGAGGGGACGCTCGACCAATCTAAACGGGGCCACCTTGATTAGTGTCATGCCAAAGCCTATGAGGTCCGCTTTCTGGATGCCGGTGCCGCGGGCCTCGGTCAAATAATTTTCTTTATTCTCGTATGACTTTAAAATGTCTTTTGTTTTATCGACTTTGTTTAATGCGGCATAAACGTATGGAAAATATCTTGTTGCGTATAGGGCACCGATCACGTCCTTGTCGGCGTCGTATAGCCTGCTGAAATAATCGCCACCGATGCCCCAGACGTCGTCGTCCATTCTTAGGATGTAATCGAAATCGTAGGCGAAGGCTGTGTTGAACATTTTGTTAGCCGCCGAGAACCATGTGTCTTGATATATGAACATGAGCGCGTGCGTAAAGCCTCTTGATCGGATGTCGTTTAAAACGCCCAGGTAGGACTTTAACCATTTATTGGGATCTTGTTCAATGCCGCGGGTTGGAACGACTACTAAAATTTTTTTTGGTTCAGGATTGCTGGATTCCATGTTGGGTTTGTCCTTTCAGTTTTAATGACATTTCCATGCTGTCTGATATAACGGGGATGGCGACACAGCGACAGTTGAAGTCTTCCCCTGGGTTGGCCCGTCTCATTTTGTGTATGTCGACGACAGGCGGCTGATCAAATCTAAAGACCTTACCATTGAGCTCCCGGTGGCGGCGTCTGACGCGTTCATCGTGGCTTGTGGACCAGGTGTAATAATTGATTCCATTATCAGTATATCTAACTTCCCGATATTTGGAAACTAAAAGTGAAGTTTCTTGGCGCGCTAGAAATTTGGCCTTGCGGTATGTCACGCCGTTCTCGGCCTGGATGTCGTGGATCAGGTTCTCTGATCTAAATCCGGCGATCGTATTGTCCATGACCTTTGATCTTAAACGCAGGATTTCTTCGTCGTACCATTGCTTGATGTACTTCTCCAGGTTCTCTGCATACGCTGTCTTCAAGGCCTCCTGGTGGCCTGGGGCCATGCTTACCTCGAGGTTTGATGGTACTACCTTGCGGGTGGTATTCTCGAATTGTTTTTCTAGGTCGGTTAAGGTCTTGCCGAACGATAATTCTATTTTCATTTCCGGGAGTTCTCGGCCTTCTATTGACTTAAGGTAATCCTGGACTTTTTGTACTTTTTCGCGAGCGCGTGCAGAGCTTGCCGCAATTGCCGCTTGGATGTCTGGAGGTATTTTAGCAGGTTCGATCTGATATGCTTTGACGGTGCTGTTATACTTTGCACCCATGGCGCGAAGCTGCTTTGAGATGGCCGCGTTGAGCTTGCCTTTGAAATATTTGTTTTCTTCATAGGTGATTAGTCCTTGCGTTAATGCTTGGATGAGCGGTGTGGCCGGGGCGTTGGATGCCTGCTTGATCACCGGCTTGGCGTTTAGGATGTCAAACAGGGTGCGGAAGATGTTGTCATACAAAAAGGCATAGATCTCTTCTTGCAGAGCGATGTGGTAGGTGTTCTTATCGATGATGGGTTTTATTAACTTCATGATCCTCCCATTGGTCCTTTACTCCAATTAGACCAATCAGCGGGAGCATCTGGTCCTCCTTTTTTTACAGCATCATAAATCTTATTGGCTTGATTCTTATCTATATTTCCATATCTATCCATTATGTTTTTAACTATTTGATCCTTATTAGCGCCTCTTTTTATATCTTCCCATATATTATAATTTCCATATGAGTTTTTTACAGTCTTTGCCTTCCATCCATTCGCCCTGGCCTTGCGGTCATCCATACGAGTTTCTGATGGTAGTTTATTGTTATAACCATTTAGCCATCCCTTGTTTTTAGCCAATCGTTTTAATCCTGCGCTTAATTGGCTTTCATCACCTTCTACGGTATTGACAATGATTTCCAGGGCCTTCTCTGCAGAGGTGCCGTTGGCTGTCATGCGGTCAAATTCGCGCTGTTCGTAGGGGTCTAGGTCGACTGGGGCCTTAGCGTTGGATTTGCGCTGCTTATCGTGGTCCTCATAATCTTTTCTTGATTGATCAATGGCCACATTGGCGATGTCCTGTATTTTTTCTACTTTGGTGATGATATAAGGCGATCCACCAATCGGGTTCTTTACTGCTTGTCCTTCTTCCCACTTCACATCTGTATCTTCGGTATGCTCGATGCCTTCCAATGTCCCGCTGGTAAATTTACGAGTCACACGATATTTCTTGTTGCTTACTTTATTCCTATATAATTCTGCCTTCTCTTTACGATCGTTCATGGCTGTTATCCTTTCGGTGTTTCTTCTTTGGATTCTTTTGAACCGCTTCCTTCACCCTGCATGGCGCCCTGGCCTTCTTCCTGCAGCATGGCGCTCATTGGTGGTTCTGCGATACCTGTCTTGGCTGATTCTAGTTCCATCTCGAGCAGGCCTTCTTGCTTTAATAGTTGATTGGTCTCGACAACATTGGCCAGGCCGGTGGTGTAGTACCATTGGACGCGTGCGAACTTGCCGGCGTTGACCTCTTCTTCTTCTGTGGCTTTGAGCTTGCGCAGCGGCTTCCACTTGATGCTCCAGGCGTCTGGCTCAAATCCCCAAACTTTACGCATGACGATCGGGATTAGCTTCTCTAGGACTTCTTCTGCCTTCTCGCGCTGATCATCGACAATAGCGTTATAAACTTCGAGGTCATCTTCGCCACTGCTAAAGCCAGATGAAGCCAGTCCAAATATTTTAGACATCGGCATGCGTATCGCAGCAGCCATACCGATTCGTATCTGTTCAAGTATTTCAGGGAGGCCAGAAAATGAAACTTGTTTTTGCTCATAGTCGTCTTCTTTATCTAGGACCACAGCGTTTAAGAAGTTCTTCATTTGCTGGGCGATTTGGATCCGTCCTACTGTTTGATTGCGGGCGATCGCGTTTAGGACGTTGGCATTAAATTTGTTTATCTTCCATATGTCTACCTTAGCTTCATCGAGCAGTTCAAATACGACGTTGTTTTCTTTGAAGTAGCTGTTCATCTCGCGGATGACGCATTCAATGACCGACATGCCCCATCCCTGCAGGCGCTGTCTGACCAGGCTTGGCGCTTCTTCGCTGATGATTTTGCAGACGCGGCTTTGATGAATCTTTGGGATGTTGGCTCTGAATTCTTCGTTATCTAGGATTTCGTTTGAGTCCACACCGTATGAATAACCGGATCCTGGGAAGTATGCGAACGTGGCATTCGGGCTGTTGGGTACGCCTTGCCACATTAGTTCCCATCGGTCCGCGCTTATGAATTGCAGTTTGCTGTTTTCTTTAATCTTGTCCGGTTCAAATTCTTTTGTGAAGTCTTGCTCGCAGTTGATGATGATGCCGGCGCCACCAAAAAGGCGATCCCATCTCATGGCCGTGCGGGTCTTCTTAATTACCAATAACTTTTTCAATTCTTTGTGCAGAGCCTGGATGTCTTCCGGGTCTACTTCGTCGGTCTCAATGGTAATGCCACCCGCGAAGGCGTCGTTGATCGGCTGATCGACCAATGTGCGCATGGGGCCAAACAAAACATAGGCGTATGATAAAAGGATGCGCTGTAATGATATCAGGGTATAGGCGGTGTTGGTGAACCATTCGTATTGTGAGGATAGCGCGGCCGTTCCGTACATGCCGCCGTCAAATACGCCTGAAAGAGGATATGAGCCTGGTCCGTAGTTTTGATTCTGGTTCCAGCCTGCTGAGTTATCTAGCTCATCACCGACGAGTATTTTTGGTTTCGTTTTAGCCATTGGCACTTTCTTTCTTAGGTGATCTTAATGCCATAATAAGCGCGTTGATCTCTTGCGGTGTTGGGTTTACGCTACATGGCACTTGATTTTGAGCGATGCGCTGATGTATGGCATCTGGTGCTCGCAATTTATTATGTACTGAAATGTGTTTTATTACAATAGGAAGTTTAATTATTCTGCCAAGGTTGCGGTAGAGCTGTTCAATGAAAATATCCGCCCCCCATGTTGGGATGCGCTCTGGGAATACTCCTCCCAGGGCCTCTATGCCATCGCGTCCGATCAAAGGAAAGCAGCAATAATTCCCAAATTGTGTAAGTCTATACGGTCCTAGCATGTCTTCGATCCATCCATAAACGATGTTGTGCCCGGTCTTGATGTAGGCCTCTAGGGCCGCTTTGGCCTTGACGTCCCACTCTTGGGTTATGAATTCGGCGTCATCGTTGCAGGCTATGATCCATTTGCCTCTTGATTGTTTGTATAAATAGGTATAGTAATCGCGGGAGAAATTGAGCGATCGGGGAACGGTGAAAAACTTCACAAACGTATAGTCGTGTGTCCTGACGAATTCCTGCATGGCCTGGTCGTCGTCATCAATGGCCACCAGGACCTCTGTGCGGTTGATGTCCTTGGTATTGGTGCTGATCGATGCTAGGAGATTGGTCAGCAGGATGTGGTGATCTCTTGATGGGAATACAATGCTAAAATCAATTTGATTCATAGGTTTTTCCTTTTTTCAAAACGACACCGCACCAAGGGCAGCAGTCGATCGCCGGTCCTTCGTATACGACGTCTAGTGATTTTAAAATAATCATAATTATGTTGATCGACTTCATGGCCTCTTTCCATCCTGGACAATGAAAGTGCTGTTCCATCTTATTGCTCCTGGTCAATGAATTTCTGGTAGTATAGTTCTTCCTCAAAGATCAGACCTGTCCGGCCGATGTGCTTTAGGTATTGGATGATCATCTGGGCCGTTTCTTTTTTTGGCTCTATGCGCATCGCATCCCACATTTTAAACAATGTACCTTCTTTGGTCAAATCATTAACTAATTGATTACTCCGGTGGGTGCCGACGCATCCGACCTCTCTGTAACGGTACCAGTCTTCCAGCTTGATGTCGCCCATGTTCGTGTCTGTTAGAAAATGAGCGTTAGGCTCGCGCTTTAGGATGATCTCAAGGTATCTGGATATCTTCGGGTCTTCGTATGGACAGCGGGCCATCAGGGGTTCTACTTCCCATTGGAGCACTTGCCAGTGATGGTCAAACAATACCGAGGCCTCGTTCTCATTCTTCCTGGCCCTCGAAAATCCGTCATCCGCGGGGTCTATTGTGTTTAGAAATCTGTTAAAACCATAAAAGTATTTTACGTTGATCTTGTTCTGCACGAAGTCCATCCAGTATCTGATGGTCTCATTTGGCAGCTCACCCATGGATGCGGTGTTGATAAATAGATCGATGTTGTTCTCCAATAGCACGCTCTCGTTGCCGACCGGTATAAAAACAAATTCGCTATCCTGGTCGATCGTCTCGCCCTGGTTTATCCATTGGCATTTACGGTCCGGGAAGCGCTGCCGGGTGCCGACGTATGCCATGTACAATGACTCGGGGATGTCCACATCGATGTGGATGGCGTTCTTTAGGATGTGCTTGGCTATGTATGCCAGCTGGCCGTTGCCGCCGCCTAATTCCAGGATGATCTCGTGTTCCTTGCAGTGCTTCTTTACGTGATGGCAATAAAACAGCATTTTCATTAAATTCGGTGTGTTGGCCAGGTCCAGCTTCCAGGTGTCGACCACCACTTCTTCTGTGAAAAATGCATGCGTGTGCCAGTTTAGCATCAGATCAAATGTTTCTTGATCATGGATCCGGATGGCGTACATGTCGGTCTTGCGTAGCGCCTCGCTTACTTCTTCCGGTGTTTCGCAGGTGTTTATGATGCGCATTAATTCTTTATGGTTCTCGCTTTCGTCCTGCCAGATGTGGCTTTTTGCGTAGTCTGGGTGCTTGACGGTTAGGGTGTACAGGCTGCGGGCTTCTTCGATAATTGTCATGTTAGTCTCTCCACATTCCGGATGGTCCTTGGTTTATCGTTGTGATGTTATGATCGATAAATGGTTCGACGGGTCTTAGTCTTTTGTTGTCTACGATGTTTGACTTCATGACCCAGCAGCTCTCTAAAAATTGCCGGTCGTGCTCCAGGCCTGTGCTGAAAATGTAATGCTTGCCGTGGCATTCCTGGTGATGCATATAAACCACCGATTGCGGCACGCGTTTCACCCGGCCGCCGGCCTCGTTTACTCGCATGACCATGTCGTTGACGTGTTGGCCGCATATAAAATTTTTATCGTATCCACCGAGCTGGTGGTAAAATTCACGGTTCATAAATCCCAGCGGCGCCATCAAAGGGCTGTTAAGGTCACCAAAAAAGAAGCGGTGCTTGTCCCATGTGATCGCTTGATTCTCGATGCCGTAGTCTTCAATGCTGCGCTGGGATAAGATGGTCTTCTTGTCGTTAAATTCGCGCTGTGAAAATTCGTAAACGTTCCATATAATATCGAGCGCGTTGGGGCATTTGGACTGGGGATGATTGTAGTCGGCGTCATCGGCTGTGGGGCCTATCAGCTCGCCTGTGGCGTTCCTTATGGCGATCTCATACGCCTGGGCCGGCTTGACGTTGCTCCTTATGTATTTAAAATTGTCCGGCATCGTGTGGAGCGGTGGGTTTGGTCCGACAAAAATGACTTCATGGGAGACGGTGTTCTTGCTCAATGAGGCATAGAATCGGTCCCAGTATTTTGGTCTTGCTGCTGCCGCGCATAATGATATTTGATATTTCATTCAAGGTCGGCCTGTAGCTGTCTGATTTCGTCTGATAGGGCTGTGATCTCGTCATTGACGATGATGTCGGCCCGCAGGCGGTATTGCTGTGCCATCTCGTTTAGTTCTTCTCTACGTCTGATCTTCTCCTTTAAGGCGATCTGCAGGGCTATTGTTGTGGCTGGGGTCATGGCTGTAGGTGTCCTTCGCACCGGCTTTTTGGTTGTTTACAAACGTTGCATATGTTGTCTTCGTAAATCATGATGACGCGGCTGTCTCTGGGCGCTTGATAGTCGCAGTAGTGATTGTACTTACAAATGTACGTAATACTACCCAAGCATTTTGATTGGCAGTATCCGGCGAAGTTGCATGTTTTTTCCATATTAAATCCCTGGCATAACGTCGTAAATGCTGACGTTCCCTCTTACGTAGCTTTCGAGCGCGTAGCGCAGCGCGTCGATCGAGTGATTGTTCCTGTCTTCGGGGATAGGCAGGATTTCTTCTGTGTTTCTATCTTTCTTCCAACAATAATGACTGATGTCCCCGATTGTACCTCTACATCGAGGGTGAATGTATATCCGCTCAAATGAACGAAGGAACATGAGGCCATCTTCAACGGAACCTTTACCCTTCTCTGCTCCGTCGATGTTAAAGCCTTGCTGCTGGAGGTAGCTGATGGTATCAGGTCTGGCGCTATCTGCGGTGATGCTCCATCGATCTGTGCCTGGCACGATGCGAAAAAACGGCGCAAGCTCTGTGATTTCGATACCGACTGCATATGCCTCCCAGTCTACGTAAAGGCTCCGGTCACGAATAAAGCAGCGGACCAAACAAGTAGGGTCAACACTATACCCAAAATCAACACCATAAAAGAATCTTTCATTGTCGGTGGCGGTGAAGTCAGTAATCTCGAACTTGTTTTTAAAGATGAGAGCATCTGAGAAACCGCGCGGCTCGCCTTCCCAAATATGCAGGTAGCGATCGTAGTCGACTCGTTTGCAGTATTCCATTTCGCGCCGCAATACTTCCGGGAACCATGGGTTGTCATACCAGTTGACCTTTGCGTATAGCGTGCCTGGCGGCCTGTTTGCGGGCACGCTGAATGTTTGGTATGAGTATTGTTTTTCTTCTTCCGGGTTGTATGTCCATATGATCTCGCTGCCTGGTTTACGTATGGTTGGTATCAGTGTCTCTGCGCTGTATTTCGTTGTGCGTTGCGCTTCTTCGTTCCAGCAGATGTTTATCCCTTCCAGGGACTTGATCTCGCTTATGTTGTGATGCAATCCTTTAAAAAGGAAGTTGCTGCCGGTCCGCTTGCATTCGATCGTGTCTTGTTTGACCGTAAAAAATAAACCCAGGTTGAGCTCTTGTATCTTGTCGCATATCAGCTGATATACTGAGTCGCGTATGCTGTTTTGCATCTCGCGGGTGTTTAGGATCCGCTTCTTTGACTCATATGCCTTGAGCACTTCGTACTTGGCCACGCTGTGGCTCTTGGCGCTTCCACGGCCGCCATCCAGGACCTTGTTGCGTACTGGTGTGCCATCTGGCATGTGTGTGGTAAAGAGCACCGGCACGATTTTGGCCGGGAATTCTACGGAGAGGTCTGACATGACGCCTCCACTACCGTGGTGCGAGGTGCTTCTTCTTGCGTGTCTGATCGTGTTGGTTCTACATTAATGATCTTAATGTTGACCGGGGCCGCTCCTGGCAGTGCTGTTCCGTCTGGCCCTGATAGTTCGTGCTCTGTTTTATCACGCCATCCTGCGATGTTCTTCAATGTAAAAATGGCGAAGGTGGCGTTGAGCTTACCTGTGATGGATCCGTAGACGATTTGCGTCTCGATTTTGTCCTTATATATTAATAAGGCTTCCGAAAATTTTTCATTTTTGGCAAATTCTGCGATCCTTCCGCTGTGATACCCGCGCTTACCGCAGAAGTCTTTTAAAAAAGGTATGGTTGATTCGTTACAATATTTAAGCAGCGCCTCGGCCTCTGCCTCGATGAATTCTGGCGTGTATTTTGATGGTCCCTTTGGTCCGCGTTTATGCGGTCCTTCCAATAACAAGGCTTCGCTCATAGTTTGATCGCTTTCCCGCCTGACCATTCCTCCCAGCGTTCAATGATCACATCGATGTATCTGGGGTCTAGTTCCATTCCGTAACATATACGGTTTGTCTTCTCGCAGGCGATTAGGGTGCTTCCGCTCCCCAGAAATAAGTCTACCACCAAATCGCCGCGCTTGGAAGAGTTGATGATTGCTTTTGATATGAGGTCGATCGGCTTTTGGGTTGGGTGCTTGTATTGACTGTCGCGATTAAACTTCCATACCGTTGATTCTCCTGACTCGTCCTTTGCGATCATCTTCTTAAACATGGCGAGAAGTTCTTCATCGGACTTCTCTTGTTCCCAGACTATGTATTGCTTGCGGTCTCCAAAGAATTCTGACTTTGCGCCTTTTGGCTTGCAGTATAACATCGGTTCATGCTTCCATCGATAGTCGCCCCATCCCATGGTGGCCACGAGCTTGACCCAGATGATTTGGTTCTTGATCTCAAAGTTGGCCTGCTTGACGGCGTTCTCAAATTCTATGTGTGTCCGGAATGCGTAGCAGACATACATTGGCGCGTCTGGATTGATGAGGGTGGCGTAGTTCTTAAATATGGCGTTGAGGAATGTCGTGAAGGCCTCGCTGGTCATGTTGTCGTTTTCGATCGTGTTGGATGTTTCCTCACCGCGGCCGGAGTAGTTGATGTTGTATGGTGGATCTGTGAATATCAGATCTGCTTTGTTGGTTATCTTCATCAAGATATCCACATCGGCAGAGAGGGTGCTGTCCCCGCACATGATACGGTGCTGTCCCAGTTGATAAATGTCGCCGCGCTTTGCCTTTGGTTCTTTCGGCAGGTCCGGGGCTGCGTCGTCTTCGTTGGTCTTGCCTTTAAATATACGGTCCAGTTCTGCTGAGTTGAATCCCACGTCCTTGAGCATGTTCTCACCAAATACGGACAGAAGGTCAAAATCAAATTCGCCGGTGTTCTTGTTTAATCGAAGGTTTAATTCTTTTTCTTCTTCCAGGGTAAGCTCACGTGATGGGACGCGGACGTCGATGACTTCGTTCTGCTTGCCCATGGCAATCATGGCTTTTATTCTTTGGTGTCCACCAATGATGCGATTGTTGGTGTTTATGATCACCGGGTCTGCGACGTCAAATTTCTTTAATGATGTTTTTAAATTTTCTAGGCTGGATTCATCTATCTTGCGTGGATTGTAATCTGCTGGGATTAGATCACGGACAAATCTAAAATCTGATAACCACTTGATGGGTTTTTCCATAATTTATTTTTACCACCTTCTTGATATGTTGTACATATTTTTTTGATATTTCTTCTATACCTAAATTCCTGTTGTTGATCGTTTGAATTGTTGTCCTAGGCAGTATGCTCTGACATTGGCTCTCGCATAGCAGCATGGAAAATTCTTAAAATTCCACTCACCAATCGTACTTCACTAGGACAAATCTCTACCCTTCCTGTTGTGGGTGATGGGGTTAATCTTTAATAAAAAATATGTAACAAAATAGCCAAATAGCTATCATTATCACTCCCGTTAAAGCGCAAATGTCTTGACCACTTCTTGCCCACAGCGTATCCATTTGGCTTCTTACCAGTAGCATTAAATCCAGTTATATTAATATCTCCTATACCCTTACTCTCAAATAAAAACATTTCTTCCATCGCCTGTTGACTAAAATCGCAGTCCCAAGGCTCTGCGAATATTTTATAAATTTTACACATTTTTATGAATCGCTTAGTCATACAAATCTCGGCGCCGGATGCGGCAAAGTCCTTGAATCTATTGTTGTCCAGCAGGACAAATTAGTCTAAACGAATATCCCTTGCCGTTCTTTGATGAGCGTTCTTTTCCAATTCTTCAATGCGCTTTTCTAATCCACTGATTATGTCAACATGCTCAGTGTCCCTGACTAAGAACGTATTTATTCTACGCCGAGCTTCTTCAGGTGAATAATTCTCAATTATTTCTAAAACATACTCATAATTATCTTGTGGCATATTTATTTCCTTTCTAATCACGTTTCCTGTTGGATAGCGTTACTTATTCTTGGGTTCAATTGAGGCCACAAAATAAACATTCCGACCATCTTGGGTTTTATATGTTTTCCCATCAAAAGAAACTGTATCCAAAACTCCTCCAGTTCTATTTTCTAATTTGTGATTCAAAGAATATTGAATCCCACTGCATAAGAAAAGTAATCCAATCACTATATAAACAAATCCTACCCAAATATACCAAATCATTCTATCCCCTCCCCTCCAATCCTTCCCTGTTTAGTCAGGGATAGGGAGTCGAACCCTATCCACCATTCGGCATAGAAAGCCGATGGTATGCTACCGTTACACTAAACCCTGTTTATTGCCACCGCGTAGATTGTTATTTACAATGATTTTCCCAAAGCTGTTTCAAAATAGACTTATTCTCATTCCAGAATTTCAAAGAATCCTTACCAGACATTTTAATAATGGCGTCATTGTCAAACGCCCACCATTCTTCTATCTTGTGAAACTCACATCCTATTTTCATTTGCTGTTTGGTTATCATTACATTCCAAGTTAATCCTAAAACAAATAGAGGTTGTTTATCGAGTTTTTCCCCGCTCAGGCATGCCCCGATCAGGCATGCCCCGCTCAGGTATGCCCCGCTCAGGTATGCCCCTCTCAGGTATGCCCCTCTCAGGTCTGCCCCTCTCAGGTATGCCCCGCTCAGGTCTGCCCCGCTCAGGTCTGCCCCTCTCAGGTATGCCCCTCTCAGGTCTGCCCCGATCAGGTCTGCCCCGATCAGGTTTGCCCCTCTCAGGTCTGCCTTTTGACTTACTGCAAATTCAACGGCTAATTTTATACTGTCTTTGTCGCACTCAAATAGGACTGAACCTGAGATATAATTCTTGATCTGGATTATCATATGCTCTCTTTCTCTGTTGATTCTTTGGTGTTAAGTAAATGTGGGTGATGGGATTATTTAACTTCTGATTCGTCACAAATAATAATCCCTTTAATCAAAGAAATATCAATAACAAGATTGCCATTCTCAAAACAAGCCTCTTGAAAATCCTTGATATTATCTATTTTATTTTCAATTAGTATCGACCATTTTGGCATAACGCTCTCCGTTCCTTTAACTGTTGTGGGTGATGGGATTAATATTCTTCATCACATTGAAGCATCTTTTGTTCTGGTGTTTCTTCAGGATATTTTCTATAACCTAATTTTATAAGTCTTTTAGCAATACATTCAGCAGATTTATTAGGAACTCCTAACCAGTCCCCCGTAGGCCATGCTAAATCTCTGCGTAATTCTTCTAAAGAATCAAATTCTTCGTTATCCATAACGCTCTCCGTTCCTTTAACAATGCCGTTTAAGTAAAATGGTTTAAATGGCCCCGGTCTCTCCCAGGATGTCACGCACAAGTTTTTCGGTTGTCAGTTTATGGCGGTTCCTAGGACCCCATATATCCCGAGTCGTGGTACGTTTAGACTAACTCTCTCGTCCTTTATGGACAAATCTCTACCCTTCCTGTTGTGGGTGATGGGCTAAACTTTATAATCCCCAACTGGTGTTTTTAATTGATACAATTTAACTGCAAAGTTACAAGAACCACTGGCACAGAATAATTCTAAGTCCTCTGGTTTATCGCTTGGTTTTATCGTATAACCAAATACAATCTTTTGTTCTCCGCATCTTGGACATATTGGATTATTTCTTGTTTTGAGTTTAACGATTATAAATTTACCTATTTTCATACGCTCTCCATTCCTTTAACAATGCCGTTTAAGTAAACTCCAATTATCAGTGTTGCTCCTTACCATACGCCATTTCTAATCTTTCCGATCAAACTAAACTTGCG
>Ga0302319_10008472_pt1 | contig 19987 bp, 14 predicted proteins | sample Bog_T0_2_FD_203319 | JGI IMG/M metagenome (GOLD analysis project Ga0302319, IMG submission 203319) | Peat permafrost microbial communities from Stordalen Mire near Abisko, Sweden - Bog_T0_2 | ecosystem: Environmental > Terrestrial > Soil > Wetlands > Peat | place: Sweden: Abisko, Stordalen Mire... | reverse complement strand
CGCAAGCATTGACACGGGCTGCGCTCCACGGCGGGGGAGCGGGGCCTCCGAACGAGCAGAAGGAGTCTCCCATGTTGCGAATTTACGACGTGATCCTCGACACCATCGTGGTGCTGCGGCCCTGCTTTGAACGGATCGAACGGAAGGATCCGGACCTCGGACGGCAGATGAGACGGGCGGCCAGTAGCATGGCGCTCAACGTCAGCGAAGGATCGTACTCCCGCGGACGCAACCGGCAGGTGCGCTACCACTCGGCGCTTGGCTCGGCCCGAGAAACCCTCTCGTGCCTCGAGGTGGCGGCGGCGTTCGGGTACCTCGAGGCCGTCGATGCAGAGACCCGCAATCGGTTCAACACGATCGTGGGGACGCTGATGAAGCTCGTGTGAGAAAACCCGCGAGGGGCGCAAGCGAATCGCGCCCCTCGCCGGGACCTAGCGCGTGAGCTTCCAGAGCGTGACGCCGACGACGTTCAGCCGTCCGCGCACGTTCTGTCCGGTCTGGCAGTACCCGAACGCCGCCGCGACATCGAGGCAAGCGCGAGTCTCCCGCGCCGAGCCAAGCGCGCTCCGGTACCTCGCGTTCCTGATCCCGCCGCGAGACCCGCTCCCCTCGGCCATGTTGAGAGCGACACTGCTCGAAGCCCGCCGGAGCTGCCGCGCGAGATCGACATCTCGCTTCTCGATCTGGCCGATCACGGGCGCGAGCTCCCTCAGCATCTCGATTGCAACGTCATAAACCTTGAGCATCTCTTCCTCTCCTTCACCTCGTAACGAGGTCCCACCCCGGCACGCTGGGAAGGCCGAGAGAGAGAGAAGAGTGGGGGAAGCGGGAGAGCGAGGAAGAGCGGGCGCGGGAGAGCGAGGAAGCGCGGGCGCGGGAGAGCGAGGAAGAGCGGGAGCGTGAGAGCGAGGAAGAGTGGGAGCGGGAGAGCGAGGAAGAGCGGGAGCGGAAGAGCGCCCCCTCGCATCCACGCTCCTTCGCCCTCACGCTCCTTCGCTTCGCGCTTCTGCGCTTTCACGCTTCTGCGCTTTCACGCTTCTACGCTTTCACGCTTCTGCGCTTTCACGCTTCCGCGCTCCTCCATCACATATGCGCGATGATGTTATCCCCGAACTCACTGCACTTGATCTCCGTCGCCCCCTCCATCTGCCGCGCGAAATCGTACGTCACGCGCTTGCTCCCGATGGCGCCATCCATCCCCTTGATGACCAGGTCGGCAGCCTCGTTCCACCCGAGGTGCCGAAGCATCATCTCGCCGGAGAGGATGACGCTGCCGGGGTTCACCTTGTCGAGGTCCGCGTACTTGGGCGCCGTGCCGTGCGTGGCCTCGAAGATGGCGTGGCCGCTCACGTAGTTGATGTTGCCGCCCGGCGCGATGCCGATGCCGCCGACCTGCGCCGCGAGCGCGTCCGACAGGTAGTCGCCGTTGAGGTTCAGGGTCGCGATGACCTCGAAGTCCTTCGGGCGCGTGAGCACCTGCTGGAGCGTGATGTCCGCGATGGCGTCCTTGATGACGATCTTGCCGGCCTTGATGGCGGCCGTCTGCTCGGCGTTGGCAGCCTCTTCGCCCTTGTCGGCCTTGGTCTTCTCCCACGTGGCCCACGTGTAGACCTTGTCCCCGAACTCCTTGTCGGCGAGCGCGTACCCCCACTTCATGAAGGCGCCCTCCGTGTACTTCATGATGTTGCCCTTGTGGACGATCGTGACGCTCTTCCTCTTGTGCTCGATCGCGAACTTGATCGCCGCGCGCACGAGGCGCTCGGTGCCGTCGCGGCTCACGGGCTTGATGCCGATGCCGGCGGTGAGCGGGAAGCGGATTTTCTTGAAGTCCTTCGGGAACTCCTTCTCGATGAAGCCGATGATCTTCTTGGCGGCCTCGCTCTCGGCCTCGAACTCGATGCCGGCGTAGATGTCCTCCGTGTTCTCGCGGAAGATGACCATGTCGACCGACTCGGGGTGCTTCACCGGGCTCGGCACGCCGAGAAACCAGCGGACGGGGCGGAGGCAGACGTAGAGATCGAGCAGCTGGCGGAGGGCGACGTTGAGCGAGCGGATGCCGCCGCCGATGGGCGTCGTCAGCGGGCCCTTGATGCCGACGAGGTAGGTGCGGAAGGCCTCGACCGTCTCGTCGGGGAGCCAGTTGTTCGTCTGCTTGAAGGCCTTCTCGCCCGCGAGCACCTCGTGCCACGCGACCTTGCGCTTGCCGCCGTACGCCTTGGCGACGGCCGCGTCGAGCACGCGCACCGAGGCGCGCCAGATGTCCCGGCCCGTGCCGTCTCCCTCGATGAAGGGGATGATGGGGTTGTCGGGGACGTTGAGCTTGTTGCCGGCGCCCATCGTGATGGGGGCACCTGAGGTCGGCTTGGTCATGGCTGGCTACTCCGGGGGGGGAAGTTGGTCGCGGAGTAACACGCAGGGGCCGGCCGCTCAAGCTGGCCAGACGCGCAATTGCTGCGCAGACGCGCGCCGTTGGGCCCGCAAGGCGGCGCTCAGCGGACGAAGAACGTCGTGTACACCGCGACGCTCGACCCTCCGAAGGGCGGCACGTGGATGGCCCCGTAGCTCGAGGAGATGCACGCGCTGTCGGGGACCGCGCCTCGAACCGGGTTCGTGATCTCCACGAGCTGCACCGTACCGTCCGTCGCGAAGGTGACCCTAGCCCGCCCGTAGCCGTGCACACCGCCGGACGCCGCCCAGCAAGCCGACGGGTCGACCGCGCTCAGCGAGGCGTGCGCCGCCGCAGCGTCGAACGGCGCGAGCGGCGCCTCGGGGGCGGCCGACGGATCCTGCGTGGAAGACGACGGAAGCGGAGGCCGCACGGCGGGCGGAGGCGGAGGCGGCGGGGGAGGCTCCGACGCACGGTACTCCTGGGCGGCCGGCGACTGCCAGGGCCCGACCGCCTCGGGAGGCGGCGCCTCGACCACCACGACCCGGGGCTGCGACGCCGCGACCACCGCCGCCGTGAAGGCGACCCGCGAGACGATGAGCGCCGGAAGGAGCATCGCCCGGCAGCCCGTGCCGAACGCCAACGTCGCCGCCGAGACCCCGAGACAGATCAACCTGGAACGCATGGGACTCTCCCCGTCTGCCCGGTCCAGTTGCAAGCGCGGTACCCAGCCTGGCGCCCCCGCCGCGCGGCCATCCCGAGCCCCGTTGCCCCGGAGCGCGCCGTCCTGCCCACGGGGACCGGGACCACCTGCGCCGATCGCGCCCGGCAGGGACCCCACCGGGCCCGTGTCATCCGTTCGCGGACGTGAACTTCGCGCACGCCCGGGTGTAATCGGAGCGTTACACCTGACCGGCGGGGGGGAGATGGGGTGCGACTTCTCACCGGGTGGTGGCTCTTGTAGTGGACCCGGCCGGTTCGACCGTCGGCCGATGCAGACCCGCCCCACCGCCTCCTGGAGCCCTCGCATGCCCGTCCCCTCGATGAGAAAGCCCGACCGAACGCTCCTCCGGGCATCCTGCGCGCTCGCGGTGCTGCTCGCGCTCCTCGCCTTCGTGCGCCCGGCCCGCGCCGACCTGCACGCCGACGCGTTCGACGCGCGCATCGCGGCCGAGCTCGAGGCAGAGGACCACGAGGCGGCGACGCTCTTCGCAGCGGCCAACCAGGCGCGCGACCGCAAGGACTACGCGGCGGCCTCCGACCTCTACGAGCGGGTCCGCCTGCGGGTGCCGTCGTTCTACCACGCGACCCGCAGGCGCTGCGGGGTCGAGCTCCTCGCCGGACACCGCGACCAGGGGCTCGCTCTCTGCCGCGAGGCGGTGCTGGCGAAGGAGACCGCCGAGAACGACAGCGCCCTCGCGGCCGCGCTCCTGTCTCCCCCGCGCGGCTCGTCGGACATGACCGAGGCACGGAGGTACGTCGACCGCTCCCTCGGGCTCGGCCCCAGGGAGCCGAGCGTGCTCGCCACCGCCGGCCAGTACGCGCTCCAGCAAGGCGACTTCGATCTCCTCCAGAAGGTCTCGACCAGCCTCGATGAGGTGGCGCCCGACGACACGAGCACCTTCGTCTTCCGCGCGTTCGTGAAGCTCGCCGCCGGCGAGCGCGACGACGCCATGATCGCCCTCGAAGGCGCGCGCGCCCACGGGCTACCCGACGCGGACTACGCCCAGCTGAAGGAGCTGTTCGTCAACGCCCCCACGTCCCTCGGCTACAAGGCGCGCAAGGTCTCGGTGTGGGTCACCCTCTGGGCCGGGCTCTTCGGCCTGCTCGCGCTCCTGGGCTACGCGCTCAGCCGCTTCATGCTGCACGTCGTCTCGGGCCAGGCCCGATCGCGCGGCGGCTCCCCGCCCAGCGTCACGACCGGCCACCCACGCGGCGTCGAGGCGGCGCTCCGGCGGGTCTACCGGAGCGTTCTCTGGCTCTGCTGCGCGTACTACTACCTGTCCATCCCGATCGTCGTGCTCGCGGTCGTGCTCGTCGGCGCCGGGGTCATCTACGGGATGCTGGCGGCGGGGTACGTCGTCATCAAGCTCGTCGCCATCGTGGGCGTCCTCGTGCTCGGTACGATCATCGGCATTGCGAAGGCGCTCTTCACGCGCACCAAGGACGTGGACCCGGGCGAGGCGCTCGTCGTCAAGGACCACCCGCGCTTCGAGGAGCTCCTCGCCGAGGTCGCCGGCGAGATCGGGACGCGCCCCGTCGACAAGGTCTTCCTCACGCCGTGGACGGACGTGGCCGTGTTCGACCGCGGCGGGGTCATGAAGCAGATGCGCGGGCAAGGAGCGCGGTGCCTCGTCCTCGGGGTCGGCGTGCTCGACGGGATGAACGTGCGCGCGCTCAAGTCCGTGCTCGCCCACGAGTACGGCCACTTCCGCAACGAGGACACCGCGGGCGGCTCGTTCGCGCTCTCGGTGCGTCGCTCGCTCCTCCTCTTCGCGGTGCACCTCGCGCGGAGCGGCGTCGCGTCCTGGTACAACCCCGCGTGGTGGTTCGTGAAGGGCTACTGGAAGCTCTTCCTCGTCATCTCGCAGGGGGCCTCGCGCCTGCAAGAGGTGCTCGCCGATCGCTGGGCCGCGCTCGCGTACGGCTCGGAGGACTTCGTGGAGGGCCTGTCCCACGTCATCCACCAGACCGTGCGCTTCGACGCGCACGTGAAGGCGACCCTGAACGAGGTCGTCCCGAAGCGTCTGCCGCTCGCCAACCTCTACGCCTACGCGCCCGCCGTGCCGCCTGCCGTGGAGGACGTCGGCAAGGAAGCCGAGCAGGCGCTCGCCAGGCTCCCCTCTCCTTACGATAGCCACCCGTGCCCGGCGGACCGCATCGCCTGGGCTCGGGCACTCGCCTGCGAGGGAAGGCCTCGGGTACCCGCCGACCTCGAGCCCGCCTGGGGGCTCTTCGAGGACCGCCAGGCCATCGAGGCAAAGATGACCTCGGAGGTTCGCGAGCGCGTGCGTGCCACCAACGGCGTGGAGCTCTCCGCCTAGAGGCGACCCAGGACGGCGGGCACGCTACAGTGCGACGCGCCGCGCATGCCCAAGACAATCCCTACCCGGTCCCTCCACGCCGCCGCTGCACTGCTCGCGCTCACCGGCGTCGCCGTGGCCGGCCCTCCCCCGGTGCAGACGCCCGCGAACGGGCCGACGTCGCTCACGGGCACGCGGCCCGGCGCCGCGCCCGCGCTGATCCCCGTCGCCCACGCGGCGCCGTCACCGGCCGAGGCGCGACGCTGGACGGACGAGGACCCCGACGCGATGATCGCCGATGCGCGCGCACGCGCCCTCGCGCCCACCGCCACGCAAGGGGACGTCGTCGCGGCGATGCTCACGATCACGACGCTCGCCGAGCGCGCCACCTGGCCCGCTGCCGAGAAGGCGCTCCGCGACATCGCCGCGGCCCGCGGCACACACGGCGAGCACGCGAAGGGCGCGGGGCTGCAAGACGACCGCCTCGCCACCGAGGTCATGCTCGCCGCCCGCGGGCTCGCGCCCGACGAGGGCACCGACGCGGGGACCGCGGCCGACGCGAAGCTTGGCGTCCTCACGAACCTCGCGGTCCTGGGACCGTTCCGCGACACGGGCGGCGGCCTGCGCGCGAAGGAGGGCCCCGAGGCTGCGGGCGGCTCGTTCGCCGACATGCGGGCGCGCTACGCGTGGGGCAGCATCGACGTCGCGTGGCGCGCCGTCCCTCCGCACTTCGCCGGCGCGCGGGGCATCCCGCTCGACGTGTTCGTCCACCCGCGCAAGGAGAGCTGCTCGCTCGTGGCGAGCAAGATCACGCTCCTCGCCGCAGGCCCCGTCGCGGTTCACCTCGCGGCGTCGGGCAGCGCGAGGCTCATGTTCGACGGCGTCGAGCTCGCGCGGAGCGAGGACGTCTTCGAGTCCGCCAAGGTCGACCGCCTCGCGGGCCTCGTCAACGCGAAGGCCGGCGAGCACCTCGTCGCCGCGAAGGTATGCACGGGCGCGCTCGACGACGATGGCCGCGTCCGCCTGCGCGTGACGGACGCCTCGGGAGCGCCGCTCCTCGTCACCTCGAGCGCCACGCTGCGCGATCCCCAGAAGTCCAAGGAGCCGCTCTCCCCGCGCAAGGTCACGCTCCCGCTCGACCACACGCTCGCCGCTGCCACGTCGCTCGACGCCCAGCTCGACGCCATCATCGCGCGCATCTCCGGCGGCACCGACGACCTCAAGAGCCCGCGCGCTCCCGGCATGCTCGACGCCTTCACGCGCGCCAAGAACCTCGACGCCGACCGCCTCGCCATGGCCGGCTGGGTCGCGCCCTCGGGCGCCAACCGGAGCGGCTGGCTCAACCTCGCGCGCGCCGGTGCCGCGACCGACACGCGCACCAAGACGTTCGTCGAGCGCAGGCTCGTGGCCGAGCACCTGAACGCGAGGATGCCGGACTGGGCGATGGCAGAGCGCGCCAACGCGAAGCTCGACGCCGGGGACGCGGAGGGCACGCTGCTGCTCGCGCTCGCCGACGAGGGGCTCGGGACCGACGCGCTCCGCGCCCACGCCGTCGAGCTCCTCGCGAAGGTGACGGACGCCGCCCCCGACTCGGCGCCCACCGTCGTCCTCGAGGAGCTCGCGGGGCTCACCGACACGTACGCGCCGGCGCGCGCCCTCGCGACACGGCTCCTCCTCGAGCGGCGCGGCGTGAGCGGCACGGACCTCGTGAACGCCATGTCCGCGCGCGGCGCGAAGGCCGTCGGAGACGCCGCGCTCGCGGCCTTCGAGGGCGGCGCGGTCGACAGCGCCGACGACGGCGTCGCCATCGCCCAGGCTGCGTCGCGCGCGGGCGCGCACGAGGTCGCACGCGCGCTCTTCGCGCGCCTCGTCGAGTGGTCGCCCAACTTGCCCACCGCCTGGGCCGGCCTTGCCGACGAGATCGGCGCCGTACCCGAGGCGCCTCCGCCCGGCCAGAAGGAGGCGATGGCCGCTGCCGTCACGGCGTCCCTGCGTCGCGCGCGCGAGCTCGCCCCCGGCGAGGCTCGCTACCGCGCCGAGCTGTCCCTGCGCCAGGCCGCAGCCGGCGGAGACTCCGGCGACCCAGCGGCGACGCCCGGACCGGAGCCCCGCCCCGGCCAGAAGGACGACGGCAAGACCGCCGGGGAGGCGCGACGCGGGCAGCGTGAGGAGGACGAGCGCTACCTCGTCTCCTCGCAGACGATCCTCGCCAGGCGCCAGGGCGTTCCCACGGGCGCTGCCCCCGACGTCGCCGATCGCGAGCTCTACTGGCTGCGCGCCGTCGTCATGCACCCCGACCGCCGGGTCTCTCAGCTCATTCAGTACGCCCGCGAGATCGTCATCGCGCCGCGTACGCAGGACGAGCTGCTCGAGGACATCCCCGCCGAGGGCCAGCTGACCGAGATCCTGCGCGCCCGCGTCCACAGGAAGGGCGGAGGGACGGCGTTTCCGACCGAGGAGCACAACGAGGGAAGCCGCCCGCGCATCCGCTGGCCCGAGCTCTTGCCGGGCGACACCGTCGAGGTCGCGATCCGCACGTGGACCGGCGGCGCCGTCGGTGGACGCGGGGACCCGCCCTTCTACTTCATGGACTACTCGGGCGCGCCGATGACGCACCCGCTCCTCTACAACGAGGTCGTCGTCGACACCCCGGCTGCCTTCCCGATCCACCTGGATGTCCTCCACGGCGCCCCCGATCGGCGCGAGGAGAGGGACACCGACGGGCGGCACGTGACGCGCCTCATCTGGGACAAGCCGCCGTCGTACGCCGACGAGCCGCTCTCGCCCGCCCTGAGCGAGAACGTGCCCATGACCGTCGGCTCGACGTTCAAGTCCTGGGCCGACTTCCGCGCCTGGTACGCGGAGGCCGTCCGCGACTTCACCGTGCCCGACGCGCAGGTGAAGCGCATGGCCGCCGAGCTCACGCGCGGAAAGACGACGAAGGAGCAGAAGCTCCGCGCGCTCTTCGACTTCGTCGCCGACGACATCCGGTACGTGAACTACGTGAGCGGCGAGTGGTGGCTGCCCAATAGGCCGCAGCAGCTGCTCGCGCGCCGGGAGGGCGACTGCGACGACAAGGCGATCCTCCTCATCACGCTCCTTCGCGCGATCGGGATCGAGGCGCAGGAGGTCATGGTGCAGACGCGGGAGACCGGGCAGCCGTCCGTCGTCAGCGCGAAGAACGCGGCCATCCCGCTCTTCGATCACGGCATCGCGTTCTTGCCTGGGCCCCCTGGAACGCCGGGAGGCGGGACGTACCTGGACGCCACGAGTCCGCAGTCGCGGCTCGGGCCGCTTCCCTCGATGGACGCGCGCGCCGTGGCGCTCAAGCTGGACAGCGGACCGGCAGAGATCGTCCACCTGCCGGCGAGCTCCCCCGAGGACCACGGCTCGGACGTGACGTGGACCCTCGCGCTCCACCCGGACGGCTCGGGAGATCTCACGGGCGAGGAGATGCACTCGGGCGACGGCGCCTTCTGGCTCCGCACCTACTTGACGGAAGAGGGAGGCTCGCGCGCGCAGTACGTCGAGAACAACCTCATCGGCGGGTGGTTCCCCACCGTCGTCGTCGACAAGAAGGTGGACTTCAAGGGTGACCTCGAGAACGGCAAGGCGTGGGTGAAATACCGCGCGCACTCCGAGGGTCTCGCGCGTCACGAGCAGGGCGAGCTCGTCCTGCCGCTCTCGCAGAGCGGCGCGCTCGCGTCGCAGCTCGCGCCGCTCGTGGAGCGCACGCTCCCCGTGTCGTTGCCCTCGCACCTCGCGCCGAGCCACCAGACGCGCACGACGCGCATCGTCGCTCCGCCGGGCTTCACCTGGAGCGCGCTCCCGCCGGGCGGCGACGAGAACGGACACGAGTTCGGCCGCGCCCACCTCGAGGTCACGCGCGACCCGAAGGACCCGCGCGCCGTGCTGGTGAAGCGCACCCTCGTCTTCGACCAGAACCTCATCCCGGTGGACCGGTACAAGCCGTGGCGCGAGTGGCTCCAGCGCGTCGACGCGCTGATGCACAAGACCGTCCGTCTCGTGCCGACCGTGGAAGGAGCTGCCAAGTGAGCCTGATGAGGACCGTGAAATGGAACAGGGAGGGCGGGAGAGCGGGAGAAGGAATTGATCCGGATCTCCCGATCTTCCGATCTCCCTGTTCAATCCTCCGGGGCTTCGTGTCCGTTTCGCTCGCGGCTGTGCTCGCCGCGTGCGGCTCCCCTGCCCCGCACGCCGCGCCTCCGGCTTCGGTCGACCTGACGGCGAGCTTCGTCCAGGCGATGCGGGAGGAGGCCAAGGGCGATCCCGCGCTCGCCAAGAAGCTCTACCTCGGCGCGCTCGAGAAGGCCGCGGCCGCACCCGCGAGCCCGTGGCAGCTCCCCGTCGTCCTCGCGTCGCTCGACGCGCTCGTGTGGCGCGGGATCCCGTCGCTCGACGACGTCACGAGCGACGCCGCGCTGGCCTTCCGCACGACGGGCCCGACGCCGCTCGCTTCGATACGCCCCGATGGGCCCTTCGTCCCGGGGCTCCTCGCACGCGGGATGCTCACCCTGGCCGAGCACGCGGGAGACGCCCGCGAGGCGGCGCGCTGGCGCGAACGCACCGGCTGCGCCCTCGAGGCCACCGTCATCGGGCCGCTGACGTGGACCGTGGTGACGGGCGTGCACGGGGCCGATCCCCTCGAGCCGTTCGACGCCAAGATCGAGAGCGCGTACGCCGCGCCCGGTCCGTTCGGCAAGGGGTTCGCGCCGGTCGTCGTCCGCGGGCGCGGGTGCAGCATCGATCTCACGGCCACGAACGCGAGCCCCGGCGTGCGGGACGTCGTCGTGGACGTCGACGTGAAGACCGCGCAGCGCATCGGCGTCGCGCTCCGAGCCCAGGGCGCCGCCATCCTGAGGGCAGGCGGCAAGACGGTGCTCGAGCGCCCCTACGAGCTCGGCGGCGAGGAGTCCGTGAGCTTCGCGCGCGTCGACGCGCCGGCAGGCAAGCTGCGGCTCGTCGCGCGGGTCGGCCTGGACGAGGACGGGGAGAAGCTCGAGATCGACGCGTGGGACGAGCACGGCTCCCCGCTCCCGATGCACGCGCCGCGCGTCGGCGAGGCCGCGAGCAGCAAGGTCACGTCGTCGGCCGCAATCGTGTTTCCGACACCGAAGACCGACGGCGAGAGGGTCACCCTGGCCGCCGCGGCCCTCGCGGCGGGCGAGGCTCCGGTTGCGGAGCGCCTCGTCGAGCACGAGGGCTCCGCGCCGAACGCGCCGCCCGATCTCGCGCTCGTGTACGCGCGCGCGGTCGAGGTCGCGCGCGACCTGTCCGCGGTCGAGCGGGCCGAGCGGGCGCGGTCGGCATACGAGCGCGTGCTCGACGTGTGGCCCGCAGCCTGGGAGGCCGTCATCGCTCACGCAGGGCTCGCCGGCGTCCGGCGCGGACGGAGCGAGGCGCGCATCGAGACCTTGCGCGATCTCGACGTCTACCGCGCCAAGGCGGGCGCCTCTGCGCTTCCTGTCCTCGACGCGTTCGACGCGGCGGTCAGCGGCCGGGACGATCTGTTCGACAGGGCGAGGGCCGCCTACGAGCGAGCCAAGCCCGCGCTCGATGGGACGGCGCTCCTCGCGTCGGCGGGGCGCTTCGCTTTCACGCGCGTCGGCGCCGAGCGCACTGCGTACGTGTGCGATCCGGGCGCGCCGCTCGATCGGCGCAGCCTCGATTGCTACGAAGCGCGCCGCGCGCAGGGAGACTACGCGAACGCCGCGCGGGAGCTCGAGCGCATACGGAGCCTCCGCGGCGGGCCCGATCTGTACCTCGCGTATTCGCTCCGCGACGCGATGGCGACGGGGGATGGCCCCGGCATCGAGCGCGCCCTGGACGACATGCTGCCCGGCGAGGTGACGCTGTCGGCCATCCACGCGGCGGCCCGGACGCAGCCCGGCAAGGGCATGCGGCCGGACGATGCCGCGGACCACGGCGAGCGGGCGAAGCTTTTGGGGGCCATGCGGACGTCCCGCGATGCCCCCACGAGCCTGCCGCCGCTCCTCCGCGCCCTCCATGACGACCCCACGTCCGCCTTCGAAGGCATCGCGGCCGAGCTGGCCGCGTCCGACCGCGCCCACCCCATTCTCCCGAGCGCGGCCACCGCGATCCTCGCGCACCGGGAGCGGTACGACATCGAGCCGAGCGGCGTGACCCACATGGTCATGTTCGACGTGCGCCGCGTGAGCGGCACGACCGACGTCGAGGAGAACGCCCAGGCCGAGCCTCCCGCCGTCATGGGGCGGACCGCGATGAGGGTCCTCCGCCGGCGTATCTGGAAGCAGGACGGGCGCATCGTCGAGCCCGACCGCGCTCCCCACGCATCACAGAGCCACGCCGACCTCTCGCAGCTCGAGGCCGGCGACATCGTGGAGGCGATCTACGAGGCGTGGTCGATCCCCAACGACGCGGGCAACATCGGCATCGACACACCCGACATGCTTCCCGAACGGAGCGCCGTTCACGACGCGACCATCGAGATTCACATGCCGGCGAGCCTGCGCGGCTCGCTCTGGTCTCACCCCGTCCTCGGCAAGCCGCGCGAGACCTCGAGCGGAGACACGAAGGTCCTCTCGTGGACCATGAAGGACACGCCCGCCCGCAAGCTGGAGGACGGCACGCCGAAGATGGATCGCACGGTGAGCGTGAGCTTCTCGACGGACGAATGGCAGAACGTCGCGCTCGGCCTGCGCGAGGCGCTCGCGTCCCTCGACGACCATGATCCGTGGGTCGCCACCTGGGCGCGGGACGCGGCAGGAGAGGCGAAGGGGAGCACGCGCGCGAAGATCGACGCCGTCACGAAGGCGGCCGGTGAGGCGGTGAAGGAGAGCTCGAGCGCGCTCCTCACGGACATCGGTCTCGGCCACGCCATGGGCCCTCAATCGACGACGAGCCGCACGATCCTCACCAACCACGAGGGCAGCCGGACGTGGCTCGTCGTGCGCGCCCTGCGCGAGCTCGGCATCGACGCCGAGGTCGTCATCGCGGAGACCGAGCCATACAGCGCCGACCCCGCGTTTCCGCCCCACTTCGGTCGCTTCATGCACCCGCTTGCGATCGCCAGGACGCCGGAAGGCCCGGTCTGGATCGACGCGGACGTCCCGGGGCCACCCCTGCCCGCGGGCCGCGTCTCGCCCGAGCTCCGTGGCCGCAATGCCATCCACCCCGACGGCACGATCGTCCCCATCGTGAGCGCGGGAGGCACCGAGGAGCGCGACGAGGTCGACGTGAGGCTCACCGTGGACGCGAAGGGCGACGCAAAGGGGACCTTCACGATCATCCTGCGCGGCCGCGAGGCGCAGGAGATCGCCGAGGCCCTCTTCAAGACCGTTGGCGACGAGCGGCAGCGCGCCCTGCGCGGCGTGGCGCTCGCGTGGGTTCCCTTCGCCAACGTGGACGACGTGGCCCTCTCCTCGAGCGAGGGCAGCTGGCAGATCGCCATCCGCGCGGACCTGTCGATCGGCGCGTACGCGCAAGCCGAAGGGCCCGCCAACGCACGCACCTGGGTCTTGCCGGGAATCGACCCGCTCCACACCGTCTACCCGCGCGCGGCGACCGGCTCGCTCGGAGCGACGTACGTGAGCGAGGGGCAGCGCGAAGCGGCGCTCGCCATCAGCCGCGCCGTCCAGTACCACGCCCATCGCCGCGTCGAGCTTCCCCCCGGCGCGACGCTCGCACGGGTCCCCGGACCCTTCGACGTGAAGACCGCCAACCTGGAGGCCTCCCGGCACATCTCGGTCAGCGGCAACGTCGTGGAGGACGACTTCGTGCTCGGCGTTCCCACGGGCACGGTCCCGGCGAGCGGCTACGGCACGTTCGTCACGAATGCGCACCGCATCGACGACGCCTTCCTCTCGAGCACCCGCGTCCAGCCGCCGAAGTAGCCCAAGGGGCGGCGTGGGCTTAGCCCGTGTCACATCGGGCGGCTAACGCGGCGCCTCTGCTGCCAGGCCGGCGCGCACCGCGTCGCGTTCGCGGGCGGTGTCGAGCTCGACGAGCTGCCGCCGCGCGACCTCCAGGCGCCGGCGCAGCTCGGCGGGTCTCTGTTCGAGCAGAGCTTGCCCAGCGGCTCGATCGGCGACGATCGGCTTGGTCGATCGGAGCCCGTCCTGGAGATCGCCCCAGAGGGCATCGCCTTGCGCGACCACGTTCAAGAGGGTGGTCGTCCCGGTGCACCCGTCGAGGAGGAGGTAGCGCGTCTGTCCCTTGGTGAGGTTCAGCCGCGCAGCCCCCGTCGGCCAGATGGGATTGGACCGCCGGACCCACTGGATGTGATTCCACGCGTAGAAGATCTGCGACCCCGGGCTCACCTCCACGGCTAGCCGCGTGCCCGGCCCCACGTTGCCGACGAACCGTCCCCTCTCGTCGACCACGACCGCGTAGTCGCCCGAGTCGCACGCCTGCGAGGGCCGTACGAGGACGACCGACGCGGAACCCGCCGCGGGCGGCGGCACCGACGCGGCGAGCGTCATCGCGGGAGGTATCCGGAGGCACCCCATTGCGGGGGCAAGCACGGCCACGAGTACCGCGAAGGTGCGCGGCATACGTCGGTTCATTCGAATCCCTCCAGCCGTTCTGGCGAACCGGCAGACGCCGCTCAGCAAACAACGAGCCACCCCGGTTGAGCCCAAGCCTACGCCAAAAAGCGAGGGCCTCTACGAGCTCACTCCTTCGAGGGCGGGACCGACGGTCGCATCGCTCCGGCGCCCGGGTCGCTCTGCGCCCCGGCGGGAAAGGTGCGGAGCCTCCTCGTCCCGCTCTCTCGCCGTTCTCATTCTCTTTCCGCCCAATTCTGGCGTCGTGACGTCCACGAGGCTTGAACGTGGAGCAGAGGCAAACTACGTTGACGCACCATGAGCGGCCATTCGAAGTGGGCCACAATCAAGCACAAGAAGGGCGCGCTGGATGCCAAGCGCGGAAAGCTCTTCACCAAACTCATCAAGGAGCTGACTGTCGCGGCCCGGATGGGCGGGGGCGATCCAGCGGGCAACCCACGCCTGCGCAGCGCGATCGCGGACGCCAAGGGCCAGTCGATGCCCAACGACACCATTCACCGCGCCGTGAAGCGCGGGACCGGTGAGATCGAGGGCGCCACCTACGACGAGGTCCTCTACGAGGGCAGCGGCCCCGGTGGCACGCTCTACCTGGTCGAGGGAATGACCGACAACCGCAACCGCACCGTCGCCGAGATCCGCAAGATCTTCGAGAAGAACAACGGTGTCCTGGGCGGCGGCGGCGCCGCAGGCTGGGCCTTCGAGAAGAAGGGCGTCGTGCTCCTCGCGAAGGACGCCGCGACCGAGGACCAGCTGATGGAGATCGCCGTCGGCGCCGGCGCGGAGGACTATGCCGTCGAGGGGGACGAGTGGCACGTCACGGCCCCCCCCGAGGCGCTCCAATCCGTCCTCGAGGCGCTCGAGAAGGCGAAGCTCACCGTGGCCTCCTCCTCCATCGCCTACCTGCCGAAGGCCAAGAAGCAGCTCGCCGGCCGGGACGCGGAGGTAGCCCTGAACCTCGCCGAGGCGCTCGACGACCACGACGACGTCCAGAACGTCTTCAGCGACTTCGACATCTCGGACGAAGAGATCGCGCGCATCTCCAAGGGTTGATGCACGTGAAAGCCCTGACGTGATCGTCCTCGGCATCGACCCCGGGTCGCGCCGCATGGGATGGGGGGTCGTCGCCCGAGAAGGGACACGCATGCGCCACGTGGCGCACGGCACCATCGTCGCCATCACGGACGAAGCGGCGAGCTTCGCCGAGCGGCTCGTCATCCTCGAGCGCGAGCTCGTCCTCGTGCTGGAGGAGCACCGGCCGACCGAAGCAAGCGTCGAGGGCATCTTTTACGCAAAGGACGCCCAGGCCGCGAGCAAGCTCGGCCACGCCCGGGGGGTCGCCCTCCTCGTGTGCGCCCGCGCGGGCCTTCCGATCGCCGAGTATCCCCCGGCCCGGGTAAAACGGACGGTCGCCGGGGGTGGACGGGCCGAGAAGCACCAGGTCGCACAGATGATCCGGGTCATCCTGAGCCTGGCCGAGCTTCCCGCGCCGGACGCGGCCGACGCCCTCGCCCTCGCCGTGACGCATTTGTCGCAGATGCCGGCGGCCCAGCTACGGGCTCCGCGCGCCGCGGCGCAGCCCCCCGCCCGCCCTGCCCTTCGCCTTCCCGCGCCTTTTGTGGCAGACGTGGCAAAAGGGCCGGCGGCCCGAAGGTTCCATGGTCGGAAGGTTTCGACCGTCTAATACGTCTGGAGCAATGCGGATGATGCGAACAAGCGGGAGAGCTCGGGTCGTGCTTCTTGGGCTTCTCATGGGCTCTGCCGCCCTGGGCGTGAACGCAGCTGGGCGAGCCGAGGCCCAGCAGCCGACGCCCGCCGTGCAGACCGCCCCCGACGTCCAGGTCGCCGTGGACAAGGTCCAGCTATTTTACGACAAGACCGGGACCTTCCAGAGCGACTTCCAGCAGGAGTTCACGGTCAAGGCCTACAACCAGAAGAAGAGCTCCCGCGGCCACGTCGTCTTCTCGAAGCCCGGCAAGATGCACTGGACGTACGACGACCCGGCGGGCAACCACGTCGTGTCGGACGGGAGCACCCTCCGCGTCTACGAGGCCGCCAACAACCAGATGTTCGAGCAGGCGGTCGACAAGTCGCAGTACCCGGCGGCGCTCTCGTTTCTCACGGGCCAGGGCAAGCTCGCGGATGCGTTCACGTTCGAGCTGGCAAGCGGCGAGAAGATGTCGTTCCCGGGCGGCTACGTCCTCATCGGCACGCCGAAGCAGCCGAACCCGGCCTACGCCAAGGTGCTGTTCTACGTGGACACCGCGACCTCGCAGGTCCGTAGCGTCATGATCATCGACGGGCAGGGAAACCGGAACCGCTTCGTCTTCACGACGCCGCGCGTGAACGACCCGGTGAAACCCGACGAGTTCAAGTTCACCCCGCCCCCTGGCACCTCCATCGTCCACCCGTGACGGGACCCGGCGACGCGGGAGCGCCCCCCCGAAAGGCGGGGGCCGCGCGGCAACGTCGCTCGCTCGCGCACGTCGGAGGCGCGATCGACACCGCGGGCGATCCACGCGCCGCGGAGCTGCTCGCCCACGCGCTCGACGTCTCCCCGGCGAAGGGCGGCGAGACGGCGCCTTCGGCCGACGTCCCCGCCGGGCGTCCGCGCCCGACCGGGCCCGAGGACGACGGGCCGGATCGCGTCCACGTCCACGGCTTTCACGCCTACCCCGCCCGCATGCACCCGGAGACGGCCGCACGTCTCATCCGCGCCTTCTCGCCGGAGCGCGCCACGGTGCTCGACCCGTTCTGCGGCTCCGGAACGGTCCTCGTCGAGGCGATGCTCGCCGGTCGCCGCGCCATCGGGACGGACTTGAACCCGCTCGCCATCAAGCTGGCGACGCTGAAGACGCAGGTGCACGACGCGGCGAGAACCGAGCGCCTCGTCGCCCTGGCTCGCGAGGCGGCCGCCTTCGCCGACGCGCGACGCCTCGCCCGCGCGGGCGCGACCCGCAGGTACCCGCCCGAGGACGTCGCGCTCTTCGACCCCCACGTCCTCCTCGAGCTCGACGGGCTGCGGGCAGGCATCACCCACGCGACGGAGGAGGCCGGCAAGGGCTTCCGGGAGGAGCTCCAGCTCGTCCTCAGCGCGATCCTCGTGAAGGTGAGCAGGAAGCAGGGGGACACCTCCGAGCGCGTCGGCCCGCGACGGCTCGCGGCGGGCTACCCCTCCCGCCTCTTCGTGCGCAAGGCCGAGGAGCTCGCGGCCCGCCTCACGGCGTTCGCGCGTGCTCTCCCCGTACCTTTTCCCGAGGCCCGCGTCTCGCTCGACGACGCGACGCGTTTGACCACCGTCCGCGACGCCACGATCGACGCGATCGTCACCTCGCCGCCCTACGTCGCGACGTACGACTATCTCGCCCACCACGCCGCCCGCCTTCGCTGGCTCGACCTGGACGCGCGCGGCTTCGAGCGAGGCGAGCTCGGCGCGAGGCGTCGCTACGCGGTTCTGGGGCCGCGCGAGGCGATGGACGCCTGGTCGCGCGAGCTCGGGGGGCTCCTTCGCGCCCTCGCCCGCGTGCTCCGGCCCGGCGCCCCGCTCGTGCTGCTCATGGCCGACTCGGCCGTCGGTCGCGACGCGCTCCGCGCCGACGACATCGTCGCGAGCGTGGCACCTGGGGCGCGCTTTCATCCGGTCGCGCGGGCCTCGCAGCACCGTCCTCACTTCCACGGCCCCACCGCCGCGGCCTTCTCCCGCTCGCCCCGGGCCGAGCACGCGCTCCTCCTGGAACGCGCCTGACAGGGCAGCCCGATGACCACGGTGCTCCTCGAGCCGGACGGCGGGACGATGCAGGCGCCGGAGGGAGGCTCGCTCGCGGACCTGTGCGACGCCCACAGGGCCCCCATTGCCTTCTCCTGCCGCGACGCCAACTGCGCCGCGTGCGTGGTCGAGGTGCTCGAGGGGGCCCGGGAGCTCTCCGCGCCGGGCACGGAGGAGCGTGCGACGCTCCATCGGTTCGGGCTGCCTCCCTCGCACCGCCTCGCGTGCCGCGCCGTGCTGCTTCCAGGCCCCTCGATCCTGCGAATCCGAACGGTTACACGCCCTCCGCTGCCCGCGGCTCCGGACCCGCCCCGCTAGCACCATCGCAGCCTAGCTCTGCTGCGAGGCGCGCCTCTTCGTACGCACCGCGCAGGCTATTTCGCGCCTCTTTTTATTGGCCTTCGCATGACGAAGGCGTCACAACGGTCTGGCGCCGCGCATGACCCAGCACCTCTTGGAGCGTGAAACAACCGCCCGGCCGCTCGGTGGCAACCCCACCTGGGTCCGCACGTTTGCGCGCGAGCTGGCGTTCCAGGACTGGTTCATCGCGACCTACTTCGTGATCGTGCTCGCTGCCGTCATGGCCGGCACCGGGGGTACCGCCGCGGGCCACACCGAGTCGGTAAAGCTCGTCGCCTCCGACATGGTCATCCTCGCGGTCGGCCTGGCGCTCACGCGCGGGGGGATCCTCACGCGCGGCACGGCCCTGTCGCAGCTCGTGTACCGCCTGACGTTGCTCGGCACCGTCTTCGCGTCCTACTTCCAGCTCCGGGTCATCTTGCCCGCCGTGAGCTCCAGGACCGTCGACGCGCAGATCTTCGCGTTCGACATGCGCGTCTTCCATTTCGAGCCGTCGGTCGCCTGGGATCGCTTCGTCAACCCGCAGACGACCGAATGGTTTGCGTTCTTCTACTTCGGCTACTTCTTCGTGCTCGCGGCGCACGTCCTGCCCTTCCTCCTCGTCGTCAAGCGGATGGACGCCCTCGCCCGCTTCTCGCTCGGCATCTTCCTGGTCTTCTGCACGGGGCACCTGCTCTACATGGTCGTGCCGGGTTACGGTCCGTACCGGGCGCTGGCCGACCAGTTCGACCACCAGCTCTCGGGCGCGATGTTCTGGGATCTGGTCAAGGAGACGGTCGCGGGCGCCGGTGCGCAGAAGGACATCTTCCCGAGCCTTCACACCGCCGTGCCGACGTTCTTCGCCATCTTCTCGTTCCGCAACCGCAAGGTGATCCCCGCGTTCCGCTACACGTGGCCCGTCATGGCGTTCGTGACGACGCAGATCATCGTGGCGACGATGTTCCTTCGCTGGCACTACCTCATCGACATCTTCGCGGGCCTGACGCTGGCCACGACGGCCGTCCTCGTGTCCGAGCGGGTGGTCGCCTGGGAGACGCGCTACCGGGCGCGTGCGGGGCTCCACCCCACCTGGGTCCCGCTCACGTTTTCGAGCAAATGAGGTTGTAGGGAGCGGCGCCCGCGGGGCGGCACACGTAGCTCCCGTACGTCGCGCAGTCGGCGTCGGTGCAGCAGGGAGCGGTGCATGTGCCGGCGGTCGTGTCGCACGCCCGCGTCGCGCAGTCGGTCGCCTTCGTGCACGTCTGCCCAACCGCCGAGCCTGTCGGCGCGCCGGACGGGTAGGTGCAGCTGTAGACCGAGTCCTGCCCAACCGTCGCGAGCTCACACGCGCCGAAGCCCGCCGTCATGCAGCTCGCGACGCCGCAGCAGGGTGGCCGGCACGTGCCGGAGACGCAGTCCTCGCTCGCGCAGTTGGCCGACACCGAGCACGTCGCGTGGGGTGCGACGCCTGCAGTCGGCAGGCACGCGAACACCTCGTGCCCGTCGATGCCCACGGAGTCGAGCGCGCACGACGTGCCGTTGGAGCAATCCGTGGCCGCGCAGCACAGATCGACGCACACGCCGAGCTCGCAGCTGCCGGAGCGGCAGTCACCGTTATCCTGGCAGATGGCCCCGGGCGCGCTCGTTCCCTGCGTGGCCGGCCTCCCCAGCGCGGTCGCGGCGACGCAGTAGTTCCCCGCGTTGCCCGACCCGTAGCACACGTCTCCCGAAGGGCAGTCCGCCGAAGTGCAGCACGTCTGGGTGCAGAGCGAGCCGTTCGCGGAGGTGAATGTCGTCCCGAGCACGTTGGCGTTACCGCAGATGCCGCCGTTGCAGTCGGAGGCCACGGTGCACGCGCAGCCGAGCCCACCGCACCCGGCCTCGAGCGGCGCATCGAGACGAGCGTCTC
>Ga0302319_10008470_pt1 | contig 19990 bp, 16 predicted proteins | sample Bog_T0_2_FD_203319 | JGI IMG/M metagenome (GOLD analysis project Ga0302319, IMG submission 203319) | Peat permafrost microbial communities from Stordalen Mire near Abisko, Sweden - Bog_T0_2 | ecosystem: Environmental > Terrestrial > Soil > Wetlands > Peat | place: Sweden: Abisko, Stordalen Mire... | reverse complement strand
ACGCCGACCCCTCCGATCCCGACCGCCGAACCTGGACCCTGCCCCAGGTCTTCTCCCTCGCCGACGACGCCCTCTACTACTCCAATCAATTCGTCTTCCGCACCCGCGACCGCGGCAAAACCTGGACCAAAATTAGCCCCGACCTCGCCCGCCTTCATCCAGAGGTTCCACCGACTCTCGATCCCGTCACCGCCAAGGACATTGACCAGCAGATGACCGGCCGCTTCGGCGTCGTTTACACCATCGGCCCCTCGCCTCTCGATGCCAAGACCGTCTGGGCCGGCACCGACGACGGCCTCATCCACGTCACCCGCGACGACGGCGCGCACTGGGCCGACGTCACCCCGCCCGCCATGACCGCCTGGAGCAAGGTCTCGCAGATCGAGGCCGGCCACTTCGACGCCCAGACCGCCTACGCCTCCGTCGATCGCCATCGCCTCGCCGACGACCACGCCTACATCTACCGCACCCACGACGGCGGCCAAACCTGGAAGAACGCGAGCGACGGCATCCCCGAAGGCGCATTCGTGAACTCGATCAAAGAAGACCCCGTGCAGCAGGGCCTGCTCTACGCGGCAACCGAGCTGCGCGTCTACGTCTCCTTTGACGACGGCGACCACTGGCAGCCGCTCGCGCTCAACATGCCCGTCACCTCGGTGCGCGACCTCATCGTCCACGGCGACGACCTGGCTGTCGCCACCTTCGGCCGCGGCTTCTGGGTGCTCGACCAGATGACCGCCCTGCGCCAGATCGCCGCCCACGGGCATGACATCGCCGACAGCAACGCCTACCTGTTCGCCCCCGGCGCGTCATTCGCCATCCACCAGGGCAGCCAGAACGGCACGCCCCTGCCCCACGAGGAGCCGCAGCAGCTCAATCCGCCCGCCGGTGTAGTGGTTTACTACTGGCTCAAGTCCGCACCCGCCGGCCCAGTGAAAATCGAGCTGGTGGACGACGATGGCAAAGTGGCAGCGTGCCTGGCCAGCGATACGCCGGTGAAACCAGTGGACACCGAAGCGATCAACGTGCAGGCCTATTGGGTTGAGCCCGCGCCGCCGCCATCGGCAGCGCCGGGCATGCACCGCATCGCGCTTAACGTAACGCCGCCGGCGCGCGGATCTGGTGGGCGTCCCCAGCCACCGCTTCCCGCAGATGCCTGCCATCCGGCGGGAACACCCGCACCGGCCGCAGCTGCGGCCCCAGCTCAGCCAGTCCACGGCGCACCGGGCTTGCAGCCTGGCTCGTACACGGTTCGTCTCACCGTGAACGGCGTCACATTGACTCAGCCCGTCACCGTCAAACCCGATCCAAGAAAACTGCCCGACGGCGCCGACCCTTCACCCGACGACGATGACGACGGCGTGTAGCGTCTTGCTTGCCTGCGGTCCGATCACAACCATCGGCCTGCGCATCGCGTCCGGGTCTTGCTGGACCATCCACGCACTTGTACCGGATAATCACCCCGTACCCTTGGCTCCGTGGTTTGTTGCCTCCATCGAGCGGCTGCGACCTTCATCTCGAATATCTGGATTGAAATTCTCATGAGAAGATTTCGCAACGTAGCGATGCTCGGAGCCTTGACCGTGTGCCTGGTAATCTCAAGCCGCCAGGCGCCGATTCATGCGGCTGCTCGCGCAGGAACTGGCCGGGCGCCAACGGCTCAGGCATCGACAGAGAACGTCCCCGGGGCCAAGTCCTATACGGACAACTGCGCCATCTGTCACGGCGACCAGCGCGAGGGCAACCTGCCCGCAATCCCGCCGCTCACCGGCATTGGACATCACCTCGACGATCGGCAGATCACCGCGATCATTCAGGGCGGCAAGGGCGTGATGCCCGGAAATCCGGATTTGAAGGGCGACGAGCTGGTTGCCCTGCTGCACTTTCTTTCCACCTCGGATGAGACGTTTGCCAGGCCTGCCGCGTCCGCACCGCCTTCCGATCTGGCCGAGCGAGGCGGTGCCTTGTTTCAGCAGAACTGCGCCTTCTGTCATGGGCGCGATACCATGGGCGGCGAATCCGGGCCCGACCTCACCCAGTCAACAATTGTGCAGGCCGACGTGAATGGCGATGGAATTGGCGAAGTCGTGCGCTCGGGACGCCCAGCGAAAAAGATGCCGGCCTTCAACTTCTCCAACCCGGAGATTGAAGGCCTGGCGGCCTTTATCCATGTGCAGGAGGAGGCTGCCCGCATCCGCAAGGGCAACCGCCGCGGCGTGGCGGTTGCCGACTTGCAGACCGGCGATGCGGCAGCAGGCAAGCAATATTTCGACGGCCCAGGGACCTGCTCGCATTGCCACTCGGCATCCGGCGATCTGGCGGGCGTGGCGGGCCGCTTCCAGGGACTGGCGCTGGAGAGACGCATGCTCTATCCCGAGGGCGCAAAAAGCAAGGTAACCGTAACGCTTCGCTCGGGACAAAAGGTGCCCGGCACGCTGGCTTATCTGGATGAGTTCACCGTCGCTCTGCGCGACAGCAACGGCATGTACCGCTCGTGGCCGACAAGCCGCGTCAAGTACGGCGTCGACTCGCCGGTCGAAGCGCATGTCGACCTATTCGGCAAATACACCGACGCAGACATCCATAACTTGATGGCCTATCTGCAAACGTTGCGCTAAAGAGGATATTTCAGCATATGAAGCTTAGGAATGATTCCTTGATTTCTATTCTCTGCACAGCGTTGCTCGCAGTTCCCACCGCAACCCTGGCGCAGAATCTCGACTCCGCAGATTTGTTGAGGCCGCGCGCCGACAGTTGGCCCACCTATCACGGCGACTACTCCGGCCGCCGCCACAGCGCCCTGCGTCAGATTACGCCGCAGAACGTGGCCAATCTCGGTCTGGCATGGGCTTTTCAAACCCGGCAGGAAGCTGAAATCAAATCGTCGCCGCTGCTGATAGACGGCGTAGTTTATTTCACCGTCCCGGACAACGTTTGGGCGGTGGATGCTCGATCGGGGCACCTGATCTGGCATTACAGCAGGCCGGCGAAGGGAGAACATATCGGTCATCGCGGATTGGCGATGTACAAGAGCTGGCTCTACTTCACCACTCCGGATTGTCACCTGATTGCATTGAATGCCAAGGATGGTACTGTGCTCTGGGACCAGGTATATGCCGATGCCAACCAGGGCTACTGGGTCACCATGGCGCCACTGGTTGTGGGTAATCACGTGATCGCGGGCGTGGCGGGCGACACCGACAACCTGGTGGGTTATCTTCGCTCTTTCGACCCGCAAACCGGAGCCGTGCAATGGCAGTGGAACAGCACGCCGCCGGCCGGCACTCCGAATGCCACAACCGGGGGAATGCCCTGGATCACGGGCACCTACGACCCTGAGCTCAACCTGATGTATTGGGGCACCGGAAACCCGACGCCGGTGCTGAATGGCGCCTCGCGTCCCGGCGATGACGAATACACCTGCAGCATTGTCGCACTCAACCCCGACACCGGCGCGCTGGTGTGGGGCTTTGTGGCCTCCCCGCACGACACGCACGACTGGGATGCGGTGGAGCCCGTCGTCCTGGTGGATGCAGACTTTCACGGCAAGCCGCGCAAGATGCTGATGCAGGCTTCGCGCAACGGCTATTTCTTCGTCCTCGATCGCACCACGGGAAAGAGCCTGCTGACCACGCCGTTTGGGCCGGTAAACTGGGCGCTGGGCCTCGACAAGCAAGGGCGCCCCATTCCCGATCCCGCCAAGGAGCCCGCGCCCGATGGCCGCCTCATTGCACCCGATGAAGGGGGCTTGACCAATTTCCGCTCTCCCAGCTTCGACCCGAAGACAGGCCTGTTCATCGTCGACGCGCATCCCAGTTACAGCCTCTACTTTTCCAAGCCCGCCGATGGCACGTATGGCTGGGCGGGCGCCGATTACGGATTATGGGGCAAGGGCGTGATCGAGGCCATCGACTACCAGACCGGCAAGATCCGCTGGAGCCACTTCGTCGGTCCCGATGGCTCGGGCGCCGGTGTGCTCACCACAGACTCGGGCTTGACCTTCACCGGCGATGCCTTTGGCAACGTGCTCGCACTGGACACCGCCAACGGCAAGACCCTGTGGCATGCAGGCGCTGGTGCGTCGATGGAAAACGCTCCCATCACCTATGAGCTGGACGGACGGCAATATGTGCTGACCGGCAGCGGAGGCGTCCTGTTTGCCTGGGCGCTGCCGCAGAGCTCCGCCGCACCGGCTCACGGCGCAGCGCAGAAACGTTAGCGATGAACCGATGAACCATGTGTCTGCTGTTCTGCGGAAGACGTATGCGTTTTACGGCGCGGATGCCGTTTTCTTGCCGTGCGCGCTACATGCGCTTTGGGCGGAACCGGCGGCACATTCGCCAGGGCTGCAAGAAGATTGTTGGCCTCTTGATAAAAGTCGACCTGTGCATCCCCTTTTCCTTCGGTGACCGCGAGAAAAATGCCGGTCTGCTGCTTGGGGCTCAACGCAATGTAAGTAGAGAAGCCCGCGCCCCCGCCGGTCTTTTCCATCAGCGCGGAAGGTGAATTCGGATCGCCCAATTGAATCCATCCCAGGCCGATGCCGGTCGGATCGCCCGCATGGCTCAGCCCCTGCATGGACCTGAGCTGATCGGGCCTCAGGTAAACAGCTAGCGCCGCCGCCGGCTGCGCTGGAACTCCTGGAATGTGCAGCAGATAGGCCAGCACGCGCGCCATGTCCGCGCCTGTTGAATACACGCCGCCGCTGGCCCCCGATGCCTGTGTATCGGTGCACGGGCCCTCGTCTCCGCTTCCGCGCAACAGGCGCGCGCACTCGTCCTTGCTGGGCGTCAACGTGGTATCGCGCAGTCCAAGCGGCCGCGCAATGCGCTCGTTCAGAAGCTGTGCATACGGCTTTCCGGCGGCGGATGCAAGCGCATCTCCAAGCAGATCGAATCCGGCATTGGAATACAACGCAGCGGTTCCAGGCGCCCTGGTCAGCATCTGCCTGGGAAGCCACGTCCACCGGTAGGCCTGATCAGGAAACGTGAAGTGCGGCGTCTTCGCAGAATACGTTCCCACTTCGCGTGCCAGACCGCTGGTGTGCGTAGCCAGATCGCGCAGCATCATGGGCTGACCGCCGGGACCCACAGGAACTAGCTTCCCTCGCGGCGCATAGTGCTGCAAAGGATCGCTGAGTCCCACCTTGCCCTCCGCTGAAAGCCCGATTAACAGATCGCCCGTAAACACCTTCGAGATGGAACAAAGGCGAAGCAGCGAATTTGCATCCGGCTTCGTTCCGCTCCCTGGAAACGTCTCCCCATAACCCCCGATCATCACTTCGTGATTGCGCACAACCACCAGCACCATGCCCGTCACGGCCGACTGCGTAAAGAAGTTCGCCCCGCGCTGGTCCGCATCCGCGAGAGAAAGAGCCTGCTGCGCGCGGACCGCGATGGGAAGGACAAACAGCACGACGGGAAGAATGAGCGTTGCGGCGAGCCTGCGCAGCCCGAGAGCGGCGAATCTTGCAACCAGAATGGGGTGCGGGTTTTGTAGATGCCGAATCATGTTGGCTCGGGTTTCCCTCATGCTTCAATCCACCTTGCGCTCTCTTCGTATTACGGCTTTCCCAACTACTTGTGCAGGGGAGATGGTTAGTCTAGCGCAACACTTCGACTGAAGCATACGCGCGATCAAGGCGACGTTGCTCACAATTGCGGTCAGACCGATCTGGCAAGCTCCTTGGTGACGGTCGCAGCAGCATCCTTCAACGCAGCAACCATCCGCTTCCGGTGGGCAAATCTCATCTTCGGCATGGAGATGCTCATGGCCGCAACCGCGCGGCCGTGCGGCGCAAACACGGGAGCGCTCAGGCAACAGCCCCCGACCACACTCTCCTCGATGTCGGTTGCGTAGCCTTTTGCACGCACCTGTTCGAACTCCTTGTAAAGTGCGGATTCCTCGGTAGTCGTGTGCGGCGTGTACCGAACCATGCTGAACCCACGCAACAAGCGGGTCTGCAGGTGCTCCCTTTGCAGGGCGGTGATGCACTTGCCGAGAGAGCTGGCGTGCGGCGGAATCATGTCTCCCACCACGTTGCCCATGCTCACGCGATGTGGACTGTCGATGACGGCCACAACTTCAATGCGATTATCGAAGAGAAATGCAAGACTGACGGTTTCACGGAACTGCTGGCTGAGCGTCTTCATCGCAGCCTCGGACGCTTCAACCACGCGCCGCACCATGCGTTGCGGAGACGAACCGGCGCCAGGCGTCACGGAAAAGCGATCGTCCTCTTGGCGATGGATGTAGCCGTCAATCTCCAGCGTGCACAGGGTGCGAAAGACGGAGCTCTTGGGCAGGCTCATCTGCCGCGCAATTTCAGCCAGTGCGAGCGGCCTTTCGCTCATCTGCAGCATCTCGATTATCGAGAGAGCATTCCCAATCGCGCGCGAGTAGTAGCGCTGCACGCCGGATGCCGGCTTCGTCGCTTTCTTCGCTTCTGTCTTCATGCCGAGCCTCAATTCAAATTGCAGGAACGAGGATTCGTTTGACGGCGCGCCCCCGCGCAGACCGGCTTGAACTCATGTCCTGTGTTTCAAATATAAAACGAATTGCATAAATTTGACATGCTATTTATTTTCTTGTTACCGTTGGACCATTCCTCTTGGAGGAGCCAGGCGCGATGAGAACTTCCATCTCCGGCGTTTTTTCCGCGCTGGCCACGCCCATTGACGCCTTGGGCCGCCCCGACCTGCCCACCTTCGACCGCCTGATCGATTTCGTACTCCAGCGCGGAGTAGACGGGGTGGTGATTGGCGGAGGGACGGCCGAGTACCCGCACTTCGATGTGCAGGCGAGAGCATCGATTGCGCGGCGGGCAGTGAAGCGTGTGGCTGGCCGGGGCCGGGTCGTCACTTGCGTCGGAACCTCTTCTGTCTTCTCGACTCTCGCTCTCGCCCGCAGAGCCACCGACGCAGGCAGCGACATCCTGCTTCTCCCCATGCCGCACTTCTTCCACTACAGCCAGGACGATCTGGTGGCCTATACGCAGACCGTTTGCCGCGCGGTGCCAATGCCGTTTCTGCTCTACAATCTTCCCTCCTTCACCGGCGCGATCACACCTTCCAAGGCAATTCGGTTGATGCGAACAATTCCAAATCTGATTGGCATCAAGGACAGCAGCGGCAAGCGCCAGAACCTGAAGCTTTTCGGAAAGGCGAGCGAAGAGCCTAGCCGCAGCATTCTCGTAGGAGACGACTGCCTGCTGCTGGATGCTCTCGAGGCCGGCTGGCATGGGACCGTATCCGGGATTGGCTGCTTTGCTCCGGAGCTGATCGTAGCCGTCTACCGAAGCTTTCGCGCCGGTGAGCTTGAGCGAGCCGCGGCCCTGCACGGCACGCTCAACGCGCTCATCAAGGAGATCGTCCGTCTGCCCATCCCCTGGGGCGTTCGCATAGGATTGGAAGCGCGCGGAATCCCATCAGGCCCCATGCATCTGCCGCTCTCGAAGACTCGGATGCAGCAGATTGAAACTCTACAAGAATGGCTGCGCAACTGGGCGTCCGCGCGGGCGCTGCATCTGGACCAGGTTTGGGATACCATTCCCACTTAGCGAAGCGACCCTGTTTTTCGGAGTAGAGCAATGAGAGTGATCGGCGTGATTCCTGCGCGCTACAGTTCCACCCGCCTGCCGGGAAAGCCACTCGCGGATATTCACGGCAAGCCGCTCATCCAGCATGTCTATGAGGCTGCGCGCAAGGCGCAGTGCCTGGTAAGCGTGGTGGTCGCCACCGACGACGAACGCATCGCTGCCGCGGTTCGCGCATTTGGAGGCGATGTGCAGGTCACCCGTCCGGATCATCGATCTGGCACGGACCGCGTTGCCGAGGTTGCCTCAGCCACCGACGCAGAGCTCGTGGTCAATGTGCAGGGAGACGAGCCCTTGCTGGACCCCACGATGATCGACGAGTGTGTGATGGCGCTCAAGGATGCATTGCAGCGTGGTGACAGCGTTCAAATGTCGACGGTCATCAAGAGAGTCGGTGAAGCTGCGCACCACGACCCCAATGTCGTGAAGGTGGTTACGGACGCGCGCGGACGGGCTCTCTACTTTTCCCGGTCGCTGATCCCTTATCCGCGCCAGCGCACAGATGCGTTTGAGGTATTCGAGCACATCGGCCTCTATGCGTACACGCAGGATGCATTGCTCCGGCTTTCCAAGCTTCCGCCGAGCCGGCTGGAGCAGATCGAATGCCTGGAACAGCTGCGCGCCTTGGAGAACGGCATCGGCATTCAAACGGTAATCACGCAATGCAGGGGCGAGCTTGTATCGGTTGACACGCAGCAGGACCTGGAAGAGGTCCGTCGCATCCTTGCGGCAGGTGTCAAACCATGAGGCCGCCGCCTGCAACCATCGCTCGACTGCGCGCATCGATGCCCGCATCCACGCGAAGTCATCTGGACAAAGCTGTCGCCAGCATTGTGACCGCCAAGCAGCGCGGCGGCCGCGTCGTCGTTGTCACCGGCAGCGGGCCCAATCTGCACGAGGGCGTCACCACGCAAATTGCAGAACTGATCCGTCACGGACTCGTGGATGGCGTGATCACCAGCTCCGCGGTCATTGCCCACGAGATGGCGGGGACTCTCGATCGTGTGAAGCGCGTGCGCATTGAGCCGGGAACGGAATCCGCGATCGCGGCGGAGCATCTGCCACGCGGTGGCATCTTCGAGATCACCGAGCTTCAACCCGCGCAGCGCGCTGCCATAGAGATTGAACTTCCCTTTGGTTGGGATTTGTACGATCGCCTGGCATCGCGGCCAGGCAATGTCGTGATCAAGGCGGCAGGAAACATGGCCTGGCCGATGGGGCTTCGCACCGAGCGGCTCGCGCAGGAGATCCGGGACGCGGCCCGCCGGTGCGGCGTGCCCTTCGAACTCATTGCAGGGCTGGGCGCAAGCTCACTCACGATGATCGGCGCCGGAGCCCGCAAGGGCGTGCCCGTTCTAGTCTCCATTCCGCAGATGGTTGGCGGGGGCGGGGTCGGGATCGCAATCGGCGATTCCATTTCCGTTGCCCGCCGCTCGCGCGCCATTGCAGAGATGCTCGCCGGGGCTGACGTCATCATCGAATCGGCGATCGCACTCACGCAGGAAATTCACGACGGCCCTTTTGAAACTTATACTGGTCATGGCATCTGGGCTGCATGGGATCAGATGAAGACCTACAGCTTGAAAGACAAGGTGCTCATTCGCATCGACCTTGATCCGAACCTAGAGCGCGCCTGGGAGCGGGAGCGTCAGGACTCCGAGGTACAGGACGCAATCAATCGCGGCTTGCCCAAGACCAAGATGACCGGCATTCCCTTTCGCATGGAGATGTCGGGTTTTGCGCGGCTTGAAGGCAGCATTCCAATTACCGCGGACATTGGCGTTGCGTGGCCCGTGCTCGTCTGCGCTCTTGAAGAGCGCCTCGGCGTGAGTCTCGACTTCATCTCCGCTCCGCAGGAGTTGGACGAAGGCAAGCAGATGCGCACGTGGATTGCCGATGTAGTTTCCTATGTCAACCGCGATCAAATGTTTGCCGAGGCGCGGCGCATGCTTGCGCCGATTCCTTCCGTTACTTCAGCTTCACAATTACCTTCACAATTACACTGAAACGCGAGATTGCCATGAGCATGTTCAAGAGACACTACAAATGGTTTGTTGTAGGCATGCTGTGGTGGATCGCATTCTTCAACTACGCTGATCGCCAGGCCATCTTCTCGTTGTTTCCGCTGCTCTCCGCGGATTTTCATTTGGGCAATGTGCAGCTGGGACTTTTGGGCTCTTCGTTCGCCTGGGTCTACGGCATCTCCGCTCCCGTGGCGGGTTACATCGTCGATCGCGTGCACCGCAAGACCGCGATTCTCGGAGGCCTGCGCGTGTGGAGCATCATCTGCATGGCCACCGCGCTGTCACGGACATTCGGTTATCTTCTTTTCTTTCGCGCAGCGGAGGGACTGGGCGAGACCGCTTACTTCCCCGCGTCCATGTCGCTGCTCAGCGACTATCACGGAAGACAAACCCGCTCCCGCGCCATGGGCACGCACCAGACCAGCGTCTACGTGGGCACCATCGCGGGCGGCTTTTTCGCGGGACTGATCGGCCAGCACTACGGCTGGCGGTTGTCGTTTGTGGTTTTCGGCGGCTGCGGGCTTCTGCTCAGCTTCGTGCTCAGCACGCTGTTGCAGGAGCCGATTCGCGGAGCCGCCGACCTTGCCGATGTGGGCGCGACGGTTGACGCCGCCGCGCATCATATTTCAGCGCGCGAGTCCATTCGAATCATCGTCGGCACGCCCACCATGCTCCTGTGCATGGCCGCATTCATGTGCGAAAACTTCACCACCATGGTCCTGTTCACCTGGTTGCCCATGCTGCTCTACAGCAAGTTTCATCTGAGCCTGGCCATGGCCGGGCTGACCGCCACGCTCTACGTCCAGTCCACCAGCATGCTGGGCTCCCCCATCGGTGGATGGATGGCGGATGCGTTGCGCATGCGCATGCCCGGCGGACGCATCCTGGTGCAAGCGATTGGAATTTTTCTTGAGGCGCCCTTCGTGATGCTCTCGGCGCTCACTCACTCCATGGCATGGCTCATCGCCGGACTGCTGCTGTGGGGCATCTTCAAAGGGTGGTATGAAGCCAACATCTTCGCATCGGTCTTCGATGTAGTGCGGCCCGAAGCGCGCGGCGCGACAGTCGGCGCCATGAACCTGATGGGCTGGCTCTTTGGCGGCGGCACCGCGCCTCTGGCGGTTGGCTACCTGGCCAATCGCATTGGCCTCAGCAACGCCATCGCCGCGACCTCGCTGTCCTACATTGGCGCAAGCATTCTGCTCTCGATCGCCGCCTTCGGCTTCGCTAGGCGAGATAGCGATCGCATGCTGCACGCCATCGCATCCAATGACCTTCCCTTGTCCGTTTGATCTCAGGAGGAAATGATGCTTCGTCTGCTTTCAACCGTGCTGCTCATTTCCTTGCTGCGAACCGCAAGCCTGCACGCGCAGAACGGCCTTGTGCTTGGGGCGCGGGCAGGCACGGTCGATCTGACTTCGCCCGAGGGACTGCGCGTCGCTATGGACAACTACGCGGATCATCGCGCGACTGCTGTCCTGTTTCTTTCTTCGCGGGACGACGGAACCGCAGCCGCAGCCGAGCAGATCTTGGCTCTCAATGACCGCATGAGGGATCGCGGAATCCTGACGATCGCCGTCTTCGAAGGCGCTGGCGTAAGTGGTTCCGAAGTTCGGCGATATTGTCAGTTCCACGGCATCAACTTTCCTGCTTACCTCGATCCCGAGCGCAGTATCGCGAACAAATTCGACGCTCGCGTAACGCCTTCAGCTTTCCTCCTCGATCGAGGCAGCAAGCTTGTCTACTCGGGCTCCATCGATGGTTTTGCCCGGGCAGTAGCTGCCTTCGACGAAAGCAAATCAATTCCCGCCTCTGAGACGGGCGTTGCGGGTACGCCCGTCGATGCCAGCCTTTCGCCGCGCGCGATGTCCGATCCCTACGGAGGAATCCACTTCTCTTCAGAGCTCATCTTCAGCAAGATTGATGGCTATCCTGTGCACCACTGCTCATCGATGACGCTTGCGCCCAACGGCGATCTGCTGGTCTCCTGGTATGGCGGCAGCTACGAGTCGTCCGACGATCAGGTGCTCTTCCTCGCGCGCCTGAAGAATGGAACGCACGTCTGGTCGACTCCGGAGATCCTGGTGCGCAACCCGGGCAAACCGCCGGGCAACGCAGTGCTGTTCACTACCGCCGATGGGCGCATCTGGCTGGTGTGGGGGCGCATGGAAGGCAAGCAGCCCATGCTGCGCGGAACCGGTTGGGACGCATGCAGCCTGTTCTTCCGCACTTCAGACGACAATGGCGTCACGTGGACAGAGGACAAGCCCCTCTTTGACGACACGCTTGGCTGGCTACCGCGCAACCTGACCGTCAAGCTCGCGGACGGAACGCTGGTGCTGCCGTTGAGCGATGAGCGCAACGGCCATGGCGTCGACCTTTCCTTCTTTCTTGCCACCAAAGACAACGGCGTCACATGGACGCGCAGCGCCATCATGCGCGGCGGCGAGCAGCCCACCATCATTCAGCGTGCGGACGGCTCTCTGCTTGCCTATCTGCGCGTGCGTCCGAATATTAAAGCGGCCGAGTCCCGCGATGAAGGCAAGACATGGACAACGCCCGCTCCCACGCAATGGAAGAACCCTGACGCGGGAATCTCCATGTGCCGTTTAAAGAACGGCCATCTCCTGCTCGTATTGAACGACGAGGACGACTCGCGCTCGCCTCTGCACATCGCGCGTTCAACGGACGAGGGACGCACGTGGAGCAAGCCTTTGATCGTAGAGACCAACCCGGGCGAATACTCGTATCCGTCCATCTTCGAAGCGCCCGATGGAACCATCCATCTCATCTATACCTTCCGCCGCTACTCCATCAAGCACGTCGAAATGAATGAAGAATGGTTCACGCAGTTGGAACGGCCCGATTGATTCCTTGCGCCAGCCATGAAACCAATGCCCAGGCGTACTTGCCTATGTTTCGCGCGATACGGGTCGATGAATCTCCCGTTGACAGCCTCGCCGCTTTCTCGCGACACCCGCGAAGGGGCCAACCTCATTGGCTTTACCTAACAGCATGGCCGCAGAGGCGCCAGGAAATGTGCTGCGAATCATGCTCGAAAGGTTCGTCATAGGCTTAGAGTTGGTCCGCTGCGGCTAAATGCTTGTGCGGTCCCACTTCACTCATAGCTGGCATTGCCGAAGATCGAAACGGCAAACACATACGTGAAGGCGAGAACAGGCAGCATCATGGCCAGGCGCAGGCCAAAGTGATCCGCTGTGAGCCCCACGAGTGGAGGGATGATGGCGCCTCCAATGGAAGCAGTGACCAGCAGACCGGAGATGGCTCCCTGCGACTGTTTGAAAGTTTGAATGGCGCCGCTGAACAATAGCGTGATCAGCACCGAAGTAAAGAAGCCGCAAGCAATGAATCCTGCCGCAGCAACGATGACCCACGGTGAGAACGCGGCAATCAACAGAGACACAATCGCGCCCAGCGCGTAGAGCCGCAACATCCAACGCGGGCCCAACTTCTCGATTCCCAGCGCACTGGTGAGCCGGCCAACGCCCTGCAAGCCCCAGAACAGAGAGACCGTCAACGCAGGCAGCGATGGAAGACTACGCATGGCGAGACTTTGACCGCCATCGGCTGCACCTTCGCTGGCAAGATGGTGCACTTGTTGAAAGAACTTCACAATCCAGGAAGCGGTGCCAACCTCGGCTCCCACATAGAAGAACACCGCAAAAAAATAGGTGATGGAAATAGGATGGCCAAGGAGTCGAAAAATATCGGCTATGCGGAACTTCTCGCTGCGTGCTTCCGCGGCTGATGGAAACTTGCTGAGCAGAAAACAGAGCGTCAGCAGTGCGCAGATCACCGCATAGCCTGCGTAGAGCCGCTGCCATGGCTCACCATGCGCCAGCAGCGCTGAGAGGCAGAAGGGCCCGACAAACGCTCCAATGCCGCAGAAACCGATGGTGAGCGTCAGGTTGCGATGATAATTCTCGCGGCGGTCGAGCCGGCCGATGAGCGGGTTGCCCGCCGTCTGAAGAAATGCGACTCCAGAGCCGACGACGAATGCGCATAGAGTGATCGCAACATAGCCGCTGACTAGCGGAATGGAACCGCAGCCGATGCCCATCAGAATTACTCCACCGACAACCACAGGCTTGCTTCCGATGCGGTCCGCAATCAAGCCGGCCGGAATGGAGAAGACACCGAAGGAGATGAAAAACGCGAAGGCGAGCAAGCCGCCGGCAAACAGGCTAAGGTGATGCTGCTTGATGAGGATTGGAATGATCACGCCAACAACATTGAGGACGCTGCCAAACGTGAAGTATGCGCCGAACATGGTCCACAAGAGCCCTGGGTGCCGCTCGCCTGAGTCCGCTGTTGCCGTCACTTCGCCTCCATCCGTCGAAACCGTTCTGGAGCAGCCAGGCAGCGGTTATCGAGCATTGCCACTTGCCTCACGCATTCTTGCGCAAGGCAAGATATCCGGTCACGTACTCCTTCACTCCATCTTCAAGCGGAGTAAAGGGCGCGCTGTAACCGGCAGCGCGCATCCTTGCCATTTGAGCCTGCGTAAAGTACTGATACTTTCCGCGCAGCGATTCCGGCATCTCAACATACTCGATCGAGGGAGGAATATCCATCGCCGCGAATACGGCAGTTGCCAGGGCCTTCCAACTGCGCGCTTGTCCGGTTCCGCAATTGAACAGACCGCTTGTTGTCCGGTTCTCAATGAAGTAAAGCGTCATCGCTACGGCATCTTTGACAAAGATGAAATCGCGCAGTTGCTCTCCGTCTGCGTACTCCGGCCGATAGGACTTGAACAGCCTCACAATGCCAGTGCTCTTGATCTGCTCGTAGGATTTATGCACCACCGAGCGCATGTCTTCCTTGTGGTCCTCATTGGGCCCGTAGACATTGAAGTACTTCAGCCCAGCAATGCGGTCGAAGAGTCCATGGCGCTGCGCCCACAGATCGAACATGTGCTTCGAATAGCCGTACATGTTCAGCGGTTCCAGTTGCTGCAACACCGCTGGGTCGTCATCGTAGCCGATGCTGCCGTCACCGTATGTTGCCGCGCTTGAGGCATAGATGAACCGGGCCCCATGTCGCAAGCTCCATTCACAAAGGGCCCTCGTGTACTGGTAGTTGTTCCGGAGCAAAAACCCTGCATCTGGCTCGGTAGTCGCGCTGCACGCTCCCAGGTGGATCACCGCATCGATCCCAGGGAGCACGTCTGCCTCCACATGCGCCATGAATTGCTGCGAATCCAGAATCTCCTCGTAGCGTAGCCCGACAAGATTGCGCCATTTCTCGTCGCTGCCCAGGTTGTCGACGAGCAACAGATCATCGACGCCGCGAGCGTTCAGTTCCGCAACCACGTTGCGTCCGATGAAGCCGGCCGCGCCGGTGATGACAACCCGGCTACTCATGCGCATTCTCATCGTGGCCATACGTCTTCACGATCCGTTCAATCGTATTGGTGGTAGAGCGGCCTTCCACCATGTCTGCCAGCACAACTCTGCCGCCGTGGCTCTCCACCACCTCGCGGCCGCTCACGTAGTGGGCCCAATCCTTGCCCTTGACCAGCACCTGCGGCAGAATTTCCGCAATGATTCCCTTCGGCTCGTCGTCGCCGAACAGAACCACGTAATCAACCGCGCGCAGTGACCCGAGCACGAAGGCACGGTCTTCTTCCGAGTTGATCGGCCGATCGTTTCCCTTGTTCGCCCGGACCGATGCATCGGTGTTCAGTCCCACCACCAGCGCATCGCCCTGGTTGCGCGCGAATGTCAGATAGGTGACATGGCCGCGGTGCAGAATGTCAAAGCAGCCATTGGTAAACACCAGCGTCTTGCCCTCAGCCACGAGTCTGTCCCGCTCCGCGCGCACCTCGTCAACACTCAGCATTTTTGGATTTTCAATCTGCATTCCTGCGCACACTCCCTGAAATCATCTAAAGTGCCTACTAAAGCTACGCGATGCGCATCAACCGCAGCAGCGCCGGCAGCTGACTGAAATCCGGAACAATCAGCTGTGCGCCCGCGCGAATCAGGCGCGCCCGCTTGGCTAAATTCCAACCAAACCTGCGAACCTCATCGCTGGCAACGCCAATGCACAGCCCGCCGCGCTTCCGTGTCTCTCTTATTTCAACCGGGCCATCGCCAAGGGTTGCAAACTGGTGCCCGCCAAGATTGTACTCACGAATGATGCGCTCAAGCACCATCTTCTTGGATTCCACATTGACGTCTCCCACGGCGCCAAAGATTCTGCCTTCAAACAAGTCGGCGTAGCCAAGCGCCTCTGCCTCCGCAACGGCATCCGCATGGTCTGTGCCGCTGGCCAGGTACAGCTTGATACCACGCCTGTGCAGTTCCTGCAACAGTGGCATCGCATTCTTTACCTGGAAATCTGCTTTTGCCAGTTCGCCAGACTCGAGCTTCCTGAGCCTGCCATGCACCATCTTCAACAGGTCTTCGTTGAATATCTGCTTGTACCCATGCTCATCCAGGATATCCTCGTGCGGCACGAAGCCCGCCTGTCTGACCAACGCAACCAACCCCTTCATCTGCGCCAGCGTCTGCACACCTGTTGTTCCATCGATGAAGGTCTTCACCTCGCTGGCGACTCTCATGAAAGTGGCGGAAGATGCAGTAGCATAGCGCTGGCCCAGAATCGCCCGCACCATCATCGGCTCCATGATCTTCTCCCAGCCCTCGCGCAGCGTTGAGAGAGTGCCATCGTGGTCAAAGATGCAGTGCTCGATTTGGAGGTCGTCGCGCAACTCGCTTACCAATTCAAAATCCGTTCCCTCGGCAAAGCGGGCAAGATTGGGACCGTTGGCGCGGTCCGGTTCGTAGATGTAATCGGGGTCCGGGCCGATGGCCAGGATCTCTGCCGGCTTTGCCGTTCCGGTCTGCTGCAGTTTGCGCACAGTTACCGTTGCAGCTATGTTGGCCAGCCTGGCCGCGACAATCGGCCCCTGACCACTGCCAAGGACAGCTGCAATGGCGGATACAACCGTATCGCCCGCTCCCACTGGGTCGGTCTTTCCCAGCACCTGAATCCCCGGAGCCTCTTCCACCGCATCGCCATCGGCCACCACAATACCGCGATCGCCGCACGTAATGAAAGCGGGCTTGCTGCTCAGGCGTGAAACCCGGCGCGCAAGCTCGCGAACCTGCTCCATTGACAGCTCGTCTTCTGTCGCTTCACCCAACAGGCGCGTGGCTTCCTGCGCATTCACCTTCAGCGTCGCGTGGCGATAGAGCTCAGCGCGATGGCGCGCGTCCACAACAAAGTACGTGCGCGGGTGCCTCGCAATAACCTGGTTGATACGCTCAATCACGCCTGCGCTGCTCACTCCGCCCGGAACCTGCTGATTGAGAACCACGGCGTCGCTCTCTGCCGCCGCCTGATCGAGAGCTGCCATCAGCTCATCGATCGTTGACTCCTGCAGTGTATTGAAGGCGCCGAAATCTATTCGGCTCTCCTCTTCATCACCGCGGCAGGGCTTGGTGTAGACCATGGTCTGACAGCGGTCATCGGTTACCATACCCGGGCTAGCCTCTGCGCCAACTGCATGAAGCAGGCGCAACATCTCGTGGCCAAAAAGGTCAGGCCCTATCACGCCCACGGTTCGTACTCGGCGAACACCCAGGTCGATCAGGTTCGCGGCAACGTTGCCGGCGCCGCCCAGACCGTAGCGCTGCGCGAGTACGCGCCGCACCGGCAATCCTGTTTCAACGGAGAGCTCAGCCTGCCCTGGCTCCAACTGCCAATAGGCGTCCAGGCAGAAGTCGCCAAATACCGTCACGTTCACTCCCGCGAGCTGAGCAATGGCTGAATTTAGCCAGGAATGCGGCGATGAATTCGTGAATGCCAACCAGGAACTCCTTCAACAAAGTTGTTCTATCAACCTGAGCCTCCCGACTGACTTTTGGAAATTGAATACACAATCCGGTAGGCCGATCAATCTCCAACGAAGTATACTTTACCAGTTGAATTGCATGGTAATCCATTCCATGCAGGTTGGAAATATCTGTCATATCAACTTGAATTGCTATGACACCTCCGAACGGCTTGCCACGGATGCCGAAGTCAGGCAGCGGCTGCAAGCGGGAACAACACCAACAGGCGCGGTAAACAGTCGATTTGTTTTGCGTCCCAGTTCCTGAACCGAGGAGCTCGTCGATCATGGCCACAAAGACTGCAATTAAACACAAAATCGTATTCCAGGCCTTGGAGCGCCAGATCGCCGAGGGCGCCTTCGCCAACGGCCGGCGTCTGCCAAGCGAAACGGAGTTGGCCCGGCGATTCGGCGTGTCAAGGCCAACAGCGGCCCGCGCGTTGCGCGACCTGCAGAGCTTGGGAATCATCGATCGCCGCGTCGGCTCGGGAAGCTATCTCACCTCCACTGCTTCCAACGCCCACGATCTCTCGCAAAGAAAGTTCGGCCTGCTCGTTCCGGGCCTGGGCGATACGGAAATTCTCGATCCAATCTGCAACGAGATCACGCGCTTCTCGCAGAGCCTGGGTGCCGCCGTTCTTTGGGGAGACGCAGTTGCGCCCGTAACGACTGCCGACGACGCGCTTGCTCTTTGCCGGCAATACATTGACTCCCGAGTCGACGGCGTCTTCTTTGCACCCATCGAGAACAGCCCCGATCGCGAAGCGGTCAATAAGAGAATTGCCCGCATGCTGCAGGAAGCGAACATTGCGGTCGTTCTTCTTGACCGCGATATTGTTGAGTTTCCCGCCCACAGCCAGTTCGATCTTGTGGGAATCGACAACTTCAGCGCCGGATTCGTCTTGACGCAGCACCTGATTCAACAAGGCAACCGCGACTTTCGCTTCCTGGCCCGGCCAAGTTATCCCGCCACAACCGATCTGCGCCTTGCCGGCTGCCGCGAGGCCCTCTTCCGTGCGGGCATAACACAGCCTCGCGCGCTTGCCTGGTTTGGCGAGCCCACCGATGCAGCCTTTGTCACCGAGATGCTGCGCCCGCGCATGCCGGATGCCATCATCTGTTCCAACGACCAGACTGCGGCCCGGCTCATTCAATCCCTGTCCGGCAGAGGAATTCGCCTGCCCGGAGATGTGCGTGTCGCGGGCTTCGACGATGTGCGCTACGCCACGTTGCTCACGGTGCCACTGACGACCATTCATCAGCCATGCAGAGCCATTGGAAGGGCCGCCGTCAGCGCAATGCTCGAGCGAATTCAGTATCGCGACCGTGCCGCTCGGCAAATTCATCTGCCGTTCAGCCTGATTCTGCGCGAATCAAGCACATGCCCGCAGGCAGTCCGAGGGAGCCAGAAACAAACCGGCAGAAAAGTTGCGGCCGGTTCGTCTCGCACGAGTGCCCCAAGAACACTTGCCTGAAGGGATCAGCGTGCAGTCGATCAGCCCTGTATTCCGGCCTCAATCAGATCCATCAGGCAATGCATCAGAAACTGATGGCCCTCCTGAATGCGCGCGGTGTCGTTGTGCTTCACGACCAGTGCGCAATCGGAAAGCACGAGCGCAGGGCCGCCGTCGCGCCCCAGGAACGACACGGAACCGACACCAACCTCTTTGGCCGCACGCAGGGCCTCCAACACATCGGAGGAACGGCCACTGGTGGTGAAGGACACCAGAACATCTCCCGGACGGCCCAGCGCCTGCACCTGTCTCGAAAAAACCTCCTCGAATCGATAGTCGTTGCCGATGCACGTCAATACGGCCGCATCGGCAGCAAGGGTTATTGCAGCCAGGGGACGCCGCGACTCCTTGTAGCGGCCGACAAGTTCGCCCGTCAAATGCTGCGCTTCCGCGGCGCTGCCGCCATTGCCGCAAACCAGCAGCTTGCCGCCGCCATTCAGAGCGGCAAGACACCGGCCGGCAGCATCGCGCAGAACAGGCACCATGCCGCGTAGCGACTCGATCACTGCAAGCAGTTCGTTCACGTTGTCATCAAGACTAAACATCGATAGGAATCTCCGAGAAAAGCCAGCTTGAAATCGGACTGTCCGGATTCAGGCAATCCAACCCGCTGCAACTAGGGCGAAACTTCACTTGATTGTGCAACTATCCTGTGGCTTGCGCGGAATCGATTCAGCGCCAGGATAAGTGGCAGGTCATTCGATCGCGGCCCTTCTGCGCTCTGTGATTGAAGAAAAGCTGCTGTTGGGACCTTCGCATTCTACAATGCCTTGAAGAGAATCGAGCGATGTCTTTCGGTTCGATTATCTGGATGCTATCTTGCCGTGTCAAATGTTCGGCTGCATTCATGGGTTGCAAGTCTGCGCCGCAAGTCAATACCCCCGGCAAAGCCGGGGGCTTGATGATGTGAGCCGCTCAAAGCGGCTTGAGCGGGGACGCTAACGCGGCCCCGGTTAGGTTGAGCCACCTAATCGGTGGCTGGTCACTTCCATAGGTT
>Ga0302319_10008468_pt1 | contig 19992 bp, 18 predicted proteins | sample Bog_T0_2_FD_203319 | JGI IMG/M metagenome (GOLD analysis project Ga0302319, IMG submission 203319) | Peat permafrost microbial communities from Stordalen Mire near Abisko, Sweden - Bog_T0_2 | ecosystem: Environmental > Terrestrial > Soil > Wetlands > Peat | place: Sweden: Abisko, Stordalen Mire... | reverse complement strand
AACACCTGCCAACAGGATTACAGGGCACTTAGGGCATGCAGGCAGGTAGTTCGCACGAGACGCAATAGGTCAAAGGGTGACCTTTGAAAGCGGGAAGCTCGAACGAAGCCCGAATGCCATTCGAGCCGATTCGGGCTTGGCAACGTGATGTCCATGGTGGAGATCGAATCGGCCCGGACAAAGACCGGAGATGCTCGAACGGTCACGGCTGGTCAACTGAAAATAACATAGGTCCGTCACGGTGCGCGAAATCAAAATGCACTGCTAAAAATTGCTGAAGACATCTCCCCTTAGCGATGCTCGATAACGAAAAGCTGACTCCCACAAAGTTGCGACGAAGTTCCCTCAGCGTAGGAACAATTTGGGAGGTGTGGGCACTTAAAAGTAAGGCACCGTGGGAAGATCGTGGGAACTTGCTGTCGGGCATGAAGACGAAAAAACAACGATCACCATGGTGCATCACCACGAACAACGGAGGACGGTCCCCATACACAGGGCTTGATCTAGTGCCCGAAAACTCAGGGCTACTTAGTTAAGTGGCATGGTGGATCAGGGAATAAAAACGAAGGACACGCAACCCCCAAGGTCTTGGGATCGCGTTGAGCGCACTAGGAATTTCGCGCCCATCGTACTTGGTCAACCTGTCGTGGTAGTTACACTCGTCCCGCCTGGTCAGCCTATCCCTCCGAGCGCCACAACAAGTCATCGTTGCTCATTGTCATCTCCCTTCGTTCGTCATCGTTACCCGATGCTCACCGTTATCGTCGTCCGCCATCATCCTTAATCGTCCATTGGCAGTCGCGCTGCCACAGCATCAGCGTTCACGATAATACAGCCTAATCCGGCTTAATCCGGGATAATCGTGGTCATGGTGCGCAGCCATCGCGCCGCGCTGCTGCGCGTCACGATAGCTGCTTTGCTGCGGCTGAGGTGGTGTGCCGCGTCTTGTTCCCGGCCCTGAGGAAGGAGGGGGCCGGAAACAAAGCGCGGTGGTGGTGATCGTGGAGCGCCGCTACGCTCGTCTTGCGATGGTTGCGCGATTCGGTTCGCTGTCCTGCCTCTGTGCCAAGTTGGCAACTGTCCACTTCTCGCGATCATCGGAAGTAATGGTCACATAATTCTACCTCTGAAAACGAGGCTTTAAGCCTTTTTCCGAAGCCGGAAAAGTAGTAACCTGTTTTGGTAACCTTTGGGTGTTCAGGTGGGATTCTGAAAGAGAACGTGAGGACTTGAGGCCTTGTTTAATTTACCTCTGAAAACGGCATTTTGAGCGCGTGAGTAATCCATGAGCGAAAATGGGAAAAAATCGCTCGATTGGCGTGTAAAGGACCTGCTCTACCGCTAAGCTAACTCCGCAGGATGCTGTGAATAAACGAGTTATGATTTTCTGTTTGCAGGCTTTTTGCCCATTGTACCCCGGCCATTTTATCGCGTTCTTTACTCCTAGGCAAAAGGCAAAAATGTGTTCGTATACAATTTTCGAATAGGCCGGGGAGTGTCTCTATCGAAACCCCGCCTCCGAAACCTACTTTGCCTTAGTTAAGCTCAAGGGCAAGCAATTCAAACAAAGCCTCAAGGCCGATAACCTCTCCGAAGCCCGGCGCAAACCGGCCGAATTTAGGCGCGACCTGGAAAGGACCGACCCGCGCACGAATCGAACCTCCCTGAACGCCGGCGTCGACCTCTACTTGGAAACCGTGGCGGGTCAGGCAGAGGTAACGATCATCAAAAAAAAGCAGATCGCTGGCCTCTTCAAGGCCAGGTGGAAAGGCGTTCAGGTTCGGTCGATTAAAAAGTCGGAGGTTTTGGCCCGGCTTGCTCAGGATGACACCGCTTTTTAACTACATGCTGAACCGGTGGCCGAGGTAAATTTCCCGCGCGATGGGGTCATTGAGGAGAAATTCGCGCGAGCCTTCGGAGAGGACGCGGCCTTCGTCGATGATGTAGGCGCGGTCGACCACGGAGAGCGTTTCGCGCACGTTGTGATCGGTGATGAGCACGCCGAGTCCGCGCTCCCTCAGGTGGAGAATGATTTCCTGGATGTCGTGGACGGCCATCGGATCGACGCCGCTGAACGGTTCATCGAGCAGGAGCAGAGTGGGCGAGGTGACCAGCGCGCGCGCGATGGTGACGCGGCGTTTTTCACCGCCGGAAAGCGTGATGGCCACGTTTTCCCGCACGTGTTCGAGACCGAAATCCCTGAGCAGCTCGTCGCAGCGGGCGTCGCGTTCGTCTTCGGTCATGGGGAGCGTTTCGAGAATCGCGAGCAGGTTTTCCTCGACCGTCAATTTGCGGAAGATCGATTCTTCCTGCGGAAGGTAGCCGATGCCCCGGCGCGCTCGGCGATACATCGGCATGTGCGTGACGTCCTCGTCGCCCATAAAGACCTGGCCCTCGGTGGGCGTGAGGAGGCCGACGATCATGTAAAACGTGGTGGTTTTGCCCGCGCCGTTTTTGCCGAGCAAGCCGACCACCTCGCCGGGGCGGACGTAAATGTCGACGCCGTTGACGACGCGGCGTCCCCCGTATTGTTTGACGAGGCCGCGGGTCTGGATCAGGAACGGATCGTGTGGAGTGCCCGGCGCCGACATTGAGCTGGTGGCGACTTCAGTAGGGGGGAGGGGCGGCGGCAGCTTCCTGGCCGGAGAGTCTTCAGTTTCCACGAAATGTTGTCCGGATGAATCGGGCGGTTTTTCGGCGGACTCGGGGTTTGCGCTGTTTTCGCTCACGGGTGGGTGTATTTCGGGAAGGGGTTGGGGGGCGTCTAGAGGCGATTCCGGTTGGTCCATGCCGGACTGATCAGGATTTTTTTTCAACGTCTTGGGGCCCGGCAGCCGGTGCTTCATGCCTCATTTATTGCCAGTGGGGGTTGTTTGGGAAGTTCCCATGCTGCCGGGGCCGAGGACGACCGTCGAGCGGCCTCCCTCGGTTTCAATTTTTTGCGTGGTCCGGTAAATGATGATTTTTGTGCCGTGAAGCTCATCCTTGTGATCCAGGATCACCGGCTGATCGGTGAGGACAAATTTGTCGTCATCGTGAAAATATTCGGCATGGCCGCAGTGGGTGACCCGGTCGGGCTGCGTGATGACGACATCGCCCGTCGCCACAATGTGGTCGACCTTGTTGTCATTCGTGAAGTAGACCGTCATTTCCTGGCAGGTCATCCGGAATTGGTTACCCACCACCACCACATTGCCGGTGAAGATCGAGATATGGGTGTTTTGATCGGAGTGTAATTCGTCCGAGGTGATTACCGTGCTGCCGGGCGGGGGCGTCGCTTCGGCGTCGGTGTCCGTTGTTTGGGCTGGCGATAGACATGTCCAGGCCGTGAGCAGGGCAACGCAAAGAAAGGCGGCAAGAGGTGAGGATTTCATTTGATGTTGTAGCTCGATGGGGGGATTGGCGCGGAATCGGAATTGGTATTGGAGTAAGAGCCGGGCGAGTCGAGAAGGGAATCGTTGTTTCGCGTGGGATGGGGAGGGGCCGGGGCGGCGGGGGCGGGTGCGCTGGCATGCGCAACAGGAGAGGCGGGTGTCGTCGCCGGGCCGCTACCGGGAGTCGTGCTGATATTAAAATGTTTGAGGAGGACTTTCACGTTGGTTCGCAAAATGTATTTCTTGGTGTTCAGGTCGAAATCACAATCTTGCGAGGTGGCCTTCATGTCGTCGCGATCAATTTGCACGGTATTTTTCGTGCGCATCTTTTTTTCGTGCACGTAGAGATCCGCGTCGGGCGAGGTGATTGTTGTTGTCACGGCCCCGTTGTCATAAACTTCAATTTTCACGTCCTTGGCTTCAGCGCGGTTGAGGGTGATGCCGGTGGCTTCGGCGGCATAAAATGTCGCTTTCAGCTTGCCGTTCTCGTAGTCGGGAAATTCAAATTGTTTGTTGGTCTGGCCGACGGGCAACTGGGGCCCGCTTTCACTCTCGCCCGCGTTTTGGGCCCAGGCGGTGACGCCAAGAACCAGGATGCAGGTCCCAAGACTAAGTATGAGCAGCCTCATGTATCGTCTTTAACGTTCGCAGCAGGCCCTCCATTTGCGCAAGCGGAATCATGTTCGGTCCATCGGAGGGCGAGCGGTCGGGGTGCGGATGCGTTTCAATAAAAAGGCCGTCGATACCGACCGCGACCGCCGCGCGGGCCAGCACGGGCGCCATGGCGCGGTCGCCGCCGGTGCTGGTGCCCATGCCGCCGGGCTGCTGCACGGAATGGGTGGCGTCGAAAATAACGCGGTGTCCCGCCTGGCGCATGAGCGCAAGCCCGCGCATGTCGACGACGAGATTGTGATAGCCGAAAGTCGTGCCGCGCTCCGTGATGTAGTAATCCTTGCAGCCTCCGGCACGGAGTTTCGCGGCGATGTTGTTCACGTCCTCGGGCGCAAGGAATTGGCCCTTCTTGACGTTGACCGCGCGTCCGCTGCGCGCCGCGGCGAGGAGCAGGTCGGTCTGGCGGCAAAGGAAGGCGGGGATTTGGAGGATGTCGACGGCCCGTGCGGCGGCTTTGACCTGCGCCGCGTCGTGAATGTCGGTGAGGACCGGACAGCCGAAACGCTTTTTGATTCCCGCAAGAATTTTCAGTCCCCGCGCCATGCCGGGGCCGCGAAACGACTCGCCGCTGGTCCGGTTGGCCTTGTCAAACGACGCCTTGAAGACGAGCGGGATGCCGAGCTCCGCGGTGAGCCCAACCAGGTGCTTCGCGATGGAGACGGCGAGCGCCTCGGATTCGAGCACGCACGGTCCGGCGACCAAAAAAAAGCTTTTCGTCGAGGGAGAACGCGGTTTTTGTTTCACGGGAAGCAACAAGCCTATCACCTGCATCCTCGATATTCAACCTGCCTTCATGAGGGAAGGAGTCTTAATTTCAAGATTAAGACACTACCCATGTATTGCCTATTCCGGCGCGGTCTGACAAATTGAACGCCATGCCTCAAGATCCCCTGCCGGATGACGACGATGTCCGCCCGGGGCTGGAGACCAAACCGTTTCTCGCTCACCTGGAAGACCTTCGCTGGACCATCATCCGCTGCGCGTGCGCCCTGGCGGTGGGCGTGATCGTCTGCGCTTTCGGCGCAAAATATATACTCGACGCCCTCTACGTTCCTTACATCCAGACGGGGCATAATCCCAAGGAACTCTTTAACTTCGGCGTGGTCGATCCCTTTTCGATCCACATGGAAATCAGCCTTTTTGGCGGAGTGATTGTCTCCCTGCCGCTGCTGCTCTATTTCATCGGCCAGTTTCTTCTGCCCGCGCTCACGCCGCGTGAAAAGCGCTTCCTTACCCCGCTCTTCGCGGCGGGCGCGGCGCTCTTTCTTGTGGGTGCTGGTTTCTGCTACACCCTCGTCCTCAAAAACACGCTTAAATTCTTTTTTGCTTACAGTCAATATCTCGGCTTTGACGCCACATGGACGGCCAAGGGCCTGATCGATTTCGAAGTGCAAATGTTGATGGGCTTCGGTCTGGCCTTTGAATTGCCGCTGATCATTCTCGTGCTGAATCTCCTCGGTTTCGTCTCCGCCGAGCAACTGGCGAGCAAGCGCCGACACGCCGCGTTCGCGATTTTCATCGCCTCGTGCTGCATCATTCCGTCGACGGACCTCTTCTCGCTCTCGGTTCTCGCGGTGCCGATGTATGTCCTTTACGAATCGTGCATCTGGATCGCGCGCATCGTCGAGCACCGCAAGGCGAAGACGGCGGAGATCGAAGATATCGAACCACCGGATTCGGAGTAAGCGTGCGTAAGGCCCCACGAGGCGACGGTAAGTTTGGTAGCCCGCGATCTCGGAGCGCGGGATTTTTTGTCCCGTCGCCCGGCCCGCTCACGTGTCAGTGACGCCTACCCGGCTACCTTAATTCCCGCTGGTCTGCGCAGGTGCCGACAGAAGCTCCGAGTCGCGCGGCTGGCTGAAATACTCAGGGCTGATCATGATGGAGGCGGGCGGATCGGGGTCTTTGTAGTCAGAGGGATGCAGCACACTGCGTCCAATGGTGTCGTCCTCGGGAAGGCTGTGGGCGATTGTGACCGGCGTTCCGATCTGCACCAGCTTGAAGAATTTGACCGAGGCGTTTCTATGAATGCGCAGGCAGCCGTGGGACCGGGGAACAGGCCAGACATAGCCTTCGTGGAAACCGAAACCGGGCGCGAACTCAACCCAGTTCGCCATTGGGTAGCCAACATAACTGTAGCCGGCTCCGGGAGGCGATCCCGCAGCGCCGGGGTAAATATTGCTACCGCTCACCCAGAAGCCATATTCACCCGAGCGCTTGGTCGGATCCTTCGCAGTGACCGCGAAGTGTCCGGTAGGGGTGGGGTGATCCGACGTGCCGACGCTGACCGGCGTGACCAGGAGCGGGCGATCCCCCTCCATCACATAGACCATTTCCGCTTTCAGCGAAACGAGGACCTGGACATTGCCGGGCGAAGTCGGCGCGTAGGCATTGACGTGGTAGGTTCCGCTGCTGAAGTTCGAGGTTGTCGCGCATCCGCCGAGGAAGCAGGCGGTCAAAACCAAAAACGCCAGTAACAGGGACGATATTCCGGACGCATGACGCTCCGGCTGGGAAGAATTCGCAATCATCCGCGAAGGATACCATAAGACGTCCCGTGCACGAAAAGATTTTTGGATGTCGCTGAGGCGGCAAAGAAAAAACGCTTGTCCCTTTTCATCGAAGGGATGAGCATTTACGCCCTATGGCCGACTCCACTTCCAGCATCGATGTCACCTACGTCGCCGACCTCGCGCGGCTCCGCCTCTCGCCCGAGGAAATCGCAACGTTCCAAAAGCAACTGGGCGATGTGCTTGGCTACGTCAGCAAGCTCGCCGAAGTCGATGTCTCGCAGGTCTCGCTCCTTGGCGAAGCGGACCTGAAAAACCGCCTCCGCGCCGACGAGGTGCGGCCCAGCCTGTCCGCCGCCGAGGCGCTCGCCAACGCGCCCGCGCAGGACAACAACCTTTTCGTCGTACCCAGAATTATCGAGTAGCACCATGACCAGCCTGACCATCCCTGAACTCCGGCAGAAACTCTCGACCGGCGCGGTGAAATCGCGCGAAGTCGTCGATCAACTCGCCATCCGCGTCGCAGCCGTCGACCCGAAGCTGAAAGCCTACCTTCATCTCGATGTGGAAAAAGCGCGCGCGGCGGCGGACGTCGCGGACACTTCGTTGCCGCTGGGCGGCGTGCCCATCGCGATCAAGGACGTGATCAACGTGAAGGGCGATCCATGCACCTGCGCGTCGAAAATCCTGAAGGGCTACGTCGCGCCGTACGACGCCACGGTCATCACCAAGCTGCGCGCGGCGGGCGCGGTCCTTTTTGGCCGCACGAACATGGATGAGTTCGCCATGGGTTCCTCGACGGAAAATTCGTCGTGGGGCGTGACGCGCAATCCGTGGGACCTCGATCGCATTCCGGGCGGCAGCAGCGGCGGCTCGGCTGCGGCGGTTGCGGGACACGAAGCGTTCGCGGCGCTGGGCACCGACACCGGCGGCTCGATCCGCCAGCCCGCGGCGCTGTGCAGTTGCGTCGGCATCAAGCCGACCTATGGCCGCGTCTCGCGCTACGGCCTCGTCGCGTTCGCGTCAAGCCTCGATCAAATTGGCGTCTTCACCAAGACGACGGAGGAAGCGGCGCTGATGCTCGAAGTCATCGCGGGCTACGATCCGCGCGACAATACGAGCATCAACCGGCCCGTGCCGAAATATACGCAGTCGCTGCATCGGGGCGTGAAGGGGCTGCGACTCGGCGTGCCGAAGGAATATTTTATCGAGGGGATTGATCCCGAAGTCGAGAAAGCGGTGCGCGCGGCCATCGACGAATACAAGAGCCAAGGCGCGGAGATCGTCGAAGTCTCGCTGCCGCACACGTCCTACGCGGTCGCGGTCTATTACATCATCGCGACGGCGGAGTGCTCGGCGAATCTCGCGAGGTTCGACGGCGTCCGGTACGGCAAGCGCGCCGACAAGCCGAAGGACATCCTCGACATGTATGGCCGCACGCGCGCGGAGGGTTTTGGCGCGGAGGTGAAGCGGCGGATCATTCTCGGCACCTATGTGCTGAGCTCCGGCTACTACGACGCCTATTACAATCGCGCGCAGAAAGTGCGGCACATGATCGCGGAGGATTTTCGGCTCGCGTTCGAGAAATGCGACGCGCTGCTCACGCCGACTTCACCGACCGCCGCGTTCAAGATCGGCGAGCGGACGCAGGACCCGCTCCAGATGTATCTCGCCGACATTTTCACCATCGCGGTGAACCTGGCGGGCATCTGCGGCGTCTCAATTCCATGCGGATTCACCTCGAACAAACTGCCCATCGGCTTGCAGATCATCGGCCCGAAATGGGGCGAGGAAACCATGCTGCGCGTCGCCCACGCCTACGAGCAGGCCACGCCGTGGCATAAGGAGAAACCTGCTCTATAAAAGACCTGTCATCCTGAGCTTGTCGAAGGATCTCTAACTATTTGAACCGAACGGTTTAGATTGTTACCAATCCTGGGTGGGTAGCACCGGAATATCTTCGAGCGGGGTAATGTACAAGCCACAAGACGTGGAAGTTTGCGGTGATGCTTGGGTACTTGAACATACTTCCGCGAGTGAAGGCGTCGCACTCCAGTTTTCGCTATAGCGACTAGCGAACGATCAGAAAATCTCCCTTCCGTTAATTCCGTCAAAATTCCCCCCATGACAGCCACCGCACCCCTCACCGTCGCCGGAATTGCTCTTTGCCCTCGTTTCGGTTAAATTAGTGGTGTCATGAATCCGCCTTCCCAGATTCCGGCCAACAAGCCCCGCCCGGTGCGCGAAGTTTTCGCGGGTATGGGCGTGCCCGAGGAAATCCTCGCCGAGCAGGAACGGATGGAAGCAATCCTTCCCGCTTGGGTTTGGGAGATCGATTCCAAGCAACTCGCCCTGAGTGATAAGTCCGACTGGGAAGATGAAGAAATTTGAATTATCCTTCGTCCAGGAGGCTCTTGATCGGCTCGTCGCCGCCGGGTTCACGGGCATTTTGGTCGGTGGCCACGCCGTGGCATAAGGAGAAACCGACGATTTGAAGACAAACGGCGATTCAAAGCAGGTAAGCACGCTGGATGAACTCCACGCTGAGCTAGTAAGATATGCGAAGATATTCGACGCTACTTTGGATGTTGTTTTCCCGACGGTAATAGATGGAGCAGAGCTACGCTCATCATTTCGTCACAAGGCCACGGGTCGGCTACAGAGGCGACTGATGAGCGTGGCACAGTCGTTGAATAGGCTTACAAAAATAGCCTCCAAGGTTGAGCTAAATGCGATTAGCGAGAATTCGCAATCGATTCTCGCGCTTTCAAGAGTACTGATCGAACTGTCAGATAAACTCAATTATCTTGTGCTATCTCCGGATCAGGAATCTGAGCTCAAACTCAGAACTTTATACTTTTCATTGGTCGGAGCAGTCAAACACAAGAAACTCCATCTCACAATCGCACCTGATGGTGCTAACGACCAAGAACGCCAGGAAAGCCTTGCGCGTATTCAAAAGCTAATCGACAAACGAAAAACTGAATTGCTGGCCGCAGGAGTGGAGAATTGGGCCGCTTTTGTTAACCTAGACTCCAAGACTAAAACGACGGTACTTTCGGGTGAAACAAAAGAGGATGTGATAAGGTCGGATTGGGATAGGGTCTTGGATAAGCGCCTCGATCCGTACGAAAGAAAGCACTACTACGATTTAGGCAATGTGGCGGTGCATTCGTCAGCATTTATTGTTTCTTTTTATGACGATCCCGAAGAACATGAAAATTTTATTGCGGGCGTCGTCTGCCTCGCGCTTTTCAATGCATCAAGGCACCTCGCTCTCTGCACGCTCGAGGCAATTTCGCGGTTTCCTGAATTAGGAGACCGTCTTTCGTTAGAATCCATCAACGATCTCAAACAATTAGCCGCAGGACTCAAAAGAAAAGGTTATCTTGATCAGAGCGTCGAAGCATCCGATAAACTAGGCTCTGACATATTAAAGAATCGCCCTATGACTACATCTCTCACCGCCGCCGATTACGAAGCCGTCATCGGCCTTGAAGTCCACTGCCAGCTCAAGACGAACACGAAAATGTTCTGCGGCTGCAAAAACGAATTCGGCGGACCGTCCAACTCGCATGTGTGCCCCGTCTGCCTCGGCATGCCCGGCGTGCTGCCCGTGCCGAACGAGGAGGCCATCGTCAAGACCCTCCTCACCGGCGAAATGCTCGGCTGCCGGATCGCCACGCGCTGCAAGTTCGACCGGAAGAATTATTTCTACCCGGACATGCCGAAGAACTACCAGATTTCGCAGTACGATGAGCCGCTTTGCGTCGGCGGCGCGGTCACGCTCGACCTGCTCGCCTATCCGAAGGACGCGCAGAAGGACCCGGCCACGGTCGCCGACAAGCCAATCCGGCTCGTGCGCATTCACCTCGAGGAGGACGTGGCGAAATCATTCCACTTCGACGAAACCAGCGGCATCGACTTCAACCGCGCCGGCACGCCGCTGATGGAAATCGTGAGCGAGGCCGACATCTCGTCGCCGGAGGAGGCCTTCGCGTATCTCTCGGCGCTCAAGCAAATCCTGATCTACGGCGGCGTGAGCGATGCCGATATGGAAAAGGGCCAGATGCGCTGCGACGTGAACGTCTCCGTGCGCCCGCGCGGGCAAAAGGAATTCGGCACGAAATGCGAGCTGAAGAATCTCAACAGCATCAGCGGCGTGCGGCGCTCGCTGAAATACGAAATCGCGCGGCAGATCAACGTGGTCACTTCGGGCGGTACGATTGAGCAGCAGACGCGCCGTTGGGACGACGACAAGGGCGAGACGACGCTGATGCGCACGAAGGAAAAGGCGCACGATTACCGTTACTTCCCCGATCCCGACATCCAGCCGGTGCGGACCGATCACGGCCTTTACGAGGCGGCGACGGCGCGCATGCCCGAATTGCCGAAGGCGAAAAAAGTGCGGCTCGTGGAAAAATTCGGCGTCAGCGCCTACCAGGCGGGAGTGCTCGCGTCGGACGCTGCGCTGGCCGATTATTTCGAGAAAGCCGCAGCGCCCAAGGCGTCCAACGGCGCGGCCGTCGCCAACTTTTTACTCAACGATTTCCTCGCCACAACGACGAGCGAAGAGACGCTGCCCAAAGTTGCGCCGGAATTCTTCGCCGAGCTGGCCGAGCTATCCGCCTCGGGCCAGATCAACAGCAAGCAGGCCAAGGAAGTTTTCCTCAAGATGATCGCCGAGGGCAAATCGCCCGCCGCGCTGGTGAAGGAACTGGGGCTGGCGCAGGTCAGCGACGTGGGCGCACTCGAGGCGTTTTGTGACCAGGCCATCGCGGCCAACCCGAAGAGCGTCGCCGATTTCAAGGCGGGCAAGCAGAACGCCGTCAACGCGCTCAAGGGCCAGGTGATGAAGCTGAGCAAAGGCACCGCGAACCCGCAGCTCGTCGGCGAGATTTTGGTGAGGAAGCTGAGTTTGTAATAACGATTCTGTCATCCTGAGCTTGTCGAAGGATCAGTTCTGTCTCCCGAAGAAATGGCCAAGCAAGGCTACAAATAAACACAAAAAGTCCATCGCTATAAGTGCTAAGGCGCTTTTTCGCAGATATTTCGGTTGCTTATCACCAACACGGCTTTCCGCGCCTTTGGTTTCCTTTGCGGCTTTCGATAAATACAGAAAAAGTGATCCTAATAAAAACGATCCAATGGCGGCGTAGAAAAACTCATCCATGCAGTTTTAATAACGGGCCGTTTGACTTAAGTCAGCTTATTTATGGCTTTTCAACTCAAAGAGGATACAAACCGGCGACGGTCATAGACCGCCACTACAACTGCACCGTCGCCCGGCACATACGTGTGTCGGTGACGGCTACCATCTCCTCGGCCCTCTGCAGTCCTCCGTGCGAAACCCTCTGAAATGGGTCAGGCCGGAGTCTGACCCTCCAAGGCTGGGAGGCTCGCATTTTTTTTCAGAGGGAAAAAAGATTTTAAGCGTTTTAGGCTTTGCAAGGCTAACGCCCTGACCGAATTCCTGATAGGATGGTGGTATGACAGCCGATTTCATCTCATTTTTTTGCAAATCAACCAAGAACCCCCCTTAAGCGAATCCCATTCGGCTGATTCGCTCCATTCGCCTGATTCGGCTGATTCGCTTATTTTTTTCATCTCAGATCGCAAATCCGGCGACTTCCCTGATCGTCGCGATGCGCTTCTAAAGAGGCACGGTGCCGTGGCTATTTCCCTACAAAGCCAGACCCTCCAGGTTTACCCCTCTGTCAAATGCGGCTCGGCTTGGGCGAGCATCCCGGCTTTGGCGAGGACGTGCCGGGTGAGCTGGCTCCGCGCGTGATGCTGGAGAGCGTGCGCGCGGCCCTGTTCGGCGATGCGCGCGAGCGCTGACTTGTCCTTCAATGCGCGCTGGACGACTTCGGTCAAGCCGCCCGCTTCGGGCCGGTAATAAAAGCAGTGTTCGCCGTCGAGGAGCGGCGCCAGCTTCTCAATCGTCGGGTAGTTCATGACCGGCACGGAGTAGCTCATCAGCGCTTCGTAATGCCGGTAGCAATCCCAGCCCTGCCCCTCCGGCGACCAGACCAGCCATGACTGCCCGCAGGCCTGATAAAAATCAGCGCGGGAAAGCCGCGTCTCCGGAATATAAACGCGCACGCCTGCCGCCTTCAGCGCCCTGAGTTCTTCCAGGCCCCGCTCGCGCACGGACGACGTGTGGCTCTTGCCGGCGTAAAACACGTCGTGGATTTTCCCCGCTGGCTCGACCCGTTTCAGGTCGCGCATTTCCTCCGCGAAATAGCCGAGGCTGAACGGCTCGATCTTCGCGAAGTTTCGCCGCAGGAGCGGGTTTCGCTGGATGTTAACCACATCGCCGCAGCGCCGGGTCATACCCAGGAAAAGGTTCATGTGATTCGGCGGCAATTCGCGCATGAACCAGAATTGCGAGCGGTCGAGCCAATAGGATTCCGAAACGGTGAGGCGCGGCGCGTCCTGTGTATCAATGACGATCAGCGGCGTGGCGCAATCGCGCAGCACCCAATGAAAATAGTGCCAGGCGATCTTCTGGAATTTCAGCAAGCTCGCCGCGACCGTGCCGCCCAGCGCGCCCAAGCTGACATAGCCCCGATGCCACGGGGCCGTGGCCTTGGCTGTGATATGGTAGACGACCAAATCGTATTCGCCGGCCCTCAGTCGCTTTCTCAATGCAAGAATGCGCCTGCGGGTCAGGGCCACGGCCGGATCGCAACCGTGGAACGTGCAGTAAAAATCGGAGATGGCCGGAGCGTAGCTTGAGACAAAAGGGCCTCCGCCGATCTCCAGTATTCGCATTCTGCAGAGGGTGTCTGGAAACCGCGCGCAGGTCAATCCGCTCGCAATGATGCCGCACGATTTTTAAGCCGTTTCCTTCAGCACCAGCCGCAGGAGTTTTGAGAAGAGATGATATTCGAGCACATGCGCGCGCGCCCTTTGCCCCATCTCGACCAGCCGTGTTTTGTCCGACAGGATTTTCCGCAGGCACCGTTCCAATCCGTCACCCTCCAGGTCGTAGTAGAAGCCGTGCTCGCCATCGATGAAAGGACGGTACCGGCGAATCGTGGGGTAATTCATCACCGGCACGCTCGCGCAGAGGCCCGCTTCGTAATGCCGATAGCAATCCCATCCCCAGCCGGAGGGAGAGACGACGACATGCGACTCGGCGCACGCCTGATAGAAATCCTCCTGCGACAAAGTCGTCTCGGGCAGATAAATCTGGAATTCGCCACCGGCCTTGAGTCGTTGCAAAATCTGGCGGGCTTGCACGCGCGCGGGGCCGGTATCAGCGCCGGAAAAAAAGATGTCGTGGCGTTTGGCGGCGGCCTTGACGAATTTTTGCCTGGCATCGGACAAGCCCAGGGAAATCGGCTGCACCTTGTGCATCTCCCGCATGAGCGGGTTTTTGCTGATGTTGGAATAGCGCCGGAATCGCCGCGAGGTATTGAGCAGCAAGTGATAGGGATGGATCGGCATTTCCCGGAACCAGTACGTTTCCGCCGCTTGCAACAACGGGTGGTCCCACTCGGCGATGTGGAATGTGTCGGAGAAATCGACAACCGTCATCGGCACGCCGCAGGCCAGCGCGGCCTTGGGAATGGCGTACTGGCGCAGGAGCGACTCGTCGCCGATTTTTTTGCGCATTTCCCACACGCGCGACACGAAGGGCCGCTGCTTGTCCCAAAACGGGCCGCGACGCGGGCTCATCAGCAAGCGGGAAAAACGGCCCTCTTGCAAACCGGCCAGGGCCTGCTTACGGTCGAGCACCTCCACAACGGGCGGCAGCGTATGGCGGGGCACCAGATGCTCCTGCATGCTCACGAGTGCCACAGGCAGGTCGATGTCCTGCACGACGCCGAGCAGCCATTCGTCCGCGAGCAGCAGAGGCTTTTGAGGCATGGCTAAGGACAACGTATTCACGACTCAAAAGCAAGTGATTCAAAAGAAGATCACGACGAATTCCATAATTGAGCTTGGACTTTGGCCGTGGTTCTTATTTACTTCTCCATGCACTTCACATCTGCGCGACTTGGGGAAATCCTCGACACGTTCCCACGCAGGAAAATTCTGGTCATCGGCGACCTGATGCTCGACGAGTTTCTTTGGGGCAAAGTCACCCGCATTTCGCCCGAAGCGCCCGTGCCGGTGGTCGACATCCAGCGGCGGGCGGCCTATCCGGGCGGAGCGGCCAACGTGGCGCGCAACCTGGCCAGCCTCGGGGCGCAAACGGCGCTCGCGGGCGTCGTTGGCCAGGACGATCCGGGCCAGCATCTCGTGCAACTCCTGACGAAGGACGGCATCGCGACGGCGAGCATCCGCAAAACGCCGCTGCGCCCCACGACGCACAAGACCCGTGTTTGCGCGATCACGCGGCAACTGCACGATCATCTCGACATCGAGGACCAGCAGCAGATCGTCCGTGTGGATCAGGAAACGCGCGCGGCGCTCGATCCCGAAAGCAAGCGCTGGCTGTTCGACCGGCTCCGCGTCGAAATCGCCGCCCACGACGCGGTGATCATTGAAGACTACGCCAAGGGCCTCATCGACCAGGAACTGGTCACGCTCGTCGTGGCCGAGGCGAAGGCGCACAAGAAAATCGTCGCGATTGATCCCAACCCGAACAATCCGATCGACTGGTCGGGCGGCACGGTGCTCAAGCCGAACCGGCGCGAAGTTTTCCTCACTGCGGGCCTGCCCTATTCGCAGGACGACGCAGAGGTGCTGAAGGCCGCCGCCATTTTGCAGAAGACGCATGCGATCCGCTACGTCCTCATCACCCTGAGCGAGGCCGGAATGCTGCTGGTGGAAAAAGGTGAGAAGCCCTACCACACGCCGACGCGCGCGCAGGATGTCTTCGATGTCTCGGGCGCGGGCGACACGGCCATCGCCGCGTTCACGCTGGCGCTGGCGGCGGGCGCCACCGGCATCGAGGCGGCGGAAATCGCGAACCACGCGGCGGGAGTCGTCGTGGGCAAGCTGGGCACGGCCACGCTGAGCGTCGCGGAATTGCGCGAGATGTTCGCGAAGACGGAGGGGGTAGCATGAAGCAACGCGCCACATGGTTCCTCGTTCCCAAGTTGCACTTGGGAACGCGCTTGTCGGCGAAGCTGTGCTTCCCCTGTGCTGAAGCAACGAAGTTGCGGGGACACTTGCGTTCCCAAGTGCAACTTGGGAACGAGGGAGAATCATGAAACAACGCGCCGTTTTTCTTGATCGGGACGACACGCTCATCGTCAACGTCCCCTATCTGGGCGATCCCACGCGTGTGGAGATTTTTCCCGAGGCGGCAGAGGCGCTATATGCCTTGCGGAAGGCCCACTTTTTGATTTTTGTCGTCAGCAACCAGTCGGGCGTGGGACGCGGCCTCATCACGCGCGGCGAGGTCTCCGCCGTCGACGCCGAAATGAAAAGGCAGCTCAATGGCGACTACATCCACGCTTTCTACCATTCCTTCGCTGCGCCGGACGATCCCTACGCGACGGACCGCAAGCCCTCGCCCGAGTTGGTGCTCCAGGCCGCAAAGATTCACGATCTCGACCTGGCCGCCTCGTTCTTCATCGGCGACCGGCTCTCCGACATCGAGTGCGGCATCAACGCCGGATGCCGCACGGTCCTGCTCACGCATGCAAAATCGAGCCGCAAGGAAAATCCGGAAGAGGACGACGCCGTGGCTCGCGGCAAAGCGCATTATCTCGCGACGACATTAACGGAAGCCGTCCAATGGATACTGGATGTTACGTCCACAACTCCCGCTCCAAAAACTCACGAACTCGAATGAAATCCGTCATCGTCATCCCCGCGCGCTACGGTGCGACCCGTTTTCCCGGCAAGAGCCTTGCCCGCATCAAGGGCCGTCCCATGATCCAGTGGGTCTGGGAAGCCGCCAGCCGCAGCCGCCTCACCGAGCAGGTCATCGTCGCCACCGATGACGAGCGGATTGCCGACGTCGCCGCCAAATTCGGCGCGGATGTGGTCATGACGAAAAAGTCGCATCGTTCCGGCACCGACCGGATGGCCGAGGTCGCCGACAAGATTTCCGCGCAGCTCTACGTCAACGTCCAGGGCGACGAACCGCTGCTTTCTCCCGCCGCCGTCGACGACCTCATTCGCGGCATGATGGAAAATCCGCGCGCGCCCATCGGCACGCTGGCCCACCGCATCGAATCGGAGGCGGAATGGCGCAGCCCGGAGGTGGTCAAGGTCGTCTGCAACCGGCACCACGAAGCGCTTTATTTTTCGCGCTCGCCGCTCCCTTTTCAACGCGCGTTCGACAAGAAAACGCGCCTGCTGCGGCACGTCGGCATCTATGCGTTTCGCGCGCGCGCGCTGGCCACTTTTGTATCGCTCAAGCCAAGCCCGCTCGAAATCGCGGAGAGCCTCGAACAGCTCCGCGCGCTCGAGCACGGCATGGTGATTCAGGTAATCGAAACCAAATATCGTTGCCTCGGAGTCGATACGCCCGCAGATTTGGCGCGCGTGGAAGCAGCGCTGCGCCGGGAAGCCAGGGCACAATCGCCGCAACCAAAAGCAAAAACGAGGAGCAGAAAGAAATGAAGTATATTTTCATCACCGGCGGTGTTGTCAGTTCCCTGGGGAAAGGCCTCACCGCGGCCGCGCTCGGCACGCTCCTGGAACATCGCGGGCTGAAAGTTGTGCTCCAGAAATTCGACCCTTATCTCAATGTCGATCCGGGCACGATGAGCCCCTATCAGCACGGCGAAGTCTATGTGCTGGAGGACGGCGCGGAGACCGATCTCGATCTCGGCCACTATGAGCGGTTCACGTCCGGCAAGCTCACACGCAAGAACAACCTTACCACCGGCCAGATTTATGAAGCGGTGATTGCCAAGGAACGGCGCGGCGATTATCTCGGCAAAACGGTGCAGGTCATCCCGCACGTGACGGACGAAATCAAGCAGCGCATCCGGCAGGTCGGCCAGTTCCAGGACTGCGACGTGGTCATCACCGAAATCGGCGGCACGACCGGCGACATCGAGGGGCTGCCCTTTCTCGAAGCCATCCGCCAATTCGCGCTGGAAGTCGGCCACGACAACGCGCTTTTTATTCACGTCACGCTCGTGCCGTTCATCAAGGCTGCGGGCGAACTGAAATCAAAACCGACCCAGCAAAGCGTCGCCAAGCTGCGCGAAATCGGTATCCAGCCGCATGTGCTGGTCTGCCGCACGGAGCACTCCATCGACCGCGAATTGCGCGCGAAGCTTTCCATGTTCTGCAACGTCGCCCCCGAGGCCGTCATCGAGGAAAAGGACGTGGCGCACACCATTTACGAAGTGCCTCTCATGCTCCAGCGGGAAAAACTCGACGAGCTGACCGTGCGGCATTTCAAGCTCGACCTGCCGCGTGCGGACATGACCGCATGGCGCTCGTTTGTCGACCGGATCATCACGCCGAAACATCGCGTCAAGATCGGTGTCGTCGGCAAGTACATGGAAAACCAGGACGCCTACAAGAGCATCTACGAGGCGCTCACTCACGCGGGTGCCGCCGAAGATGCGGGGATTACCCTCGTGACGGTCGATGCGGAGGAGATCGAGGAGCAGGGCGCGGCCAAATTCCTGAACGGACTGGACGGTATCCTGGTGCCGGGCGGTTTCGGCGTTCGCGGCGTGGAAGGTAAAATCCTGGCCGCCCGTTACGCGCGCACACAGAAAATTCCCTATCTGGGCCTCTGCCTCGGCCTGCAGATCGCCGTGGTCGATTTCGCGCGCGACATCCTTGGCCTCACCAAGGCCCACAGCACTGAATTCAACACCGAGACGCCCGACCCGGTAATCTCCATGCTCGACGCGCAAAAGCAGGTCGTGAAACTCGGCGGCACGATGCGGCTCGGCGCTTCAGTTTGTCATCTCATTCCCGGCACGAAAATCCAGCAGGCCTACGGCACCGACCGCGCGACCGAACGGCATCGGCACCGCTACGAATTCAACAATCAATATCGCGAGCAGATGGAGGCGAACGGCATGGTCGTCGCGGGGGTCACTCCCGACGGAAAGCTCGTCGAACTGATCGAGCTGGCCGACCATCCCTGGTTCGCCGCCTGCCAGTTCCATCCCGAATTCCAGTCCAAGCCGAACCAGCCGCATCCTCTCTTCAGCGGCTTCGTCAAGGCGGCAGTGGCGTGCCGGGAGAAGTAGGGAGGGCCGACCGTGACTAGCATAATTCACTGCATTCGGTGGATATTGCTTTTTCCGGCCTATATTGTCGGGCTGGGTGTCGGGCCCTTCATCTTGATGATTTTGTTCCGCATTCTAAACATCGATCTTTTTCAACACCTCTTTATTTTTTTATTGTTGGTTCCGCTCTGGCTTCGATTGGTTCTTCCTTATTGTCCGCGTGGATGGCACCTTCGGCGAAGCCACTTGTTGGCATCCTCGGGGCTACTGCTACGGGCGTTTTAGGGCCTATTATGTTCTTTGTGGGTCATAGTGTTGGAGGCACGCCTTTATTTGCCATCTTTTCGGGTTATATCGGAGGTGCCATTCTAGCCATTGTTCTTTTACTCTTGTTGAAACGAAACACCCAACCCGCAGCGTAAATTTACGTCCCTCGTACCCAAACTCTATTTGGTAATCTGGCCCAATTTGGCAATTTGGTTATTCGGTCTGCGGCCCGGCGGGGGCCGGGCCCTCCAAGAAAAGGCTGGTGGTGAACGCGGCGTGAGTTAGGTTATTTTTTACGAGATGATGAATCCAACCATTGAGGCGCTTTTGGTTTTGCAGGAACGGGACGCGCGGGTCGCGGCCCTCACGGACGAACTTGAGTCGCTTCCCAACCAGATTGCCGCCGTGGATGCGGACCTCGCGGCGCGCACGGCGAAGTTCGACGCGCTCAAAAACAGTACGCGGCAGATCGAGTCCGACCGCAAGAAACTCGACCTCGATGTCGAGTCGAAGAAGACCGCCATTTCGCGTTACAAAGCGCAGCAGCAGCAGACGCGCAAGAACGAGGAGTTCGCGGCGCTCAATCACGAGATCGAGCACACCGAAAAAGAAATCTCCGCGCTGGAGGATTCCGAGCTGGAGCTGATGGAGGCCTACGACAAGGGACTCTCCGCCGTGGCCGCCGCGCAGAAGGATCTGCTTCAGTTCCAGGAAAAGGCGAAGCAGAAGAAAACCGATTTGGAAAAGCGCAGCGCGGTCGTTGCCGCCGAGCTGATCGACGCGCAGGAAAAACAGGCCGCCTCGGAAAAAACGGTGCCGGAGGATGTCCTGCCGCGCTACCGCCGGATTCTCAAGAGCAAAGGGAATGTCGCCGTCGTGCCGGTTCACGGCGGGGCCTGCGGCGGCTGCCACATGAAGTTGACGCCGCAGACCGTCATCACCGCCCGCGCCGGCGAGCACCTCGTTTCGTGCGATAATTGCGGACGACTGGTCTATTGGTCGGAGGAGTAGAGAGGTCGTTGGCGAAGTGGAGTTGTTTTCCTCGTTCCCAAATGG